>Ga0265332_10000088_pt1 | contig 79927 bp, 78 predicted proteins | sample 41926metaG_FD_202084 | JGI IMG/M metagenome (GOLD analysis project Ga0265332, IMG submission 202084) | Rhizosphere microbial communities from Carex aquatilis grown in University of Washington, Seatle, WA, United States - 4-19-26 metaG | ecosystem: Host-associated > Plants > Roots > Rhizosphere...
GCGATTTCAACCCCTCCCTCTTGCCGGGTTTGCGCGTCCGCGGTAGCTTTGCCGGCTCGACCGATCCGGAGGACGATCATGGCGACGGGAACCAGGAAGGGCGCGAGTGCTGCGCGCCGCACGAAGGGCGCGGGGCTGTTGATCGCAACACGCAAGGGCCTCTGGACGCTCGCGAGCGATGCCGCGCGGCGGACGTGGAAGCTCGCCGGCCCGCAGTTTCTCGGCAACGTCGTGCATCACGCGGTGCAGGACCCGCGCGACCGGAAGACGCTCCTCGTCGCCGCGCGCACGGGCCATCTTGGCCCGACGGTGTTCCGCTCCACCGATCGCGGCCGGACCTGGAAGGAAGCAACGACGCCTCCCGCGTTCAAGCCGGGCGGCGCGCGCAGCGTCGATCACACATTCTGGCTCACGCCGGGCCTCGCGTCGCAGCCGGGCGTCTGGTATGCGGGTACGTCGCCGCAGGGGCTCTTCCGCTCGACGGACGGGGGCGCGACGTGGGCGGGTGTCGACGGGTTCAACGAGCATCCGAAGCGCAAGGACTGGTGCGGCGGCGACCAGGACGGCACGCCGGACGGCCCGAAGCTCCACTCGATCCTGGTCGACCCGCGCGACGCGAAGCATCTCTACATCGGGATGTCGGGCGGCGGCATCTTCGAATCGACCGACGCGGGCGGCAACTGGCATCCGTTGAACCAAGGCGTGCGCGCCGACTTCTTCCCCGATCCGTATCCGGAATACGGGCACGACCCGCATTGCATGCGGATGCATCCGCTGCTGCCGGATCGCCTCTATCACCAGAATCACTGCGGCATCTACAGGCTGGACCGGCCGGCGACGCGCTGGACCGACATCGGCGCGGCGATGCCGAAGTCGGTGGGCGCGATCGGGCTGCCGATGGTGCTGCATCCGCGCGACCCGGATACGCTGTGGGTCTTCCCGATGGACGGGACGAGCGTCTGGCCCCGGGTGTCGCCCGGCGGCAAGCCCGCGGCGTACCGCTCCGTCAATGGCGGAAGGACGTGGCAGCGTCAGGCGGCGGGCTTTCCCGCGGCGCAGGCATGGTGGACGGTGAAGCGCCAGGCGCTGACCGCGGATGACGCCGCCACCGTTGGCGTGTACTTCGGCACCACCAGCGGCGAGGTCTGGGGCAGCAGGGACGAGGGGCGCACCTGGAAATGCCTCGCGCGGCATCTGCCGGAGATCTACGCGGTCGAGTCCACCTAGTGCGCGCGGGCCAGAGCCGGAGCCAGGGCGAATGAACGTTCGAATTCCCGGACTTCTGCTGTCGTACACGAACGGCGCGAAGAACGTCGAATTGCGCGTTGCGCCGGCCGCGCCGACGCTCGCGGACGCGCTGGAGGCGCTCAACGAGCGCTATCCGGGAATGCGGTTTCGCGTCGTAGACGAGCAGGGCGCGGTTCGGCGGCACATCAAGATATTCGTCGACGGCGTGCTCGCGCGCGACCTCGCAACACCCGTTCGACCGGAGGGCGAGCTGATGATCGTCGGCGCGCTGACCGGCGGATAGTCCGGGCGCAAATCCGACTGAAATTGCGGGCCTTTGTCCGCGCCTGCACCGCAACATTTCATTGCGGAGCAGTGCGGCAAACCGTTATAATTTCGCGTTTGCTTTTGCCCGAAGCGCACTCGCGGAAAACGTGTGTGCGCACCGCGTGCTTCCCCCGCTCAAGACCCGGCCCATCCGCACCGTTTTGAGGTGGCAGGTCATCGTCACGGCGGTGGCCGTGGCCATTGGGGGTGCGGCGGCGGGAGTGCCGGGCGCAGTGTCCGCGCTTCTGGGCGGCAGCGTGAATCTCGCGGCAGGCGTCACGTACGCATTCCTGCTGGGGCTGGGCCTCGGCAGCACGCCGGTGCCCGGCGCGGGAACGACGTTGATCGCGCTGTTCCGGGCCGAAGCGGGCAAGGTGATCGTGATCGTGGTCGGACTCTGGCTTGCGCTCACGGCGTACGCCGACGTCGTTCCATTGGCGGTGATCGCGGCGTTCATGGCGACCGTGATCGTGTTCAGCATGGCGTTTTTCGTGAACGACAGGGAACCCGGGAAGCAAGGCGATGGCTGAAGGCACCGAACTCAATCCCACCGAGTACATCCAGCATCACCTCACGTTCCTCGCCAGTCCGGTCAGGGATGGCGGCGGATTCTGGACGCTGCACTGGGACACGCTGCTGACGACGGTCGCGCTGGGCTTCCTGACGCTCGGGTTCCTCTGGCTCGTGACCCGCAAGGCGACCTCCGGCGTGCCGTCGAAGACGCAGGCGTTCGTCGAACTGGCCGTGGGTTTCGTCAACGGCGAGGTCAAGGGGATCTATCACGGCGAGAGCAAGATCGTCGCGCCCATCGCGCTGACGACGTTCGTGCTGGTCCTGATGATGAACGCGATGGACTTCCTGCCCATCGACATCATGTCGTGGCTCTACGAGCACGTGCTGCACCAGCACACGTGGCGCGGCGTGCCGACGGCCGACGTGAACACGACTTTCGCGCTCGCCCTGTCCGTGTTCGCGATGATGATCTACTTCAGCATCAAGGTTAAGGGGCTCGGCGGCTGGCTCTACGAGCTCGTCTCGACGCCGTTCGGGCTGAAGCCGCTGTGGATCGCGCCGCTCCTCGCCGTCTTCAACCTGCTGTTCCAGCTTGTCGAGTATGTATCGAAGCCGCTTTCGCACTCGCTGCGGCTCTACGGCAACATGTACGCCGGCGAGATCATCTTCATCCTGCTCGGGATGTGGGCCGCCACCGGATTGGCCGGCATCGCGTTCGGCGCGCTGCTCAGCCTCGGCTGGTCGATCTTCCACATCCTGATCGTCGTGCTGCAGGCCTACATCTTCATGATGCTGACCATCGTCTACATCTCCATGGCGCACGAGCATCACTGATTTTCCGCTTCGCCACACCGTTCACCCTGCTCAAGAAAGGATAGACATGGACCCGCAACTCACCGCAACGATCCTGGCGTACTCCGGCATCGGCATCGGCCTCATCATCGGCCTCGGTGCCCTGGGCGCCTGCGTCGGCGTCGGCATCATGTGCTCGCGCTTCCTCGAAGGCGCCGCGCGCCAGCCCGAGCTGATGCCGCAGTTGCAGGCGAAGGTGTTCCTGCTGCTCGGCCTGATCGACGCGTCGTTCATCATCGGCGTCGGTCTCGCGCTGTGGTTCGCCGTCGCGAACCCGCTGCTCGGCCAGCTCAAGTAGGGTGCGTGCCGGACATCACTTGACCGAGGGAAAGCCATGAACATCAATTTCACACTGTTCATGCAGGCCATCGCGTTCTTCGCGTTCATCATCTTCACGGCGAAGTACGTTTGGCCGCCGCTGATGCGTGCGATCGAGACGCGGCAGAAGGACATCGCGGACGGCATCGCCGCCGGCGAATCCGGGCGGCAGAACCTCGCGAGCGCCGAAAAGCGCATCGCTGACATGCTGACCGAGGCGAAGTCGCGGAGCTCCGAGATCATCGCGCAGGGCGAGAAGCTCAAGAGCGAGACAATCGACGCCGCCAAGGCGGACGCGAAGGCGGAAGCCGACCGCATCCTCGCCGCGGCGAAGGCCGAAATCGGCCAGGAGCTGTCCCGCGCAAAGGAAGCGCTGCGCGGGCAGGTCGCCGACCTCGCTGTCGCGGGGGCCGCGAAGATCCTGAAGCGCGAAGTCGACCCCAAGGCGCACGCCGACCTTCTCGCGGCGATCCGGCAGCAGCTCTGACGGAACCGCGATGGCCGAACTGACGACGATTGCAAGGCCCTACGCCGAAGCGGCGTTCCGGCTTGCACGCGAAGGCAACGCGCTGCCGGTGTGGTCGCAGATGCTGCGCCTTCTCGCCGCGGTGACCGCCGATCCGAAGGTCGCGGCGGCGCTCGACAACCCGCGGCTCACCGCGGGCGACAAGGAGGCGCTGCTGCTCTCGCTCTGCGGCGACCGGCTGGACCCGCAGGGGAAGAGCTTCGTGCGCGTGCTGGTCGAAGCCGATCGCGTCGGCGTGGTACCGCAGATCGCCGCGCAGTTCGAAGCGCTGAAGGACGATGCCGACGGCCTCGCGCGCGCACGGGTCGACAGCGCGTTTCCGCTCTCGGACGCCGAGCTCGCCGAGCTCAAGGGCGCGCTGGAGCGGCATTTCGGCAAGAAGATCGAGACCTCGGTCAACGTCGATCCGGCGCTGATTGGCGGCGCCCGCATCACCGTCGGCGACACCGTGGTGGACGGCACGATCGAGGCGCAGCTCTCTGCGATGGCGACCCATTTGCGGGCCTAACCGAAACTACGATGACGCCGGCGGAATCCACCGCCGGCGCGCCGCGAGGACATCATGCAGTTGAACCCTTCTGAAATCAGCGAACTCATCAAGGCCAAGATCCAGAACCTGGACACCGGCGCCGAAGTGCGCACCCAGGGGACCGTGGTCTCGGTGACCGACGGCATCTGCCGCGTGCACGGGCTCTCCAATGCGATGGCCGGCGAAATGCTGGAGTTTCCGAAGAACACCTTCGGCCTTGCGTTGAACCTCGAGCGCGACTCGGTCGGCGCGGTGATTCTCGGCAGCTACGAGCACATCACCGAAGGCGACACGGTCAAGTGCACGGGCCGCATCCTGTCGGTGCCGGTCGGTCCCGAGCTGATCGGCCGCGTCGTCGACTCGCTCGGCATGCCGATCGACGGCAAGGGTCCGGTCAACGCGAAGGAGACGGACGTCATCGAGAAGGTCGCGCCGGGCGTGATCTGGCGCAAGTCGGTGTCGCAGCCGGTGCAGACGGGACTCAAGGCCATCGACTCGATGGTGCCGGTCGGCCGCGGCCAGCGCGAGCTCATCATCGGCGACCGCCAGACCGGCAAGACCGCGGTCGCGATCGACACGATCATCAACCAGAAGGGCAAGGACCTCATCTGCGTCTACGTCGCGATCGGCCAGAAGGCCTCGTCGATCAAGAACGTGATCCGCAAGCTGGAAGAGCACGGCGCGATGGCGTACACGATCGTCGTCGTCGCGACGGCGTCCGACTCGGCGGCGATGCAGTACATCGCGCCGTACTCGGGCTGCACGATGGGCGAGTACTTCCGCGACCGGGGCCAGGACGCCCTCATCATTTATGACGATCTGACCAAGCAGGCGTGGGCGTACCGCCAGATCTCGCTGCTGCTCCGCCGTCCGCCGGGCCGCGAGGCGTATCCGGGCGACGTGTTCTACCTGCACTCGCGCCTGCTCGAGCGCGCGGCGCGGGTCAACGAGGAATACGTCGAGAAGTTCACCAAGGGCGCGGTCAAGGGCAAGACCGGCTCGCTCACCGCGCTTCCGATCATCGAGACGCAGGCGGGCGACGTCACCGCGTTCGTGCCGACCAACGTGATCTCGATCACGGATGGCCAGATCTTTCTCGAGACCGATCTGTTCAACGCCGGCATCCGGCCCGCAATCAACGCCGGCATCTCGGTGTCGCGGGTGGGCGGCAACGCGCAGACCAAGATCATCAAGAAGCTGGGCGGCGGCGTGCGCCTCTCGCTCGCGCAATACCGCGAGCTGGCTGCATTCGCGCAGTTCGCCTCCGACTTGGACGAAGCGACGCGCAAGCAGCTCGATCGCGGCCGCCTCGTCACCGAGCTCATGAAGCAGCCGCAATATCAGCCGCTGCAGGTGAACGAAATGGCGGTGACGCTGTTCACCGTGAACAAGGGCTACTACGACGACGTGCCGGTGGAAAAGGCGCTGGCGTTCGAATCGGCGCTCCGCGCGTACCTCAAGAGCAAGTACGGCCCGCTGATGGAGAACATCGAGAAGACCAAGGATCTTTCGGCCGACGACGAGAAGGCGCTCACCGCCGCGATCGAGGACTTCAAGAAGAACGGTGCGTATTGACGTATTGAGGTAGCGGGGGCGCGCGGCAGCTTTACGACGAACCGCATCAAAGGCTAGATATGGCAGGCTCAAAAGAAATCCGGACCAAGATCAAGAGCGTGCAGAGCACGCGCAAGATCACCAAGGCAATGGAGATGGTCTCGGCCTCGAAGATGAAGAAGGCCCAGGACCGGATGCGCGCGTCGCGGCCCTACGTCGTGCGCGCGCTGCAGATCGCGATGCACATCGCCAAGGCGAACACCGAGTACCGGCACCCGTTTCTCGCGCGCCGCGAGGCGGTGAAGCGCGTCGGCGCGATCGTCGTGACGACCGACAAGGGCCTGTGCGGCGGCCTCAACACCAACGTGCTGCGGCTCGTCCTGCAGCAGCACAAGGAATGGCGGGCGAAGGGCGTCGACATCGACTACGTCGCCATCGGCAACAAGGGCCTCGGATTCCTGCAGCGGATGAACGCCAACGTCATCGCGAGCGCGACCCAGCTGGGCGACCGCCCGCACCTCGACCGGCTGGTCGGGCCGGCCAAGGTGCTGCTCGACAAGTACATGAACGGCACGATCGACGAGGTGCACGTCTACTTCACGACGTTCATCAACACGATGAAGCAGGAGGCGCGGCACGGCACGATGCTCCCGATCCCCGAGGAGTTCCGCACGCCGGGCGCGGGCGAGACCTTCCGCGCCGACACGCAGGCGGGATCGTGGGACTACATCTACGAGCCCGACGCGAAAGAGCTGCTAGACGCGATGCTGCGCCGGTATGTCGAGGCGCTGGTGTTCCAGATGGTCAACGAGAACATGGCCTCCGAGCAGTCGGCGCGCATGGTGGCGATGAAGGCCGCCTCCGACAACGCCGGGACCATCATCGACGAGCTGCAGCTCATCTACAACAAGACACGCCAGGCCGCCATCACCAAGGAGCTCGCCGAAATTGTCGGTGGAGCGGCCGCGGTATGACCGAATTGACCTAGCAGAGCGAACTTCGAGGACATCATGAATCAGGGAACCATCGTTCAATGCATCGGCGCCGTCGTCGACGTCGAATTCGCGCGCGACCAGCTGCCGAAGATCTACGACGCGCTCAAGATGGACGAGATCGGGCTGACGCTCGAGGTCGAGCAGCAGCTGGGCGATGGCATCGTGAGGACGATTGCGCTCGGCTCCTCGGACGGCCTGCGCCGCGGCATGACGGTCGTCAACACCGGCGCGCCGATCTCGGTCCCGGTCGGCGGCAAGACGCTCGGCCGCATCATGGACGTGCTCGGCCGCCCGATCGACGAGCGCGGCCCGGTCGATTCCGAAAAGACGATGTCGATCCATCGCAACGCGCCGTCGTTCGACGAGCTCTCGCCGTCGCAGGAGCTGCTCGAGACCGGCATCAAGGTCATCGACCTCATGTGTCCGTTCGCCAAGGGCGGCAAGGTCGGCCTCTTTGGCGGCGCCGGCGTCGGCAAGACGGTCACGATGATGGAACTCATCAACAACATCGCGACGGCGCACTCGGGGCTGTCGGTGTTTGCCGGCGTCGGCGAGCGCACGCGCGAGGGCAACGACTTCTATCACGAGATGATCGAGTCGGGCGTCATCGACAAGGACGACCTCTCGAAGTCGAAGGTCGCGATGGTGTACGGCCAGATGAACGAGCCGCCGGGCAACCGGCTGCGCGTCGCGCTCACCGGCCTCACGATCGCCGAGGACTTCCGCGACGAGGGCCGCGACGTGCTGCTCTTCATCGACAACATCTACCGCTTCACGCTGGCCGGCACCGAAGTGTCGGCGCTGCTCGGCCGCATGCCTTCCGCCGTGGGCTATCAGCCGACGCTGGCCGAGGAGATGGGCCGCCTGCAGGAGCGGATCACGTCGACCAAGACCGGCTCGATCACGTCGATCCAGGCGGTGTACGTGCCCGCCGACGACCTGACCGATCCGTCGCCCGCGACGACGTTCGGCCACCTCGACGCCACCGTCGTGCTGTCGCGCGACATCGCGTCGCTCGGCATCTATCCCGCGGTCGACCCGCTCGACTCGACGTCGCGCCAGGTCGACCCGAACGTGATCGGCGAGGAGCACTACAATACGACGCGCGGCGTGCAGTCGGTGCTGCAGCGCTACAAGGAACTTCGCGACATCATCGCGATCCTCGGCATGGACGAGCTCTCGCCGGAAGACAAGCTCGCCGTGTCGCGCGCGCGCAAGATCCAGCGCTTCCTCTCGCAGCCGTTCAGCGTCGCCGAGGTGTTCACCGGGTCGCCGGGCAAGTACGTGTCGCTGAAGGACACGATCAAGGGCTTCAAGATGATCGTCGACGGCGAATGCGACGCGCTGCCCGAGCAGGCGTTCTACATGGTCGGCACGATCGAGGAAGCGTTCGAGAAGGCGAAGACGCTGCAGTAGGCGGACACCCCATGACCCACACGATCAAGGTCGACGTCGTCAGCGCGGAGGAGCAGATCTTCTCCGGTGACGCGGAATTCGTCGTGCTGCCCGGCATCATGGGCGAGCTCGGCATCTATCCGCGGCACACGCCGCTGCTCACCCAGATCAAGCCGGGTGCCGTGCGCATCAAGATCCCCGGCCAGGCGAACGAGGAGCTGGTGTTCGTGCAGGGCGGCTTCCTCGAGGTGCAGCCGACGCACGTCACGGTGCTCGCCGACACCGCGATCCGCGCGCACGACCTCGACGAGAAGGCCGCGCTCGAAGCCAAGCGCGCCGCGCAGGAGTCGATGCAGAACAAGACGTCGCGCGAGGAACTCGCGCAGGCCGAGGCCGAGCTCAGCATCGCGGTCGCGCAGCTCGAGGCGATCCGCAAGCTGCGTCACCGCGCCTGACGCGGCGCATCGCGGCGCGCCGAAGGGCGGCTCCCGCCGTCCTTTTGTTCGACCTCGTCTGGTGGCAGGCGGCGTGACGTTGGCGTACGATGTTGCATTGCAGCAACGCGTTCTCGAGCGCTCTTGCCCATCGCGATCTCCGGCGGTCCCCTGCCGCTGATCGCGCCGCGCGTTAATCCGATCCGACAATGTCACAACTTTCCAACCGCACGTTCGACGAGATCAAGCTCGGTGCGATCGAGACGGCCAGCCGCACGCTGACCACGCCCGACGTCGAGGCGCTGGCGCTCGCGGCCGGTGACGTCGAGGGCTTCCACCTCGAAGGCGGCACGGCGGAGGACCGGATTTCCGCGCAGGGCGCGGCCGCGGTCGCGCTGGTCGCCGGGCTCCTCAACCGCCGCCTGCCCGGACCCGGCAGCGCGATCATCGGCACCGCGTTCCGCTACACCGGCGCCTGCCAGGTCGGCGACACGCTGACGGCGACGGTGACCGCGAAGGCCAAGCACAAGCGCACGCACACCATCGACTTCGCGTGCACGTGCACGAACCAGCACGGTATCAAGCTGGTCGACGGCATCGCCATCGTGCAGGCGCCCACGGAACACATCGCGTACGCCGACGTTGCGACGCCGCAGTTCATCCTGCGCCGGAACGACGGGTTCGCGAAGCTCTTCCGGCAGTGCGAAGGGCTCCCGCCCATCACCTGCGCGATCGTGCATCCGTGCGATCGCGACTCGCTGCTGGGACCGATCGAGGCCGCGAAGCGCGGTCTCATCGTGCCGGTGCTGGTCGGACCCGAGGCGCGCATTCGCGCGGTCGCGCGGGCGGAGAATGTCGACCTTTCGCCCTACCAGATCGTTCCGGTCGAGCACAGCCACGCGGCGGCGGCGAAGGCGGTCGAGCTCGCGCGCGCCGGCAACGTCGATGCGCTGATGAAGGGAAGCCTTCACACCGACGAGCTGATGGGCGCCGTCGTGTCCGGCGCGACGGGCCTGCGCACGGCGCGGCGCATCTCGCACGTGTTCGTGATGGACGTCCCGACCTACCCGCGGTTGCTGATGGTGACCGACGCCGCGATCAACCTCTATCCGACGCTCGAGGACAAGGTCGACATCTGCCAGAACGCGATCGACCTCGCGCACGTGCTCGGAGTCGCCAGGCCCCGGGTCGCGATCCTGTCGGCGATCGAGACGATCAATCCGAAGATTCCGAGCACGCTCGACGCCGCGGCGCTGTGCAAGATGGCCGACCGCGGACAGATCGACGGCGGCATTCTCGACGGGCCGCTCGCGTTCGACAACGCGATCTCCGTCGACGCTGCGCGCACCAAGAAGATCGGCTCGCCGGTCGCGGGCCGCGCCGACATCCTCCTCGTGCCGGATCTCGAAGCGGGCAACATGCTGGCGAAGCAGCTGCAGTACCTCGCCGGCGCCGATTCGGCGGGCATCGTGCTCGGCACGCGCGTGCCGATCGTGCTCACGTCGCGCGCCGACAACGTGCGCACGCGTCTCGCGTCGGCGGCGGTGATGAAGATCGTCGCCAACGAGCGGCGCGCCCGCCTGATCCCGAAAGACTAGGGCACGGGCCCTGGCCGGACGCGTCAGGCGCGTGCGGCGAGCTGCTGCTCGGCCAGCGTCACCCAGTAACTCGCGCCGACCGCGAGCGCGTCGTCGTTGAAATCGTAATGCGGGTTGTGCACGTTCGGCGTGTCCGGGCCGCGTCCCGCGCCCAGCCACACGTAGCAGCCCGGCTTCGCCTGCAGCATGAATGCGAAGTCCTCGCTGCCCATGTTCGGCACGGGATCGGTCTCGACGTTGGCGGCGCCGACCACCGCGCTGGCCGCGGCGAGCGCGTGCCTCGTCTCCGTCTCGTCGTTGACGGTGGCCGGATAGCGGCGCTCGTAGCGCACCGTCGCCGTCATCTCGAACATCGCCGCGATGCCGGCCACGATGCTGCGCATCCGCTGCTCGATTGTGTCCTGCACGTCGGGCTTGAACGTGCGCACGGTGCCGCGCAGCACGACCTCCTGCGGTATCACGTTCCACGTGTCGCCGCCGTGCACCTGCGTGATGCTGACGACGCCGGCGTCGAGCGGATGCAGGTTGCGCGAGACGATCGTCTGCAGCGCGGAGATCGCGTGCGCGACGAACAGCATCGGATCCTTGCCCGTGTAGGGCATCGCCGCATGAGCGCCCTTGCCGGTGACGACGATCTCGAAGATGTCGAACGCGCCCATGAAAGGGCCGGCGCGCAGCGCGAAGGTGCCGAACGGCTTCTGCGGCCAGTTGTGCATGCCGTAGACGGCGCGCATCGGAAATCGCTCGAACAGCCCTTCCTCGACCATCACGCGGCCGCCGCCTTCGTTCTCCTCCGCAGGCTGGAAGATGAAATACGCGGTGCCGCCGAGCTTCTTCCGGCGCGCGAGCGCGGCCGCCGCGCCCAGAAGCATCGCGGTATGGCCGTCGTGGCCGCACGCGTGCATCTTGCCGGGCACTTTCGATGCGTGCGTGACGCCGGACTTCTCGGTGATGTGGAGTGCGTCGAGGTCGGCGCGCAGGCCGATCGCGTCGCTGCCATCGGCGGCTGCGGCGCCATGTCGCAGCACGCCGACGACACCGGTGCCGGCGAGACCCGTGTGGACCTCGAGGCCGAGCGAAGCGAGCTTTTCCGCGACGAATGCGCTCGTGACCTTTTCCTCGAACGCGGTTTCCGGATGCGCGTGGATCCGGTGCCGCCACGCCTTCATGTCGGGGACGAGCGCGGCAACTTCCGGGACGAGCTTCATCGGGGCTTCTCCTCGCAGGCGCGGCGGGCGGCAGCAGGTGCCGGCCGGGCTTTGATCCAAGCTTAACATCGTGCCTGCGGGCGCCGCCACGTGCACGGCCGGCGGTAAAATGGGCCATCGTCGGGGAGACGGGAATGAACACCGCGAACAACAAGAACAGCTTCGACCTCATCGTCATCGGCGCGGGCATCAACGGCGCGGGCATTGCGCGCGACGCCGCCGGACGCGGCCTGTCGGTGCTGGTCGTCGAGCAGGACGACATCGCCGCGGCGACGTCGCAGTGGAGCACCAAGCTGATCCACGGCGGACTGCGCTACCTCGAGTACTACGAATTCCGGCTCGTGCGCGAATCGCTGTCCGAGCGCGAGGTCGTGCTGCACCAGGCGCCGCACCTGGTCCAGCCATTGCAGTTCGTGCTGCCGCACGAGCCGCACCTGCGGCCCGCGTGGATGCTGCGCATCGGCCTCTTCATGTACGACCATTTTTCCCGCCGCGTCACGCTGCCGGGCTCGTTCGGCGTCGACCTCGCGGCAACGAAGTGGGGCGCCGGACTGCGCCGCGACTTCCGCAAGGGGTTCGTCTACGCCGACGCCCGCGTCGACGACGCGCGGCTCGTCGTCGCCAACGAGATGTCGGCGCGTACGCTGGGCGCCGACGTTCGTGTGCGCACGCGTTTCGCCGGTGCGCAGCGCGAGGCGACGCCGGACGGGCAGCGCTGGCGGGCGACGCTCGTTCCGCGCGATGGCGGCCCGGCCGAGGAAGTGACCGCGAAGGTGATCGTCAACGTTGCGGGCCCATGGGTGAAGGTCGTGCGCGACACGGTCAGCGCGACGCCGTCGCGCGAGAACGTCCGCCACGTCAAGGGCAGCCACATCGTCGTGCCGCGCGTGCACGCCGAAGACCACGCGTACATCCTGCAGAACGCCGACAAGCGGATCGTGTTCGTGATTCCGTTCGCGGACAAGTATTCGCTGATCGGCACGACCGACGTTCCGGTCAGCGAATTCGAGCATCCGGAGATTTCCGGCGACGAAATCGAGTATCTGCTGAAGCTCGCCAACACCTATCTCGAAAAGCCGCTGACGAAGGCGGACGTCGTGTGGACGTTCAGCGGCATCCGTCCGCTCTACGACGACGGCCAGTCCGATCCGTCGGCGATCACGCGCGACTACGTGCTGAAGCAGGACGGCGCCGAGACCGGCGCGCCGCTCCTGTCCGTCTACGGCGGCAAGATCACGACGTATCGCCGGCTGGCCGAGCACGTGCTGGAGCAATTGCGGCCCTCGCTGCCGGCAATGGGCCCCGCGTGGACGCTCGACAAGACGCTGCCGGGTGGCGATCTTCCGGAAGGCGGCATTGCGGGATGGGTCGCCGAGATGCAGCGCCGCTATGCGGGACTTTCGCCGGAGCTCGTGCGCGGAATCGCGCGCCGCCACGGCTCGCTTGCGCCGACGGTGCTGGGGGACGCGACGAGCGCCGCGGATCTCGGCGAGGATTTTGGCAACGGGCTGACCGCGCGCGAAGTTGCGTATTTCGTCCGTGAGGAATGGGCACGCAGCGCCGGTGATGTGCTGTGGCGCCGGAGCAAGTGCGGCCTTGGGATGAGTGACGCGCAGTGCGCCCGCGTGGCCGCGTGCGTCGCGCAGGCGGTCGTGGCGCTCGCGTGAAGGCAGACGCGCAAGCCGCGATGCAGCCGCTCGTCGCGATGCCCGATGCGGTGCGGCGCGGCATCCGCGGCGTGCTGATCGACATCGACGACACCCTGTCGACGCACGGCCAGATTACGGTCGACGCGTACGCGGCACTCGGCCGGATCAAACGTGCCGGCAAGCTCGTCATCCCGGTGACCGGCCGGCCCGCCGGCTGGTGCGATCACATCGCGCGCATGTGGCCGGTCGATGCGGTCGTCGGAGAAAACGGCGCGTTCTACATGCGCTACGACCGGGACGCGCATCGGCTGGTGAAGCACTACGTCGTCGACGCGGCGACGCGGGCGTCGAACCGGGCGCGTCTCTCCGGCATCGGCGCACGAATCCTGGCCGAAGTGCCGGGAAGCGCGCTTGCCTCCGACCAGCTCTATCGCGAGGCCGACCTCGCCATCGATTTTCGCGAGGACGTCCCGCCGCTGCCGGCGACCGCGATCGACCACATCGTCGCGCTGATGGAGGCCGAGGGGATGACGGCCAAGGTGAGCTCGATCCACGTCAACGGCTGGTTCGGCAGCTACGACAAGCTGTCGATGGTCCGGACGCTGCTGGCCGAAGTCTTCGCGACCGCCCTCGATGCCGAGCGGGAGCGCTTCGTATTCGTCGGCGATTCGCCGAACGACGCGCCGATGTTCGCCTTCTTCGCGAACGCGGTCGGGGTCGCCAACGTCCGCGCATTCGCGAGCCGGATCCCGACGCTGCCCCGCTATGTGACCGATCGGGCGGCAGGGGCAGGCTTCGCCGAGCTGGTCGATTTCCTGCTTCAGCCCTAGTCGGCGCCCCCTTCGGCAGGAACGGCGGCGCGCGACGCAGACAGTGTGTAGGTGACAGCGAGCGGCAGCGCGCGATGCTTCGCCCGTCAATTGTCATGTTTATATCAGGGGTTTCCCAGCCGCAAGGAGTGAGTGTTCACTATCACGATTGGCCTTAATCGGCAGGGCATTCTATGCAACCAACCCGCGGCATGACCACGCCGCCGCTCCGCGCGCGGAGATGCAGCGGGGCTTCCAGACGACAGGAACGATATTTGCATCCTTAAGGGCCTTTGATGGATATAACCGGGTGACGGGGCGGCTGTTCCGCAGGTCAACTTCACGGCAGTGCCGCGCACCCATGGGCGAGGAGGCAAGGCGATGATCCGCTTCGGCTTTCACATCAGGACCCGGACAGGACACAAGGTCGAGAATATATCGATCGTCGCCGCGACCCAGTCGGACGCGGAACGCCGGCTGCGGCAGATGTACCACCACTGCGAGATTCTCGAGTGCAACACGCAGGCCGTGCCGCGCCATGTCGACACTTTCGACATGTCCGGCATCCTCGGCATGCTGAGCGCGGTTCCGGCGGGCGCCCCCCAGTCCGCCCAGGTTTTCCGGCTGCGCGACAAGACCGGCACGCACTGACGTTCGACCCCCCGTTCGCCGCCGGCGCGCCGCGCCATCGGCTGACGACGCGCGCCCCGGACGCGGCGCGCCCATTCCCGCGAATCGTCCTCCGCGCGGGCCGCATGGCCTGCCCTCGCCGTCGCGTTGTCGTATCATGTAACGCCGTTCGCCGCCGCTCGTTTCACTCTCACTCCCCGTGGCTTCGCAACCTCTGCAGATCGTGGTGATGGCCGCCGGTCAGGGCAAGCGCATGCATTCGGCGCGGCCCAAGGCGCTGCACGCCCTCGCCGGCCGCCCGCTGGTCGCGCATGTGCTCGCCACCGTCCGCGAGCTGGCCCCGCGGGCGCTCTGTCTCGTCATCGGCCATGGCGCCGACGCCGTGCGCGCGGAACTCGCAGCGCCTGATCTCACCATCGTCCTGCAGGATCCTCCGCGCGGCACCGGCGACGCGGTGCGCGTCGCGCTCTCCGCGTTGCCGGCGGACGGGGTGACCCTGGTCGCCAACGGCGACTGCCCGCTCATCCCGGCCGCCACGTTCGCGCGACTCGCGGCACGAGCCGGCGCCGGCCGGCTCGCCTTGCTGACTACGCGCGTGGTCGATCCGACGGGCCTCGGTCGGGTCGTGCGCGACGACACCGGCGGCGTGCGGGCGATCGTCGAACAGAAGGACGCCTCGAGCGCCGAGCGTGCCATCGACGAGATCTATACGGGCGCTCTGGCCGCGCCGACGCAGCTCCTGCAGCGCTGGATCGGCGCATTGCGCGACGACAATGTGCAGCGCGAGTTCTACCTGACCGACATCGTGGCGCAGGCCGCAGCCGAGGGTGTCGGCGTCGAAGCCTGCACAGCCGAGAACGCCGAGGACATCCTCGGTGTCAACGACCGCGCGCAGCTCGCAACGCTCGAGCGGATCGTGCAGACGCGCATCGCGCTGCGGTTGATGCAGGCGGGAACCTCGATCGCCGACCCGGCGCGCATCGACGTCCGCGGCACGCTTCGCTGCGGGCGCGACGTGCACATTGACGTCGGCTGCGTATTCGAGGGCGCGGTGGCGCTCGGCGACGACGTCACCGTCGGTCCGTATTGCGTGGTGCGCAACACGACGCTCGGCGCGGGCACACACGTCGCCGCGTACTCGCATCTCGACGGCGCGACGGTCGACGCCGGCGCCCGGATCGGCCCCTACGCCCGCCTTCGTCCCGGCGCAGAGCTTGCCGCCGACGTCCACATCGGCAATTTCGTCGAAGTGAAGGCAAGCCGCGTCGGCAGGGGATCGAAGGCGAATCACCTCGCCTATATCGGCGACGCGACGGTGGGGGCGAACGTCAACGTCGGCGCAGGCACCATCACCGCCAACTACGACGGCGTGAACAAGCACAGGACCGTGATCGGTGACCGCGCGTCGATCGGATCGAATTGCGTGCTGGTGGCGCCGGTCACCGTGGGCGATGACGCCACGATCGGCGCCGGCAGCACGCTGACCGCCGACGCGCCACCGGACGCGTTGACGCTCGCACGCGCGCGGCAGGTCACGCTGCCCGGCTGGAAGCGCCCGACGCGGAAGGCGAAACCGTGAGCCGTCGCGCGCGCCTGCCGCTCCATGCCGCCGCGGCGCACTGACAGGACGCAAATCCCATGTGCGGCATCGTCGGCGCATCGTCCACGCGCAACGTCGTCCCCATCCTGATCGACGGCATCCGCCGGCTCGAATATCGCGGCTACGACTCGACCGGTCTCGCCGTCATCGACGGCACGGCCAGCGCGCCTTGCCTCACGCGTCTCGTCAGCACGGCCCGGGTCGCCGATCTGGCCGACCAGGCCCGCAAGAGCAAGCTCGACGCCGTCACCGGGATCTCGCACACGCGCTGGGCGACGCACGGCAAGCCGACGACCGACAACGCGCATCCGCACACGTCGCACGGCGAAGTCGCCGTCGTCCACAACGGCATCATCGAGAACTTCGAGACACTGCGCGAGCGGCTGATCGCGCAGGGCTACAGGTTCAACACCGAGACCGACAGCGAGGTGATCCCGCATCTCGTCCATTCGCACTGGCACGGCGCGGGCGGCGGCGACCTGCTGCGCGCGGTCCAGATGACCGTCGCCGAGTTGCGCGGCGCCTATGCCATCGCGGTGATCTCGACGCGCGAGCCGGGCCGCATCGTCGGGGCGCGCGCCGGCAGCCCGCTCGTCGTCGGCATCGGGGCCGACGATCATTTCCTCGCCTCCGACGCGGCGGCGCTGCTTTCGGTGACGCAGCGCTTTGCGTACCTCGACGAAGGCGACATCGCCGACGTGCGGCGCGACAGCTGGACCATCTACGATGCGCGCGGCGAGCGCGCCACGCGTCCCGTGGTCACGATCGAGGCATCGGCGGCGGCGGCCGAGCTCGGTCCCTACCGGCACTTCATGCAGAAGGAAATCTTCGAGCAGCCGCGCGCCGTCGCCGACACGCTGGAGGGGCTCACCGGCATCGATGCAGCACTGTTCGGCGCAGACGCCGCGCGCACGCTTGCCGAGGTCGACAGCGTGCTGATCCTCGCCTGCGGCACGAGCTACTACGCGGCGCTCGTCGCGAAGCAGTGGATCGAGTCGATCGCGCGCATTCCGTGCACGGCGGAGATCGCGAGCGAATATCGCTATCGCGACAGCGTGCCCAACCCGGCCGCGCTCGTCGTCGTCGTCTCGCAGTCGGGCGAAACGGCGGACACGCTTGCTGCGCTGAAACACGCGCAATCGCTCGGGCACCGGAACACGCTCGCGATCTGCAACGTTGCGACCAGCTCCATGGTGCGGCAGACCGCGCTCACGTACCTCACCCGCGCCGGCACCGAGATCGGCGTCGCGTCGACGAAGGCGTTCACCACGCAGCTGGTCGCGCTCTTCCTGCTCGCGCTGGTCCTCGCGAAGCTGCGCGACCGTCTCACTGCCGAGGAGGAGGCGCACTGGCTGCGCGGCCTGCGGCATCTGCCTGCGGCGCTGCAGGCGGCGCTGGCGCTCGAGCCGCAGGTCATCGCGTGGGCGCAGCGCTTTGCGGCCAAGGAGGACGCGCTGTTCCTCGGCCGCGGACTGCACTATCCAATCGCACTCGAAGGGGCGCTCAAGCTGAAGGAAATCTCGTACATCCACGCCGAGGCCTACCCCGCGGGCGAGCTGAAGCACGGGCCGCTGGCGCTGGTCGACGCGTCGATGCCGGTGGTCGTGATCGCCCCCAACGACGCGCTTCTCGAAAAGCTCAAGTCGAATCTGCAGGAAGTGCGCGCTCGCGGCGGCGAGCTCTACGTCGTCGCGGACCTCGACAGCCATCTCACGTCCGGCGAGGGCATTCACGTCATCAGGCTGCCCGAACACGCGGGCCAGCTCTCGCCGATCGTGCACACGATCCCGCTGCAGCTCCTCGCCTATCACGCGGCCGCCATCCGCGGCACCGACGTCGACAAGCCGCGCAATCTCGCCAAGTCGGTAACGGTGGAATGATCGCATCGTCGTCGCCCGTCATATGGCGGGCTGGATCCGCAACTGCAACAACGTGGGGAATTCAGCATCGGAGTTTCGCTGCAAGTGTGGGTTCATTTCGAAGTCAACCGGGGAGAATCGAATGATGCGTTCAAGAACAGTGCGCTGGGTTTGCGCCGGATTTGCCGTCCTGACGAGCGCAATGGCAGGATTCGCGCACGCGGCGTCACCGGACGAGGCTGGCATTCGCGCACAGACCACGAGCTGGGTGAAGGCCTACAACGGCGGAGATGCGACGGCCGTTGCGGCGCTCTATGCCGAAGACGCGCTGCTGCTTCCGCCGGGCGCTCCCGGCGTAAGCGGCCGGCCGGCGATCCTCGCGTTCTTCACCAAGGACATCGCCAACACGAAGGCGGCCGGGGCGGTCTTCGTCGTCGATCCCAAGACCGATGTCGGTGTCTCCGGCAGGATGGGCTGGGAATCGGGCACGTACAGGGCGACCGTGAAAGGCGCCGTCGTCGAGACCGGGAAGTTCCTGTCGGTCTCCCGCAAGAAGGACGGCAAGTGGCTCTACCTCCGCGATACGTGGAATGCCGATGCGCCGCCGGCTCCTCCCGCGCCCGCGCCGGTCGCGCCGCCTGCCGCGAAGAAATAGGCAGGGCTCCGCCGAACTGCGGAACGTGCGTGCAATCGCGCGCACGTTCCGCGGCATCGATCCATGAATCATCCTCTGCCACGGCCGCGCGCCTGCGGCGACGTCACGGACGGGGTTCGCAGCCGTCGGCGATGGAGTCACCGGGCGAGTCGCGCCGTGCGGACTCGACGGACGAGGGAGACGGCAGCGTGAATGGCATCTATCAGGTCACGGGCGAGGGCTACCTCGAATTCAGCGCCGGATTGTTCGAGCAGTGCATGCGCGAATTCCTGGACGACCCGACGCTCACGGTGACCTCGTCGCGTTACCTCGGCGAAGTCGGCGTCACCGCGACCACGCGCATGAAATACGAAGGCGAGCGCGACAAGCTCCTCGGCCTCTTCCATTACGAGATCTCGTATCGCGCGAAGGGCGATCCGAAGACGATCGAGATCCTGGTGAAGTCGAAGACCGACTATCGCGAGCTGGTGCAGCGACTCGCCGACGTCCTCGTGAAAAGCGGCATCGGGATCGACGGCGTGGCCGGTCTCCTCGCGCGCACCGAGCTCTACAACACGCACATGAAGGAGATCAACGTCTTCCGGATGCAGCGCACCGTGCCCGCCGTGGCGCGGATTCTTCCGACCGTCTACGGCACCTACGTCGACGTTGCGAAGCAGCAGTATCTCGTGCTCGAGGAATTCCTGGCGGATGCGTACGTGATGAAGGACTACCGGGACATTTCCTGGTGGACGCAGGACCGGATCGAGCGCTGCGTGCGTGATTTCTCCGGCATGCACGCAGCGTACTACGACAACCATTCGGCGCTGGTCGGGCAGGGCTGGCTGGGCGCGACGCTGGATGCGAAGACGATGAGCGCGCTGACGCCGCTGTGGAGCGCGTACGCCGACAGGCTGCGCCATTTCGTCGGCGGCCTCTTCGACGACGCGTATCTCGCAGGGCATCGGCGCTGGATCGAAACGATTCCCGAATGGTGGGGCCGGATCGATGCGCTGCCGAAGACGATGATCTACAACGACGCGCAGATCCGCAACCTTGCGGTGCGCGATCCGGCCGGGCAGCCGCGGCTCACGCTGTTCGATTGGGAATGCACGAGCATTCAGCTGCCGCAGCGCGACCTGGTCGAGTTCCTGAGCTACGCGATCGGCGATGCGACCGGCGACGAGGACATCCTTGCGCTGCTCGAGGCGGGTCGCGCGGAGCTCGCCACGCGCAGCGGGAAGGCGATCGAACAGGATGCGTGGCTCGAAGGCTGCGTACTGTCCATCCGGGACCTGCACGTGAACCGCATGGCCTGCCAGCTCGTGCTGCACATCACGCTCGACCGGCCCGACATCGAACGCGTGTTCCGCGCGTCGATGCGCATCCTGGCCTGCATCGAGCGACGTCGCGGTTCGCGCGGATCGAATTAGCGGGGCGACGCCGGCGCGTCAGCCGCGCGAGTCTTCGAGCCCGCGCAGGATTTCGTTGGTCTCGCGCATGCGGATCGCCATCAGCCGCGCGAGATTGGTGAAGAGCCGGATCGCGATCGCCGGTTCGTTGCGCGCGATCTCGTCGAGGGCGGTGCGGGTAAGCTCGTAGACCGTCGTCGCGTCGACGGCCTGCGCGGTGGCGGAGCGGGGCCGGCCGTCGAGCAGCGCGGCTTCGCCGAATTCCGAGCCTTCGGCGTTGGTGACGATGCGCGCGCGGGCACCGCCGGGGACAAGGATCGAGATCTCGACCGCGCCACGGGCGAGGAGACACAACCGATCGCCCGGATCGCCTTCGCGGAACAGCACTTCGCTGGCGCCGTACTCGCGCCGCACGAAGTGGCGCCTGATCCGCGCGAACTCGTCGGGCGCCAGTCCTTCGAGCAGCGCGAAGGCCTCCAGCGCAACGCCGCCCTGCGATTCGTGCCCGCTGGCATCGAGGATCGTACGCTCTGCCCACTCGACCGCCTGGTCGGCGTCGCGGAACCACAGCCGCGACGAGGGCTCGCGGAACGTGTCGTGCGCAGCGAGCGTCGCACCGTGCCGTCCCTGCGGCGTCACGCCGGCCAGCAGCACCATCGTTCCTTTCTTGGCGAGGCGCCGGCCGATGCTGCCCAGCAGCATCGCGCCGGTCGCGTCGATCACGGTGACGCGGCGAAAGTCGAGCACGACCGCGTCGGCGATGCCGGCGAGCGGCTCGACGCGCTCGATCAGCCGCTCGGCGCTGCCGAAGAAGAGGGCACCCTCGAGCTCGATCACGCGGATGCGTCGCCGTGCCGCATTGACGCGCACGGCGTCCTCGCCGCCCCAGACGCGGCGCGAAGGCCGCACGGTGCCGTCGAGCACGCTCCTCACCAGCGAGCGGTTCATTCCGAGGTAGAGCAGGAAGCCGGACAGCTGGAAGCCGACGGCGATGGCCGGCATGAAGCCGAAGAAAATCTCGGCGAGCGCCACCAGCGCAACGGTCGCCGCGCTCCACAGCAGCGCGCGCTCGCGCAGCGCGCCCTTGCGGCGCAGCCGGCCCGCCAGCCCCTTGGTCCAGTTGTCGATCAGCGCGAAGCCGAGCGTGATCATCACGCCAGCGAGCACTTCGACCGGAATCTGCGCGATCAGGGGTCCGCCGAAGGCGAGCGCCAGCGCGAGGACCGCGACGGCGATCACCGTCGCGCGCTTTGTTCGCCCGCCGGCGTTCCAGCTCGCGAGCGCGACCGCGCGCGACAGCACGACGGGCACGCCGCCGCACAGGCCCGACACCACGTTCGCGAATCCGTGCGCGACAACCTCGCGTTTGGTCTTGTGCCGTCCGTCGGTCACGTTGTCGATGGCGACGGCGGCAAACAATCCGTCGAGCGTTCCGATGAAGGCGATGAGACCCGCGGTCTGGGCGATGATCCGCCAGTGCACCTTGATCGCGTCCCACGGCGCGGTGGCGAGCGGACCCAGTGCATCCGGCACGGGCAGCCAGCCCGGCGCCGCGCCGAGCGTGGGGCCAAGCCGGACGGATGGGATCAGATTGGCGAGCGCGTAGTGCAGCAGCGAGCCCGCGACGATCCCGATCAGCGGCGCCGGCAGCCGCTTCCATTTCACGCCCACCGTCCAGATCGTCGCGGCGGTGAAGAGACCGACGAGCAGCGTCGCCGGCTGCATCGCCTTCCACGCGGCCGCGGGATTGGCGGCGAGCTCCGCCTGCCCGACGCCCGCCAGCGGCGCGAACTGGACGGCGATGACGAGCGCCGAGGCGCCGCACATGAAGCCGGCGACGAACGGATAGGGCACGAAGCGCGCCGAGTTGCCGGCGCCGAACGCGCCCAGCACGATCTGGACGACTCCCGCGAGCACGACCGTTGCGCCGGCGATCGCGACGATCCACCAAGGGCCGTGTGCGGCAGATGGCGCGAGCGCAGGGTCTGCGGCAAGCGTCGCGACGAGCGCCGCGAGAATCAGCGCCGTCGCGGCACGCGGGCCGCTGCCCGGGTGCGCGGCGCCGCCGAAGAGTCCCGCGACGAGCTGGCCGTAGATCGCGGAGGCGAAGCCCGCGTAGATCCCGACCTCGTAATACTTCGGCCCCAGCGGCATGAAGGCGAGCAGCCCGAGCGAGACCGCCAGCGCAAAGTTGACGCCTGCGGCGGCGAGTCCGCCGGCGATGTCGCCGTTGGCGGTCTTCGCCGAGGACGACGGCGCCTTTGCAAGAATCTGCGCAGGCGTGCGCCCGACTGGACTCGGCGTTGCCTGCGCCGACGACGGCATCGCCAGAACCTCGCCGCGCTCTGCGGGAATGTTCATGCCGTACGGTGACGGATCCGCGCGGGTTCGGGCGCGAAAGCGACGCCTGCGACCGAAATTGCGCTCATCGAATCAGCGTATCACGCGGCAGAATGTATGCAACAAAGCCGTCCGGCGGCTGCTATGCCATTGACATAAGTCGCCATTTCGGAGACCTTGGTCGGCCTTCCAGGCGAATGGGGCCCGTGACCGAACTATTCCATCGCCCGCCGGTTGTGGTCAACAAAAAATCAAATTCGCGCCAGGATGGCGCAGATGCTTGCGGGAAGCGGCTGCCGGATCAACAAATGTGCTGCGATGTTGTCGCGGACAATCGATGCATCGACCGGCCGGGGATATGAAACAACCCCCCGCGATCTTGTGGCTTCGGAAGCGCTGGGCGCCAATTCGTCATGTTGTTCGCCGCGTCTCCGCAATGGATTATTCACGAACGCGTTCTATTGACAAGCGAACGTGCAGGTGCGCAAATGCCGCTCTTCGACGCGTCAGCAACACGAATAAACCTCGCGGGCGATCCACGTCCGGGCAAGGCGTCGAAAGGGAAGTGGCTAGTTTCGGCGGGGGCTCCGAAACCGGCTGGCGCGCCGGCGCAGTGCCGGTGTGGCCGTTCACCGGTGCGCATTTCGGCGAAGGAGCGATGCAGGCTGCTTCAACCACGGCATTCGATCGCATCGTCGCGTCGAGCGGCGGTTCCGCAATGGATCGATCGGAACGCCGCGCACTCGGTTCAATCTTGATGGTTTGCGGGAGGTGGGCATCATGAACAGCATGCGCAAGGTATTTGGCTTGTTTGCGGCGGTGTTTCTTGCCGCTTTCGCGCTTCCTGCGGTCGCCGACGGCGGTGACTACTACCGTGTCAACATGCCGACCGCGCCGGTTGCCTCGGGACAGCAGTTCAGCATGACTATCACGAACAGGGCGGGGTTCGACTTTCTCAAATCGTTCACGATCACGGCGCCCTCGGGCGTGTCGATCACCGCCGTTGCGTCGGGGTCGTCGAACATCCCGGCCAACAGAATCTCCAGCTCTGGCGGGACGATCAGCGTCAGCAACATCGCGATTTTGAACAACCAGTCGGGTACGCTGAAGATCACGGCGACGTTTCCGGCCAGTTGCACGGCGCAGAGCCTGCCGTGGACTTCGTCGGCCAAGGGCGGTTTCATCGTGAACAATGAAGTGTTCACGCTCGACGCTGGAAATTCGAACCTGATCACGAACATCGCCGCGGGCCGTTGCAACTACACCTTCGTCACGGATAAGCCGGCCGTGATCGCTGGGGCGTCGACCTCGATGACCGCGACGGTCGCGAACACCGCGCCTTCCACGGGCCCCGCGCTCACTGGATTTGTCCTCACGGCGCCAGCCGGTCTCAATATCACCGGCGCGACGGGTTCGAGCGGTACGGTTACTTTCACCAGCACGGTAATCACGGTGACAGGTATTTCCGTGACCGGCGGCAGCTCCTATCCGGTGAATGTGACCGTGGCGCCCGCGGCCAACTGCACCGGAACCCCGGCGGCACCGTGGTCCTCGTCGGTTACGCCCGCAACGTTCACGCTGAGCGGCGGCAATCCGACGACGAGCATCACGGCGCAAGCCTGCACGATGTCGATTTCGTCGCCCTCCAGCGCTGCGGTTGGTACCGTGTTCCCGGTGACGGTCAATCTGACCGGAGGCCCCGGCAACGCGCAGGTCACCCTGACCCCGACGGGATGCCCCGCCCCCGTTTCGGCGCCGCTGCTGGCAAACGCGGTGAGTGGTGTCGCAACCTTCAATCTTACGTTCACCGGCGCCGGCACTTGCTCCCTCGCGGCAACCGCAACGAACTACACGCCGACCAACAACCCGCGGACCTTTACGGTCTACGCCATCCCGGCAATCGGCTGCACCAACTTGGTTACGAGCCCTGGAAACGATGGGTCCGTCGATCCGAACTTGCCTTCTGTAGCTAACCCAAACGGATCGGCGGGGCAGTGGGGGCTGCGACGCGGCAACAATTCGGATGGCTCGGGTTGTAATCCGGCCAACGCCACGTTCACGCTCGACACGACCAACAATGTCTCGACGCTGACCTACGACAAGGCAGCGGGTGGGGCGACCGGGGTATTCAAATACACGATCGTGTGGCCAGAGGTCGCGGTCGACCAAAGCGGCCCGACAACGTCGTGGACGGATTTTCGTCCGAAGGTTTCGTGGGGGATCGACAATCCGGACCCGACCACCAACGACTACGTCCCGGCCGTCACTTGCGCAGACGACGATTTGTCACAGGGCGAATTGCTTTTGCCGACGATCCCCAACGTTGCGCCGTTCAATGCCCTCTCGCCGACTACGTATCCTCAGTACCAACCGGGCCAATTGGCGAGAATGTGCGTCGCGCAGCAGGCCTGGACGTCGAACGGGCGTGCTGATGACGGCAAGATCTACGTCATCTATTGGGACAAGGTGGTCGACGAAGGCGATGGCCACGTGATCGGGCCGTAGCGCTGTCAAAGTCTGAAGCAACAGCAGGAGCGGCTCATCCGGGCCGCTCCTCTTTTTGCGACTATCGCGCGGGCAGCGGCACGGGTGGAACGGCGCGGACCTTGAGGGCGGCGAGTAGTGAGCGGCTCTCGGAAACCATCTCGAGGGGCGGCTCGACTCCTTCGAGGCGATCGAGCTCGATCAGCGATAGCTGGGTGAGGGTTGTCTCGAAGAGGTCGAGCCGCTCTCTGGCCGAGGCAAGGCTTGCCTCCAGCGCATCGCGTGCTCCCCATAGGTCGTCTTGCCCCAGCAGGGCGTGGCCCTGGATGCGCTGCAGCAGTGGCATCACCTTGGCGACGGCGTTCGAGGAGCTTGCTCGCTCGAGCATCGATCGCACCAGCTTGAGGCCGGCGTCTGAGTTGCCCATCGCGACGCGGCACTCGGCGATGCGGGCGTCGACGGCCGGGATTTCCTCCTCCGCTCCGACGTGAAGGAAGCTCGCCTTGGCCTCGTCGAAGCGGGCAAGCGCCTCATCGGGCCGGCCCAGGCGCAACGACACGCGTCCGAGCACCAGCAGGCAGAAGCCAAGGTGATAGTGATACTGCGACGCCTTCCAGAAGGGTAGCGCTTCGAGCAGCAGCGCCTCGGCCTCAGTCCATTCGCCGCGGTCGACAAGGATTTCCGCGATGTTGATTCGAAGAACGGCGGCGGCAACCGTGCTTCCGATCTTCAGAGCCACATCGTTGGCCTGCCTATAGTACGAAAGCCCTTGGTCCCAGAGACCTTCCCACTGGCACACGACGCCAAGGCTTCCCAGGACTCCGGCCTGCCTCACGACATTCCCCGCTCGCTGAAAGGCTTCCAGCGAACGCTGCATGAACGATTGCGCTCCGTCCTTGTGGAGGTCCCCATATATCCAGCCCACGACCCAGCACGCTTCTCCGAGCGCCTCCGGGTCGTCAGCAGCTTCCGCCTCGGCCACCGCGCGCTCTGCGCAGTCGAGCGCCTCGGCGGTACGGCCCGCATACTGAAGCACCGTTGCGTACCAGGCTTCCGAGCGTGCTTTCTGCTGAGCCGCCGCCGCGCCAGGCAATCCCTGCAGGATGGCGCGAGCCTGATCGGTCCAGCTCAATGCCTCCACATACTTGCCGAGCTTCTCCTCCACGCGCGAGAGCTTGATCAGAAGTCCTGCCTCTGCGTGCGGTTCGCCCGCGGTTTGCGGGCGGGCGGCGTTGTAAGCGTCGGATGCCTTGCGGAACTCCCCGGCGCGATACCATGCGTCGCCGAGGGACTCGCGCACGGCCGCCAATTCCTTGCCGTCCAAATCGACGACATGGCGCCCGGCCTCGAGTGCACGTGCGTAAAGCCCGGCGGCCTCGACGTTGGCGTAGACGGCTTCCGCGCGCTTAGCGGCGGCGGTTGCGTAGCGCCACGCCGGTGGGAATTCGCCGGCTTCGAAGTAATGTAGCGACAGGATGTTGCCGGCTTCCTCAGGGAAATCCATCTCCTCTTCGAGGTGCCGCGCGATGGCGCCGTGCAGGTGCCGGCGCAGCTTGAACGGCAATCCCTGATACGCCGAGTCGCGCAGCAATGAGTGCCGGAACCGCAGGTAGCCGTCGGGTTCGACTTCGAACATTTCGCCCAAACGGGCAAGCTCGGCCTCTCCGGGCGGCAGGCCCTCGTCCTCGCCGTAGAGCCAAGCCAGCATCCGCGGGTGGAACGTCATCCCCAGCACCGCCGCGCGCCGGACCATCGCGCGGTCGTCCGGCGCGAGGGTGTCGATCTGCGTCATCGCGGCGGCCTCGGCCGAGTCGGGAAGATGCTCGATGCCGCCGGATTCGATCGCACTGCGCAGCAAGTCGCGCAGGAACTGAGGATTGCCGCCGGACCGCTTGGCGACGACGTCCAGGACGTGGGGCGGCAACGGATGATGCTCTGTCGCCAGTTGGGCGAGGCGTGCCGCGTCCGGCGGGGCCAGGGGCTTTAATTCGATCCGGACGATCGCGGGGGCTTCTGGGGCGTTGAACCCCGTGCCGCCCGGGCGACGCGCTACCGCGAAGAGCCACGGCCGTGTCGAAATGTCGTTGGTCAGATAGGACAGCAGTTCTGCCGACGCCTCGTCCATGTGGTGCACGTCGTCGATCTCGAACAGCGTCTTTTCCGGCGCGATCGCCTGAAGGAACAAGGCGGCGGTCTCGTGCAGCTTCGCGCGTCGATTCTTCTCCGCGAGCATCTCGACTTCGGGCGTCGGTGGAATCTCGACGTCGAGAATGGCGCCGAGCAACGGTAGCCACGGTGCGAGGTCGGGCGCCTTGCTCGTCACCTCGCTGCGAATGCGCTCGACGATGTCGGCGTCGGCGGATTCGCGCCCGAAGGCCAGCATCTCGCGCAGCAGCTCGCGCCACACGACGTACGGGATCGACGACGTGAAGGCCTCGCAGGCCGCGCGCTGCTTGCCGAACCCGGCGGCAGCGTCGCGCAGCGCTTCCAGCAGTCGCGTCTTGCCGATTCCCGAATCGCCCACGAGCTCGAGCAGCCGGCCTTCGCCCGAGCGTGCGCTCGTGAACGCCTTGCGGACGACGCCGAGCTCGGCATTGCGTCCGGTGAGCGGCAGCCGCTGCAGCGACACCTGCCGCGTGCGCGAGCCCTCGGCCTTCCCGACCGACCACGCCTGCACGGGCTCCGCCTTGCCCTTCACGGCGAATGGCTCGAGCTTGGTCGTCGCGTACAGCGTGTTCGCGCGATCGAGGATGTCGGCGGTCGCGTAGATGTGGCCGGGTTCCGCCTTGGCCATCAGCCGCGCCGTCAGGTTCACTGCATCACCCATCACGGTATACGTGCGGCGGTACGCAGGACCGATGTCCCCGGCGAACACGGCGCCGCGATGCACGCCGATGCGCAGCGAAATCGGCGGGTTGGATTCGACGATCTTGCGCAGCGCGAGCAGCATCCGGTCCTCGTCGTCACCGGTCGCGGTCGGCGCGCCGGCGGTCAGGATCAGCTTGCCGCCGTCGGCATCGACGTCGGAGCCGAGAAAGGCGACGCCCTGCGCGTCCGTTGCGGACTCGACGATGCTGATCAGCCGGTGCAGCGTCTCGGCGGTGGCCGCTGCGCCACTCTTCTCGATCAGCGCATCCGTGCCCTCGTAGCGGAGGAACGCGATCGTCACGGGGCGGTGCTCCGAGGTTCCGCCGCCGGCCTGCACATGCGCGCGGATTGCGGGCGACAGACAGCGCAGCAATGGCGCGGACGCCATCTTCGGCCGCGGAATGTAGGGAATCTTCGCCTCGTGACCGGGCGGCTCGCGCAGCAGCAGCACGCCGGGCCCCTTGGAATCGCCCAGCAACGCGGCAGGAAGCTGCGCCGCGGTTTCGGGGCTGACCATGATGTCGCCCGCCTGCGCCGCGTGCTCCATCGCAACGGTGCGGGTCCAGGCGGGGCCCGTCGGCAACATCTCGAGATGCGAGGTCCCGACGGCAAAGAAGTTGAACGTTCCGGTGTGCACGCCCTGCGACATCCTCAGCGTGACACTCCCGCCAGGCAGATCGATCCGGCCGACGTCGGCAAGCGCCCCGCGCATTCGCACCGCTGCGGCACAGGCGCGTGCCGCGTGCCCTTCGTTCTGGAACCACAGGAGCAGGGCGTCGCCGCCGAACTTGAGGAGGCTTGCGCCATTTTCGTAGGCGACCTTCAGGATCGACGCGAAGCTGCCGCCGATGGTGTCGGTGATCTGCTCGGCCCCCTCGCGGCCCTTGCGCGCAAGCTGCTCGGACAGCGCCGTGAAGCCCGAGACGTCGGCGAACACCGCGCTGCCCTCGGCGATCCAGGACGGCGAATCCGGGTCGGCGAGGAGATGCAGCTGCAGGATCCGCGCGAGGTACGGAACCGCGCGGTCGGCATTTTCCTGTGTCGTAGGTGAGGCGGCCGGTTCGGGAATCATGAATTCAGTCGGCGTCGGGGCGCGGACACGGGCGTCGGCGAAATCGTGTTGCGGATCGGGGCGAATCGCAAAGGTGCCGAAGAATGTGCCGCCGCCGCAGCCTCGCATGTTACTGCCTCGGCGCGCCTGTGGACGGGTCATTGCGCAGGCCAGGATCCGCGCCGCGCGGAGCGGCGCCGTTCCGATCGACATCCCGGGGCCCCGGAAGCGCTTCGTGCCGTGCGCTGCTCTTGGTATGCTCCGGCGACGGCTGCAGTCCGCTGCAGTGCCTTCCCACCACGACGCGATGCGCGAGCTCCCGACCGGCCCGGTCACTTTCCTTTTTACCGACATCGAGGGCTCGACCGAGCTCTTCGAGCGGCACCCGGATACGATGCCGGCCGCGCTTGCACGCCACCACGCACTTCTGCAACGCGCGATCGAGGCGCACGACGGATGCGTTTTCCAGGTCGTCGGCGACGGTGTCTGCGCGGTGTTCGTGACTGCCGAGACGGCGCTCCACGCGGCACTCGACGCGCAACGTGCGCTGCATCGCGAGGACTGGGGCCCGATTGGCGCGATTCGAGCCCGGATGGGCCTTCACATCGGCGAAGCGCAGGCACACGGCGACGAATACGTGTCATCGCTTACCCTGGTGCGCACGCAGCGCGTGAGCGCGGCGGGACACGGCGGGCAGACGCTGCTGTCGACAGCCATGGCGGAGGCCGTGCGCGGACATCTGCCGGACGGCACGACGCTGCGGGACCTCGGCGCGTACAAGCTGCGCGGGCTGGCCGATGCGGAGAGCATCTGCGAGCTGGTCGTCGCCGGCCTGCCGTCCGAATTCCCGGCGCTGAAGGTCGAGGATACGGAAACGCTGCCACCCGGCGCACTTGACGAGCTCGTCCGCGGAAAGCTCGTCGGGCGCGGCGGCGAGCTCGCGCAGCTGAAGCGGCACTGGGAGCAGGCGCAGCAGGCGCGCGGCCATCTCGTGCTTCTTTCCGGCGAGCCGGGCGTGGGCAAGACCCGCCTCGCACGCGAGCTGATCGCGCAGGCGCAGGCGGCGGGGGCGACGGTCCTGCGCGGCGGCTGCTACGAGTTCGAGGCGACGACGCCGTATCTTCCGTTCGTCGAGGGGATCCGCGAATGGGCGCGCCGGCAGACGCCGGCGCAGCTGCGCATGGCCCTCGGGGCCACGGCGCCGGAGATCGCCAAGTTCGCGCCGGAGATCGAGGCGAAGCTCGGGTCGATCGCGCCCAACGCGCCGCTGTCGCCCGGCGAGGAGCGGATGCGGCTGTTCGACAACGTCGCGCGCTTCCTGCAGTCGCTCGCCGCGGCGCGCGGCCTTCTCGTGTTCACCGACGACATCCACTGGGCCGACCAGGGGACGCTTTCGCTGCTGCGCTATCTGCTGCGCACGATGCAGGGCGACCGCGTGCTCTTCCTCGCGCCCTATCGCGAGATCGAGCTCGACCGCGCGCATCCGCTCGCGGCGGCGCTCGTCGAATGGAACCGGGAGCGGCTGGCGACGCGCATCCCGCTCGGCCGCCTGTCGCGCTCGGACACGAATGCGCTGCTCGCGGCGCTGTTCGGCCAGGACACCGTGGCCGAGGAGTTCGCCGATGCGCTGTTCCGCGAGACCGAAGGCAATCCGTTTTTCATCGAGGAGGTCGTGAAGTCGCTGATCGAGCAGGGGCAGATCTATCGCGAGGACGGCGGCTGGGGCCGGAAGGACGTTCGCGAGCTGGCGATCCCGCAGAGCGTGAAGGAGGCGATCGGACGACGGCTCGACCGGATGTCCGAGGTCACGACGGACACGCTGCGCACCGCCGCGGCGCTCGGCAAGACGTTCGGCTTCATTGAGCTCGCCGCCGCCTCGGTGACGGGCGAAGACGCGCTCCTCGACGCGCTGGACGAGGCGAGCGCGGCGCAGCTCGTGCGTCCGCTCGAGGGCAGCGACGGCTTTGCGTTCACGCACGACAAGATCCGCGAAGTGCTCTACGAGGAGATGAACCCGATCAGGCGGCGCCGGCTGCACCAGCGGATCGGCGAGGCGCTGGAACGGATGCTGGCGGCGCAGTCCGCGTCCGCCGCGCCCGGCCGCGCGCCGCGCGAGGTGCGCATGCAGGACCTCGCGCACCATTTCACACAGGCCGGCGACTTCGAGCGCTCGCTCAAGTACCTGCGCCGCGCGGCGGACAACGCCCGGCGCGTCTTCGCACACGACGAGGCGCTGAAGTTCCTCGAGCAGGCGCGGGAGTCCGCGGAGGCGCTGCAGCGCGACGAGGAGATTGCCGCCGTCGACGAGCAGGCCGGCGATGTGCACGATGCGCGAGGCGCGATCCCGCTCGTGATCGAGCGCTACGAGCAGGCGCTTGCGCGAACCCGCGCGCCGGCCGCGCGCGCGGCGCTGAAGGCCAAGGTCGGCAACGCCTACGTGCCGACCGGCGACCCGCGCGGCCTCGCGATGCTGACCGAGGCGGTCGCGGAGCTGGACCCGGTGACTCAGACGGACGCGCTCGCGCATTCGATCGCGCTGATCGGCCGCTATCACCACTATCGCGCCGAGCCGCGGAAGGCGGTCGAATACCTGGAGCGGGCGCTGGAGCTCGCCCTGCCGCAGGACGACGTCGCCACGCTGACCGATATCTACAGCTATCTCGCGGGAGCGCACCAGCACCTGATCCAGTATGACGAGAGCAATCGTTGCGCGCGTCTGTGCATCGCGCTCGGCGAGCGCCGGAATTTTCCGGCGGCGGTAGCCATCGGCAACGAGTTCCTTTCCGAAAACGCGATGGGTCGCGGATTCTGGGACGAGGCGATCGCGTTCGCGCAGCGCAACAGGGAAACGGGCAGGGCGATCGGCTCGATGGCGCGTGTGGCCTGGGGCGGGTTCGGACTGACGGCAGCGCTGTACGGCAAGGGGCTCCTGCAGGAGGCGCGCACCGAGGCACTCGCGACGCTGCAGCTCGCCCTGCAGATCGGCGAGAACCGGCTGATGACGTGGCTCGACCCTTCGCTCGCGATGATCGCCGTGGACCTCGGGGACGACACGGCCGCGACTGTCCACGCCGAGCGCGGGTGGCAGCGCGCGCAGGCGCTCGACCAGAAGGCGCTCACCGGGTGGGCGTTGATCGCGCGCTGGCACGTCGCGCTGCAGACGGGCGACGCGGCCGCCGCGCTCGAATGGCAGGCGCGCTATCTCGCGCTCGTCGCCGGCACCGAGAACCGCGTGGTCAAGCTCGTGGGACTCGCGCGGGCGGCGGAGGTGTCGGTGGCGACCGAGCGATACGACGAAGCCGAACGCGTCGCGGCCGAGGCCCTCGCCGTCGCGGAAGCGGGCGGGTCGCCGCACTATCGCGCGATGGCACAGGCGGCGCAGGGGCGTATCGCGCTGGCACGCGGGGATCACGCAGCGGCGGCCGCCTCGCTCGACGCCGCGCTGGCGACGCTTGCCACGACGGGGAGCGCACTCGACGAAGCGCGCTCACGCGTGCATCGCGCCGCCGTTCATCGCGCGGTGCACGAGCTCGACCAGGCGCAAGCGGAGGCGACGCGCGCACGCAACGCGTTCGCGCGCCTCGACGCGGCGCACGATCGCGCGCGCGCCGAAACGTTCCTGGCGGACCCCGGCTAGTTCGCGGGCGAGCGCAGGGACGCGCGCGCAAATGCGGTAGCATGGGAGCCCTTTTTCTCCGCCGTCCCGCCCGGACGGCGCCGCTCGCTGGAGCCCGCGACCGCATGGACTTCGCCTTCATCCTCGACCCGCTGCCTGCCCTCAAGGCGTACAAGGACACGAGCATCGCCATGATGCGTGCGCTGGTCGCGCGCGGCCATCGCGTGTTCGCACTCGAGGCTGCCGATCTCTACTGGACGAAGGACACGACCGGCGCGCGCGTCGTGCCGCTCGACATCCGTGACGACAACCACGAATGGTACACCGCCGGTCCGGCGGAGGAGCGGGCACTCGTCGATTTCGCCGCCGTGCTGATGCGCAAGGATCCGCCGTTCGACATGGAATACGTCTATGCGACGTATCTCCTCGAAGCCGCCGAGCGCGCCGGCGCGCGCGTGTTCAACCGGCCGCGCGCGATCCGCGATCACAACGAGAAGATGGCGATCGCGGAGTTTCCCGAATTCGTCGCGCCGACGCTCGTCACCCGCGATGCCGGACGGATCAACGCGTTCATCGATACGCACGGCGACGTGATCCTGAAGCCGCTGGACGGCATGGGCGGCACGTCGATCTTCCGGATCCGCGGCGACGACCCGAACCGCAACGTCATCATCGAGACGGTGAGCCGCGATGGGATGCGCACGGTGATGGCGCAGCGCTACATTCCGGCGATCGTCGACGGCGACAAGCGCGTCATCCTGATCGCCGGAGAGGCGGTGCCGCACGCGCTGGCGCGAATCCCCAAGCCCGGCGAGACGCGCGGCAACCTCGCCGCCGGCGGCCGCGGCGTCGCCCGTCCGCTGACGGCGCAGGACCGGAGGATCGCCGAGGCGCTCGGCCCGACGCTCTGGGCGGACGGGCTCCTCGTCGTCGGCCTCGACGTCATCGGCGAGAACCTTACGGAAGTCAATGTCACGAGCCCGACCTGCTTTGTCGAGATCACCGAGCAGACCGGATTCGACGTCGCCGGCATGTTCGCCGACGCGCTGGTGCGCGCCTGCACGTAGCGTCGGGACCGCGACCGGCCGCGGAACGGCCTCCGCGCGATCGGCAAGCAAGGCGCGTGCTAACATCGACTCTCGCTCGCCGGCGGCCGGTCCGGCATCGCATTTCGGTTCGTCCATGAACCTTTTCGCAGGCAATGCATCTTTGGTAGCGGATGCACGCGGGCTCCGCGGATGATCGGCGTCCTGATCGTCGCACACGATTCGCTGGGCGAGAGTCTCGCCCGCGCAGTCACGCACGTCCTGGGCAAGCGCCCGCAGCAGTTCGAGGTGCTGTCGGTGGCGGCCACCGACGACCCGATGCAGCTCCTTCCGGCGGCGCACGAGCAGCTTGCCAGGCTCGACACCGGCGAAGGCGTGATGGTGCTGTGCGACATCTACGGCGCGACGCCGGCCAATCTCGCGTGCAAGCTCCTCGTGCCCGGCCGCATCGAGGGCGTTGCAGGGGTCAACTTGCCGATGCTGGTGCGCACCTTCACCTATCGCGACAAGGGCATGGACACCATGATCAGGAAGGCCGTGTCGGGCGCGTGCGACGGCGTGCTGCACATCGACGTGGACCCGGTCTATGCAGCAACGCGAGGTTGAGATCGTGAACAAGCTGGGCCTGCACGCGCGGGCCTCGGCGAAGCTCACGCAGCTCGCGGCCCAGTTCCAGTGCGACGTGATGATGTCGCGCAACAACCGCAAGGTGAACGCCAAGAGCATCATGGGCGTGATGATGCTGGCGGCGGGCAAGGGGGCGAAAGTGACGCTCATCACGGACGGCCCCGACGAGGCCGACGCGATGACGGCGCTCACCGCGCTGGTGGGCGATTGCTTCGGCGAGGGCGAATAGCGGGGCGGCCGGCGCAACGGTTGGCCGCCCGAACGGACAAAGGCGAATGGCCAGCTTTGCATTGCACGGGATCGGCGTATCGGGCGGAATCGCGATCGGACGGGCGCAGCTCGTCTCGCACGCAATGCTCGAAGTCGCGCATTACGCGATCCCGCAGGCGAAGATCGAGGCCGAGGTCGCGCGCTTCGCGACGGCCGTCCACGAGGTCCAGCTGGAGTTGGAGGGCCTGCACAGCGCGATGACGGGCGGCGACGCTCCTGCCGAATTCGGCGCATTTCTCGACGTCCACTGGATGATCCTCAACGATCCGACGCTGTCGGACGTGCCGAAGAAGATCATCGCAGAGCAGCGCTGCAACGCTGAGTGGGCGCTCACTCAGCAGATGAACGTCCTGGCCGAGCAGTTCGAGCAGATCGAGGACGAATACCTGCGCGAGCGCAAGGCCGACGTGGTTCACGTCGTCGAGCGCGTGTTGAAGCGCCTGCTCGGGCGTCCCGGCGCCGTCGCTCCGCCCGGCGCCGAGCAGCACACCATCCTGGTCGCGCACGATCTGTCGCCGGCCGATGTCATCCAGTTCAAGCAGCATCGGTACGCAGGCTTCCTGACCGACCTGGGCGGCATCACCTCGCACACCGCGATCGTCGCGCGAAGCCTTGCGGTTCCCGCCGTCGTCGCCGCGCACAACGCGCGCGCGCTGATCCGCGAGAACGAGCTCCTCATCATCGACGGCACCAATCACGTCGTCATCGTCAATCCCGACAAGTCGGTGCTGGCCGAATACCGGCTGAAGCAGGGCGAGCTCGGACTCGAGCGCGCCAAGCTGAAGCGCCTCAAGACCAAGCCGGCAACGACGATCGACGGCGTCGAGATCGAGCTCTTCGCCAACATCGAGCTGCCGGGCGATCTCGCGCAGGCGCTCGAGAACGGCGCCTCGGGCATCGGGCTGTTCCGGTCGGAGTTCCTGTTCCTGAACCGCGACGGCCTGCCGTCCGAGGACGAGCAGTTCGAGGCCTATCGCGCGGTGGCGGAAGGAATGCACGGGAAGCCGGTCACGATCCGCACGTTCGACCTCGGTGCCGACAAGCAGATCTCGGGACTCGGCGGGCTCGTCCGCGTCGCGCCCAATCCCGCGCTGGGACTGCGCGCCGTGCGCTTCTGTCTCGCCGAGCCGCGGCTCTTCCTCACGCAGCTCCGCGCGATCCTCCGCGCGTCCCACTACGGCAACGTGCGCATCCTGATCCCGATGCTGGTGTCTGCGGCGGAAATCAGCCAGACGCTCGACATGATCGCCCAGGCGAAGGAGACGCTGCGCGAGCAGGGGGTGCCGTTCGATTCGGGCATCAAGGTCGGCGGGATGATCGAGATTCCGGCGGCCGCGCTCGCGATCTCGTCGTTCCTCGCGAAGCTCGACTTCCTGTCGATCGGCACCAACGACCTCATCCAGTACACGCTCGCGGTCGACCGGTCCGACGACGCAGTGTCGCATCTGTACGACCCGCTGCACCCGGCGGTGCTGCGGCTCCTCGCGATGTCGATCGACGCCGCCGATCGCGCCAAGGTGTCGATCGCCGTCTGCGGCGAAATGGCCGGCGAGGTCGCGCTGACCCGGCTGCTGCTCGGACTCGGCCTGCGCAACCTGTCGATGCACCCCGCGCACCTGCTGTCGGTCAAGCAGCGGGTGCTGACGACCGAAGTCGCGAGCGCGAAGCCTGTGGTCGACCGCATGCGCCGGCAGGACGATCCGCAGAAGCTCGCGGCGCTGCTCGACAAGCTCAACGCCTGACCGGCTTCCGCGTCGCGGAATGCGCGGCATTCCCCCGTGTTTGCCGTTGCGCGCCCGACGGTTCCCTGTGTGCGCCGGCCGTGCAATAATGACATTGTCATGAGAGTCCGTTCCCTTCGCGCCCCCTCGAACCAGGCCCGTCTTGCCATCGGCGCGCTCGCGCTCTTCGCGGCGTTCGCGCCGCCCGTCGCGGCCCTCGACGCCGGCGCGCCGGCACCCGCACTGGCGCTGCCCCAGTCCGGCGGTCAGATCGTTTCGCTCGAGTCGCTGCGCGGGCGCGTCGTCTACGTCGATTTCTGGGCGTCATGGTGCGGCCCGTGCAGGCAGTCGTTTCCATGGATGAACGAGATGCAGCGCAAATATGGCGCCCGCGGATTGACGATCGTCGGCGTCAACGTCGACAAGCGCGACGCCGATGCGCAGCGCTTCCTGCAGCAGGTGCCGGCGACCTTCACGATCGTCTACGATCCGAAGGGCGAGGCGCCCGCCGCCTACGGCGTCAAGGCGATGCCGAGCTCCTATCTCGTCGACGCGCAGGGCCGCATCGCGTTCGTCGAATACGGATTCAAGGATGACCGCAAGGCGGAGCTCGAGCGCCAGATCGCCGTCGCGCTCGGCACGCATTGACGGGCGCGGACGCAACGCAAGGAAATGTCATGAAGACACTGTTTGCTCTGTTGATTGCTGTTGCACTCGGCGGCTGCGCGGCGCTGCAGCCGCCGCAGCCGTGGGAGAAGGGCGATCTCGCGCGGCCGTCGATGCAGATCGATCCCGATCCGCTGCAGACCACCCTCGAGCAGCACATCTACACCAGCAAGGAAGCCGCGACCGGCGGGTATGGCGTCGGCGGCGGCGGCTGTGGCTGCAACTGAGCGCCCGCGCAAGGCGCGGCGGCGCCACGCCGCGAAGGTGCGCGCGCAGACAACGTGTAGGGTCAAGCACGTACCCGATCTGCCGAGCGGCGCGGGCGCGCTGCTCGCCGCGGCGCTTGCGCTGCCGGGCATGCTGTCGGCGGATGCGGCGGCGCAGGCGGTGCACGACCAGGGCATCATCGAGCTCAAGTATCTCAACTATCGCGACTGGCAGCCGGGCGCCGACCGGATGACGGTGCAAAGCCCCACGCTCTATGCGCTCGTGCCGGTCGACGACACGCTGGAGATCGAAGGGTCGGTCGTCTACGACGCGATGTCGGGCGCGTCGCCGCTCTACTTCAACACGCTGACCGGCGCGTCGCATCAGGGCGTCGGCGATTACCGCACGGCGGGCGACGCCAAGGTCACGAAGTACTTCAACGGCTGGTCGCTGTCCGTCGGCGGCGTCGCCTCGTCCGAGCAGGACTATCTTTCGCGCGGCGGCGGCATCGACGTGCGCATCTTCTCCGACGACCGCAACCGCACCTATGCGTTCGGCTTCGCCGGCACGAGCGATCGGATCAATCCCACCAACGGCGTCGTGTCGAACGCGCCGCGCGACACCGTCGAGTTCCTGGTCGGGATCACGCAGGCGCTGTCGCCGACGTCGATCGTCAACTCCAACATCACGTACTCGCACGGCCACGGCGACTACTCGGATCCGTACAAGACGCTCGATCGACGGCCGTCCGAGCGCAACGTGTTCGCGTGGCTCACCCGCTACAACGAGTACTTCCCGAACCCGGACGGCACACTGCGGCTGTCCTATCGACTGCTGACGGATTCCTGGGGCAGCGTCTCCAATAGCTTCGACGCCGCCTGGGTGCAGCCGCTGCCGCAGGGATGGAGTGTCACGCCGACGTTTCGCTACTACACGCAGAGCGCGGCGGATTTCTTCTACGGCCCGCCGTTCGGCAACGGCCTCGTATTTGGCGAACCCTATACGGCCGACACGCGTCTCGCCGCGTTCGGCGCGTTCACCGTCGGGCTCGATGTCGCAAAGTCGCTCGGCAACGGCTGGTCGACCGATGTGCGCGCCGACTTCTACCGGCAGCAGTCCAACTGGCGGATCGGGGGCGGCAGTCCGGGTATCCTGCCGTTTTCGGCGCGCTGGATCATCGTGGGCCTCACCAAGAGCTTCTGACGCCCGCGCACGGTCCGGCCACAGGCGGACGTCGATGAAGATGCCGGTCCTCCGCGCGGGGTTTCACGCGATGGCCTCGGACAACGAGGTGCAGGTGTTCGCGCGCGATCCGGCGATTGCGCGCCGGGCCGCCGATGCCGCGATCGCCGACGTACTGCGCATCGAGGCGAAGTATTCGCGTTATCTCGACGCCAGCGTCACCACGCGCATCAATCGCGCGGCGGGAGAGGCATCCGTTCCGATCGACGCGGAGACTCGCGCGCTGCTCGATTACGCGCAGCGCTGCCACGAGCTCTCCGGCGGGCTGTTCGACATCACCGCGGGCGTGCTGCGTCGCGCGTGGGATTTCCGGAAGAAGCCGCCGCAGCTGCCCGATGCCAGGGCGCTTGCGGCGGCGCGCGCGCTGATCGGCTGGAAGAGTGTCGAGCGCAGCGACGCGAGCGTGCGGCTGCCGCGGCGCGGCATGGAGATCGACTTCGGCGGGATCGGCAAGGAGTACGCGGCCGATCGCGCGGCGACGATCCTGCAGGACGAAGGTGTGGGCCACGCGCTGGTGAATCTCGCCGGCGACGTGCGCGCCGTCGGCACGCAGCCCGATGGCGTACCCTGGCGTGTCGGGATCCGGCATCCGCGCCGCGAGGGCGGGGTCATCGCGTACGTCGAGCTCGCGGGCGGCGCCGTCGCGACCAGCGGCGATTACGAGCGCTATTTCGACCTCGACGGGCGCCGCTACTGCCACATCCTCGATCCGCGCACCGGGATGCCCGTCGCGCACTGGCAGTCGGTCAGCGTCGTGGCGCCGCTATGCGTCGTTGCCGGAAGCTGCGCGACGATCGCGATGTTGCTTGAAGGGCGCGGCGAAGCGTTCCTCGCCGCGCAGGGCGTTCACTACCTCGCCGTCGGTCCTGACGGCACGCGCGCCGGCGACGCGGCCTGACGCCCCATTCGTCTATTGGCAGAGCGTGCCGGCGGGTGCCGCGAACAGGATGCGCGTCATCTGCTTCGTGATCGTTGTCGAGCTCGCCATCCCGGACAATTGGATGGTTGCGCTGACGTTCATGTGATCGCCGTCGGGGAAGCTGAACGTCGCCACTCCGACCGACTGCGTGGTCACGTTGCCCGGAGTGAAGTTGTTCCAGGTGGCGCCCGAATTCCGGATGACGGGGCCGGTATAGACATTGCCGACACCCTGAATGGCGAGCACCGACAGCCACATCGGCGACCCGTCGATGTCGTAGGTGTACCAGGTGGCGAAGATCTTCGACGGGAGCGTGCCCTGTTGCGTGATGTTGATTCCCCATCCGGATTCGGTGGGTACCCACCAGAGGTCCTGATAGTTTGTCGCGGTGGCGAAATTCGGTTGCGCGCTGTAGGTGCAGGTCGGCACCGATCCGTACGTGAACTTCGTCAGCGTCTTGATCTGCATGCCGAAGCCCGTCAAGGTGTATGAGAACGACCCATTGGCGGCATCGGTGAAGGTGATGGTCCCCGAGCCCACCGGCGTCGCGGGCGCCGGGCTGGGAACGTTCAATCCCTGGCCGTGGCTTGCGTTGATGGTGCCGGTGAAGGTTCCGGGGCCGCCTTCGGACGCGAGCATCGACAGCCACCATGCCTTGCCGTTGGTATCGTAGGTGTACCAGGTCGCGAATATCTGGCTGCCCTGGTGAACGAAGTTGATCCCCCAGCCGCCTTCTGTGCTCGTCCACCACAAGCCGCCGTAGTTCGCCGGGCCGCCGCCGCCGCCACCGCCACCGCCACCGCCACCGCCGGCACCTTCGGTGAGGTCGCAGGCTGCAGGCAACGGTGTGATCTTGCACGCGTAGATATACTCGGCGATGTCGCCGAGAAGCTGCGCGCTGTTGGGCAGCGAATCGATGTATTGCGCGTAACCCGACGGTAGTTTTGGGTTGGTAGTCAGCGTGTAGTCGATATAGTTCGGGTCGCGCGCCCCGTTAAGGATGATCGGGTTGGAGGTGCCTGTACCCCCGACGTCACCGACGCGCGGATCCGGCCCATGGCACTGGTTACAGCCCAAAGTGTTGTATTGCGATTGACCGTTGGTTGCGCTGCCGGTCGACTGGCCAAGGGACGGCATCGACCACACGCAGGCAAGGGCGGCGAGGCATGCAAAACCGAGCGAGGCTGAACGTTTCATCGCGGGCCTTCCGACAGGTCGCAGCGCCCCCGAGGGGCGCGAAGTGAGCGCGACGAGGGCGGCAGACGCCGTGCCCCCGACGGGCCAAATATTCCAATGTCATGTTATTCCAATGTCATGAAATCGGCAAGAGGGGCGCCCTGCCGCCGGTCGGGCAGGCCCGTCGCGGCCGCCGTCGGGCGATTCCGGATGTGCCTGCGGGGCGGCCCGGCTGACAGCGGCCGAGGGTTTGGCGAATCGCGTGGCGCGGGATAAGATGACCGTCTGCGCCGATTTGAACCAGCTTGCGGGCGCGTGGCGGCCATCCGGCATCGCGGGAGGGCGTCGCAAAAACGGCTAAAGCGGCGAAGGCAGACGGCGACCCCGTTCCCGACCCGACTTGGCGCAAAGCTGGTCGGGTTTTTTGTTGCCCACAAACCTCGGCGAATGGCTTCCTTTTCCTCGACCACCGGCGGCACGACCCCCGAAACCGCCATTGCGGGCGCGTCGGTCGGGCCGGTCGTCGAACGGCGCGCCCGCTTCGACGCGCCGCTGCCGCTCGCCTGCGGGACGGCGCTGCCGTCGTTCGAGCTCGCCTACGAAACCTATGGAACGCTGTCCGCGGCGCGCGACAACGCGGTGCTCGTCTGCCACGCGCTCAACGCCTCGCATCACGTGGCGGGGTACTACGCCGACGATCCCGCCAACGTCGGCTGGTGGGACAACATGGTCGGCCCGGGCAAGCCGCTCGACACGGATCGCTTCTTCGTTGTCGGCGTCAACAATCTCGGCAGCTGCTTCGGCTCGACCGGGCCGCTCACGGTCAATCCCTCGACCGGCAAGCCGTGGGGCGCGCAGTTCCCGCTGGTGACGGTCGAGGACTGGGTCGACGCGCAGGCGCGCCTTGCCGACCGGCTCGGCATCGCGCAGTGGGCCGCGGTGATGGGCGGGAGCCTCGGCGGCATGCAGGCGCTCGACTGGGCGATCCGCTATCCGGCGCGGCTGCGCCACGCGCTGGTCATTGCGGCGGCGCCGAACCTCTCCGCCCAGAACATCGCGTTCAACGAGGTCGCGCGGCAGGCGATCCTCACCGATCCCGAGTTCCACGACGGCAACTTCGGCGAGCGCGGGACGAAGCCGCGCGGCGGACTGCGCCTCGCGCGCATGGTCGGCCACATCACGTACCTGTCGGACGAGCAGATGGAGGAGCGCTTCGGCCGCGAGCTGCGCGACGGGCTCAAGTTCTCGTTCGCGCCGGAATTCCAGATCGAATCCTACCTGCGGCACCAGGGCGAGAGGTTCGCCGAGTACTACGACGCGAACACGTACCTCCGCATCACCAAGGCGCTCGACTATTTCGACCCGGCGCATGCTGCGGGCGGCGACCTCGCGCGCGCGCTTGCGAGCGCGCAGTGCCGCTTTCTCGTCGTCGCCTTCACCACGGACTGGCGCTTCGCGCCGGCGCGCTCGCGCGAGATCGTGAAGGCGCTGGTCGACGATGCGCGCGACGTGACCTACGCCGAGGTGATCGCGCCGCACGGCCACGACGCGTTCCTGCTCGAGGATCCGCAGTATCTCGCCGTGGTGCGCGCCTACTGCGAGCGCATCGCGGCGGAGTTGGCACCCGACGCGGCGGGCGGGGCGTCGGCGGCGGGCATCGCGTACCCCGTGCGCGAGCGTGCACGGGCGCCGCGCTACGTGCCTTCTGCCGCGGCGGCCGCCGGCCGTGCCGATTTCGCGACGATCGCGGGCTGGGTGGCAAAGGGCGCGCGCGTGCTCGATCTCGGCTGCGGCGACGGAAGCCTCCTCGCCTATCTCGCGCGCGAGCGCGGCGTCACCGGCTACGGCATCGAGATCGGCAATGCCGGCGTGCTCGCGAGCGTAGAGAACGGCGTCAACGTCCTGCAGAGCGACCTCGAGTCGGGCCTCGCCGGCTTCGCCGACGCGTCGTTCGACTGCGTGATCCTCTCGCAGACGCTGCAGGCGATGCATCACACCGAGGCGATCGTCGCCGAAATGCTGCGCGTCGGCCGCGACGCCATCGTGACGTTTCCCAACTTCGGCCACTGGACGCACCGGCTGCAGATCGCCCGCGGGCGCATGCCGGTGTCGACGGCACTTCCCTACCAGTGGTACGACACGCCGAACATCCACCTCTGCACGGTCGCCGACTTCGATGCGTTCCTCGCCGAGCGCGGCTACGCGGTCGAGAACCGCGTCGTGCTCGCGCACGGCGCGCCGGTGGAGGTGCTGCCGAACCTTCGCGGCGAACTCGCCATCTACCGCTTTCGGCACGCGTAGGAAAATGCGACGACGCGAACGGCGTCACCGCAGGGGCCCGGTAGAATCGGCGGATGAACGATCCGGCATCGCCCGCGGCGCCCGCGCAGGAAACCTGGCGCGAGGCGCTCTTCAACCGGCGGATGCTGATCTGCGTGTTCGTCGGTTTTTCCGCCGGGCTGCCGCTGTACCTGCTGATCAATTTGCTGCCGGCGTGGCTGCGCACCGAGGGCGTGGACCTCAAGACGATCGGACTCTTCACGCTCACCGGCGGCGCATACGTCTGGAAGTTCCTCTGGTCGCCGCTGCTCGACCGCTACGCGTTGCCCTGGCTCGGCCGCCGGCGCGGCTGGATGGCGGCGATGCAGGCGGCGCTGCTCGTGTCGATCGCGTCGCTGGGCTTCCTCCATCCGACGATCGACATCTGGACGATCGCCTACCTGTCGATCGCGATCGCCTTCTTTTCGGCGAGCTACGACATTGCGGCCGACGCCTATCGCCGTGAACTGCTGCCGGAGTCCGAGTTCGGTCTGGGCAACTCGATCTACGTCAACGCTTATCGCATCTCGAGCCTCGTGCCGGGATCGCTCGCGCTGATCCTCGCCGACCGGATGCCGTGGTCGTCCGTGTTCCCGATAACGGCGCTGTTCATGCTGCCGGGACTCGTGATAACACTGGTGGTAGATGAGCCGCAGCGCTCCGCGCACGCACCGCGGACGCTGCTGGAGGCCGTGGTCCTCCCGTTCCTCGAATTCTTCAGCCGCTCGGGTTGGCAACAGGCGCTGCTGGTCCTTTCGTTCATCTTCCTCTACAAGCTGGGCGACAGCATGGCCACGGCGCTCGCAACGCCCTTCTATCTGGACCTGGGCTTCACGAAGACGCAGATCGGCCTTGTGGCCAAGAACGCGGGCCTGTGGTCGAGCATCGTCGGCGGCATGCTGGGCGGCCTGTGGATGGTGAAGATCGGCATCAACCGCGGGCTGTGGTTGTTCGGCATCGTGCAGATGGTTTCGATCTTGGGCTTCGCGTGGCTGGCGAGGCTCGGGCAGCCCGATATCGTGGCCCTGGGCGTCGTGATTGCCGTCGAAGCGCTCGGCGTGGGCCTTGGCACCGTCGCGTTCGTCGCGTTCATCGCGCGAGCGACCGATCGCCGGTATACGGCAACGCAGTTCGCCCTGCTCACCAGCCTGGCGGCGGTTCCCCGGACCGTGGTCAACGCCTCGACTGGCTGGATCGTGGACCAGACCGGGTGGTTCGCGTTCTTCCTGCTCTGCGCGGCGCTGGCGCTGCCCGGGATGGCATTACTCTTGCGTGTGGCTCCCTGGATCGAGCGCAAGGCCAAGGAACCCGCGACATGAACCACCACAAATTCTCCGCGATCGCTCACCGCGATCACGACTACTGCAACCCCATTTCGGCGGCCAAGATCGAGCGCCTGCTCGACCTCCTGCCGCTCGACGAGGCCACGCGGGTGCTGGACCTCGGCTGCGGCCGGGCCGAGTTCGCGCTGCGGATCATCGAGCGCTTCGGCTCGAGCGTCGTGGCGGTCGACAACTCGTCGCCGATGCTCGACGCCGCCCGCGAGCGCGCCGAGTGGACCGGCGCGCTGCACAAGCTGCACCTCGACGACATCGACATCCGCGATTTCCGCGCCGATCCGGAGACGTTCCACCTGACAGTGATGATGGGCGCCGGCGGCATCGTCGGGGGGATGGCCGGCATCTGCAGCGCGCTCAAGGGCTGGACCAAGGGCGGCGGCTACGTGCTGATCGGCGAGGGCTACTGGCGGCAGCGGCCCCACCCCGACTATCTCGCATTGCTGGGCGGCCTCGACGGGCAATACCTCGACCACCGCGGCAACGTGCAGGCGGGCGTCGACGCCGGCCTCATCCCGATGCACGCGGCGACCGCGTCGATGGACGAGTGGGACGAGTACGAATGGAAGTATTGCCGCTCGATCGAGCGCTACGCGCGCGAGATGCCGGACGACCCGGACGTTCCGGCGATGCTCGAGCAGATCCGCAAGTGGCGCGATGCGTACCTGCGCTGGGGCCGCGAGACGCTGGGCTTCGCCGTCTATCTCTTCTATCGCCCGAGCCAGCAGGTCGGGTGACGCGGGACCGGTGGCTGCCGCCGGCTATTCGGGCACGCCGCTGCCGCGCAAGCTGGGGCTTGCGTCCGGTCAGCGCATTTATGCGACCGGCGCCCCCGGGAATCTTGTCGCGCTCCTCGCCGGGGCGCCGCCCGAGCTCGAATGGCTCGCGCGGCTCGCTCCCTTCGACGTGGCCCTCGTGTTCGTCACGCAGCGGAATGCGCTGACGCGCGAATTCTCCCGCGTGGCGGCGAAGATGACCGATGCCGGCATGGTCTGGATCGCCTGGCCGAAGAAGACCGCGGGAGTCGCCACCGACGTTGACGAGAACGTGGTGCGCGACGTCGGCCTCGCGGTCGGGCTCGTCGACGTCAAGGTCTGCGCGATCGACGCGACATGGTCGGGTCTCAAGTTCGTGCGGCGATTGCGCGATCGCAAAAAGCGCGCGGGCGCGTGACTGGCGTGCGCGGCGCTCACGCCTCGGCGTCGAGCCGGTCGATGGCGTCCGCGACTTCCAGCCACTGCGTTTCGAGCCGCGCGAGCTGCCGCGTGACGTCGCCCTGGCGCGCGACGCGCTCCGCGAGCGATGCGCGGTTCGTTTCGGCGTAGGCGTCCTCGCCGGCGAGCCAGTCGTCGAGCGCCTTCTTCTCGGTGTTGAGCGCCTCCATTGCCGCTTCGATTTCGGCGCGACGCGCAGTGAGCGGTCGCCGTCTTGCATACGTGCGCTGGCGCGCTTCCGCGTCGGCGCGCCGCTGCGCCTTGCGGTCCGTTCCCGCCTCGACGTCGGCGGCGCGGGGCGCCGCCGCATTGGCGCGCCGCGCGGCATCGAGCACCCAGTCGCGATAGTCGTCGAGGTCGCCGTCGAAGGGCGCGATGCTGCCGCCGTCGACGAGCACCAGGGTGTCGGTGGTGGCGCGCAGCAGGTGACGGTCGTGCGCGACCACCACCAGTGCGCCGCCGTAGTCCTGCAGCGCCTCGGCGAGCGCCTCGCGCATTTCGATGTCGAGATGGTTGGTCGGCTCGTCGAGCAGCAGAAGGTTCGGGCGCCGGCGCACGAGGATCGCCAGCGTGAGCCGCGCCTTCTCGCCGCCGGACATGCGCCCGACGGCGCCGCTCGCCATGTCGCCGCGAAAATCGAAGCCGCCGAGGAAATCGCGGAGCTCCTGCTCGCGCGCCGACGGATCCTCCTTCGCGAGATGCCACAGTGGCGATTCGCCAGGCCGCAGCTGCTCGACCTGATGCTGCGCGAAATAGCCGATGACGAGCCCGTTCGCCGTGTAGCGCTTGCCTGCCGCGAGCGGCAGCGTGCCGGCGATCGCCTTCATCAGCGTCGACTTGCCGGCGCCGTTGGGGCCGAGCAGGCCGATGCGGTCGCCGCCCATGATGTTGAAGTCGAAGCCGGCGAGGATCGGCGGCGCGTCGCCGTAGGCGAGCGAGGCGTGCTCCAGCCGGACGAGCTGGCGCGGCGTCGTGTCGACGGCGGGAAACGAGAATTCGAACGGGCTGTCGACGTGCGCGGCGGCGATGCGCTCCATCCGCTCGAGCGCCTTGATCCGGCTCTGCGCCTGCTTTGCCTTCGTCGCCTTCGCGCGGAAGCGGTCGACGAACGCGGTGAGGTGCGCGATCTGCCGCTGCTGCTTCACGTACGTCGCCTGCTGCAGCGCGAGCTGCTGCGCGCGCTCGACCTCGAACTGCGAGTAGTTGCCGGTGTAGCTCGTGAGACGCTTTGCGTCGATGTGGACGATCGTCGTCGCGACGCGGTCGAGGAAGTCGCGGTCGTGCGTGATGAGCAGCAGCGTGCCAGGATAGCGCGCGAGCCAGTCTTCGAGCCACAGCACCGCGTCGAGGTCGAGGTGGTTGGTGGGCTCGTCCAAGAGCAGCAGGTCTGAGCGGCACATCAGCGCCTGCGCGAGATTGAGCCGCATCCGCCAGCCGCCCGAGAAGCTGCCCACCGGATCCTCGTGGCGCGAGTTGTGGAAGCCGAGGCCCGACAGCAGCGTCGCCGCGCGTGCATGCGCAGCGTAGCCGCCGATCGCTTCGAAGCGATGGTGCAGCAGCGCGAGAGCGTGGCCTTCGCGCTCGGGATCGACCGCGGCCGCGGCCTCCGCCGCGCGCAGCGCAGCCTCGACTTCGGAGAGCTCGCGATCGCCGTTCTTCACGAACGCAATGGCCGGCATTTCGCCGGACGGCGTCTCCTGCGCGACGTGCGCGACGGTCCACGCCGCGGGCAGCGAGACCTCGCCGGCATCCTGGTGCAGGTCACCCAGCAGAAGCCCGAAGAGGCTCGATTTGCCGCAGCCGTTGGGACCGACGAGGCCGACCTTGTGCCCCGGGTGAACGGTGAGGTTCGCGCCTTCGAGCAGGCGTTTGGCGCCGCGCGCCAATGTGAGGTTCGATATGCGGATCAAGCGAGGAGGAAATTGGCGAGGGGAAAGCGTCGCGAGGAGGCCGAGATGCGAGGCGCGAGTCCGCGAGGGGCCGGAGTGTACACGCTAGTACATGAGGACCACGAGCGGAATCGCAACGAAGCAGATCGGCCCCGCAGCAGCGCTACACCGCCAATTTGAAGTCGTAGTCGATGATGAGGGGCGCATGATCGGAAAAGCGCCGGTTCTTGTAGATCGACACGGCGTGCGCCTTCGCGGCGATGCCGGGCGTCGCGACCTGGTAGTCGATCCGCCATCCGACGTTCTTCGCCCACGATTCGCCGCGATTCGACCACCACGTGTACTGCTCCGGCCGCGGGTCGACGCGCCGGAACACGTCGACGAAGCCGAGCTTCTCGAAGACGTGCGTGAGCCAGGCACGCTCTTCGGGGAGAAATCCCGAATTCTTCTGGTTGCTGCGCCAGTTGCGAAGGTCGATCTGCTGGTGCGCGATGTTCCAGTCCCCGCACAGGATGATCTCGCGCCCGCATTTCCGGAGCGCCGCGAGGTGCGGCAGGAACGCCTCGAGGAAGCGGAATTTCGACGCCTGCCGGTGCGGTCCCGCCGATCCGGAGGGCAGGTAGAGGCTGATCACGGTGAGGCCCTTGAAATGCGCCTCGACGTAACGGCCCTCGGCGTCGAATTCGGCCGCGCCGAAGCCCGCGGCAAATCGCGCCGGCAGCTTCGCGTACACGGCCACGCCGGCGTAGCCCTTGCGCTCGGCCGGCACGAACGCCGCGTGGGCGCGGCGCGGCGCGCGCATCGTGCGCGGGATGTCGTCGTGGCCGGCCTTGATCTCCTGCAGGCAGACGACGTCCCACGGCTCCGCGCGGGCGAGCCAGCGCGCGAGGCCGCGCCGCTCGGCGGAGCGGATGCCGTTGACGTTGAGGGTGATGATGCGCACTGGGATTCCGGGCCGGCGAAGCGCGCCGCGCGAGGCGACGACCGGCGAGTTTACACGCGCCGGACGCCCTGCCGCGCCGGCGGCCGCCGCGTATAATCGTGCACAGTCATTCGAGGCTTCCGCCATGCACGATTTCCGCCGTGAGTTCCTGCGCTTCGCCATGGCACGGGGCGTGCTGAAGTTCGGGCAGTTCACCACCAAGGCGGGGCGCGCGACTCCCTACTTCTTCAATGCGGGACTGTTTGCGGACGGTGAGAGCCTCCGCCAGCTCGGCCGGTTCTACGCCGAGGCCTGGCAGGCGTCGGGACTCCCCTGCGACCAGCTGTTCGGACCGGCTTACAAGGGCATCACGCTGGCGGCGGCGATGGCGGTGGCGCTTGCCGAAAAAGGGCACAATCTGCCGTTCAGCTACAACCGCAAGGAAGCCAAGGACCACGGCGAGGGCGGCATCGTCGTCGGCGCCCCGCTCGAGGGCCGGGTGCTGATCGTCGACGACGTGATCACCGACGGGGGCGCGAAGCGCGAGTCGATCGAGCTGATCCGCGCGCATGGCGCGACGCCCGCGGGCGTGATCATCGCGTTCGACCGGATGGAACGCGGCAAGGGTTCGGCGTCCGCGGTGGACGAACTGGAGCGCGACTTCGGCGTGGCGGTGATCGCGGTCGCGACGCTCGACGATCTGCAGGCACTGCTCGCCGAGGAGGCGGGCCGCGCCGCCGAATCCGCGGCGGTGGCAGCCTACCGGAACCAGTACGGCTCCGCGCGGGTCGCGGCCGGATAGGTCGGGCGGCCGCCGCGCCGGGCCGGTCAACCGGTGAGCCGGCGGAGCCGTTGGAACGAAGCGCGCCAGGCGGGCGCGCGGGTGATGGGAGTGGCGATGCAGCATCGCGCATCTGTCGTTGCGGTCAAAGGATCCGTGCGAACGGGGCGTGTGCTCGCGCTCGTGACGGCGGCCGCGCTGCTCGCGCTCACCGGTCACGCCCGTGCGGCGCTCTACAAATGGGTCGACGAGCACGGCGAGGTGCATTACTCCGACAAGGTCCCGCCGGAGGCCGTCAACAAGGGCAACGTCGAGCTCAACAAGCAGGCGGTCCCGATCAAGAAGACCGAGCCGGCGCCGACGCCCGAGGAGCTGAAGGCGAAGGCCGCGGCGGACGAGCGTCAGCGCGCGATTTCGAAGCAGCAGGAGGAGATCGCGCGCCGTGACCGCGCGCTCCTCGCGTCGTACACGAGCGAGAACGAGATCGACCTCGCGCGCACGCGTGCGCTGCAGACGATCGACAATGTGATGCAGTCGGCGCAGGCCTACTCCACGCAGCTCGTGAAGCGCCGGGAATCGGTCGCCGCGAAGAAGGCGGCGGCCGGCGACAAGGCGCCCGCGAACCTCGAGCGCGAGCTCGAGATGCTGAACGGGGAAATCGAGCGGCAGGCCGATCTCATCGCGCAGAAGAAGCGCGAGGCGGCCACGGTCACCGCCAAGTACGATGCCGACAAGGCGCGCTGGCACGAGCTCGTCGCCGCAAAGTCTGCGACCGCCGAGCCGGTGTTGGTCACTCAGCCGGAAGACTATCCGGGCGCGGCTCCGAAGAAGAAGTAGCGGCGGGGAAGGACCACGGCACGCTGCAGGTGCGGTTCCGGGTGACGGGCCGCCCTTGTTGTTTCCGGCGCCCGTTTCGCGCCGCGGGCGCGCGATGGTCAAGTTTGCGATAATGGCGGGTTTTCCACCCCCCAGGCTCCAGCGCAACATGGCCCAATACGTTTACACGATGAACCGCGTGGGCAAGATCGTCCCGCCCAAGCGGCAGATCCTGAAGGACATCTCCCTCTCGTTCTTCCCGGGCGCCAAGATCGGCGTGCTGGGATTGAACGGTTCCGGCAAGTCGAGCCTGCTCCGCATCATGGCCGGCGTCGATCGCGAGATCGAAGGCGAGGCGGTGCCGATGCCCGGACTCAAGATCGGCTTCCTGCCGCAGGAGCCCGTCCTCGAGCCGTCGCAGACGGTGCGCGAAGCCGTGCAGGAAGGGATGAGCGACGTGCTCGGGGCGCAGAAGCGCCTCGACGAGGTCTATGCGGCATACGCCGACGAAGGCGCCGACTTCGACGCGCTCGCGGCCGAGCAGGCCAACCTCGAAGCGATCATCGCGGCATCGGGCGCCGGGTCCGATGTGCAGATGGAAATCGCCGCCGATGCGCTGCGGCTGCCGCCGTGGGATGCCACGATCACCACGCTGTCGGGAGGCGAGAAGCGCCGCGTCGCGCTGTGCCGCCTGCTCCTGTCGAAGCCCGACATGCTGCTGCTGGACGAGCCGACCAACCACCTCGATGCCGAGAGCGTCGACTGGCTGGAGCAGTTCCTGCAGAAATTTCCGGGCACCGTGGTCGCCGTCACCCACGACCGCTACTTCCTCGACAACGCTGCCGAGTGGATCCTCGAGCTCGACCGCGGCTACGGCATTCCGTGGAAGGGCAATTACAGCTCGTGGCTCGAGCAGAAGGAGCAGCGCCTCGAGGTCGAGGGCAAGCAGGAGGCCGCGCGCATCAAGGCGATGAAGCAGGAGCTCGAATGGGTGCGGTCGAATCCCAAGGGCCGGCAGGCGAAGAGCAAGGCGCGCATCTCGCGCTTCAACGAGCTCGCGTCCTACGAGCACCAGCAGCGCAACGAGACATCGGAAATCTTCATCCCGGTCGCCGAGCGGCTGGGCAACGAAGTGATCGAGTTCAAGAATGTGTCGAAGGGCTACGGCGATCGCATGCTGATCGACGAGCTGTCGTTCAAGGTGCCGCCCGGCGCGATCGTCGGCGTGATCGGGCCCAACGGCGCCGGCAAGACGACGCTTTTCAAGCTCATCACGGGCAAGGAGAAGGCGGATGCAGGCGAGGTCATCATCGGCCACACCGCGCAGATCGCAGTGGTCGACCAGACGCGCGAGTCGCTGCCCAACGACAAGACCGCGTGGGAGGCGATCTCCAACGGCCAGGACATCCTCACCGTCGGCCGCTTCGAAATGCCGTCACGCGCGTACCTCGGCCGCTTCAACTTCAAGGGACCCGACCAGCAGAAGAACGTCGGCGCGCTCTCCGGGGGCGAGCGCGGCCGGCTGCATCTCGCGGCGACGCTGCTGCAGGGCGGCAATGTGCTGCTGCTGGACGAGCCGTCGAACGACCTCGACGTCGAGACGCTGCGCGCGCTGGAAGAGGCGCTGCTCGAGTTCGCCGGCAGCGTGCTCGTGATCTCGCACGACCGCTGGTTCCTCGACCGGATCGCGACGCACATCCTCTCCGCCGAGGACGACTCGAAGTGGGTGTTCTTCCCCGGCAACTATCACGAGTACGAGGAAGACAAGAAGAGGCGTCTCGGCGAGGATGGCGCGCGCCCGCATCGCCCGCGCTACAAGCCGTTAATGCATTAGCAAGGGCAAGCCCGCCGCTCCGCGGCGGCCCAGAACGGCAGATTAGACCCGAGCGGCTGCGGTGAGCTGACTCAGGAGGCCGACAGCGCGAACATCGCCGACCTCGACCGTTGCGGAGGCCGAGAGGGCAAGCCCGCCGCTCCGCGGCGGCCCGGAATGGCGGGTCAGACCCGAGCGGCTGCGGTGAGCCGTGGTGCCATCTTGCGGGCAAGCGGAAGCGGCTGGGCGAAGCCGCTCCCAATAAAGGCTATCGCTTCGTCCGCACGGAGATCTCGACCAAGGCGCCCACCGCGAGCGCGTATTTCTCGATGGTGCTCAACGTGGGGCGCGTGCGCGAACCGCTTTCAAGTCGCGAGATGGCGCTTTTCGTGGTCCACATTCTCGCGGCGACTTCTTCCTGCGTCATGGCCGCGGCCTTTCGTGCGGCCACGAGATCGGTCACCAGCATTTGCAGCACGCGATCCGATGCGAGCGCGTGCGAGCGGCCGTTCATCCGCTTGCCTTTCTTCAGGAGCGCCAGATTTCTGGCCAAGAGTTGAGAGCGCTCGTGCATCGGCCGTAGTGGCTGGGACATTGTTTGCAACAATGCTAACTCCGACGTGCGGACATGCCCATCGGCCGCTCGGCCTAACCTGCGCCCTAATTACCACGCCAGCGCGCCTTCTTGCACGCCGAAGGCTGTTCGCATTTTTGCTTACCGCCGTTCGCGAGGGACTCGATCACGCGAACCGAGCGAACAGTGGATGTCCGCCGTCCCTTCGCGAGCGCGAAAGGTCATCGGCCGAGCTTCTTCTTCAGCGCGGCGTTGACCTGCGCCGGATTGGCCTTGCCCTTGGATGCGGCCATCGCCTTGCCGACGAGTGAATTGAACGCTTTTTCCTTGCCGGCACGGAACTCGGCGACGATTGCGGGATTCGCCGCGAGCACGTCGTCGATGATCTTATCGATCGCGCCCGCGTCGGAAATCTGAGCCAAGCCCTTGCGCTCGATCTCGGCGTCCAAGTCAGACGGGAATCCCTCGATCCACGCAGTTTCGCTGAAGCCCTTCGCAGTCGTTGCGGAAATGGTCTGGTCGTGCACGTGATTCAGCAGATCGGCCAACTGGTGTGACGAAATGGGGACGCGGTCAATTTCAATGTTGTATCGATTCATTCCGCTTGAGATTTCACCGAGAACCCAGTTGGCAACCAACTTCGCCGGGCCATTGAAATCCGCAGCGGAGCGCTCAAAGTAATCGGCCATTTCGCGGGTCTGCGTCAGCATCACCGCATCGTAGGCGGGCAGGGCGTACTGTTCCTCGAAGCGGTGCTGCATTGCTTCCGGAAGCTCCGGCATTTCTGACTTCACGCGCGCGACCCATTCGTCGGCAATCACGAGCGGCGGCAGGTCCGGGTCGGGAAAGTAGCGATAATCCTGCGCGTCTTCCTTGCTGCGCATCGACCGCGTCTCGCCGCGGTCGGGATCGTAGAGCCTCGTTTCCTGCACGACGGAACCGCCGTCCTGGATCAACTCGATCTGACGCCGCACCTCGAACTCGATCGCATCGTGCATGAACCGGAAGCTGTTGAGGTTCTTGATTTCCGCGCGCGTGCCGAGCTTCTCGGTGTCGGCCGAGCGCACCGAGACGTTGGCGTCGCAGCGGAAGCTACCCTCCTGCATGTTGCCGTCGCAGATGCCGATCCACTGGACCAGCGCATGCAGTGTCTTCGCGTAGGCCACCGCCTCCTCCGAGCTTCGCAGGTCCGGCTCGGAGACGATTTCGAGCAGCGGCGTGCCGGCGCGGTTGAGGTCGATGCCGGTCATGCCGTGGAAGTCCTCATGCAGGCTCTTGCCGGCGTCCTCCTCGAGGTGTGCACGAGTGAGCGAAATGCGAATGGGTCCCCGCGTCGGCGACACGATATCGATGCCGCCGCCCGCAATGATCGGGATCTCGTACTGCGAGATCTGGTAGCCCTTCGGAAGATCCGGGTAGAAGTAATTCTTGCGGGCGAATACGCTGCGCCGGTTGATCGTCCCGCCGACGGCAAGCCCGAAGCGGATTGCGCGCTCGACCGCACCCTTGTTCAGCACCGGCAGCACGCCGGGAAGCGCGATGTCGACCGCAGAAGCCTGCGTGTTGGGCGCCGCGCCGAACGCCGTGGACGCGCCGGAGAAGATCTTCGCCGCGGTGGAAAGCTGCGCGTGCGTCTCGAGCCCGATGACGACTTCCCACTTCGCCATCACGCGCTCCCCTTGCCGCCGGGCATTACGGCGAATCTTGCGTGAGCGCCGCAGGGCCGCCCCAAGGCGCTCACTCCGCCCCCTCGGGGGGCAGCGAGCCTGTTTTTCCCGCGAGCGTGGGGGCCCTCTTGTGCCAGTCGGTCGCCTGCTGGAAACGGTGCGCGACGTTGAGGATCTGCGCCTCGGCGAAATAGTCGCCCTGCAGCTGCAGGCCGATCGGGAGCCCGTTGCGGTCGAAGCCGCAGGGAATCGAGATTGCAGGCGCACCGGTCAGGTTGGCGGCGACCGTGAAGATGTCGTTGAGATACATCTGCACCGGGTCGGCCGACTTCGCGCCAATCCTGAACGCGGCCGACGGCGCGGTCGGACCCGCGATCACGTCGCAGCGCTCGTATGCGTGGCGGAAACTCTCGGCGATCAGCCGGCGCACCTGCTGCGCCTTCAGGTAGTACGCGTCGTAGTAGCCGTGCGACAGCACGTAGGTGCCGACGAGGATCCGCCGCTTGACCTCGGCGCCGAAGCCCTCAGCGCGCGACTTCCGGTACATGTCGAGCAGGTCCGTGTACTTCTCGGCACGGTGCCCATAGCGCACGCCGTCGAAGCGCGACAGGTTGGACGACGCCTCGGCCGGCGCGATCACGTAGTAGACGGGCACCGACAGATTGACATTGGGCAGCGTCACGTCGACCGTCGTCGCGCCGAGCGCGCGGAACTCGGCGATCGCGGCGTCCATCGCGGCGGCGACGTCGGCGTCATTGCCGGTGCCGAAATATTCCTTGGGCAGGCCGATGCGCAATCCGGCGAGCGGCTTCGCGCCCGCGGCTTCGCGCAGGAGGCGCGTGTAATCCTCGCCCGGCCGCGGCAGCGACGTCGAGTCGCGCGCGTCGTGCCCGGCCATCGCGTTCAGCAGCAGTGCGCAATCCTCGGCGGTCTGCGCGAACGGTCCCGCCTGGTCGAGGCTCGACGCGAACGCGATGAGGCCGTAGCGCGAGCACACGCCGTAGGTCGGCTTGATGCCGCAGATGCCGGACAGCGCCGCCGGCTGCCGGATCGAGCCGCCGGTGTCGGTGCCGGTCGCCGCGGGGACGAGCCGCGCCGCGACGGCCGCGGCCGAGCCGCCGGAGCTGCCGCCGGGAACGTAGTCGAGGTTCCACGGATTCTTCACCGGACCGAAATACGAGGTCTCGTTCGACGAGCCCATCGCGTACTCGTCCATGTTGGTCTTGCCGACCTGCACGGCGCCGGCCTTTTTCAGGCCGGCGACGACGAAGGCGTCATAGGGCGCGGTGAACTTTTCCAGCATCCGGGAGCCGCAGGTGGTGCGCAGGCCCGCAGTCATCAGGACGTCCTTGTGCGCGACCGGAATGCCGGTGAGCGGGTCGGCGGCGCCTGCCGCAATGCGGGCATCGGCGGCCTGCGCCGCGGCCCGGGCGCCCTCGGGGTCGACCGTGATGAAGGCGTTCAATGCCGGACCGAGCGTCGCGATCCGGCCGAGCACGCTCTCGGTCAGCTCGACCGCCGACAACTGCCTGGACCGGAGCGCCTTCGAGAGCTCCGCGATGGTGCCGGGGATCATCGGATCCGACCGCTCACTCGATCACCTTGGGGACGAGGTAAAGGCCATCCTCGACGGCGGGGGCCTGCGCCTGGAAGAGCGCGTGCTGATCGGTCTCCGACACGACGTCGGCGCGCAGCGGCAGCATCAGGTCCTGCGCATGCGCCATCGGCACGACGCCGGTCGTGTCGACGGCATCGAGCTCGTTGATCATCGCGAAGATCGCGTCGAGCTTGGTGCGCACTTCGGCCGCCTGCCCGGCGTCGATCTCGATGCGGGCGAGATGGGCGATGCGCAGGACGTCGGCGATGGAGATCGTCATGGAATCGGGCGGGGCGCCGTGCGGGGGTGCCAAGGCTGTCCGGACCGGGCCGGGCGCACCGGATTTCCGCGCAAAATCAGTGCAGGAGCAAAGCGCGTTAGGGTATCATAATGTCATATTTTTGAGCAGGCGCCGCGCTTCGGCACGGCACCCGTTTCCAACTCTTTGGAGCCCGCCGACGCGCGGCCTCGGCGCTCCACGCAATTTCGGGCCATTGTCTTCATGTTCCAGTTTTTCAAAGGCTACTTTTCCAGCGACCTCGCGATCGACCTCGGCACCGCCAACACGCTGATCTACGTGCGTGGCAAGGGGATCGTGCTGAACGAGCCGTCGGTCGTCGCGATCCGCCAGGATGGCGGGCCGAACGGCAAGAAGGTCATCCAGGAAGTCGGGCTCGCCGCGAAGCAGATGCTGGGCCGCACGCCGGGCAACATCACGGCGATCCGGCCGATGAAGGACGGCGTCATCGCCGACTTCACCGTCACCGAGCAGATGCTGAAGCAGTTCATCAAGAAGGTGCTCGACTCGCGGCTTTTCTCGCCGTCCCCTCGCATCATCATCTGCGTGCCGTGCGGCTCGACGCAGGTCGAGCGCCGCGCGATCCGTGAGTCCGCGCTCGGCGCGGGCGCGTCGAAGGTGTATCTCATCGAGGAGCCGATGGCGGCCGCGATCGGCGCCGACCTCCCGATCTCGGACGCGACGGGCTCGATGGTCGTCGACATCGGCGGCGGCACGACGGAAGTCGGCGTCATCTCGCTGGGCGGAATGGTGTACTCGGGCAGCGTGCGTGTGGGCGGCGACAAGTTCGACGAGGCGATCGTCAACTACATCCGCCGCAACTACGGCATGCTGATCGGCGAGACCACCGCCGAGACGATCAAGAAGACGATCGGCTCCGCGTTCCCCGGCTCCGAGGTGAAGGAGATGGAAGTGAAGGGGCGCAACCTCGCCGAGGGCATTCCGCGCAGCTTCACCGTCTCGTCGAACGAGATCCTCGAGGCGCTGACCGATCCGCTCAACAGCATCGTGTCGGCGGTGAAGAGCGCGCTCGAGCGCACGCCGCCCGAGCTCGGCGCCGACATCGCCGAACGCGGGATGGTGCTGACCGGCGGCGGCGCGCTGCTGCGCGACCTCGACCGGCTGCTGATGGAAGAAACGGGACTTCCGGTGATCGTCGCCGACGATCCGCTGACGTGCGTCGTGCGCGGCTGCGGCAAGGCGCTCGAGAACATGGACAAGCTCGTCACGATCTTCACGTCGGACTGAGCCCGGCCCGCGGTGGGCGCCAGTCCGGTCTCTCGTCGACCGCACGATCCGGCAGGAGTCCGACCGTTGCGTTCGCGTTCCCCGCATCGCGGCTTGCGGCATCGACGTCCGGCCCACGCGGGCTGACGTTCTCCGCGCGCCGCCCGCCCATGCGCCACGTCCACGCCGAGCCGCCCGCGTTCTTCCATCGCGGCCCCTCGCCGCTCGCGCGGCTTGCATTCTTCGGCGTGCTGTCGATCGCGCTGCTCTTTCTCGACACGCGCTATCGCTACCTCGAGAATGTCCGCCGCGTCGCCGCCGTCATGATCTATCCGCTGCAGCGCGCGGCGCAGTTGCCGGGAGAGGCATTCGACTGGGTCGGCAATTACTTCATCACGCAGCATCAGCTCATCGCCGAGAACGCGACGCTGAAGCGCCACGTGGTCGAGCAGTCGGCGCTCGCGCAGCGGGTTCCCGACGTCGAGCGCGACAATGCGACGCTGCGCAGGCTCCTCGCACTGCGCGACCGCTACGCGAGCGCGGCCATCGCGGTCGAGGTGCTCTACTACGGACGCGATCCGTTCACGCAAAAGGTGTTCATCAGCAAGGGCGCGGCAGATGACATCGCCCCGGGCCGCGCCGTCGTCGACGCGCAGGGCGTCGTCGGCCAGGTCACCCGCGTATTCTCCGGCATGTCGGAGGTGACGCTCGTCACCGACAAGGACCACGCGGTGCCGGTGAAGGTGGAGCGCAGCGGCGTGCGCTCCGTGCTGTTCGGCGCCGGCGCTGGTCATCCGCCCGAGCTTCGCTTCATGGCGCCCAACGCCGACATCGTGGTCGGCGACATCCTGGTGACGTCCGGCATCGACGGCACGTATCCGCCGGGTCTGCCGGTGGCGCAGGTCGCGGCGCTCGAGCGCGAGACCGGCCAGATGTTCGCGCGCATCGCGGCGAAGCCGCTCGCCGGCGTCGATCGCAGCGAGTGGCTGCTGGTGCTCGCACCGTCGACCGCGCTGCCGGCGCGGCCCGAGGAACCCGCCGATCCGGACGCCGGAAAGCGCTCGGGCAAGGGTCGCCGGAGAGGCGGCTGATGGCGCTCCCCAACATGTCGTCGCTCTCTCCGGCGAGCCAGGACGAGATACTGCTCCCGGCGCGGCCGTGGTTCATCGTCGGAACGCTCATCGCCGGCCTCCTCGCGAACCTGGTGCCGCTCAACGGAATGGCGCTTGCGCTGCGACCCGACTTCCTCGCGCTGGTGCTGCTCTACTGGTGCATCCAGGCGCCGCGCTACGTCGGCGTCGGCATCGCGTGGTGCGTCGGTCTCGTGATGGACGTCGGCGATGCCACGCTCTTCGGCCAGCACGCATTCGCGTACGCATTCCTCGCCTACGCCGCCGAATATTTCCGCCGGCGCGTGCTGCGCTTCCCGCTGTGGCAGCAGGCGGCGCAGGTCGCCGTGCTGCTGTTCCTGTGCGCGGCGCTCGTGCTCCTCATCCGGTTCGTCGGCGGCGCGTCGCTGCCGCAGCTCACCTATGCGGCGCCGCCGTTCGTCGGTGCGCTGCTGTGGCCGGTGATCTCGGTGATGCTGCAGTGGCCGCAGCGGCCGCGGCGCTCGTCGTCCGAGCTCTGACGCGGCCAACCCGATGGCGCGCCGCCTGCTCTTCAGCCGCAAGGGACGCGGCCGCGATTACCGCGGCGGCTTCGGCACGAACGAGCTGCGCAATCCGGAACGCGAGGTCTTTCTCTTCCGGCGCCGCCTCGGCGTGGCCGGTGTCCTCGTGCTGGCGGCATTCGGCGCGCTCTTCGTGCGCTTCGTCTACCTGCAGGTCGTGCAGCACCGGCATTTCCAGACGCTCGCCGAGACCAATCGCATCGCGATCGTGCCGATCGTGCCGAACCGCGGCGTCATCACCGACCGCAACGGCGTGGTGCTCGCGCAGAGCTATTCGGCGTACACGCTGGAGATCCAGCCGGCGCGGGTCAAGGATCTCGACGCAACGATCGACGCGCTCGCCGAGATCGTCGACGTGCAGCCGCGCGACCGCAAGCGTTTCCGCAAGCTGCTCGACGAATCGAAGAACTTCGAGAGCCTGCCGCTGCGCACGCGACTCTCCGACGAGGAAGTCGCGCGCTTCGCGGTGAACCGCTACCGCTTTCCCGGCGTCGAGATCAAGGCGCGGCTCTTCCGCCAGTATCCGTACGGCGAGATCGCCTCCCACGTGCTGGGCTACATCGGCCGCATCAACGACGCCGATCTCGGCCGCATCGAGCAGTGGGACAGCGTCGCCAACTACAAGGGCTCCGACTACATCGGCAAGCTGGGGCTGGAGTCGTCCTACGAGCGCGACCTGCACGGCAAGACCGGCTTCGAGGAGGTCGAGGTCGACGCGGGCGGCCGCGCGGTGCGCACGCTGTCGCGCACGCCGCCCGTTTCCGGCGACAACCTGAGGCTCTCGATCGACATCAAGCTGCAGGAGATCGCCGAGAAGGCACTGGGCGCGCGGCGCGGGGCGCTGGTCGCCATCGAGCCCGCGACCGGCGACGTGCTGGCGTTCGTGTCGCGGCCGGGCTTCGATCCCAACCTCTTCGTCGACGGCATCGACTCCGCGAGCTGGCAGGAACTGAACGAATCGCCGGACAAGCCACTCATCAACCGCGCGCTGCGCGGCACCTATGCGCCCGGCTCGACGATCAAGCCGTTCCTCGCGCTGTCCGCGCTGGCCAACGGCAAGCGCACGCCGCAGCAGACGATCTTCGATCCCGGCTTCTTCCAGATTCCCGGCCAGGCGCACCGCTTTCGCGACGACAAGCCGGGCGGGCACGGCACGGTCGACATGTACAAGTCGATCGTCGTGTCGTGCGACACCTACTATTACATGCTCGCCAACGACACCGAGATCGACGACACTGCGCGCTTTCTCGCCCAGCTGGGATTCGGCGCGCCGACCGGCATCGACATTGAGGGCGAGGTCGCCGGCGTGCTGCCGTCGCGGGCGTGGAAGCGTCAGCGCTTTCGCGGCGAGCAGCAGAAGTGGTATCTCGGCGACTCGATCTCGGCCGGCATCGGCCAGGGCTACAACGCCTTCACGCCGATGCAGCTCGCGCACGCGATCGCGATGATCGCCAACGACGGCGTCGGCCACGTGCCGCACCTCGTCAAGAGCGTGCAGAGTCTCAAGACCGGCGAGGTGCGCGAGGTGGACCGGGCGCCCCCGACCGTGCTCGACGTGCGGCCGGAATACCTCGCGGTGATCAAGAATGCACTGGCGGGCGTTCCGAAGGAGGGCACGTCGGCGTCCGCGTTCGTCAACGCGGCCTACGCGAGCGCCGGCAAGACCGGCACTGCGCAGGTGTACTCGCTGAAGGGCGAGAAATACAGCGAGCACAAGGTCGACGAGCGGCTGCGCGATCATGCGTGGTACATCGCGTATGCGCCGGTGACGAACCCTCGCATCGCGGTCGCGGTGCTGGTCGAGAACGGCGGCTTCGGCGCGCAGGCCGCCGCGCCGATCGCGCGCCAGGTATTCGACTACTATCTGACGGGCGAGACGAAGGGCGCGCCGCCGGCGCCTGCGCCCGCCAAGGAAAGCGAAGACGAGAGCGACTGATGCTGAGCTTCCTCGGCCGCATCTGGGAAGGACTGACGCGCCGCGTCGACAGCTTTCTGTTCGGCGTCGCGATGGCACTCGCCGGCGTGGGTCTCGTGACGCTGTTCTCGGCGACCGACCAGAGCGTCGCGCGCGTCGCGAACCAGGCGGGAAGCCTCGGAGTCGCGCTGGTGCTGATGTGGATCGTCGCCAACATTCCCCCGCAGACGATCTCCCGCGCGGCGGTCCCGCTCTACGCGCTCGCGATCGTTGCGCTGGTCGGCGTTGCGCTGTTCGGCACGACGGTCAACGGCTCGCGCCGATGGCTGAACCTCGGCGTCGCACGCTTCCAGCCCTCGGAGCTCATGAAGATCGCACTGCCGCTGCTCCTCGCCTGGTATTTCCAGAAGTTCGAGGGCCGCATCGGATGGAAGGACTTCGTGCTGGCGGCCTTGCTGATCGCGGTGCCGGTGTGGCTCATCAAGCGGCAGCCCGACCTCGGCACCGCGCTTCTCATCGGCGCGTCCGGGTTCTACGTGCTCTATCTCGCCGGCCTCTCGTGGAAGATCATCGTCGGGCTGGGAGCACTGGCCGCCGGCGCGGCGCCGCTGATCTGGCCATATCTCCACGACTATCAGCGCGAGCGGATCTTGACCTTCATCGATCCTTCGCGCGATCCGCTCGGCGCGGGCTACCACTCGACGCAGGCGTCGATCGCGCTGGGCTCGGGAGGCGTCGTCGGCAAGGGATGGCTGAACGGCACGCAGGCACACCTCGACTTCCTGCCGGAGCGGCACACCGATTTCATCTTCGCCGTGTTCGGCGAGGAATTCGGCCTGATCGGCGTCGCCGTGCTGCTGGTGCTCTATCTCCTGCTGATCGGCCGCGGCATCATGATCACGGCCAATGCGTCGACGATGTTCGCGCGCCTGATGGCGGGCGCCGTGACGCTGATGTTCTTCACGTCGGCGTTCGTGAACATGGCGATGGTGAGCGGGGTGCTGCCGGTGGTCGGCGTGCCGCTGCCGCTGGTGTCCTACGGCGGCACTGCGCTGATCTCGCTCTACATCGGCCTCGGGATCCTGATGAGCGTGCAGGCGCACCGCAAGCTGGTCAGCACCTGAAATCCCGCAGGCGCGGCCGCAACGACCCGCGTCAGTCCGCGGCGAGCGCGGCGGCGGCGCCGAACACCGGCGCCATCAGACCCTTGTCGGAGCGGCCGAGCGGCTCGTGCCGCCGGATGTATTCCTGGATCATCTCCACTGCGGTGCGGTCGCAGGGCGGCAATGCCGCGCTGCTGACGCCGAGCGGCGTCGTGCGCTCGCCCCAGCGGATGAGGTGCGAGCAGAAGGTGAGTCCGCCGCCGAATGCCGGCGTCAGCACGAGCGAGCCCGCCCGGATGCGCCCTTCGTCGAGGGCCTCGAACATCGCGACCGGCACCGTCGCCGACGACATGTTGCCGTAGCGATGCACGGTGACGTAGACGTCGTCCATCGCCGCGCCGAGACGGCGCGCGACCATCTCGATGATCCGCAGGTTGGCCTGATGCGGCACGACGAGATCGACGTCGGCGACGCTCTTGCCCGTCTTCTTCAGCACGTCCTGCGCGGAATGGCTCATGCCGACCACGGCGCGCTTGAAGATCTCCGGCCCGTCGAAATCCCACCGCGTGTCGCCGTAGATCACGTCGGAATTCGCGTACATGAGACCGGTGCCGCGGATGCGCAGCGTGTCGCGCGCGTCGGCGTAGCAGCCGAGCTTTTCGGCGAGGAGGCCCTCGGGCTCCTCGGAGCGCTCGAGCACGACGGCGGCCGCGCCGTCGCCGAAGAGCACGGCGACGTTGCGGTTGCTCCAGTCCATCAATGGGGTGATCACCTCGACGCCGACGACGATCGCGTTCCTGACGACGCCGGTCCGGATCATCGCAGTGGCGGTCGACAGCGAATACAGGAAGCTCGTGCAGGCGGTGTTGACGTCCATCGCCGCGGCATCCCACGCGCCCAGGCGCTGCTGCAGCCCGGACGCCGAGTTGGGAATCTGCTCGTCGTTGGAGCAGCAGCCGTAGACGATGAGGTCGACGTCCTTCGCGGCGAGCCCGGCGCAGGCGAGCGCGCGCTCCGCGGCGACGTGGGCGAGCGTCAGCCCGCTGACGTGCGACAGGCGCCGCTCCTTGACGCCGGTGCGGCTCGTGATCCACTCGTCGTTCGTGTCGAGAAACGTCGCGAGGTCGGCGTTGGTCAGCACGGTCGGGGGCATGCACTTCCCCCAGCCGGTAATTGCGGCGTAAGTCATGGCAGTGGTCGCAGGGAATGGGAGCGGTTCATCGCACGGCGGACGTCGTCCCGGCGCGGCAGGGCGTCGCGCGCGCGACGCTCGGCCGTCACTTCCGGGATTTGCCCTTCGGCGTGTCCTTCGATGCGGCAGGCTTGTCGTCTTCCTTCTTGTAGTCGCCGATGATGCCCTTGACGGGGCAGACGCTGAAGACGGCGCATTTCCTGCAGCCGACGGCGATGGCAATGGGGCAAAGGGTCATGAGGGGTCTCCGGGAAGCGGCCCTGCCGCGGGCGGTCCTGGCCGGCGGGCGAATGCTGCCGGGCGCGAGGAGGCTAAGGCGTTCGATCCGGCATTGTCCTCCAAATCGGCGCCGGTCCGATAGTTTTTGCGGCGGGGGTGCAGCGCCATCCCGCCGCCGCCGCAGGCGACCCGCGCCGGAAGGCGCGCCGGTTCATTGCGCCGGGGGCGCCGGCACGGGTGTCGATTCGTGCGCCTGCAGCACGCGCCAGCCCTCGGGACGGCGGACGATGACGAGCGACAGTGCATAGGCGCCCGCGCGCGACTCCCCGCTTTTCAGCATTCGCTGCGAGCGACCGATGCCGGCCACCACAGCGACATCCCGCGCCGGAAACGCGATGCGCTCGACGGTCGTGTGGAACGAGACATCGGCGACGCCGGCCCAGGCGGCGACGTGGAACGCGCGGACCTCGGCGCGGCGGGTGCGCACTGTGCCGTTGAACGCGAACGCAAAATCCGGCCCGTCGACGAAATAGGACAGGAAGCGGTCGACGTCCTGCGCCGACGCGGCAGCGTCGAGGGCATCCAGCAGCGCCGCGATCGCGGCGCGATCCGCATTCACGTCGGTCACGCGCGACGAATCCGGGGCACGACGATCAGCGCTTGCGCAGGAGCAGCGCCTTCAGGTCGGCAAAGGGCCGGTGCGTCGCCTGCGCATCTGGCGCGGCCCCGCCCGCGGCATTGCTGCCCTGCGCATGCTCGAGCTCGCGCGAATGTTCGTTGTCGTGGCAATAGACGCACAGAAGCTCCCAGTTGCTGCCGTCCGGCGGATTGTTGGAATGGTTGTGATCGCGGTGGTGCACGGTCAACTGCTGCACGGTGCTCCGGTCGAACGTGCGTGCGCAGCGGCCGCACACCCACGGATAGAGCTTCAGCGCCCGCTCGCGATAGCCCTGCTCGCGCGACTCGCGCGCACGCCGCGCCTCGGCGACGACGCGGTCGAGCCTTGCGGTGTCGGGTGACCCCGGCTTCACGGGCATCGCAGATCCTCTCGTGCCGGCGCGCGACTGCGCGCGCGACGCATGGAGACGATTGCAGCGCAATGGAGCGGCATCGTCAAGCGACGCGCGGCGGACCCGCTCCGTCCGCCGCGATCGCGGCATCGAGTGCCGCACGCCAGCGGGAGAAGCGCGCGGCGAGCGGCGCGTTCCCCGCAGGCGCGAAAGTGTCGCCTTCACCCTGCGTCGGCCACGCCGACGGCTTGCCGGCGACGAGATAGGCGAGGCCCTTGGCGGTCGCCTCGCGCTCGCGGCTCCGGAAGACGGGAATCCGCGCGAGCGAGGCGAGCGTGCGGCAGATGAAATCGTTGTCCGCCATCCCGCCCGTCACGATGATCCGGTCGAGCGGCGGCCCGTGCGGTGCGAGCTCGTCCAGATTGTTGTCGATGAGGAACACGATGCTCTCCAGCACTGCGACGAGGCGCGCCCGGGCGTCGCCCTCGCCTTCGAAGCGCGACCTGAACGCGCTCACCCAGAACGGCGCGCCGAGGCCGGAGACGCCGTTGAGGAAAAGCGGCAGTGTGCGCGGGATTGCGGCGCCGTTGGCGATTGCCGTGAGGTGCGGCGCGACGGCGACGCCCTCGTGCAGGGCGAACCAGTCGAGCGCGCTGCCGGCACCGTTCACGGTGCCCTCCAGCATGAAATCGACGCCGCCGGCGTCCGACCAGACCACGCTCGCGAGGAGTCGCGGCGCTTCGGGCAGGCGGTCACGGATCGCGCGCTGGACGAATGCGCCGGTGCCGATGTTGATGTACGCGGTTGCGGGGGCGAGCGGGCCAAACGCGAACGGCACGGCGGACTGGTCGCCGGTGACGACGGTGAGGGGCACCGGTCCCGCCGGCGTTTCCAGCATGCCGTAATCGTGCCGGCTCGTCACGCAGCGCGGCAGCATCGCGCGGTCGATGCCGAAAAGCAGGAGGAGCTCGGGCGACCAGTCCTGCGTCGCGATGTCCCAGAGCTGCGTGCGCGATGCGTTCGCCGGATCCGCGACGAACGGGGACGGCGTGAGCAGCCGATGCACGATGTAGCTCGCAAGCGGACCCATGGCGAGCACTCCCGCCGCCGCGGCTGCACGCACCGCCGGCACATGATCGAGGCACCAGCGCATCTTCGACGCGCCGTAGTGCGGCGTCAGCGCGAGTCCGGTCGTGCGGCGGATCCAGTCGGCGCGCGGCGCGAACTGCTCCAGCCAATCCGCGTTGCGCCGGTCCTGCCACGAGATGATCGGCGCGAGTGGAGCGCCGGTGTCGCGATGCCAGCATGCAATGCTCGAGCGCTGCGTCGCGAGGCCCGCGGCGACGATGCGGCGGCGTCCGATCGACGGATGCGCGCAGACTTCGTCGATTGCGCGGCGCAGCGAGCCGATGAGCGCGTCGGGAGCGTGCTCGATGTGCCCCCGCGCATCGCGCAGCGTGGGCAGCGGCGCGAACGCGTCCGCGATCGCGCGGCCGCGCGCGTCGTAGAGGATGGCGCGGCTCGCGTGGCCGCCCTGGTCGAGCGCGAGAAAGAGGCGGGTGGCGGGCATGGTCGCGCGGCCACGTTCCGTCAGCCCGTGCGGCCGACGACGGCCATCGGCAGCGCCGCGCGCTCGGCGAATCCCAGCTGCGCATAGAGCGCCCGTGCGCGCGCGTTTTCGCTGACGACGTGCAGGAACGGCGTCCTGCCTTGCGCGTGGATCGCATTGGCGACGCGGGTGACCAGTGCGCGCGCGAGCCCGCGACCCGTGTGACCGGGATGCGTGCATACGCCGCTGACCTCGCGGTACCCGTCGAGCAGGAAGCGCATCCCCGCCATCGCCACGAGTCGGCCCTCGTCGCGAATGCCGACAAACGTGCCGAGCGTGTGCGTGCGACGGCGGAACGGACCGGGCTGCGTCAGCTCCACGAGTGAGAGCATCTCCGGCGCGTCGTCGTCGGTCAGCGTCACGATCGCGGCATCGGTTGCGATCTCGGGGATCGGCTGTGCGCACACCATCTGGATCAGCGTGCCGCGTTCCCGGATCGCCAGCGAGGCCGGCAGCGCGACCGGCGCGTCGTCGAGATCCTGCGCGGCGGTGTAGACGTGGTCGCCGGGCGCCACGAGGCTTGCAAGCTCCGCCCACGCGGCGCGTCCTTGCTGCGCCAGCGCCGCGATCGGTTCGATGTCTTCAGGGTAGCGCTTGGCGAGCGCACCACCCCGCGCGAGATGCGCGTGCCCGGTGGTGAGGGCGGACCAGACCGGATTGTCGAGCGGATGGAATGCCATGCCGGCGAGTGTGCCACGTGCACAAATCGAGCGTGCAACCATCGCAGGCGCCTCCGGGACCGCGCCCGGGCGGCGGCTAGCGCATGGACGCATTGCGCTTCGCTACGTCGATGTCGAGATACTTCCAGTTGTTGTTCCACAGCGGCGGCGAGAATCCCATCAGCCACGGCTGGACGTAGTCGTTCTCGAGGCGGAACAGCGCGGGGAAGATCGGCATGTACGCGTCGGCGATGTCGCTCATCTTTCGCGCGAGCGCGATCTGCTCGTCGGAGCGCGCGCTCTGCAGGAACTGCTCGACCAGCGCGTCATAGGCGGCCAGCTGGAAGTGGGGGATGTTGGTCGCGCGCGGCGCCTTGCCGTAGAGCTGGAAGAGCTCGATGTATCCGGAAGGATTGCCGCCGAAGCCCGCGAAGCAGATCTGGAATTTCGCGGATTCGATTTCCTTGATCAGGTCCTGGAACGGGGTCAGGTGAAATTCGATCCGGATCCCGAGCGCATCCATGTTCTTCTTCCAAAGCGTCGCGATTTCGCGCGAGACCTGTCCGGAGCGCAGCGAAAGCGTCAGCCTGAGCGGCGCGCCGTCCGGGCGCAGCCGGTAGCCCTCCACGTCGCGCCTGCCGTAGCCGAACCGGTCAAGGAGCGAAGCGGCGGCGGCGGGGTCGTAGCGCGATTTGGGCGGCAGCGCGGGATCGTGGCCGGTGACGCCGGGCGGAATCTTCTGGTTGGCCGGAATCGCCTGCCCGGCGTAGACGACCCTGGCGAGCGCGGCGACGTCGATGCCGAGGCCGATCGCGCGGCGCAGCGCGACGCGCTCGTTGTCCATGCCGCCGACGCCGGGGTCGACGATGTTGAAGTAGAACGAGAAGACGTAGGGCTCGGGAAACGAAATCCGCGTGACGCCGCGCGCGATGTAGGCGGGCGAAAGCCTGCCGTCGACGAGCGGGCGGTTGGCGACCTCGCCGCGCAGGAAGATGTGATCGAGCCGGCCGCGGTCGAACTCGAGGAGCCGCGGCAGGTCCTCGTCGATCACGGCGAGCTCGACGACGCCGATCTGCGGCAGCGCCTTGCCGCGCATGCTCGCAACGAGCGCGGCGCGCGCCGGATCGGCGCTTTCGGGGAAGCGCAGCGTGCGATAGCCGGGATTCGCCTCGAGCACGATGCGCGAGCCGCGTTTCCATTCGCGCAGCTTGTACGGCCCCGTGCCGACCGCACGCACGCGGATGTCGCCGCCGGCCGCCTCGACGACCTCGCGCGCGACGGCGCCCAGCGTGAGCCACGCCTCGATCAGCGGATAGTGTGGCTCGGTGAGCCTGAGCTGCAGCGTGTAGCGGTCGAGCGCCCGCAGGCCCGCGATCGGCCGGTCGTAGTCGAGCTTCGCGCCGGGGCGGCTCGCCGCGTCGATCACGGCGCGCGCACCGACGACGATGTCGGTGATCGCCGGCGCGCCGCCGCGGGCGAGATTGGGATCGATCCAGCGCGTCAGCGAATACACGTAGTCCGCGGCGACGAGCTCGCGCGGCTTGCCCTTGAATGCGGGGTCATCGGTGAAATAGATGCCGGGCTTGACGCGAATGGTCCACGTCCGGCCGCCATCCGTGATCTCGGGCGCGGCCGTCGCCGTCAGCGGCGCGAGATGCGGCGGCGAATCGAGGTAGTGCCATTCGTAGAGCGGCTCGAAGATCGCGTCCTGCACCTGGAAAGAGGGATCGTCGCTCCATTGCTGCGGATCGAGCGTCTCGATGTCCGGTGTCGCGACGCGCAGGATCTTGGCGGGGTCGGGCGCTGCGAACGCGGTGCCGGCGGCGATGAGTGCGACCGCCGTGATGCGCGCCATCCACGCACCGGGGCGCGTCATTGTGCTGGCGCGCGGGACGCGCAACGGGCCGTGCGATTCGGTGGTGAACGCTTCATGGGATCTGGTCGACGCCGGTGCGGTGTGCGAAGGATGGCAGCCGCGATGTTGCCACAACGAGCGTTCGCGGCATCCGCGCTACCAGCGACAACCCTTGTCGGTGATCGCATTGGCGATGAGCACGGGAACGGCGAGCAGGCCGAGGCCCGCGTAGGCGTCGCGACAGTCGGGCTTCGCTGCCTTCTGGATGTCGCGTGCGAGCTTGCTCTCCGGTTCCGGCGCCGGCGGCGCGACATTGAGCTGGACGAGCCCCGCGCCGCTGCCGCGCGGCGCCGCCGGACGCTCGAAGCTCAGGCGCGGCCGGGTTCCGGGCGCCGCCAATGTTGCCGACGGAGGCTCGACCAGCTGGCGCAAATCGTCGTCGACCGCGGGTTGCGCACCGAAGTTGAGGCGCGCAGGACCGGAAGGCGGCGCCGCTTCGCGCGACGAGGGGGAATCGACGGAACGGCCGGCGGGTCCGGCGGCGGGGGCTGCGGAGGGACGCGCGAGTTCGCGTGCCGGTGGCGTCGTCGCGGGTTCCCCGGCCGGCGCGGTTGCGGGCGGCGCTTCGCGCGCAGTCGCGCTTTCGCTCGGCGCGGCCGGCGCGGGAACGATGACGGGCGGCGCGGGCACGACGGGTGCCGGCGCGGGAACGATGACGGGCGGCGCGGGCACGACAGGTGCGGGTGCCGCTGCGTGTGTGTCGCGCTGTTGCGGAATGTCGGGCATCGTGCGAAGCGCCGGCACATCCTCGAGCTGCGGGATCGGCTCGCGCGTCGGCGCAGGCAGCGGGACGAGCTCCGGCGTCAGATCGATTTGCGGCGGCGGCGGGAGTTGCGGCATCGGCACCGGTGGCGCGACGGGTTTCGGCTCCGGCGGCGTGACCGGCTGCGGTTCCGGCGGCGCGGCCTCACGTTCCACGCGTTGCGGTGTGTCGCCCTGCAGCACCGTGGCCTTGGGGGGCTCGACCGGGTGCGGCGACGCGGTTTCAACGGCCCGTGGCGTTGGCAGATCCTGCGGCGGCAGCGTGCCGATCGGGAGGTCGGGGCGCGGCGCCGCAGGGGTTGGCGTGGGCCGCGCGGCTTCCCTGCGGGGCGCGCGCGCCGCCGGCGCCGGCGTGGGCTTCGTGTCCTGCGGAACGATCTGCACTTGCGGCACGACGGACTTGTCGACCTCGACGGGCGCGCCGGGATTGAGACGGGGCAAGACGTCTTCGGCGGGCGCGGCCGCTTCGGGGAGTGTCGGGGGCGGTTGCACATACGGAGATGGCTCCGGTGCCGCCGCCGGCAAGGGCGCCCGCGACCGCGCGGACGCGGATGGCGGCGCGGGAGGCGCCGGCGGCGCACTGCGCGGGAACGCGGGCCCGGCGCGTCCGAGCGCTTCGCCGGGCGACGCGCGGACGAGAGCGTCGGTGTCGGGAACACGTGAACGCAGCTTCACCGACAGCGGATTGCGCCATCCGGCGGCGCCGCCGCCGCCCGCCGGCGTGCCGAACACGACGACGAGCAGTGCGTGCAGCAGCAGCGACAGCACGACGAACTGCGTCAGCGTCGGCGGCGACGACGAAGGAACGGCCCGACGCGCGGGCAGGGCGTAGGCGTGGTGACGAGTCACGAGTGCAGCGAAAATGTCGCGCGTGACCGGCCGCGCGGCGGCGGCCCGACGGCGCCTGCGAAGTGAGAGGAGGCCCTGCTACGTTAGGCCAATGCGGCGCCGGGCGCAACGGCGCGGGGAGGACGGCGGCAGCCCGCTCAGATGCCCAGCTTTCGCATCGGATGCTTGCGCGAGCCCGCGCGCCCGTGCGAGAGCTGCACTGCGGCGAGCGACAACGCGATCGGCAGCGGAAGCACCAGCAGCGTCGCGAGCCAGTTCCACGTGCCGGTGGGGTCGAGCAGCATCAGCGCCGCGAACACCATCGCCGACGACGCCAGTGTCGCGACGACGGCCGCGGCGCGCGTATGCCGCGCGAGATGCTCCGCGACGTAGCCGATTGCGAGCGGCAGCACGATGAGGATGAGCAGGGGCTTCATTGCCGGCAGGAGCGACGCAGTCACAGGCGTTCGGTGACGAGCACGCGGCCTTTGGCGCCGAGCGCCGTGCGGCCGTCCTGTCCCTTGATGCGACCGCGCAGCTCGACGACGTCGCCGCGGAGCTTCTCGTTGGGCGCGACCTTGATGACGAGCCACTCGAGCGTGACCGTCTCGTCGGCGAACACCGGCCGGCGGAATTTCACCCAGAACTCGAGCCCCACCATCGCGCCGGTCTTCGCGAAGTGCGACGCGGTCAGGCCGAGCAGCAGCGCCGTCGTGTGCGTGCCGCTCGCGATAATGCGGCCGTAGCGCGTCGCTGCCGCGAAAGTCTCGTCGTGGTGAACCGGATTGGTGTCGCCGACGGCGCCCGCATAGTGCGCGACCACGTCGGGCGTCAGCGTGACTTCGGCTGCGAAACGTTCACCTGGCTGCGGTCTTTGCATCGCGCACCCCTTCGCACGGTCATCGTCGCCGCAGCAGCGCCGGCATCGCGGCGAAGACGACCAGGAGCACATAGTAAACCGAACCGGAGACGGGATCGCGTCCGGCGAAATAGTCCGCGATCGACTGGCCGCGCACGAGCGGAACCAGCGCCAGTTCGACGATCAGCGTCAGCACCAGCGCCAGTGCGCCGAGCACTGCGCGGCGCCCTCTCGAGAATTGGCGCGCGTAGCCGCCGACAATCCAGCGCGCTGCGACGACAATGACCACAAGCATGATCGGGGCTTCGATGAGCTCGGCGAGGCGCGGGCCGAAGCGAGGCTCTGCCCAGAGAATGCGGATCGACCCCAGCACGAAGCCCGCGCCGAACACCAACGCGAAATACAGCGTTGCCGCGGCCAGCGTGCTGCGCGCTCCGCCGTGCGGCGCGTTCAGGCGCATCCCGCGGGCGCGCGCCGGATGGTGCCGGCGAGGCTAGCGATCGTCGCGTCCATAGGGCCCGCGCAGGTCGACCGGCGCACCGCTGCGCCGGCGCATCCGGATGTTCAGCATCTCGACGATCATCGAGAACGCCATCGCGAAGTACACGTACCCCTTGGGAATGTGATGCTCGAAGCCGTCGGCGATCAGCACGACGCCGACCACGACGAGGAAGGCAAGGGCCAGCATCTTCACCGTCGGATGCGCCGACACGAAGCGGCCCACCGTTCCCGCGAATGCCAGCATCAGCAGCACCGACGCAACCACCGCGGCGACCATCACCTCGATCCGGTCGACCATGCCGACCGCGGTGACGATCGAGTCGAGCGAGAACACGATGTCGACGACGATCACCTGCGCGATCACCGCGACGAACGAGGCCGGCGCGCCGGCCGCCGCGCTTCCTTCGCGGCCCTCGAGCAGCTGGTGGATCTCGCTCGTGCTCTTCCACAGCAGGAAGAGTCCGCCGCCGATGAGAACGAGATCGCGGCCCGAGATCTCCTGGCTCGCGACGGCGAACAGCGGCTGCGTGAAGCCGATGAGCCTTGCGAGCAGGAACAGCAGCGCGATGCGCATGAACATCGCGAGGAAGAGGCCGGTGCGGCGTGCCGTCTCGCGCCGTGCGCCCGGCAGACGGTCGACCAGGATGGAGATGAAGATGACATTGTCGATGCCGAGCACGAGCTCGAGCGCGGTCAGCGTGAGGAATGCGACCCACGCATTGGGATCGAAGAGGAGCGAGGTCATCCGGCGCGCGAGTCCTTCGGGTCAGGACAAGCAATGGTCACGCGGATCACGTTTGGGGTCTGGACGCGCTAACTCTGCGGAACCGCATAGCGCAGCGCCCAGTAGTACCGAAACGCCCGGTATTCGACGCCGGCGGCCAGGCCTTCGACGCTCGAGCGAAGCTCCGCCTCGTCGAGAAAGTTCTTGAGCACGTGATGCGGCGTGCCGTCGGCGAGCCGCCGTTCCTGAAAGGTGTCGCCGGCGGCGTCGGCATGGTCGATCGGCGAGCTGCTGCCATCGACAAAGCGGTTGTCGATGAACAAAACGCGCGCGCCGGGCGCGAGGCGCGAGTTGAGCTGCGCCACGAACGGACGGAGCTTCGCCTTGGGCACGTGCGACAGGAAGAATCCGGCAAAGGCGCCGTCGAAACTGCCCGGATCGGGCGCAAGCGCGTAGGCGTCGCCGTCGACGAAGCGCACGTTGCGCGCGGAGATCCGGCGGCGCGCCCGCGCCAGCATCTCGGGGGCGGCGTCGACGCCGGTGACGTCGAGCGCGGACGTCGCGATGAATCGCGTCCAGTAGCCCGTTCCGCACGCGACCTCGAGCACCCGGCGTCCGGCGAACTCGGCAGCGACCATCGCCTCCAATTCGCGCAGGTCGTCCTGACGCTCCGGCTTTGCGTAGACGCCGTCGAAGTGCGGCGCACTGGCGCGATAGTAGTCGACGAGCGATGTGTCCGCCGCGGCCATCGGCTTACGGAAGGAAATGCTTCGCTTCGAGAAGCGCGACGAGCTTCGCCGAATCCTCGCGGAACACGTCGGGGTCGTACTTGATCTCGCTGGTGTAGAACTGCGCGAGCGAAGTGATGCCGCGGGCCTCGATCGCGGCCTTGAGGTCGGGCATCGCCATGTAGCGCTCCCAGCCCTTTCGCTCGCGCCGCGCGTAGATCGCCTCCAGTTCGTCCCCGGTCGGGCGCCGGTAGGTCTCATCGTGCACGAACGCGGTCGCCGGGAGGCGATCGCGCTTGTCCGGGTCCTCGTCCGGGTACCCGACGACGATCGCCGTCACCGGCAGGCAGGTGTCGGGCAGATCGAGGAATTCGGCGATTTCCGTCATCGAGTGCAGCGTCGTGCCCATGTAGCAGATGCCGAGCCCGCGCGCCTCGAAGGCGAGGCAGGCGTTCTGCGCGACGATCATCGCGTCGAACGCCGCGACGTGGTAGCCGATGAAGTTGTTAAAGTTGTCGCGCGCGCCGCGGCGCTTAAGCCATTCGCGCGTGCGGAACCAGTCGGCGCAGAACGTGACGACGAGCGGCGCCTGCAGCACCATCGGCTGCTCGAAGTGGAGCTCGTAGAGCCTGCGCTTGCGCGCAGCGTCGCGCGTCAGGACGATCGAGACGCTGTTGAGGTTGCCGGACGACGACCCGCCCGCGATCGCGTCGGCGCAGACGGCCGCGACGAGCGCGGGATCGATTTCGTCGGGCTTGTAGCGGCGGATCGAGCGGTGCCGGGTGAGGAGCTCGGAGATTTCAGTCATCGGTTCCCGTTCCGCCGCGGGTGGTCACGTCGGCCACAGCCAACAGAACGCCGCGGCGGTCACCAGCGAATAAATGAGCCCGTCGATGGTGCACCGGATGGTCGTGCCCCAATCGCGGTGATACCAGATCGACATCTGCCAGAGCGCCGCCGAGTAGGCGATGAACGCCGTCGCGCCGGAGATCTGGAAGACGCGAAGATGGCCGGCGCCAGGCGCGAGCGTAGCGCCCGCGACGTACGCCGAGAGGATTCCGATCACGAGGCAATACGCGAACCAGAGCGAAAGGCTCTTTCCCATCGTCATCGCGCCGTTCGGCATCACGGTCAGAATCATCACCGGACCCTGCCGCATCTTCTCGGCGAATTCCGGCGTCTTCATCTCGGCCATCGACGACGGAAGCGGGACCATGTAGTCGCCGGGGGGCAGCGCGAGAGGGCGTACCAGGTCGCGGAGTTTTTCCTCGTCCGGCACCTTTCGGTAGTCGCTCTTGTGCCAGGCATGCAGCAGCATGTGGATGATCGAGCTCGCGACGAACACGAGCACGGCCGACACCACGATCGGGATCCACAACGCGGTCAGTCCGGTCATCATGGCCTCCAGGGTTGGGGGGACGCGTCATTCTGGGAGCGCCGTGCGGCGGCGTCAACGCACTGCGGAGGCCGTGCGCGGGAAGCGCCTGCGACCGGATCGGGAGGATCAGCCTTGCTGCGCTGCCGCTCGCTCGGCGTCCTGTGCGCGGACACGCCCGAAGGCCGGCCGGGCGTTGACGCGGTCGATGTAGTGCTGGATCTCCGGCAGCGCGGGCACGAGCTTGAATGTCGTGGTCCAGGTGAGCGCCGTGCCCCAGAGGACGTCGGCGGCAGTGAAGCGATCGCCGAGTAGCCAGGGACCTGCCGCGAGCTGGCCGGTGAGCGTTGCCAGCATCGTGTCGTAGTCGCCGTACGGCGACGTGGCTGCCGGCGCCGGTGCGCGCTGCTGCGACCGGTCGATCAGCGCGGGCTCGAAGCACGAGCCGTAGAAGACCATCCAGCGCAGATAGGGGCCGCGCATCGAATCGCCCACGGCGGGTGCGAGGCCGGCGGCGGGATAGAGATCGGCGAGGTAGAGGTAGATCGCCGCCTGCTCGGTCACGAGCGTCCCGTCGTGCAGCAGCGCAGGGACCTTGCCCATCGGGTTGATCGCCAGAAACGGCGCCGCCCGCTGTTCCGAAGTCTTGCGGTTGAGGACCTGAAGCTCGTACTGCGCGCCAAGCTCCTCGAGCAGTATCAGCGCGCCCGTGGAGCGCGTGTTCGGGAGGTGAAACAGCGTGAGGCCGTGGTGGGCTGTCATTGGAAATTTCCGTTTGTCGCGCCGGCCGATGCGACGGCCGCGTTCGGCGCCGCCGCGAATCGCTCAGCGGGCGAGAATCTTGTAGTAATACACGGTCGGATGCAACGTGCCATCGGGGAATGCCGCGAAATCGGGGATCGCGCCGGCGCGGATCCAGCCGAGGTGCCGGTAGATCGCCTCCGCATCCGAGCCCGCCAGCGTGTCGAGGATCAGCAGCGAGCGGGCGCAGGCGCGCGCCTGCGCTTCGAGATTTGCCATGAGCATCGACGCGATGCCGCGCCCCCGATGCCGGCCGTGCACGAAGAGCTTCTGCACGTCGGCGCGATGCCGCCCGTTTTCGCGCTCGCAAAGCGCGAGCTGCACCGATCCCGCGACCGCGCCGTCCTCCTCGGCGACCCAGAGCAGAAGCGTCGGGCCGAGGCGTGCCAGCACGTCGTCCCAGTAGCCGTCGGCCGTTGCGGTCTGCATCGGCGCGAAGAATCCCACGGAGGCGCCGCGGTCGACGGTATCGACGAGCAGGCCGGAGAGGCCCGCACGCGGCGCGTCGTCCGCATGCGCGATCCGGCGAACGGCAATCACGAGTCCGGCTCGCCGCCGGGCGGGCCCCAGAACACGGCCCAGGTCGCGAAATCTCCGGTGAAGTTCTCGAAGCGGTGGAGGACGCCCGCGGCGACAAAGAACGCGTCGCCCGGTGCAAACGCGTGGCGAACGTCCGAGATCACGATTTCACCGCGTCCCGCCGCGATGAAGTACAGCTCGTCCTGCGTGTGCGGGCCCTGCGGATCCGCACCGACCGGCGCATAGAGCTCGACCGACATCGTTCCATGCGCGAGCGCCGTGACGAAGCGCTCGCCGTCGGGCCATTTCGCGCTGGCCGCACCCGGAAGGCGGCGCATCAGCTCCGCCATCGACGCCTTCATCGCACGTTCCGTTGCGACGTCTGCGACGGCGGCTACGCCGCCTTCACGTTCATGATGACGTTGGCTGCGAAGAGCGCGAGGCCGACCAGCATGAACGTCGCCGCACCCGCGACGAACGGCATCGCCGCTTCCGTGCCCGTGAGCAACAGGCCGAGCGACACCATGAACACCGGCAGCGCGAGGTTGTGCACCCAGAAATGGATGCGGGCGAGGCGCGTCGCGCCCGCGGTCGGGTGCCAGTGGTAGATGAGACCGGCGAGCGCCATCGACGCCCAGCCGAGCAGCAGGAGATGCGCGTGCACCGGCGCAAGTGCGAACTGCTGCGACATGCCCATTCCCAGCCCGACGCAGGCGCCGATCAGCAGATAGACGACGGCGATCCGGATGAATCTGACTCCCATGGCAGGTCCCCTTTTGAAAGTGTTGCTGTTTGCATCCTGCGGCAACGCCGGCGCGGCGCATTGCCGATGTGCGGTCAGGCGCGAAACATGAAATACACGGCGCCGCACATGCAAAGCGATGCCCACAGGTAGTTGAGCCGCAGCGGCTGCTGCATGTAGTAGAGCGAGAACGGAACGAACACGGCGAGCGTGATCACCTCCTGCAGGATCTTGAGCTGGCCGAGCTCGAGCTCGCGATAGCCGATGCGGTTCGCCGGCACTTGGAGCGCATATTCGAAGAAGGCGATGCCCCAGCTCACCAGCGCCGCGATGAACCACGGCTTGTCGGCAAGGTTGCGCAGGTGCGCATACCACGCAAACGTCATGAAGACGTTCGACAGCGCCAGGAGGATGATCGTCTGGATGAGCGGCGAGATCGGAAGGCTCATGGCGCGCGTGTCCCGGCAAATCGTCCGCGAGGCCGGTCGTGACGGACCCTGGCAATCGAAGCAACGTTGCTGCGTGCGATCATGGGCGGCTTTCTTCCGGTGCCATCAATTCAGGCCAGCGCTTTCAGGAAGACGCGCTTGGCAAATCCCGGGATGTAGTCGGGCACCTCGGCCTGCAGCCGGTAGCCTGCCGAAGTGTAGAGCCTTGCCGCAGCCGTGCTCAAGGTTTCCAGCAGTGCGTCGGCACAACCGCGTTCGCGCGCGTGCTGCTCGAGGGCGGCGAGGAGCGCCGTTCCCAGCCCCCCGTCGCGGCGCGGCGCCTCGACCCAGAGGAGCTCCACGAAAAGGCGATTCAGGATGATGCGGCCCACCGCGCCGCCGACGATGACGCGACCTTCGCGCGCGAAGCACGCGAACGGCGGCGACTCGTCGCCCCCGATCTGCGCGAGCGCGTGGTCGCGCATGCCCCGGGCGATGACGGCGATGTCCCCGGCGTCGGGGGAAGCCTCCATGGTGATCGTCGGCGTGGACATCATCGGCCGCAGCCTTCGCGACCCACCCGTGCAACGCGCCGCGACGCCGGATTCAGGTATTGGGCGCGACGACGACCGCCGTGCCGTAGCAGAGCACCTCGGTCACGCCCTCCATGACGTCGTTGGCGTCGTAGCGAATCCCGATCACCGCATTGGCGCCCAGCTCGCGCGCATGCGCGGTCATCAGCTCGAAGGCCTCGGCCCGGGTTTTTTCGCACAGGCTCGTGAACAGCGAGATGTTGCCGCCCACGAGGCTCTGCAGCGAGCCGCCGATCGTTCCGAAGATCGAGCGCGAGCGAACCATGATTCCGCGCACGACACCGAGGTTTCGCGTGATCCGATAGCCGTCGAGCGTGAACGCCGTGGTGGTGAGCGAATGGTCCATGCGTGGATTCCTGGCGGAAGGTGTCGACGGCATTATAGAGGTACGGCGGCGCGACCTCAGCGGCGAAACACGCGGCGCACGAGCGAGCCGAGCGTCGGCCGCCGGCCGGGCAGCGGCCCGGGCATCGGATCGAAGTAACGGCGATGGACGTAGCACCAGCCCCACGATTCGCCGCGGGAGAGCGATGCGATCATCGGATGGCCGGTGGCGTTGAAGTGCGCGAGCGCATGCGCGTGCTCCGAATCCTCGCAGCAGCCGACGTGACCGCAGGCAAGGCAGACGCGCAGCTCGTTCCATTCGGCGCCGAGCGCAATGCATTCCTCGCAGCCGCGCGTGCGCGGCTCCACGCGTGCGATCGTGTCGAAATGCCCGCAGCGGTCGGTCATGTCAGGCGCCGGGCGGCGACGATGCGCGCCTGCAGTGCGTCATCTCAGGCGGCGGGACGCCCGCCGTCCGCGAGCCACCGCAGCGCGTCGTCACGCGTGGTGAAGACGTCGCACACGAGACCGAATCGCAGGGCGACCTTGACCCCGAACTTCTGCGGGTGGATGTATTCGTCGTGCGTCACCATTGCGACGGTGACTGTCCCGGCGGATTCCGTCGCCCAGTCCTCGACCATCAGGAAGCGCTCGATCAGCGTCGGGACGGGAAATCCCGTCATGCCGGTCGCGTCGAACAGCAGACGCTCGATGCCCACGGTGCGACAGTGCGCGATCGTCCGTGACACGAGATCGACGGCATCCACGAGCGAATGGGTGCCTCCCGGCCGGCAGCGGCCGATGCCGTTGACGACGTCGACGGCTGCGGCGGGATTTGCGGGCGCGTCCATGATCGTGGCAGGTACTTTCAGAGGGAAGGCCGAAACGCCGTGCGCGGCATCAGACGGGCTGCGCACCATCGTAGCCTTCGATGATGACGAGGTCCGCCGTCGAGACGGGTTGGCGCAGCGTGATCGCGTGCTGGTATTCCGGGGACTTCCAGCAGTCGAGTGCTGCCTGATAGCTCGGGAACTCGATCACCGCGTTGCGGGCGCGGCTTCCGCCCTCCGGATTTTCGAACGCGCCGCCGCGCACGAGGAAATGCCCGCCGAATTTCGCCAGCGGCTTTGCGTTGGCCGTGATGTAATCCTTGTAGCGAACCGGGTCGGTGATGTCGACGCGAACGATCCAGTAGCCTTTAGCCATGCTCTTCTCCTGTGCTTCCGAACGCCGGACGGAGCGACGACCGTCCGCGCGCGAACCGCACGCACTCGTCGCGGCGAAAATGCCGCGACGCGCCGCCGCCGCGCGAAGCGGCTCAGCCCGGTGGGGTCCCGGACGCGCCGTGCCTGACGAAGCCTACGATAAACGAGACCACCGCGCCAAGGGGACCCCACGCGAAAGCGCTGGTCATTGCCGCCTCGACCGAACGATCGTGCGTGTTGGACGAGAATTCGCCGATCAGGAAATAACTCGCGACCGCGGCGACGATGTAGCCGCCGATCGCGTAGAGCAGTGCGATGCCGAATCGCTTCATGGATGCCAATCCTCCCGCCCCCTCTTGATGCGGCGGTCCGATTCGGCTGCGCCGATCCGCCGACGCACGCTCATCCGGCAGCGGCGCGGGCCGGCGTGTCCTGGCTGAAGACGTTGACCCAGCGCGGGCCGCGGCGCGCCCAGATCGATGACACGTACATCACGTGTGCCGGCGTCGTGGCGGGGTCGCCTGGTCGCGTGTAGCTCGCATGATACGAGAGCAGCATGGCGTCGGGCGACAGGCGCAGCAGGCGCGCCGCATCGATCGCGTAACGTCCGACCGACGGGCCGGACGACACCTGCGCCGCGTGGTCGGCGCGCGAGGCGACGCCATCCGGATAGATGCCGACGAAGGCCGCGTCGAGAAGTTCCGTGTCCGCGCCCACATTCCCGGTCGCGAGGGCTTCCCACACGCGACGCTCCAGCGCGATAAAGAAGCCGAGATCGGGATCCGGCGACGAGAACTGCGCTGCGCCGGTCATCGGAGCTTCGACGCCGCGTGCGCGCATCCGGTGTCGCGCGAACGATCAGCGCACATCCGGATCCCCGGCAGGCAGCGCCGCACGCATCCGCGCGAAGGCACACGGTTGCGCGCGCGACGTCCAGGCGTCGATCACGCGATGCGCGTTGTCGCCGACCGGACGGGTCGAGTCGATCTCGAGATCGTAATCGCCGAAGCCGTGCACGGTCGCATCGTCGCTTCGCGCCTCGCCTTCGCGCCGGTCGCCCCGCGCGCGTTCCCTCGCTTCGAGCACGTCCACCGGGCAGCGCAAACCGACGAAGTACACATCGATCGACGCGAGGAGGCGCACCAGGCGCGACATCCACTCCCGGGTCTCGACAATGTGCTCGACCAGCAGGCTGTTGCCGGCTTGCGCGAGCGCGGGCAGGCAGCGATGGAACCCTTCGAAGAACGCCGGCCGCTGGCGGGGCCACGAGAATGCGGCGGCGTCGCCGCGCGGCGGAGGCAGCACACCCGCGTGGCGGAAATGATCGATCGAGTAATGCCAGAACGGCTCGTCGAGGCGGGCCTGTAGCTCGCGACAGAGCGTCGTCTTGCCGGCGCTCGAAGCGCCGTTGACAAGGATGATCCGGCCCGGCATCGGTTCACACCCGGCGGTCGGCGGTTGCACGGTGATTCGCGACAAGGAGGGCGG
>Ga0265332_10000092_pt1 | contig 78570 bp, 78 predicted proteins | sample 41926metaG_FD_202084 | JGI IMG/M metagenome (GOLD analysis project Ga0265332, IMG submission 202084) | Rhizosphere microbial communities from Carex aquatilis grown in University of Washington, Seatle, WA, United States - 4-19-26 metaG | ecosystem: Host-associated > Plants > Roots > Rhizosphere...
CCCGGGGGGCAGCGAACAGGCCGATGCCGATGGAGACCAGGAGATAGAGGATGACGAAGGCCAGGAGCGTGGTCATGTCAGAAACCCGGGCAGGAAGTCAGAAAAAGGGGATTGGAAAAAACGGGCAAGAGTATAGCCGGATTCCCCTTTAAAAGACTGACGAAAAGCAGCCAAATCAAGCGATTGGCACCATTCCGGCGATAACTGTATCGGAACGGGGGAACAGCCATAGCCCTGCTCTGGGCCGAACCATAACCCAGGACTTCTTGGTCACCCGCTACCTTGGCGCTGACGCCGCTAGCGGAGCGGATCAGGCACAGCCACGGGACAAGGCCACCAGCCTCATCCCGGCTGGCACTCGCTGACCAGGGACAAACTGGTTTAGCCGGCGAGCAGGATGCGGTAGTTCACTCCTTCGCGAACTTGCCGCCCCAACTGCAGCGACACCCCCAGTTCACACCGGTACGTACCGCTGGCCAGGGAAAATTCTAGCTGGGTAGCTGCTGGCGGGAGCGCCAGGGGAATTACGCCGCAGGCCGTCACCACAAGGATCGTGGCGACCAGGCTCCACAACGATTTTCGGCTCATTCGTACCGCCTCCCGGATTGCAGGAAGTCCTTTCATTGTAGGTCGCCCCCATGGACCGGCCGATCCATCCGCTCCAGCAGGCAGGCACCTGTAGCGGCAGCGAGACAATACCATCGGAATATCCCTATACTCGCGGGACAGCTTGGCGGCCTCCAAACGGCGGCCGGAACGAGGAAAGGACGCATCATGTGGTTACTGGGAGTAGTCATCGGCCTGATCATCGGCAGCCCCCTGGGCAGCTTCGGCAGCCTGGCCGGCGCCCTCGCGGGCGGCCTCATCGGCCACTGGCTGGGACGCCAGGGAAACAAGCGGGAGCCGGCAGTCGGCCCGGACTTCCGGCAGCGCCTGCAGCTGCTGGAAAACCAGGTCCAAGCCTTGCGCCGGGAGGTGGAGGTGCTCAAGGGCACCGCGACCGCCTCTACCGCCGTAGCTGAGAGCAGTTGGGAAACACCTGCCCCGACCTCCCCCGTCCCCCAAGCGGTGCAAGCTCCGCCCGTGGCAATGCCGCCCCAACCAGCCCCCCTCGCCGACAGCCCGCCTCCAGCAGCCCGCCCCGTAACGGGCCAGCCCTTTACCCTGGAGCCACCGGACTGGGCCCGGCGGCTGTGGGCCATCAATCCCCTGGCCAAGATCGGCATCGTCCTGCTCTTCTTCGGCATCGCCTCGGGCCTGCGCCTGGCAGTGGATTACGGCCTGTTGCCAGTGCCCCTGCGTCTCCTTATCGCAGCCGCCAGCGGCATCGCCATGATCGCCTTCGGCTGGAACCGAGCCGGGGAGGAAAAACATCGCACCTTCGGCCAGGCCCTCCAGGGTGGCGGCTTCGCCCTGCTCTATCTGGTCGCCTATTTCATGCTGCAGCGCTACACCATGATCGGCCAAGGACCGGCCTTCGCGCTCTTCGCCCTGCTGGGCATCGCCTGCGTCTTCCTGGCGGCGCGCCAGGATGCCCCAGTCCTGGCCGTACTTGGCCTTTCCGGCGCCTTCCTGGCCCCGATACTGGCCGGCGGTCAGGCCGACAGCCCCCTGCCCCTGTTCGCCTATTTCACCCTGCTCAATGTCTTCATCCTGGCAGTGGACTGGTTCCGGGCCTGGCGGGTGCTCAATATCGCCGGCTTCTTCTTCACCCTGGCGGTGGGCATGGCCTGGGCCATGGGCGGCTACCAGCCCCGGCACTACCTGCTAACCCAGGCTTTCCTCGTCCTCTTCCTCTCCGTCTATTCGGCCATGCCGGTGGCCACTGCCCTGCTGCGGGCGCCCGGCCTGGCTGCCTGGCGCGATGGCATCCTGCTTTTCGGCACCCCCTTGGCCGGCACTTTCCTGCAGGCCCGGCTGATGGAGGGCGAGCGCTACGGCCTGGCCTGGAGCACCCTCATCGCCGCTCTTTGGTATTTTGGCCTGTGGGCCCTGCTTTTCCGACGTCGGGAACCGGCCAACCTGCTGGTGGAGCGCAGTCATCTGGGCATCGCCGTGGTCTTCCTCACCATCGCCATCCCCCTGGCCTTCGACGCCCAGGTGACCTCCGCCTTCTGGGCGGCGGAAGGGGCGGCGGTGCTGTGGTTCGGGGTGCGGCAGGAACGCAAGTTGGCCCAGGTCAGCGGCTTCCTCATGCAACTGGCGGCCGGCCTGTCCCTGCTGCTGGGCTGGGCAGCGCTCGGCCACCGCCTGCCGGTGGCGAACGACGCGATGCTCGGTGCCTTCATCCTGGTCCTGGCCGGCCTCTTTTCCGCCCGCCAGCTGCGCTCCCGGGCCTCCTCGGCGGCGCTACTGCCTTTCTTGCCCTGGGCCTGGGCCATGCTGTGGTGGCTGGGCCCAGGCCTGGACGAAATCTACCGTTTTGCCCCTGACAGCCTGCATGCTCCCTACGCCCTACTCTTCATTACCGCCACGGTGCTCCTCCAGGAAGGCCTGATCAGCCTCTGGCGCTGGCCCCAACTGCGGCCCGCCGCCGTGCTGCTACTGGTTGGGTTGGTGGTGGCGACGCTGGCAGGCATCGGCCGCCACGGCCATCCCCTGGCCGGCTTCATGGCTTTGGTGCTGCCCCTGGCCCTGGCTGTCCATTACGTACTCCTGGCCCGCCACGAGCGCCAGGGCGAGACAGGCCTGGCCGCCATCCGCCATCTGGGCGCCTGGTGGCTGCTGCTCTTCGCCCTGGCCTGGGAATTGGCCTGGCAGGCCCGGCACCTGATGCCGGCACCGACCCTGTGGTCCTTTGTCGCCGTGGTCTTGGTACTCGCCGCCGGGCTGGCCCTGCCGGTCCTGGGACAGCAGCGACAGCGCTGGCCATTCACGGCGGCAGGGGCCGGCTACATCCCCTACGGCGTGCTGCCGCCCCTGTTCGGCCTGCTCCTGCTGCTGCCCTGGGGCAATCTGCGCCTGAGTGGCCTTGATGGCCTCGGCTGGCCCTACCTGCCCCTGCTCAATATTTTCGACGCGGGGCAACTCGCCGCCCTGGGCGCCCTCGTGCTTCTAGGCCGCCAGCTCGCTGCCGCCGTCGCCCCCCTGCTGCGGGTTCTCACGGCCCTGCTGGCCTTTCTCTGGCTCTCGGCCCTGGCTGCACGTATTGCCCATCACTGGGGCGGGATTCCTTTCAATTTCCCGACGCTGATGCATGCCACCCTCTTCCAGGCCCTGCTCACCCTGTTCTGGAGCACCACCGCCATTGCCACTATGATCCACGCTTCCCGCCGGGAACTGCGCCACCGCTGGTTCGGCGGCATGCTCCTGCTGGGCCTGGTGGGAGCCAAGCTGCTGCTGTTCGACACCATGGGCAGGGGCACCCTTACCTGGACTGCCACCCTCATCGGCGTCGCCCTGCTGGTACTGGCTGCCGGCTACTTCGCGCCCCTGCCGCCGAAGGCAGCGGCAGACGGCCCTCTGGAGTCGGACACCCTGCCTGGAATTACCTAGCCGGCCATCTGCCCGGCAGTTCGAAGCGGATGCCCTGAGCCGGGGACAGCTGGTTACCGTAGTTGATGGCCAGGGCCTGGCTCATTTCCGCTTCGTCCGGCAGCAGCAGGGTGAATACGCCCTGGGCGCCGTGGTTGCGGCACACCTCATCCACCACACCTTCTGGATGACGATGGCGGTGAGGGGCGCCTTGGGCGACGGCTTCCACACCACCGTATCGCCGCAGACGGCAGTGATGAAGGCATTCCAGGCCCACACCGGAGCGGGAAAGTTGAAGGCAGTGATCACCACTATCGGGCCCGAGGTTGCCAGCGCTCCAACAGGTGATGGCGGGGCCGCTCCAAGGGCAGGCTGAGGCCGTGGAACTAACGGAAGAGACCGACGACGTAGTCGGCGATGTCGATCATTTCCCGGATTTCCACTTCCGCCTCACTGCAGATTTTGCCCACCTCGATGGCCAGCAGGGTGGCCAGGTCAGCCTTCCTTTCCCGCAGGGCGGTGGCCAGGTCCCGGATCACCAAGCCCCGACGGGACGCCGGCACTTGGCGCCAGTGCAGGAAGCGTCGACCGGGTTGAGTTCGCTGAGGCCAAGGCGGTGGCCACCGGCAGGGGCAGGCTGCGGCCGGCGACGGCGAAATCCTTGGCGCTATGGACCCGGGTGGCAGCGAACAGGCCGATGCCGATGGAGACCAGGAGATAGAGGATGACGAAGGCCAGGAGCGTGGTCATGGTGGCGGAAATCCCGGGACGATGACGAGGCGGAAAAATTGAAAAACGCGCAAGTATAGCCGCATTTCCGCCCCGCGCCGGCAGGATTTAGGGCAAGCAAATCAGTGCCTTGGCGCACCATTTTGGATCGCCGCCGATCAAGAGCCGGGAAAGGCCGCCCCCAGTGCCCCGCAGCCGGGCCGGGAAGCCCGTCCGGCGGGCCTCTCAGGCCCCATGCCGGCGGGGGAAGACGGCACCGATGAGCCGGGCCAGCAGGGCTGCCGTACGCCCGCCCGCATCCCGGTCCGGGTTGAACTCCATCACCTCCAGGGCCAGCAGGGCCGGGTCCCCGGCCAGGCCGGCCAAGGCCGGCATCAGTTCGGTCTGGGACAGGCCCGCCGGTTCCGGGCTGCCCACCCCCGGCGCTTCCCGGGGATCGAAGACGTCCAGGTCCAGGCTGACGCCGTAGCCGCCGGGCGCCTGTCGCACCCGGGCCAGGGCTTCGCCGAAGACCGCCGGCAGGCCCCGCTGCCGCACCTCGTCAATGGTGAACACGCGCACCCCGAGGCGGTCGAGGAATTCCCGCTCCTCCGGCTCGTAGCTGCGCACCCCGATGAGGGCCACATGCCCGGGCAGCAGCTTGGGCCCGGGGCCGCCCACGGTCACCAGACGCCGGTCGCCCTGGCCCAGCAGGCAGGCCAGGGGCATGCCGTGGAGGGCGCCGGAATGGGTGCTTTCGGGGGTATGGCTGTCCAGATGGGCGTCGAGCCAGAGCAGGCCGACGGGCGCCGGGCTGGCGGCGCGGACGCCGCTCCAGGTGCCGATGGCGCAGGAATGGTCGCCGCCCAGCACCACCGGGGTCTCGCCCCGCTCCCGGGCCTGGCGCACTGCCTCGGCCAGGCGCTGGCAGAGGTCGGCCACCTCGGCCACGCGGCCGCCCAGGGCCTGGCGCGGAAAGAGGGTTTCGCCCCAGCTGAGATCGGGGCGGCGCTGCAGGTCGTCGAAAGCGTGGGCCCGGTGCAGGGCGGTGGGGCCGGCGTGGCAGCCCGGGTCCTGGGCGCCGACGCCGCTGGCGGCACCAATGAGGCGGAGAGTGCGGTGCATGGCGGCGCAGGCGGCGGGCCCGGACTCAGCCCAGGCTGCGGAAGATTTCCAGGGCGAAGATGCCGGCGGCCAGCAGCAGGGCCAGGCGCAGCCAGCGCTCGTGGCGGGCCTGGGTGGCCTGGATGGCGGCCAGGGCCGCCTGGGTGGCGACGCCGGCTTCCGGCGCCCGGGCCTGGGCGGCCAGGGCCTGCTGGGCCAGGCGGGGAATCTGGGGCAGGCTGCGGGCCCAGTAGGGCGCCTCGTTCTTCAGGTTGCGCACGAAACCGCGCCAGCCCATCTGGCTTTCCATCCACTTCTCGAGGAAGGGCTTGGCGGTCTTCCACAGGTCCAGGTCCGGGTCCAGCTGGCGTCCCAGGCCCTCGATGTTGAGCAGGGTCTTCTGCAGCATCACCAGCTGGGGCTGGATTTCCACATTGAAGCGGCGGCTGGTCTGGAACAGGCGCAAGAGCAGCTTGCCGAAGGAGATGTCCTTCAGGGGGCGGTCGAAGATGGGCTCGCAGACGGCGCGGATGGCCGCTTCCAGCTCGTCCACCCGGGTGTCGGCGGGGGCCCAGCCGGATTCGATGTGGGCCTCGGCCACCCGCTTGTAGTCGCGGCGGAAGAAGGCCAGGAAGTTCTGGGCCAGGTAGTTTTTGTCGTTGTCGTTCAGCGTGGCGACGATGCCGAAATCCAGGGCGATGTAGCGGCCGTCGGCATGGACGAAGATGTTGCCCGGGTGCATGTCGGCGTGGAAGAAGCCGTCGCGGAAGACCTGGGTGAAGAAGATCTCCACCCCGGCCCGGGACAGGGCCTTCAAGTCGGTGCCCTGGGCCTGCAGGCGCTGGGTCTGGCTGATGGGGATGCCGTGCATGCGCTCCATGACCATCACCGAGGGGGTGCAGTAGTCCCAATGCACCTCGGGTACCAGCAGCAGGGGGGAATTCTCGAAATTGCGGCGCAGCTGGGAGCAGTTGGCCGCTTCCCGCATCAGGTCCAGCTCGTCGTAGAGGTGCTTGGCGAACTCGGCCACCACCTCCCGGGGCTTCAGGCGCTTGCCGTCGGCCCACAGCTTTTCGGTAAGGCCGGCCAGGGTGTCCATGAGGGCCAGGTCGTGGCCGATAACCGGCTTCATGCCGGGGCGCAGCACCTTCACCGCCACTTCGCGGCCATCGTGCAGGCGGGCGAAATGGACCTGGGCGACGGAGGCGGAGGCCACCGGGGTCGGGTCGAACTCGGCGAAGATTTCCGCCAGGGGCTTGCCGTAGGCCGCTTCCACCTGGGCAATGGCCTGCTCCGAGGGGAAGGGCGGCACCTGGTCCTGGAGCTTGGCCAGTTCCTCCGCCAGGTCCGGCGGCAGCAGGTCGCGGCGGGTGGACAGCACCTGGCCGAACTTGACGAAGATGGGGCCCAGGGCTTCCAGGGCCAGGCGCAGGCGCTCGGCCTCGGAGCGGCGGTCCAGGTCGCGCCAGAAGAAGAGGGCGCGGGAAAGCCGGGAGAGGCCCCGGGCACGGCCGGTGGGCTCGTGTTCCAGCACCATCTGGTCGAGGCCGTAACGGATGGCGACGGTGGCGATCTTGGCGAGGCGCAGCAGGCGCATGGTCAGTCGGGAAGAGGCGGGGGAGGGAGCCGCCGAGAATACCAGAATCCAGACCGGCCCGCGGCGCCGGGCAGGTATAATCGGCCCTTTCAAGCTTTTGGCACCGCCCGATTTCCCTATGAGTCAAGATATCAAGGCCCACCTGGCCGACCTGCTGCAGACCGCCCTGAAGAGCGTGGCCCCCGATCACGCCGCCACGCCCATCGCCCTGGAACGCCCGAAACAGGAGTCCCACGGCGACTTCGCCGCCAACGTGGCGATGCAGCTGGCCCGGGAACTGAAAAAGAACCCGCGGGAAATCGCCCAGCAGCTGGTCAATGAGCTGCCGCCCTCCGCCTGGGTGGAAAAGGTGGACATCGCCGGCGCCGGCTTCATCAACTTCACCCTCAAGGCCGCCGCCAAGACCGCCGTGGTCCAGGCCGTGCTGGCCAAGGCCGGGGAATACGGCCGCAGCAATGCCGGCGGCAAGCAGAAGGTGCAGGTGGAATTCGTCTCCGCCAACCCCACCGGCCCCCTCCACGTCGGCCATGGCCGCGGCGCCGCCTATGGCGCCTCCCTCTCCAGCCTGCTGGCCTTCGTCGGCTGGGATGTGACCCGGGAGTACTACGTCAATGACGCCGGCCGGCAGATGGACATCCTCGGCCTCTCCACCTGGCTGCGCTACCTCGGTCTCTACGACATCAACGTCCCCTTCCCGCCCAACGGCTACCAGGGCGACTACGTGCGCGACATGGCCCGCCAGATCAAGGACGCCCACGGCAACAAGTACCTGCGCCCGGCGGCGGACATCCTGGCCGGCGCTCCCGACGTGGAAGCGGACAAGGAGGGCCACCTGGACGCCCTCATCGCCAACGCCAAGAACCTGCTCGGCCCGGACTGGAGCTACATCCACCAGCACGCCCTGTCCGAGCAGCTGGCGGACGGCAAGGACGACCTGGAAGAGTTCGGCGTGCACTTCGACGTCTGGTTCTCCGAGAAGTCCCTCTTCGATACCGGCCTGGTGGCCAGGTGCGTGGAGAAGCTGGAAGCCGCCGGCCACCTATACGTGCAGAACGGCGCCAAGTGGTTCCGTTCCACCGCCTTCGGCGACGAGAAGGACCGGGTGGTGCAGCGGGAGAACGGCCTGTTCACCTACTTCGCCTCCGACATCGCCTACCACCTCAACAAGTTCGACCGGGGCTTCGACAAGGTCATCAACATCTGGGGCGCCGACCACCACGGCTACATCCCCCGGGTGAAGGGTGCCCTCAAGGCTCTGGATCAGGACGAAGCCAAGCTGCACGTGGCCCTGGTGCAGTTCGCCGTGCTCTACCGCAACGGCGAGAAGGCCGCCATGTCCACCCGCTCCGGCGAGTTCGTCACCCTGCGCCAGCTGCGCGGCGAAGTGGGCAACGACGCCTGCCGCTTCTTCTACGTGCTGCGCAAGTCCGACCAGCACCTGGACTTCGACCTGGACCTGGCCAAGAGCCAGACCAACGAAAACCCGGTCTATTACATCCAGTACGCCCACGCCCGGGTCTGTTCCGTAGTCAAGCAGTGGGGCGATGCCGGCGGCAACGAGGCCGAACTGGCCGGTGCCGACCTGGGCCTGCTGACCCACCCGCGGGAACTGGCCGTGGCCGCCCGTCTGGCCGCCTTCCCCGAAATCGTCGCCAATGCCGCCGAAGACCTGGCGCCGCACCAGGTGGCCTTCTACCTGAAGGACCTGGCCGCCGACTTCCACAGTTATTACAATGCCGAACGCATGCTGGTGGACGACGCCGCCCTGGCCCGTTCCCGCGTCGCCCTGGCCGCCGCCGTGCGCCAGGTGATCCGTAACGGCATGGCCCTGCTGGGTGTTTCCTGCCCGGCCTCCATGTAAGCCAACCCCGCCCCCATACGTTGAGCAGAGAACCATGAGTCGTGACATGAAACCCCGCAAGGCCCCCGCCAAGAAGAAATCCGGCGGCGGCACCCTGATCGGCATCTTTATCGGCCTCATCCTGGGGGTGGTGGCGGCCCTGGGCGTCGCCTGGTACATCAACAAGGCGCCGATGCCCTTTGTGAACAAGACCCAGAACGGCGCCCCCATGCCGCCGGAGGCCCTGCCCAAGCCGGGCGAGAAGGCGGCAGACAAGGCCGCCCCGGCCCAGCCCCCCGCCCCGGCGGCCCTGCCCGGCAAGCCCGGCGACCCGGTGCCGGAAAAGCCCCGTTTCGACTTCTACAAGATTCTGCCCGGCAACGCCGACGCCGTTCCCGCCCCGGAAGCCAAGCCCGACGCCAAGACGGCCAAGGATGGCAAGGACGGGAAGGAGGCCAAGGACGGCGCCGCCGCCAAGGAACCCGTGTTCCTCCAGGCCGGCTCCTTCCAGAAGCCGGGCGACGCGGACAATCAGAAGGCCAGTCTGGCCATGTTGGGGGTGGAAGCCACCGTGCAGCAAGTGATGGTGGGCGACAAGGTGTGGTACCGGGTGCGCCTGGGGCCGTACACCAAGATCGATGAAGTGAACAAGGTGCGCGCCGAGCTGGCCAAGGCCGGCGTCGAAGCCAATATCGTCAAGAACAAGGACTGAAGGAAACCCCCATGACCCAGACCTCCGCTTCCCTGTATTCCCGCCTGCGCCGCTGGCTGGCGCCCCTGGCCCTGCTGGCCGCCGCCGCCCTGCAGCCGGCCGTTGCCCAGCAGCAGCCCCAGTTCCAGGCGATCAACCCGCCCATCGCCACCGACAGCGGCAGCAAGATCGAAGTGATCGAGTTCTTCTCCTACGGCTGCCCCCACTGCGCCGACTTCAACCCCCTGATCCACGCCTGGGCCTCCCGCCTGGGCCCGGACGTGGCCTTCAAGAAGGTGCCCATCACCTTCGGCCGCCCCGCCTGGACCAACGTGGCCAAGCTGTACTACGCCCTGGAAACCACCGGCGACCTGGCCAAGCTGGACGAAGCCGTGTTCAAGGCCATCCACGAACAGCGCGTCAATCTGTTCGACCCCCGCACCGCCGAGGAATGGGTGGGCAAGCAGGGCGCCGACGGCAAGAAGTTCGCCGAGGCCTTTGCCTCCTTCGGCGTGAACAGCAAGATGAGCCGGGCCGAGCAGATCGCCCGGGCCTACAAGGTGGACGGCGTGCCCATGGTGGTGGTGGACGGCCGCTACGTGGTCAAGGGCGAAGCCTTCAAGGACGTGCTGCGCAACGCCGACCTGCTGATCGAGAAAATCCGCGCCGAGCGGGCCGGCAAGAAGAAGTAAGCCCCGCCGGCAGACCCACGCCATCGCCCGGACGGCCCCGCCCTCCGGGCGATTTCACATCCACCTGCGGAACATTCATGGCATCCCTCAAGGTCTTCATCACCGGCGCCTCCAGCGGCATCGGCGCCGCCCTGGCCCGCCACTACGCCGAACAGGGCGCCACCCTTGGCCTGGCAGCCCGCCGGCAACAAGCACTGACGGACCTCCTGGCCGACCTGCCCGGTCACCACGCCGCCTATGCCCTGGATGTGAGCGACGCCCCTGCCCTGGCCGCCGCCGCGGCCGACTTCACGGCCCGCCACGGCGCCCCGGACATCGTCATCGCCAACGCCGGCGTCTCCGTCGGCACCCTCAGCGAATGCCCGGAAGACCTGGCGGCCTTCCGCAAGGTGATGGACACCAACGTCTACGGCATGGCCGCCACCTTCGTCCCCTTCATCGGCCCCATGGCCGCCGCCGGCGGCGACAGGCGCCTGGTGGGCATCGCCTCCGTCGCCGGCATCCGGGGCCTGCCGGGGGCCGAAGCCTATTCGGCCTCCAAGGCCGCCGCCATCGCCTATCTGGAATCCCTGCGCCTGGAAATGGCGCCCAAGGGCATCAAGGTGGTGACCATCGCCCCGGGCTATATCGAAACCCCCATGACCGCCATCAACCCCTATCCCATGCCCTTCCTGCTGCCGGCAGCGGAAGCGGCGCGGCGCTTCGCCCGGGCGGTGGCGAAGGGCACCAGCTACACGGTCATTCCCTGGCAGATGGGGGTGGTGGCGAAGGTCCTGCGGCTCCTGCCCAACTGGCTCTACGACCGCCTGTTCACCCAGGCCCCGCGCAAGCCCCGGGGCCTGCTGGACTAGGTCAGCACCCGCTCCAGGCAACGGCGCAGCAGGAATACCCGGCGCAGGCTGCGGCCCCGTTTGTGGCGCCAGGGCCGGGCCAGGAAGGTGATGGCGCGCAGCCACAGCATGGCCCGCCGCAGGCAGCGGCGGATGTCGGCCGCCGGGTGGGCGGCGAAGTAGCGCTCCAACAGGGCCTCGCCCATGGCCTGCCAGGCGGCCTCGCCCCGGTCGTCGAGGAGCAGGCAGGAATTGACCAGCAGCACCAGGTCCAGGGTCTGGGCCACGGCCAGGGGCAGGTGCTCGCCGATGTCTTCCTCGAAATCGATGCGGTAAATCTCGCCCTGCCACAGCATCAGGTTCTTCACCTGGCTGCCGCCGTGCCAGTGGCCGGCCCGGTGGAAGGCCGCCAGGTCGTCCATGGCCCGCAGCAGCAGGTCATCCCATTCTTGCCGCGGACGGTCCGTGCGGGCGTGTTCCAGGGTGTCGCCCACCGCCTCCAGGGCCAGCCAGCCGGCCCCTTCCGCCAGCACCCGGGGCACTTTCACCCCGGCGGCGTGGAGGCTGCGCAGGCGGCGGGCTTCGATGCGGATCAGGCCGCCCTGGTCCGACAGGGCCAGGGACTGCCGCGGCAGGGGCTGGGGCGAAAGGCTGCCGGCGATGCGGGCGGCGATCCAGGTGACCCAGGGGGCCCGGGTCTGGTCGGAGGCGCGCTTCACCACCAGGGACTGGCCCTCGTGGCTGAGGCGCAGGATGCGTTCCTCGGGACGGGCGGCCAGGGCCGCCTCGATGGCGGCGACCAGTTCGGGGGCGCCGGCAGGCAGGTTGGGAGCAGACATGGGGCGGATTATCCCACAGGCCCCGCCGCCGCCGCGGGGTCCGGGGCGGTAACAAATCCGGCCTATATCAAATCAGGCGGCCCCGGGCCGGGCTATCATCCGCCCATTCTCCCTGCTTCCGAGGACCCTATGCGCCGTCTTGCCCTGCTCCTGCTGCCCCTCTCGCTGTTGGCCGCCCAACCCGCCCGGGCGGCGGATTTGTCGCCCGAATCGGTACTGCAGGCCCTCACCGAGCTGGGCCGCCTCAACGGCACCGCCCTGGCCTGCGGCCAGAAGGAGGTGGTGGCACGGATCAAGGGGCTGGTGATCCAGCGCGCCCCCAAGACCCGCCAGTACGGCGAGGCTTTCGAAGGGGCCACCCAGAATGCTTTCCTGGAGCGCTCGCGCCAGGGGGGCACCTGCCCCGCCGCCCCGGAACTGGCCCGCAAGGCCGAAGCCCTGGCTGAGCAATTGCCGCCGGCCTCTGCCGACGCCGTGGCCCGCTGACCATGAAGTACGCCCGTCTCAAGCTCGCCCTGCTGGCCCTGGGCGCCGCACTTGCCCTGCCGGCCGCCGCCCAGGCCCCGGCCAAGCCCCTCAACCCGGCCCGCCATCTGGCCGCCAGCGGCGACGACATCGCCGTCGGCGTGCAGCCCCGCTACCTGCTGCAGACCCAGTACGGCAACGTGGTCACCAACCAGGACTTCGGCGGCCAGTTCCAGCTGATCACCTTCGGCTACACCTCCTGCCCCGACGTCTGCCCCACCACCCTGGCCGAAATGGCGGCCATCCTGGAACAGCTGGGAGAGGCGGGCAAGCGGGTGCAGCCCATTTTCATCAGCGTGGACCCGCAGCGGGACACGCCCAAGGTCCTGGGCAACTACGTCGCCTTCTTCAACCCGCGCATCCTCGGTCTTACCGGTTCGCCGGCCCTGGTGCGGGGCGTCGCCGACAACTTCAAGGCGCGCTACGAGAAGGTCCAGGAGCCGGGCTCGGACCAGTACTGGATGGACCACTCCGCCGGCATGTACCTGCTGGGGCCGGATAGTGGCTTTGTCGCCAAGTTCCCCTACGCCATGCCCGCCGCCGAGATCACGGCGCGCATCAAGGCCCAGCTGGACGCCACGCCGGAGCCGACGCCCCGGGAGCAGCAAGCCCCGGCGGGCGCCCCGCCCCGGCGCTGAGCCTTACCAGTCCAGGGGCTGGCCGTCCCGGAAGAAGCCGCCGCTGGGCCCGTCGTCGGGCAGGGTAGCGGCCCACAGGATGCTGCGGGCGCCCTCCTCGGCGCTGCGCTGGGCGTCGCTGCCGCCCATCTCGGTGCGGCACCAGCCGGGACACACCGCATTGACCTTGATCGCCGCCCCTTCCGCGGCCAGTTCCGCCGCCAGGATGCGGGTGAGGGCGTTGAGGGCCGTCTTCGAGGCCCGGTAGCCGGGCCAGGCGCCGCCCATGGTGGACAGCTGGCCCATGCCGGAGGAGACATTGACGATGCGCCCCCAGCCCCGCCGCCGCATCAGGGGCACCAGGGCCTGCATCAGGCGCAGGGGCGCCAGGGTGTTGGCCTCCAGGGTCGCCGCCACCAGCGCCGGATCGACCCGCAGCAGGCTGCCGCTGGCCGGGTCGGCAAAATCGTGGGGTTCGAGAAAGACCCCGGCGTTATTCACCAGGATGTCCACGCCGCCGTATTCCCGCTCCAGGAAGGCGGCCAGCCGGGCCACGTCCTCGCCCCGGGTGACGTCGGCCACCAGGGCTGCCACCGCCAGGCCGCGTCCCGCCAGTTCGGCACAGGCCGCCTGCAGCGGACCCTCCCGCCGCCCCACCAGCACCACCCGGCAACCCTGCTCGGCCAGCAGGCCGGCCACGGCCAGGCCCAGGCCCCGGGCGGCACCCGTCACCACGGCAATTTTTTGCGCTAGCATCGCTGCTCCTTCACGTTCATGGATGCCCGATGATGCAATGGCCCGACGCCCTCGGCAAGCCGCACCCCGCCTGGTCCGCCGATCAGGGCGAACTGCGCCTGGTGTCCCTGGTGCCCTCCATCACCGAACTGCTGTGGGACCTGGGCCTGGGCCCGCAGCTGGTGGGGCGCACCGGCTTCTGCGTGCATCCGCGGCAGGCCCTGCAGGCCGTGCCCAAGGTGGGCGGCACCAAGGGTTTCTCCGTGGAGAAAATCCGCGCCCTGGCCCCCACCCACGTCATCGTCAATGTGGATGAAAACCGGCGCGAGGAAGTGGCGGCCCTGGAGGCTTTCGTGCCCCACATCGTCGTCACCCATCCCCTGGGCCCGGACGACAATCCGGCCCTGTACCGCCTGCTGGGCCATCTCTTCGGCAAGGAAGCGGAGGCGGAGCGGCTCTGCGCCGACTACGCCGCGGCCCGGGCCGAACTGGCGGACGCCGTAGCCGGCCTGCCCCGGGAGACGGTGCTCTACCTGATCTGGAAAAAGCCCTGGATGAGTGTCAGCCGGGACACCTACATCTCCCGCATGCTGGCCGCCGCCGGCTGGGACAGCCTGCCCGCCGACGCCGCCGAACGTTATCCGGAAGTGGACCTGGCCCTGGCCCGCCAGGCCGGGCGCATCCTGCTGCCGAGCGAGCCCTATCCTTTCCGCGACAAGGACGCCCTTGAACTGGCCGCCGACCCGGCCGCAAGCGGCACCCCGGTGCTGACGGTGGATGGGGAAATGATCTCCTGGTACGGCAGCCGGGCCATCGCCGGCCTGCGCTACCTGGCGGCTCTGCGCCAAAGCCTGGCCTAGGGCGGCAGGCAGCGCTCCTTTGCGCCTACCCGGGAAGGCAGGAAAGACGGCATTCTTCCGCCCCCCTGCCGGGAGAGGCCGATTGCAAGCCGCTCACTGGGCACACCATCTCAAGACGCCCATCCCGCCTGCCTCTCCCGGCAGTGGCCGACGCCGACGACTCAGGGCCGGAAGCGGGTGATGCCGGCTTCCGTCACCAGGGCGTCCAGGGGCTCGTCGTGGGGTTCCGGGCCGATGTCGGCCACCCTGGCCAGTTCGTAGCCGACGCCGATGGCCAGGGGCCGGGGGTCCAGGCTGGCCAGGGTGCGGTCGAAAAAGCCACCGCCGTAGCCCAGGCGGTAGCCCAGCCGGTCCACCCCGTTCACCGGCAGCAGCAGCACCTGGGGCACCAGCCAGGGACCCTCGGTGGGCGTCGGGATGCCGTAGCGGTCCGGCGCCAGGGGCGTCGCCTCCCGCCACTCGCGGAAGGCCAGGGGCGCATTGGGTACCGTCACCACCGGCAGGGCCGAGCGGCCGCCCCGGGACTGCCACTCCAGCAGCAGGGGACGCAGGTCCGGCTCGTTCTGCACCGGCCAGCAGAAACCCACCACCTTGCCCTCCAGTTCGGGGAAACCGGCCATGAGGTGGCCGCAGATGGCCTCGGAAAGCAGGGCCACGGCCTCGGCAGAAAGGCCGCGGCGGGCGGCAATGAGGCGCTGGCGCAGGACGTTGCGGTTCTCGGGGGCGGGCGGCGGGGTGAAGGGAATGGCGGTCATGGGGAAAGATGAAATTGGCTCGCTGCGGAGGCCGGGCAGGGCCCCGGCCTGTGCTATGCTCAAAGGGCTGCCAGTGGCTCTGCCGTGACGGCATTTTTTCCCGCCAGCCCCTTGCCTCAAGCGCCTGCCCTGCAGACGCCGAACCAGATTATCACACCACGATGTCGCCTTCCCCAGCCCGCCCCCGCTTCGCCCTTCGCCTCACCCTGTGCTCCGCCCTGCTCGGCCTCTGTCTCGGCCTCAACGCCCCGGCCCGCGCCGGTAGCGACGAACAGTTCGTCGCCGCCCGGGACGCCTTCCGCGCCGGCGACCTGAACCGTCTCGACCGCCTCGCCGCCGAGCTGCGGGACCACGAACTGGCGCCCTACGTGGAGTATTTCCAGATCCGCGCCCAGCTGGAGAAGGCCGACGCCAACACCGTCGCCGCCCTCAACGATTTCCTCGCCCGCCAGGACAAGACCTACATCGCCGAGAAGCTGCGCGGCGACTGGCTGCGCCTGCTCGGCAAGCAGCAGCGCTGGAGCGAGTTCGAGGCCGAGTACCCGAAGATTTCCCAGGCCGACCAGGACCTGGCCTGCCTCAGCCTGCAGAGCCGCCTGGCACGCAAGGACCCGAAGGCCCTGGACGACGCCCTGCCCCTGTTCCGCACCCTGCTGGAAGTGCCCGAGCCCTGCAACCCGGTGCTGGACGCCGTGGTGGCGGCCCAGAAGGTCAATTCCGACGACGTCTGGGCCCGCATCCGCCGCCAGTTCGAAATCAACAAGCTCGGCGCCGCCTGGAACACGGCCCAGTACCTGCCCGTGGCCCAGACCCCGGAGCGCAAGCTGTGGGACCAGGTGACGGACAAGCCCCTGCCCTTCCTGGTCAAGCTCTCCGGCACTAGCCAGCGCCTGCAGCGGGAACTGGCCCTGCTGGCGCTGCAGCGGGTGGCCCGCAACGACCCGGCCATGGCCGCCCAGCGCCTGGATGCCCTGGAAAGCCAGCTGCCGCCCGCCGACCGGGCCTGGGCCTGGGGCCAGATCGGCTGGCAGGGCGCCCAGCGCCACTATCCGGAAGCCCTGGACTGGTACCGCCGCGGCAGCGACCTGACGCCCCTCTCCGACGAAGCCCAGGCCTGGAAGGTGCGCGCCGCCCTGCGCGCCCAGGACTGGCACCTGGTGCGCCACGCCATCGAAGGCATGAGCCCGACCCAGGCCGCCGACCCCAGCTGGACCTACTGGCTGGGCCGGGCCTACAAGGCCGCCGGCCGCAACGACCTGGCCCAGCCCCTGTTCGAGCGTATCGCCGGCCAGCCCAATTTCTACGGCAACCTGGCGGACGACGAGCTGGGCCGCCCCATCAAGCTGCCGCCCCAGGCCCGCCCCCTGAGCCGGGAGGAACTGGCCCGGGTCGGCGACAACCTGGCCCTGCGCCGGGCCCTGGCCCTGTTCCGCGCCAACCTGCGCTTCGAAGGCACCAAGGAATGGAGCTGGGCCCTGCGCGGCATGGACGACCGGGAGCTGCTGGCCGCCGCCGAAATCGCCCGCCGCAACAACATCTACGACCGGGCCATCGCCGCCGCCGACCGCACCAAGAACGAACACGACTACAGCCTGCGCTATCTCTCCCCCTTCGACGAGCAGGTGCGCCCCGTGGCGCGCCAGCAGCAGCTGGACGATGCCTGGGTATACGGCCTGATGCGTCAGGAAAGCCGCTTCGTCACCAACGCCCGCTCCTCCGTCGGCGCCTCCGGCCTGATGCAGCTGATGCCGGCCACGGCCCGCTGGGTGGCGAAGAAGATCGGCCTCAAGGACTACGACCACGGCCAGGTGACCAATACGGACACCAACGTGCTGCTCGGCACCTCCTACATGCGCATGGTCATGGAAAGCCTGGACAACCACCCGGTGCTGGCCTCCGCCGCCTACAACGCGGGCCCCGGCCGGGCCCAGAAGTGGCGGGACGCCAAGCCCATCGAGGGGGCCATCTACGCCGAGACCATCCCCTTCAGCGAGACCCGGGATTACGTGAAAAAGGTGATGAGCAACTCGGTCTACTACGCATCCCTCTTCAACAACGGCCGGCCCCAGTCCCTGAAAAGCCGGCTGGGGGTGGTGCTGCCCAAGGGCAGCGGTGGCGAGAACCAGCCAAAACCGGAAGATTTGCCGTAAAATCCGGGGTTTCCCGGCGGCGCCAGCGTTGCCGGGAGGTGAGGGGAGCATCGCGTCGGCAACGGCGCGGCGCAAAGACTATAAAGCGACACTCCAGAGATAATCATGGCGATCAAAAACATTCTGTTGCTGGGCGGTAGCGGCTTTGTCGGCAGCCACATTGCCAACCTGCTGTCTGCCCGCGAAGGCATCCGCATCACCGTGCCCTCCCGCCGTCGGGAACGGGCCAAGCACCTGCTGCCCCTGCCCGGGGTCGATGTGGTGGAAGCCAACATCAACAAGGAAGAAGACCTGCTCGCCCTGATGCGCGGCCAGGACGCGGTGATCAATCTGGTGGGCATCCTCCACGGCGACAGCGAAATGCCCTATGGCCGCAAGTTCGCCCAGGCCCATGTGGAACTGCCGCGGAAAGTCGTCGCCGCCATGCAGCAGGCCGGCGTCAAGCGCCTGGTGCACATGAGCGCCCTCAAGGCCGACACCAAGGGCCCCTCCGAATACCTGCGCTCCAAGGGCGACGGCGAAGCCATCGTGCTGGCCGCCCAGGGCCCGCTGGACGTGACCGTGTTCCGTCCCTCCGTCATCTTCGGCGCCGGCGATTCCTTCCTCAACACCTTCGCCAAGCTGCTCAAGCTGGCCCCGGTGTTCCCCATCGGCTTCCCCGACGCCCGCTTCCAGCCGGTGTGCATCGACGACGTGGGCCAGGCCTTCGTGGACAGCCTGGAAGACAGCGACACCTTCGGCCAGACCTATGAACTGTGCGGCCCCGGCGTGTACAGCCTGCGCGAACTGATCCAGTACACCGGCAAGGTGATCGGCAAGGAGCGGCCCCTGTTCAAGCTCTCCGAAGGCTGGGCCTACCTGCAGGCCGGCCTGCTGTGGCTGGCGCCCAAGCCCCTGATGTCCCCGGACAACCTGCGTTCCATGCAGGTGGACAATGTGGCCACCCCCGGCGCCAAGACCCCGGCCCGCTGGTGCCCCGCCTCCCTGGAATCCGTGGCCCCCACCTACCTGGCCGCCGATCCCAACGCCAAGTTCAACACGTTCCGGGGCCAGGCCGGCCGCTGAACGCCTGCCCCCCGCCCGGGAGGAGAATCCATGCTGCAACTGGTCATCGGCAACAAGAACTTCTCCTCCTGGTCCCTGCGGCCCTGGCTGCTGCTGAAGCAGGCCGGGCTGCCCTTCCGGGAAATCCCCGTGCGCCTGCGCCAGGCGGACACCAAGGCCCAGATCCTGGCCCACTCGCCCTCCGGCAAGGTGCCGGCATTGATCGACGGCGACCTGACGGTGTGGGATTCCCTCGCCATCTGCGAATACCTGGCCGAAAAAGCCTCCCTGAACCATGTGGACCTGTGGCCCGCCGACCCCAAGGCCCGGGCCGAGGCGCGCAGCGTCAGCGCCGAGATGCACTCCGGCTTTGCCGCCCTGCGCCAACAGATGAGCATGGAGGTGGCTGCCAGCCGCCCCGGTGAAGGCCAGACGCCGGAGGTCCTGGCCGACATCGCCCGCATCGCCGCCCTCTGGACTTCCTGCCGGGAGCGCTTCGCCGCGGCCGGCCCCTTCCTCTTCGGCGACTTTTCCGTGGCCGATGCCATGTACGCTCCGGTGGCCTTCCGCTTCCACACCTACGGCGTCGAACTGCCGCCCCTGGCTGCCGCCTACCGGGACACCCTGCTGGCCCTGCCGGCCATGCAGGAATGGGCTGCCGGCGCCCGGGCCGAGGTGGGCGCCTGACCCCGCCCATGCAGATCTACGTCGTCGGCGGCGCCGTGCGCGACCGCCTGCTCGGCCTGCCGGTGCAGGACCGGGACTACGTGGTGGTGGGCGCCGATCCCCAGACCATGCTGGCCCAGGGCTTCAAGCCCGTGGGCAAGGATTTTCCCGTCTTCCTGCATCCCCAGACCCATGAGGAATACGCCCTGGCCCGCACCGAAAGGAAGACCGGCCGGGGCTACGCCGGCTTCGCCTTCCACGCGGCGCCGGACGTGACCCTGGAACAGGACCTGGCGCGGCGGGACCTGACCATCAATGCCATCGCCGAAGGTGAGGACGGCAGCCTCACCGACCCCTACGGCGGGGTCCGGGACATTGCCGCCCGGGTGCTGCGCCATGTGGGCCCGGCCTTTGTCGAAGACCCGGTGCGCATCCTGCGCCTGGCCCGCTTCTCCGCCCGCTTCACCGATTTTTCCGTGGCCCCGGAAACCCTGGCCCTGATGCGGGAAATGGTGGCCAACGGTGAGGTGGACGCCCTGGTGCCGGAACGGGTGTGGCAGGAACTGTCCAAGGGCCTGATGGAGGCCCGGCCCTCGCGCATGTTCGCCGTGCTCAAGGACTGCGGCGCCCTGGCCCGCCTCCTGCCCGAACTGGAGAAGCTCGACGGGGTGCCCCAGCGGGCCGACTACCATCCGGAAATCGACACCTTCGACCACGTCATGCGCGTCATCGACGTCGCCGCCAGCCGCGGCGAGCCGCTGCCGGTGCGCTTCGCCGCCCTGCTGCACGACCTGGGCAAGGGCACCACGCCGGCCGACATCCTGCCCCGGCACATCGGCCACGAGCACCGCAGCGTGGAGCTGGGCGCGGCGCTGTGCGCCCGCCTCAAGGTGCCGGTGGAATGCCGGGACCTGGCCCTGCTCACCGCCCGCTACCACGGCGACATCCACAAATGCCTGGAAATGCGGCCGGCGACCCTGGTCACCCTATTGGAAAAGACCGACGCCTTCCGCCGCCCCGAGCGTTTCGAGCAACTGCTCGCCGCCTGCGCCTGCGACTACAACGGCCGCAAGGACTGGGAGGAGCGCCCCTACGCCAGCCCGGCGCGCCTGCGCACCGCCCTGGCGGCGGCCCGCAGCGTCGATGCGGGGGCCGTGGCCAAGGCCGCCGGCGACCGTTCCCGCATCCCCGACGCCATCCACCAGGCCCGGGCCGGCGCCGTCGCGGCAGCCCTCAGAGAAAACGGCTGAGCAGGGCCAGCAGGGCGGAAAAGACCAGGGTGGAGCCGAAGGGAAAGAAATAGTCCCGGCCGCGCAGGCGCAGATTGACATCCCCGGGCAGGCCCCGCCGCCACCCCGGCTGGCGGGGCAGGAACAGGCCCAGGAGTATCACCCCCAGGCTCAGGGTCAGAAGCCATTTCAACATTGTGCAGACCTAGACAGGAAAGGTTGGCGCCCACATCCGGCGGCCCCGATTTAACCACGGGAAGCCGGCCCCGCGACACAGAACCAAGGAAAGCCATGATCACCCTCTACACCTGGGGCACCCCCAACGGCCGCAAGGTCTCCATCATGCTCGAAGAGTGCGGCCTGCCCTACGCCGTGCAGCCGGTGGACATCACCCGGGAGCAGCAGTTTGCCCCGGACTTCCTGGCCATCAACCCCAACAACAAGATCCCCGCCATCGTGGACCCGGACAGCCCCGGCGGCCAGCCCCTGAGCCTGTTCGAATCCGGCGCCATCCTCATCTACCTGGCGGAAAAGTGCGGCCGCTTCCTGCCCGCTGCCGGGCCGGAGCGCTATGCCGTGCTGCAATGGCTGATGTTCCAGATGGGCGGCATCGGCCCCATCTTCGGCCAGACCCACCACTTCCTGCGCTTCGCCCCGGCTCCGGTGCCCTACGCCATCGAGCGCTTCCGCACGGAAACGGCCCGCCTCTACGGCGTTCTCGAGGGTCAGCTGCAACGCCAGACCTACGTCGCCGGCGATTATTCCATCGCCGACATGGCCATCTACCCCTGGGTCAGCCGCCACGAATGGCAGGGCATCGACCTGGCAGACTATCCCCAGGTGGCCCGCTGGGCGGCCCTGGTGGGTGAGCGGCCCGCCGTGCGGCGCGGCATGGAGGTGCCCGCCTGATGGACACCCGCGCCCAGGACCAGGTCCTCGAAGTCATTTCCCGCCCGGCCCAAGGCAAGGCCAAGGCCCGGCCCACGCCCCTGCTCTTCGTCCATGGCGCCTTCGCCGGCGCCTGGTGCTGGGACGAGCACTTCCTGCCCTTCTTCTCCGCCGCCGGCTACGACGCCCATGCCGTTTCCCTGCGCGGCCACGGCGGCAGCTGGGGTCACAACAGCATCGACTGGTGGAGCATCCAGGATTACGTCGAGGACGTGCGCCGGGCGGTGGCGGAACTGGAACAGGCGCCGGTGCTGATCGGCCACTCCATGGGCGGCTTCGTGGTGCAGAAGTACCTGGAGCAGGCCCAGGTGCCGGGCGCCGTGCTGATGTGCTCGGTGCCGCCCCAGGGCCTGGTGGGGGCTTCCCTGCAGATGGTCTTCTCCCGCCCGGACCTGCTGGGGGACCTCAACCACCTGCTGGGGGGCGGCCAGGTGGCCAGCCATGTGCTGGAGCAGGCCCTGTTCGCCCAGGACGTGGAGCCGGAACGGCTGCTGCGCTACTACGGCCACATGCAGAAGGAGTCCCAGCGGGCCATCTGGGACATGTCCCTGTTCAACCTGCCCCAGCTGCTGCGCATGCGGCTGCCGCCCCTGCAGATCATCGGCGCCGAACTGGATGCCCTGGTGCCGGCGGCCCAGGTGAAGATGACCGGGGACACCTACGGCATCACCCCGGAAATCTTCCCCGGCATGGGCCACGGGCTGATGCTGGAACAGGATTGGGAAAAGGTGGCCAGGTCGCTCCTGGCCTGGCTCCAAGGCCAGGGTTTCTGAACCGCGGCACCAAAAACAAACGCCCCGGCAAGCCGGGGCGTTTCGGTATCTGCGACGGCAGGGCCGGGCAGCTCAGGCCGTGGTGTTCACGTTCTTGCCCAAATGGTCGGGCAGATTGACGGTGGACTGGGGCAGGGCCTGGATCAACTGGGCCGCACTGGAAGCCTGGGCATCCAGGGCCTTCTTCAGGACTGCGGTTTGAATCTGGTTGCTGGTCTGGGTTTCCGAAAAACTGGTGGCCAGACTGGCGATGCCATTGACGTCCATGGCGTTCTCCTCGTGGAATTACTGTTTCATTTTACGACCAAAATCCGTCTTTCTTGATACCGGAGCAAAAAAATCCCGGAACGGCTCAACCTTTTCCCACCGCGCTCCGTTACACCTCTTACAGGGCGACGGGCGCCCCCTCACGGTGAAGGAGAGCAACATGCTGACCATCATGGACATGAGCACGGGCCGCTGCAGCGACGACCTCACCGCCCATTACGACGAAGACGTGCTGAACGCCAACTGGACCGAGCCGCCCCGGCTGGAGCCCCAGCTGCAACTGGTGGCGGTGCCGACGCGGCAACCGGGTATCGACCCCGCCCTCTATCTCAACGCCTTCTACGCCGCCCAGGAATAGGCGCTGCCCGGCCAAACTCAGTTGCGACGGGCGCCCCCCGGCGCCACCGCCACCTGGGTGCTGTTGTAGGCCTGGGCGTACTGACGGCTGACCTCCTCCAGCACTTCGGCGATGCGCTCGCTGGTGGTAGCCACGTTGCGGGCCTGGCTCTGCCTGTCCGTACCGGCACCGCTGCCGCCGCCGACCAGGGCCTGGTCGAAGAATAGCCATTGGGTACGGGCCAGTTCCAGGGCATTGCGCACGGCGGCGGTGTTTTCCCGGGCCCCGGCCAGCTCGCCCAGGGCGGTATTGAATTCACGGCGGGCCTGTTCCGCGTCCACCTGGCGCCCCTGGCTGCGGTCACCGGCGTAGCCCATCAGATACAGTCGTGCCAGCCGCTGGGCCAGCATGTTCTGCCGCTGGGATAGATCCAGCAGGCGCCCCATATTGCCTTCGCTCTGCTCCTCGATCAGCAGGCTCAGCTTGCCGCTGGCCAGCATCAGGTCGTCGCTGACCGCCAGCACCCGCTGCAGGGCCGGCGTGGTGTAGGGGGACTTCAGGGCCTGCCGCAGCTCCACCCAGAGGGCCTGGGTGCGCTGCAGGGTTGGCGCCATGCGGCTCTGGCGGCTGTAGGGGGCCAGTTCGGCAAGAGCCGTCTCCAGTTGCTGGGTGGCTTTCTGCAACTGATTGCGGGCGCTGTCCGCCTGGATCTGCAGGCCGGCCTGCAGATAGAGCTTGGCCACACGCTGGGACTGCAGCCGCAGCTGGCCCACGGCCACCAGGTCGCTGGCCCCGGCAGCCTGGACGGCACCGGAAAGCAGCAGGGCAAAGAGAAACAGTAGTCCCAGGAAGAGGGCGCGACTGGCAGCGACGGGGAGCAAGGCAAGGGGCATGACGGCATTCCCGAAAACATCTAGGGGCCGTCAGTAAACACCCTCCGCGTTGCAGGAATATGAAGGGTCGGAACGCTGCCGCTTACAGGGTGTGGCTGCGGTCGCCGCGCTGGAAGCCGAGCAGGGGCTCGGCCAGGCCCTTGCCCAGGGCGATGACCTTGAACAGCTCGCCCATTTCATGGGGCTGCACCAGTTTCTGCACCATGGCCGCGGCCTTGAAGTACTCGCTGCTGCCGGGGGCCAGACTGGCCAGGCAGTCCAGCAGGCCCGCATTCATGAGGAACTGGCCCTGGGCGGTATAGCCCAGCACTTCCAGGCCTGCGACGAAGCCGGCTTCGGCCGCTGCCGTGAAATCCACGTGAGCGGTGATGTCGGTCAGGCCCGGCAGATGGAAGGGGTCCGGGTGGGCATGGTGGCGGTAGTGGCACATCAGGGTGCCGCCGCCCCGCTGGGGATGGTAGAACTCCTGCCGGGGAAAGCCGTAGTCCAGCAGCAGCAGGGCTCCTTGCTCCAGGATCGGCCCCCAGGAGGCCACCCAGGCCGGTGCCGCGAGGCCGATCTCGCTCATGTAGCCGGCCGGCGGAATGGTGCATTCGGCCGCCAGGGCCTGGGCCCTGGCCAGCAGTTCGCCGGTGGCGGGGCGTTCGACCCAGGCAAAGCCTGCGGGGCCGATGCCGACGCCCCGCTCGAAAATGCCGCTCTCGCGCCAGGCCACCGCATGTACGGGCATGGCGTCGAGCACCTCGTTGCCCAGCACCAGGCCGGAGAAGCGCTGCGGCAGGCGATCCAGCCATTGCACCCGGTCCAGCAGATGGGGCGCCCGCTGCTCCAGGGTCGCCGCCTGGCGCTGGCGCAGGTCAGGCGACAGGTCCAGGATGGCATAGCTTTCCGGCAGGCTGCCCAGGGCCTCCAGGGCCAGCAGCAGGTCGGCCGCCAGGCGGCCGGTACCGGCCCCGGCCTCGATGATGCGGGGGCCGCTGGCCGCCATGATCTGGGCCGCCTGGGGTGCCAGGCTGCGGGCGAAGAGGGGCGACAGTTCGGGGGCGGTGACGAAGTCCCCGTCGGCGCCGAACTTGCGCGCCCCGGCCGTGTAATAGCCCAGCCCCGGCGCGTAGAGCGCCAGTTCCATGAACCGGGCGAAGTCGATCCAGCCGCCCCGGCCGGCGATTTCGGCGGCGAGGGCATCGGTCAGTCGCTGGCTGTGAGCCAGGGCATCGGCGTCGGGCAGGGGCAAGGCCATGAAAGAAGAAGAAAAAGGGGCGAAAAGAGGGCGGGATGATGGGCCAATCCGCTAAAATTCGCAAACTTCCAAATCCGTTCAGGGCAGTCCATGGACAGCAACGGCAACTTGCAGGGCAAGGCGATTCTGGTGACCGGCGGCGCCAAGCGGGTCGGTGCGGCCATCGCCCGGCGCCTGCATGCCGCCGGCGCCAGTCTGGTGCTGCATTACCGCTCGGCGGCGGCCGAGGCCCGCAGCCTGGCGGCCGAGCTGAACGCCCAGCGGGACGGTTCCGCCGTCTGCATCCAGGCCGACCTGCTGCAGACCTCGGCCCTGCCCGGGCTGGTGGAGCAGTCGGTGACGGCATTCGGCCGCCTGGACGGTCTGGTCAATAACGCTTCCAGCTTTTTCCGCACGCCCCTGGGCAGCATCGACGAGGCGGCCTGGGACGACCTGGTGGGCAGCAACTTCAAGGCCCCCCTGTTCCTCACCCAGGCGGCGGCGCCCCATCTCCGGGCCAGCGGCGGCGCCGTGGTGAACATCACCGACGTCCATGCCGAGCGCCCCCTGGTGGGCTATCCCCTGTATTGCGCCGCCAAGGGCGCCCTGCTCACCCTGACCCGGGCCCTGGCGGCGGAGCTGGCACCGGTGGTGCGGGTCAATGCGGTGGCGCCTGGCCCCATCCTGTGGCCGGAGGGCAGCGACTTCGACAGCGCCGCCCGCCAGGCCATCGTCGCCGACACCCTGCTGGGCCGGGAAGGCAGCCCGGCCGACATCGCCCGGGCCGTGCACTTCCTGCTGGTGGACAGCCCTTACATCACCGGCCAGGTGATCAACGTAGACGGGGGCCGCACGGCCCATCTGTAATCAAGTAACCAGGAATCTCCCGTGGAACGCTCCAACACCCTGCAACGCATTGAAAAATGGCTCCTGCGCGAAACCGGCAAGGCCATCGCCGACTACAACATGATTGAGGAAGGCGACACGGTGCTGGTCTGCGTTTCCGGCGGCAAGGATTCCCATACCCTGCTGCACCTGCTGCGCATCCTCCAGGCCAAGGCGCCGATCAACTTCCGCCTCATCGCCATGAACCTGGACCAGAAGCAGCCCGGCTTCCCGGCCGAGGTGCTGCCGGCCTACTTCGAGAAGACCGGCGTCGATTTCCGCATCATCGAGGCCGACACCTACTCGGTGGTGAAGGAGAAGATTCCCGAGGGCAAGACCACCTGCTCCCTCTGTTCCCGCCTGCGCCGCGGCATCATCTACCGCACCGCCAAGGAACTGGGCGCCAACAAGATCGCCCTCGGCCACCACCGGGACGACATGGTGCATACCCTGTTCCTCAACCTGATTTTCGGCGGCAAGCTGAAGGCCATGCCGCCCAAGCTGGTCACGGACGACGGCGCCCACGTGGTCATCCGTCCGCTGGCCTACTGCGCCGAGAGCGACATCGCCCGCTACTCCCGGGGCATGGAATTCCCCATCATCCCCTGCAACCTTTGCGGCTCCCAGGACAACCTGCAGCGGCAGAAAATCCGGGAGATGATGCAGGAGTGGGACCAGAAATTCCCCGGCCGCACCGAGGCCGTCTTCAGCGCCCTGCAGAACGTGGTGCCCTCCCACCTGGCGGACACCAAGCTGTTCGACTTCAAGGGTCTCAAGGCCGGCCTGACCCCGGCGGCCGAGGGCGACACCCTGTTCGATCCGCCGGAGCTGCCCCCCATGCTGGCGCCCCGGGGTCCCCTGGACGGGGACGATTTTCCGCTGCCCGTAGTGGCTGGGGCCTGAGCCCTTTGCTATGATGCCGGTTCAGGGAAAATCAACATAAATCAATAATATGACGAAGATAATACGTGCAGTTCAGGTAGTTGGAGTCATGCTGTCGCAGTCATTCAGGGGGGTAATGGCATGAGTAGTACCGAATCAGAACTGGCGGTACTGTTTGCCGACATTTCCGGCAGCACCCGGCTCTACGAGAAGCTGGGGGACACGGAAGCCCTGCACGCCGTCGATCGCTGCATCAAGCGCATGGAGCGGGCCGTCGAGGGTTACCAGGGGCGCATCATCAAGACCATCGGCGACGAACTGATGGTGGCCTTCCCCACCGCCGACGCCGCCTTCCAGGCGGCCATGGACATGCAGCAGCGGGTCCTGGACCTGCCGCCGGTTTCCGGGGTCAAGCTCAACATCCGGGTGGGTTTCCATTTCGGCCCCACCATCGAGGAGAACAACGACCTCTTCGGCGACACGGTGAACACCGCCGCCCGCATGGCCGGTCTGGCCAAGGCCGGCCAGATCATCACCAACGCCCAGAGCCTGGCTACCGTCTCGCCGCTGCTGCGGGCCTCGACCCGGGATGTGGACCGGCTGCCGGTGAAGGGCAAGGCCGAGGAAATGCAGATCGTCGAGGTGCTGTGGCAGGAGACCGAGGAGCTGACCATGAAGGCTCCCAGCATCGACCCCACCCAGCCCCTGCGCACCGTGACCCGCCTCTGCGTGCGGCACCACGGCAAGGCCTATCTGCTGGATGACAAGACCTCCACCCTGACCTTCGGCCGCGGCGGCGAGAACGACGTGGTCATCGAGGACCGCAAGGCCTCCCGCAGCCACGCCAAGATCGAACGCCGTCGCGACAAGTACGTGCTGATCGACCAGAGCACCAACGGCACCTTCGTCGCCTTCGAAGGCGAGGCCGAAGTGTTCCTGCGGCGCGAGGAGATCGTCCTGCGCAACAAGGGCCTGGTGGCCTTCGGCCACACCGCCGCCAGCGGCAGCACCGAAATGGAAGTGGCCCAGTTCGAATACCTGTAAGCGGGCCCCAACCAAAGCCAACGGCCGGAGGCGTCATGCCTGCCGGCCGTTTTTTTTTGGGCCTGTCCCCAGGAGCGTCTTCAGATTTCCAGCTTCTTCAGCAGGGCCGGGTTTTTCACCACTTCGGCCCGGCGCCCGGGCGTGGCTTCGTAGAGGGCGGCCGGCGGCGCCTCGTTGAGGCGAGCCAGGCCGGCAGCGCTGCTGCAACGGCTGTCCAGGCCCACCGTCACCTCGCTGCCGGCGGTGGATACCACGCTGAAGCAGGGCTGGCCCAGCTTGCGGTTGAGGGGCGCAAGGACGGCGGCCTGGGCCAGCTCCGCCGTGGCCGGCAGGCTGCCGGACAGCTCCGCCTCCACCACCTCGCCGTCGAGACGGGTGCCCAGCACTGCCCGCAGGCCGTTCATTTCCTGCTGCAACCTGGGCAGCAGGGCCTTGTCGGGCAGGGCGCCGAAGCGGAAGCGGACCTTCTGGCCGGCGAAACGGAAGTGCTGCAGGAAGAAGCTCTTGGAGAACTCCTCGCCCACCAGCCGGCCCACATCCTTCAGGGCCGCCTCTTCCGTGGCCCAGCTGCCGTTCTGGGGCAGGGTGGTGTTGAAGTAAATTTCCTCGCCGCTGGCCTGGTCGATGCACTTCACCGTCCACGAGGTGATGACGTACTTCTCGATGGTCAGGCCGGAAGCCTGCAGGGTGGCGGAAAGCTTCTTGAAGCGGGCCTCGCCGACGATGGCGAAATCGGCCCCCGGCTGGCCCTTGGCGGCATCGCCCCAGGTGCGAAAGCCGAAGGACTGGACCCGCTCCTTGAGGATGTTCTCGGCGATGGGGGAACGCACGGCGTCGCCGGCTTCGCCCCGGGTGTTGATGGTGACGGAGATTTTCGGGTCGCCGTTGTTGCGGATGAAATCCACCCGCTCCTCGGCAGACATCTGGTTGAGGGATTTCTGCACTTCCCGCACCCGCACCACGGCCCGGGTGCCCAGGGTGGCCAGACCGCCGGCCTCCTGCTGTGGCGCCTCTTCCTGCAGCACCGATTCGATGAAGTCGCCGCTGCGGGAAAGCAGGCGGGCAGACAGCAGATCGTAGTAGCGGGAGAGGGAGGCCGGCTGCACGTTGAGGGCCACCGCCTTTTCCACCAGCTGGCGACGGGCATCCTCCCGCAGGGCGGCCTGCAGCAGGGCCGGATCGCCGGCCAGGCGGGAATCGCTGGGATCGGCCACGCCCACGGCGGAAATGACGATGGTGCCGTTGTCGGCCGCCGCTACCGAAGCCGTCGGCAACGCTGCCGGGGAACCCGATCCGTCGCCGCCGCGGCCCAGGTACAGGTAGCCGGCACCGGCCGCCACCAGGATCGCCGCCCCCGCCGCCAAGGCATAGGGCAGACGGGATTTGGCAACGGCCTGGGAGGCAGGCGGGACGGACGTCCCGGCCATGCCATGGCTGGAAGGCGCGTCCTTGCTGGCCGCTGGCGATGGCACCACCCGGGTGGCTTCGCCGGCTGCGGCGGGCCCTGCCGCCCCGGAGACCAGGGTCCGCTCCGCCTCGGCAGAGAGCAGGGTGACCTCATCGGCCACCAGGGTCGCCTCCTCCTCGGGGCCGCCGGCCATGGCCTGCTGCAGGGCGGCGGCAAATTCCCGGGCGCTCTGGAAACGCTGCTCCGGCCGCTTCGCCAGGGCCTTGCGCACCACCGCATCGAAACGCCGCGGCACCTGCACGTTGAGCTCGGAAGGGGCGATGGGGTCCTCCTTCAACACCTTGTGCATGATGGTGGTGAGCTGGCCGGTGAAGGGCTTTTCCCCGGTGAGAAACTGGTAGAGCAATACACCGGCGGAGAACAGGTCGGAACGGCCGTCCACCGTCTGCCCCATGAACTGCTCCGGCGACATGTAGGCCGGAGTGCCGAGGACGGAGCCGGCCTGGGTCAGGTTGGAGGATTCGATGCGGGCGATGCCGAAATCCCCCACCTTGGCCTGGCCGTTGTGCAGGATGAAAATGTTGGCCGGCTTGATGTCCCGGTGCACGATGCCGTTGCCGTGGGCGTGGTCCAGGGCGGAGAGCAGCTCGCCCATGAGGCGGGCGATCTCGCTGAGGGAAAAGCGTTCGGACTTGTCGAAATAGTCCTTCAGCTCCCGCCCTTCCACATACTCCATGGCGATGAAGGCGGTGCCCCCGTCCTCGCCATACTCGTAGATGGCGACGATGTTGGGATGGTTGAGCCGCCCGGCGGCCTGGGCCTCGCGCTGGAAACGGCTCAGCAGCTCCTGGGCCTCGTCCTTCTCCAGCTGGTCCCGGCGCACGGTCTTGAGGGCCACCCGCCGGGCAATGCCCGGGTCGAAGCCCTCATAGACCACCCCCATGGCCCCCCGCCCCAACTCTCGGCGGACCTCGTACTTGCCCAGTCTGGGCGGCATAGCCTCGGCCATAGCGGCTCTCCCGGCGGCAGGTTATTTGTACTTGCTGTCGATTTCCCAGACGTTCTTCTGCACCAGGCGCTGCACCATGCTGTCCAGGGTGAGGCCGCCGGAGGCGCCGGAGGAAACGCCCATCACCGACGAGCCCTTGGCTCCCAGCTCCATCTTCTCTTCGGTATAGCCGGTGGCCACCTGTTCGGTGGTGTTGGCGTCGATGATCTTGTAGCGCATGCCGATGATCCACACCCCGGTGTTTTCCTGGGTCTGCACCGAACCGACCACCGTCTCGCCGACGGCACCGGCCTGGGCCCCGCCCATGGAGCCGGAGAAGGCGCCGAAGACGCCCAGCAGCTTGCCCACGGCACGGCCGTCGAAGCCCTGCTGGGCCTGGGCCACCTGCTCGGCCTTGAGGATGTCGAACTTGACCACGTACTTGGTGGTCTTGAACTTGCCCTTCTGCAGCAGCTTGCGGGCGGCGCTGGGGTCGCCCATGGTGTAGGCCAGGGTGAACTCGTTGAGCAGGGGCCCCATGTCGGAGCGTTCGAGGATCTTGAAGTTGGCCTTGCCCAGTTCCAGTTCGGCGTAGTCGGCGATGTTGTTGGGGCCGTACTTCTGGGTGAAGGAGGCGTTGTTGGACTTCACCTCCCCCGGGATGACCACCAGGGCCGGGCCCTTCTTCGCCGCATTGGCGTACTCCACCGGCTTGTACATGGCCTTGTCGGCCATTTCGTTGGCCTGCTTGGAGGTGTCGCTGCCGGCGGTAGGCGACGGGCTCTCGAAAACCGGCTGGGCGAAGGCCGAACCGGCAAAAGCCAGGGCCAGGGCAATGGGGGCGATTTGCTGACGCATGGAAGACTCCGTAGGTTTATTTTTTTGGTTTGCCGGCAGCCCGGCAGTAATCGTTGTAGAGCTTGGCCACCACCTCTTCGGCCTGCTCATTGACCAGCTCCAGGACCATGCCGGCGGTGTCGCTGCCGGAATAGGATTCGGCCTTGGCCGTGGCGGTGGAGATGGTGCGGCCGTCCGCCGCCGCCAGGGTGAAATGCATGGTGACATAGACCTCGGGCAGACGCACCACCGGGTTGTAGGCGGTGCGGGTGGAAACCCCGCCCTTGAGCACGAAGGCAGCACCCAGCTTGCTGGAGGCGGCCAATGCCGCGTCCGGGTCGTTGCGGAAGTAGGCCTCCATTTCGGCCTGGGCAATGCGGGCCCGCTGCTCCTCGGCGGTGTAGGTCTTCAGGCCAAGAGCCTTCAGCTTCTGGTTGATTACGGCGGCGTGGCGGCCGTATTTGCTGCCCTGCAACTGATAGCCATCGGCCGTCTGGTCGGCCAGGGCCACCAGGATGCCCTGGTTGCGCAACGCCGCCTTGCAGGGAGCGGCCAGATTCTGGGCGATGCGACCGCGGCGCCCCTCGTCCTCGGCAGCGTCCTGCTTCTCCTCCTCGGAAAAACTGAAGGCCCGGGCACCGCCGGTCGCCGCCAGCAGCAGGCCGCAGCAGAGCAGGCGGGAAGCGGCACGCAGAAGGGCTGGCTGCATCTCGGGCTCCAGGGAAATGCCCGGCGTCGGGGCGGTATTGGGGGAATGGGGCAGGCCATTCTGTCAAAAAAAATGCCAGCCTTCAATCGGCTGGCATTTTTGCGGGAAGTCCGCCCCGGGCTTACTTGGCAGCCTGGCTGTCGGCTTCGCACTTCTTGATGAAGGAGGCCTTGGCAGCACCGGCCAGTTTCTTCTCCGCGGCCTTGGACTGGCACTCCGCATTGGCGGCGGGAGCGTCGGCGGTCTTGCCGGAGAGGCAGGTCTTCATGAAGCCCTTGCGCTCGTCGCCCTTGAGGCCTTTCTCGCCGGCCTCCTTGTTGCAGTTCTTCATGCGCTCCTGCTGGGGCGTCGGCGCTTTGGCCGCGTCAGCGGCGCCGGCAATGGGAGCCAGGCCGATACAGGCCAGGGAACACAGGGCAAGCAGCATCTTTTTCATGGTGTCTCCGTCAGTGGTCAGGCAGGGATCACCACTATGCGTTCGTCAAATATCGTCGTCAAGCAGCAGCTTCTGCTGCCGGGTGATGAATTCCTGCATGTTGTCGATGCCGCGCAGCTGCAGGATGCTGTTGCGCACCGCCGCCTCCAGCAGCACCGCCAGGTTGCGCCCGGCGGCCACCGGAATGACCACCTTGCGCACGGCCACGCCGAGGATCTCCTGGGTCTGGGCATCCAGGGGCAGGCGCGGCGCATCCACCCCGGCCACCGGCTTCTGCAGGTGCACGATCAGCTTGAGCTTCATTTTCCGCCGGGAGGCGGTCTCGCCGAAGATGGTGCGGATGTTTAGCAGGCCCAGGCCCCGCACTTCGAGGAAGTCCCGCAGCATGCCCGGGCAACGGCCCTCGATGGTGGCGGGGGCGATGCGAGCCAGTTCCACCACGTCGTCGGCGACCAGGCCGTGGCCCCGGGAAATCAGTTCCAGGGCCAGTTCAGACTTGCCGACGCCGGAATCGCCGGTGATGAGGACGCCCATGCCCAGCACGTCCATGAAGACGCCATGCACCGACACCGTGTCCGCCAGGCGGCGGGAGAGGTAGATGCGCAGCAGGTCGATCACGGCCGAGCAGGGTTTGGCGGTGGTGAACAGGGGAGTGCCGGTGCTCTCGCAGCCCTCCAGCACGGCCGGCAGCACTTCCAGGCCCTCGGCGACGATGACGGCAGGAGGCTGGGCGGCGAAGATTTCGTTCATCTGCGCCTTGAGGCGCTCAGGATTGACCCGGCTCAGCCACTGGTACTCGGCGGCGCCGATGACCTGCAGGCGTTCCGGGTGGATCAGGTTGAGGTGGCCGACCACGTCGGCGCCGTAGTTGCCCCGCTCCCGGATCTCGATGGAGCGTTCGGCACCCTGGGCCGCGACCCAGGTCAGGGACAGCTTGTCCTGGTGGTCCTCAAACAGCTGGCTGATGGAGATTTGCCGCATGGTTCCCCCAGTCGGTGAACAGGCGGTGGGCGTCGTCGGTGTTGTCGCAGGCGCCCAGGGCCTCGCGGAAGGCCCGGTCGGAGAAACGCTGGGCCAGCTCGGAAAGAATCTGCAGATGCTGCTCGGTGGCCTGTTCCGGCACCAGCAGCACGAACATCAGGCCGACGGGCTTGCCGTCGGGGGAATCGAAAGGCACCGGGGCGGACAGGCGCATGAAGGCGCCGGCGGCTTCCTTGAGCCCCTTGATGCGGCCGTGGGGAATGGCAACCCCCTGGCCCAGGCCGGTGGAACCGAGTTTTTCCCGGGCGAAGAGGCTGTCGAAAACCGTGGCCCGGGCGATGCCCAGGTTGTTCTCGAACAGCAGTCCGGCCTGCTCGAATGCCCGCTTCTTGCTGCTGGCTTCGAGGTCCAGCAGGATGTGGGCGGGAGGGAGGAGTTTGGCGATCAGATCCATGGGGCGGGAACCTTCCCCGAACAGCGGGATGGCGGCGGCAGGGCCGGTTGGAGACTGGGATTCAGGCAGGATACCTGGCGAAAAGTGGCGGGATCATAACGGAAAACGACCCCGCCGCCTATGCCTTTCGTCCCAGTCCCGGAGAGGGAATCAGATCACTCTTCGATGTGATTCTTGATGGTGTCGCGGTGGTGATCCTGGGCCTTCTGCTTGTACTTCTGCACCTGGCGGTCCAGCTTGTCGATCAGGGTGTCCACGGCGGCATACAGGTCGGCATCCTCGGCATCCACGTGGATGTCCTTGCCGGGCACGCGCACGGTGACTTCAGCCTTCTGCTTCAGCTTTTCCACGGTGAGGATGACGTTGACGTCGATGACGCTGTCGAAGTGACGCGTAACCCGCTCCAGCTTGGCAGTGACGTAGTCGCGGATCGCCGGGGTGACTTCCAGGTGATGTCCGGTGATGTGCAGGTTCATGGCTCGCTCCTTTTTTAGATGGACTTGCGTAGGTTGGCCGGCGAAATGTTGAGCGCTTCTCTGTATTTTGCAATGGTTCGACGCGCCACAACAATGCCTTGTTGGCCAAGAATTTCGGATATTTGACTGTCCGAAAGGGGTTTTCTGGGGTCTTCGGCCGCCACCAGCTGCTTGATCAGGGCCCGGATGGCGGTGGCCGAACAGGCGCCCCCCGTATCCGTGGCCACATGGCTGCCGAAGAAATACTTGAGTTCGAAAATGCCCCGGGGGGTGGCCATGTACTTCTGGGTGGTCACCCGGGAGACGGTGGATTCGTGCAGGCCCAGGGTTTCGGCGATTTCCCGCAGCACCAGGGGACGCATGGCCACCTCGCCGTGTTCGAAGAACTGGCGCTGGCGGTCCAGGATGGCCTGGGACACGCGCAGGATGGTGTCGAAACGCTGCTGCACGTTCTTGATCAGCCAGCGGGCCTCCTGCAGCTGGCCGGAGAGGCTGGAGCCGCGCTGCTTGGAGAGGATCTCGGCGTAGAGCCGGTTGATGCGTAGGCGCGGGTAGGCGTCCGGATTGATGCTGGCGGTCCACTGGTTGCGCACCTTCTTCACCACCACGTCCGGGGTGATGTAGCGGGCATCCAGGGGCGCGTACTGGGCGCCGGGCCGGGGGTTGAGGCTCTTCACCAGGTTGGTGACGGCGCGCAGGCGCTCGTCGTCGCAGCCCAGCAGCTTCTTCAGCTTGGTGAAGTCCCGGCCGGCCAGCAGTTCCAGATGATGGCGCACCAGCTTCAAGGCCTGGTCCCGCACCTCGTCGGCCGGCAGGGCTTCCAGCTGCAGGGCCAGGCATTCGCCCGGAGTACGGGCGCCGACACCGGTCGGGTCCAGGTGCTGCAGGTGGCGCAGGGCGATCTGCAGGTCGTCCAGGTCGATTTCCAGCTCTTCCGGCAGGGCTTCCTGCAGCTCCTCCAGGGGCTGGGTCAGGTAGCCGTCCTCGTCCAGCGCCTCGATGAGGAAGCTGACCAGCTGCCGGTCCCGCTCGGAGAGCTGCATCAGGCCCAGCTGCCAGTTGAGGTGGTCGCGCAGGGAGGTGTTGGCGGCCTGCACTTCCTGGAAGTCGGAATCCTCGTCTTCGTCGCGGGAGGCGGAAGGGTAGCTGCCTTCGGCAAACCAGTCCTCGCCTTCGCCCAGGCTGTCCCGGCTGTCGTCCCGGACTTCTTCGGGGCCATGACTGTCGGCGCCTTCACCGGATTCGCCGCTATCGCCTTCCCGCGGGCCTTCGGCAGCGGCCTCGGCCGTACTGCCGGCGTATTCGCCTTCGCTCCCGCTGTAGGAGGGCTCGTAGTTCTCGTCCTCCCGCTCCAGCAGGGGGTTTTCCAGCAGATACTTCTCCAACTCTTGCTCCAGCTCGAGCGTCGACAGTTGCAGCAGCCGGATGGACTGCTGCAGCTGTGGCGTCAGGGCCAGGTGCTGCGAGAGTTTGAGTTGGAGGGTTGGTTTCATGGACCCGGGGCCGAAGGGGCCGGCGGCAATGAGCGGGTTGAGGGAAAGACTCGGAGACTGGGCTCGTCAGAGACGGAAGCTCTCGCCCAGATATACTTTTCGGACGTCTTCATTATAAACGATCTCATCCGGGCGGCCAGACGCCAGCACCCGGCCCTCATTGATGATGTAGGCCCGGTCGCAGATGCCCAGGGTCTCACGCACGTTGTGGTCGGTGATGAGCACGCCGATGCTGCGGTCCTTGAGGAAACGGATGATCTTCTGGATTTCCAGCACGGCGATGGGGTCCACGCCGGCGAAGGGCTCATCCAGCAGGATGAAACGGGGAGAGGTGGCCAGGGCCCGGGCGATTTCCACCCGGCGGCGCTCGCCACCGGACAGGGCGGCGGCATTGGAAGCGCGGATGTGGCCGATGTGCAGCTCTTCCAGCAGTTCCTCCAGGCGCAGGTCGATCTCGTGCTTGGGCAGCTTCTGCAGTTCCAGCACGGCGCGGATGTTCTCCTCCACGTTGAGCTTGCGGAAGACGGAAGCCTCCTGGGGCAGGTAGGAAATGCCCAGATGGGCCCGCTTGTGGATGGGGAAGTGGGTCACTTCCTGATTCTGCAGCTGGATGGAGCCGCCGTCGGAGGGCACCAGGCCGACGATCATGTAGAAACAGGTGGTCTTGCCGGCACCGTTGGGGCCCAGCAGGCCCACCACCTCACCGCTGCCCACCTCGAAGGACACGTCATGCACCACGGTGCGGGACTTGTAGCGCTTTTTCAGGTTGTTGGCGGAAAGCTTGGCGATGAGGTCGGGGTTCTGCTCGGACATGGGCTATCGGATTCTATGAATGCGGGGGCGTAAAGGCATTGTGCCAGAGGTGTCGCCCGGGGGTTCTACCAGTCGCTGCCGGACTCGTCGTCCCAGCCGCCCTGCAGCACCTGGCGGACGGTGGCGGCGGCAAAGCCGCGGCTGAGGAGGAAGCGGGTCTGTTTGGCCCGCTCGGCCAGATCGGCGGGCAGGGCGGCGAATTTCTTCTGCCACACCTGGCGCGCCCGTTCCAGCTCGCTGCCGCCCTGGGCCAGGGCCGCGGCGACGGTTTCCTCGGCCACGCCCTTCTGCCGCAGTTCCTGGGCCAGCCGGGCATCGCCGTAGCGGCGGGCGCGGATGGCGACCCTTTCACTGGCATAGCGGGCATCGGAAAGCTGGCGGCGGGCCGCCAGGTCGTCCAGCAGGGCCTCCAGCTCAGCCTCGGATTCTGCGTGGGGCGCCAGCTTGCGGGCCAGTTCGGCCCGGCTGTACTCCCGCCGCGCCAGCAGCCCCAGGGCCCGCTGGCGCAGGCTCGGGGTCATTCCCCGGCAGCGGCCGCCGGGGCGGGGTTGGCCACGCCCAGGGCTTCCCGGATCTTGCCTTCGATTTCCTGGGCAATGGCCGGGTTGGCCTTGAGGAATTCCCGGGAGTTGTCCTTGCCCTGGCCGATTTTCTCGCCCTTGTAGGAATACCAGGCGCCGGACTTCTCGATCAGCTTGTTGGCCACCCCCAGTTCGATGATCTCGCCCTCGCGGGAGATGCCTTCGCCGTAGAGGATGTCGAACAGGGCTTCGCGGAAGGGCGGGGAGACCTTGTTCTTCACCACCTTGACGCGGGTTTCGTTGCCGATCACCTCGTCACCCTTCTTGATGCCGCCGATACGGCGGATATCCAGGCGCACGGAGGCGTAGAACTTGAGCGCGTTGCCGCCGGTGGTGGTTTCCGGGGAACCGAACATCACCCCGATCTTCATGCGGATCTGGTTGATGAAGATGACCAGGGTATTGGTCTTCTTGATGTTGGCGGTGAGCTTGCGCAGGGCCTGGCTCATCAGGCGGGCGTGCAGGCCCATCATGGAATCGCCCATCTCGCCTTCGATTTCGGCCTTGGGGGTGAGGGCGGCCACGGAGTCCACCACGATCACGTCCACACCGCCGGAACGCACCAGCATGTCGGCGATTTCCAGGGCCTGTTCGCCGTTGTCCGGCTGGGAGATGAGCAGCTCGCCGATGTTCACGCCCAGCTTCTGGGCGTACTGGGGATCGAGGGCGTGTTCCGCGTCGATGAAGGCGGCGGTGCCGCCCAGCTTCTGCATCTCGGCGACGACCTGCAGGGTCAGGGTGGTCTTGCCGGAGGATTCCGGACCGTAGATTTCCACCACCCGGCCCCGGGGCAGGCCGCCCACGCCGAGGGCCACGTCCAGGCCCAGGGAGCCGGTGGACACCACGTCCACGCCCTTGTCCACTTCGGTCTCGCCCATCTTCATGATGGCGCCCTTGCCGAACTGCTTTTCAATCTGCGCCAGTGCGGCGGTTAGTGCTTTGGCCTTGTTGTCGTCCATGACTGAATTCCCCAAAATCAAGCGGCTGATTATGGCACAAACCCTCCGGCCTACGCCAAGTTACCCGGACTACGTGTTATCCCCAGCATCAAAGGCCTTGGAACACCGCGGCAAAGCAGGGAAAATGGCGCAAATTATGCTAAAGCGATTATTGGCGCCCCCGGCCGCCGCTCCCCTCCCCGCTGCCCGCCTGCCCCTGCTCCCGGGGCTGCTGCTGGTGTTTGCCGCCTATCTGGCGGTGGCCCAGCTGACCATGGCCATCGGCACTGCCGGCCACGGCCTCTTCGTGCCCTTCTGGCCCCCCGCCGGCATTGCCCTGGCCGCCCTCGTCCTGGGCGGCGGACGGCTGTGGCCGGCAGTGCTGCTGGCCACCCTGGGCAGCGCCCTCATCAGCGGCTTTGCTCCCCTCACCGGCCTGCTCATGGGCGCCGGCAACGCCCTCGGCGCCTGGGCCGGCTACCGTCTGCTGCGGGGTCCCCTGCAGTTCGATCCGCGCCTGGGCCGCCCCCAGGACGTGCTGCACCTGTGTTTCAGCGCCCCCGTGCTGGGCGGCGCCATCAGCGCCAGCCTGGGCGTCGGTGCCCTGAGCCTGGGCGGCAGCCTGGAGCCGGCCCAGCTGCTGCCCGCCTGGCGCGGCTGGTGGGTGGGCGACCTGGCCGGCACCCAGCTGCTGGCCCCCCTGCTGCTGGCCTGGCTGCAGCCCCGGGAAGGCCTGGACCAGGGCCGCTGGCGCCATCTGGCGGTGGCGGCGGTGGTCGCCGCCGCCCTCAGCAGCCTGTGGTTCTTCTCCGAACGGGCCCCCGAATCCTTCGCCTACGCCGGCCTGCTGCTCCTGCTGACCCTGATCTGGATCGCCTTCAGCTGCGAATTGCGCCTGGTGACCCTGGCCCTGGCCACCACGGCCCTGACGGCCGCCGTCTTCGCTGCCCTGGGCACCGGCCCCTTCGCCAATATCGAGCCCCAGCTGGTGCAGGTGAAGCTGCAGGTGCTGATCGCCTCCCTCACCGCCGTGACCCTGGCCCTGGCCGCCGCCAACCGGCAGCGCCGCAGCGCCGAGGAGGACCGCAACCGGGCGGAGGAGCGCCTGGAACAGGTGCTGGACTCCCTCGACGACGTCATCTGGACCCTGGAGGCGGAGGAACGGCGTTTCTCCTTCGTCAGCGGCGCCACCCAGCGCCTCAGCGGTCATTCCGCCGCCGAGCTGTATGCGAACGCCATGCGCTGGGCCGACGATCTGCATCCGGCGGACCGGGAAACCACCCTGGCCGCTTTCGAACGGCAGTTCGCGGGGGAAGCCGCCGACCAGGAATTCCGCATCATCCGCGACGGCGAGGTACGCTGGCTGCGGGTCCGCAGCCATCCGGTGGTGGTGGCGGAGCGGGTGGTGCGCATCCACGGCATCACCCAGGACGTCACCTCCCTGCACCGGGCCATGGACCGCCTCGCCGCCAGCGAGGAGCGCCTGCGCCGGGCCCTGGGCGCCTCAGAGGTGGGGGTGTGGGACTGGGCGGTGGAGACAGGCAATCTGCAGTTCGTCCTGGCCGTGGCCGACGGCAACGGCTACCGTCTGGCCGAGCGCAGCGTCGGCCTAGCCGAATGGGAGGCCAGCCTGCACCCGGAGGACCGGGCCCGGGCCATGCAGGCCCTGCTGGATTGCCGCGACGGGCGCAGTCTCCGCTTCCGCTGCGAATACCGCACCCACACCCGGCACGGCCACTGGCGCTGGTTCCGCGGCGAAGGCCAGGTGGTGGGCAGCGCCGACGGCCAGGCCCGGCACCTGGCCGGCACCTTCCGCGACATCCACGAGCGCAAGCAGGTGGAGGCGGAACTGGAGAAGCTCTCCATGGCGGTGGAACAGAATCCCTCGGTGGTCTTCATCACCGACGCCCAGGGCCGCTTCGAATACTGCAACCAGGCCTTCTCGGAAGTCACCGGCTACGGCCTGGAGGACATCCTGGAACAGACGCCGCGGCTACTCAAGTCCGGGCTCAACGAGGTCGGCACCTATGCCGACCTGTGGCGCACCATCAACGCCGGCAAGACCTGGCGCGGACGCCTGCTCAACAGGCGGCGGGACGGCAGCATCTACGTCTGCCTGCAGGCCATCGCCCCCATCCGCGACGCCAACGGGCGCATCACCCACTTCGTCAGCATCAGCCAGGACCTCTCCGAACTGCAGGAATCGCCGGACCTGTGGCCGCCCCGGCGGCGCAGCTGAAGGGCGCCGGTCAACGCAAAAGGCCGCCCGCGGGCGGCCTTTTGACTGGCGGGGCGGCAGCGGCTCAGGCGGCGTCGCCCATCTGGGACTGCAGGTAGTTTTCCAGGCCCACCAGTTCGATCAGCTTCAGCTGCTGTTCCAGCCAGTGGGTGTGGTCCTCTTCCGTGTCGTCCAGCATCTTCAGCAGCATGTCCCGGGTCACGTAGTCCTTGTGGGCCTCGCAGCGGGCCATGGCGGCACGCAGTTCCTTGACCACGGAGATTTCTACGGCCAGGTCGCTCTTCAGCATCTCCGGCACGGTCTTGCCGATCTTCATGGACTTGGCCGGGGTCATGCCCGGAGTGCCTTCCAGGAACAGGATGCGCTTGATGAGCCAGTCGGCATGCTCGGTTTCGTCCTGCATCTCGTGCCAGATGCGCTCGTTGAGCTTCTTCAGGCCCCAGTTCTCGTACATGCGGGCGTGGATGAAGTACTGGTCCCGGGCCATCAGTTCGCCGGCCAGGAGTTCGTTCAACAGCTTGATGACTTCAGTGTTGCCTTTCATGGCGCGCTCCGCGGAAAAAGGGGGAATGGGCCGATGGTAATCCAGGCCCGGGGCTTAGGCCAGCACCGGCGCCTGCAGCCGCTGCCGCAGCACGTCCAGGGCATGGGCCACGGTCTGGGCCCGCACCGCCTCCCGGTCGCCGGCGAAATGGCGGGTTTCCAGCGCCACCCAGTCCTCGGGGCCGGCCCAGGCGAAGCACACCGTGCCCACCGGCTTGGCCGGGGTGCCGCCGGTGGGACCGGCGATACCGCTGACCGCCAGCGCCCACTGGGCGCGGCTTCTGGCAATGGCACCCTGGACCATGGCGCCTGCCGTGGCTTCCGACACAGCCCCTTCGCTACGCAAGGTCTGGCGCGGCACGCCGAGCATGTCCTGCTTGGCCTCGTTGCTGTAGGTGATGAAGCCCCGGTCGAACCAGTTGGAGCTGCCGGCGATGGCGGTGCAGCACTGGCCGATCCAGCCGCCGGTGCACGACTCGGCGGTGGCAAGGCGCTCGCCCCGCTGCAGCAGGGCTTCGCCGACGGCGGCGGCCAGGGCCTCCAGCTCGGCCTGGGCGGGTCCACCGCTCACAGCAGGCGCCCCAGGACGAAGTGCAGCACGGCCAGGGAGAGGATGGTGTAGAGGCCGGCAAAGACGTCGTCCATCATGACGCCGAAGCCGTTCTTCACCTGCTCGTCGAAATAGTTGGCCGGATAGGGCTTGAAGATGTCGTAGATGCGGAACAGCAGGAAGGCCGTGGTCTGCCACAGGGCCGTCTGCCACCAGAACTGGCCCACCGGGCAGAAGAACAGCACCAGCCAGAAGGGCACGATCTCGTCCCAGACGATGGAACCGTGGTCCACCACCCCCAGGTCCCGGCCGGTGCGGTGGCAGGCCAGCACGCCGCCGACGAAGCACACCAGGAGGAAGACGAGGAAGCCGATTTCGTCGAAATTGGGCCGGATCAGGGAATAGACGGCCCAGGAGAAAAGGGTGCCGGCCGTGCCCGGGGCGAAGCGGGAGAGGCCGCTGCCCAGGCCGCAGGCGACGAAGTGGGCCGGATGGGAGAAGAGGAAGCGCAGGTCAGGTCGCACGGAAGTGGTCATATCCCTTGAATTGATCCATGAATTCGGGAGGCAATGGCGCCCCGTCGCCATCATACAGGCTCACCCCGGCACCTTCGGCCGCGTAGCCGATACGCCACAGGGTCAGCTCCAGGTCGGCGGCCAGGGCCGCCAGGGCCATGCGTTTTTCCGCCGGTGCGGTGAAGGCCAGTTCGTAGTCGTCGCCGCCGGCCAGCTGGCAGCGCTGGGCCAGCAGCGGGTCCACGCCCCTGGGCAGCAGGGGCAGCTGGCCCACGTTGAGGCGCAGCTCCACCCCGGAGCGCTCGGCGATATGACCCACGTCAGCCAGCAGACCGTCGGAAATGTCGATGGCCGCCGTGGCCAGCTGCCGCTGCACCAGGGCCAGGCCCAGGGCAATGCGCGGCCGGGGCCGCTGCAGGGCGGTGAGGCAGCGCTGCACCAGGGCCTCGGGCAGTTCAATCTTGCCCTGCAGCTGGGCCAGGCCCAGGGCCGCCAGGCCGGGCTGGCCGGAAACCCACAGGTCGTCGCCGGCCTTGGCGCCGTCCCGGCGCAGGGCCTGGCCCGGTGCCACTTCGCCGAGGGCGGTGACGCACAGGTTGAGCGGGCCCCGGGTGGTATCGCCGCCCACCACGTCCACCTGGCTGGCCCTGGCCAGGGTGAAGAAGCCCTTGGCGAAGGCGGCCAGCCAGGCCTCGTCGGCTTCGGGCAGGCTGCCGGCCAGCAGCACCCAGCGGGGCTTGGCACCCATGGCGGCGAGGTCGGAAAGATTGACGGCCAGGGTCTTCCAGCCCAGGCCTTCGGGATCGGTGTCGGGCAGGAAGTGCACGCCGGCCACCAGCATGTCGGTGGTCACCGCCAGCTCCATGCCGGGGGAGGGCTGCAGCAGAGCGCAGTCGTCGCCGGGACCGAGCACGGCCCCCGGTGTCGGGCCGGCGAAGTGGCGGGCGATCAGTTCAAACTCGGAAGGCATGGGCGGTTTTGCTCGGGGGCGGACAGTCGGGGAAAACGGAGGCAAGAGAAAGGGCACAGGGATCACAGAGAAGTCTCCGTGGCCGCTGTGCCCCGCCGGGAATGCCGGATCAGCCGCGCTGCTGCCTGCGCTTGGCTTCGACCTCGGCCGCCCGCAGCTTGCCGGCCAGCTTGTCGAGGACGCCGTTCACGTACTTGTGGCCGTCGGTGCCGCCGTAACCCTTGGCCAGCTCGATGCACTCGTTGATGATGACCTTGTAGGGCGTTTCCGGATGATGGGTCAGCTCCAGGGCGCCCAGCAGCAGGATGCAGGCCTCGATGGGGGACATCTCGTCGAAGCCCCGGTCGAGGAAGGGCGTCAGTTCGGCCACCAGGGCTTCCCGCTGGGCCAGGGCGCCGCGCACCAGGCCGACGAAGAATTCCCGGTCGGCCTTGTCGAAGCCGGAGACGTCGGCCATATGGGCCTCGATCGCGGCCTCGTCCTGACCGCCGATGCGCCACTGGTACAGGCCCTGCAGGGCGAATTCCCGGGAACGGCGGCGGGGGGATTTGGCGGCGGCGGGCTTGCCGGCGGGTTTCTTGGCTTCGGTCATGGTGTTGCCTTCACTTCAGGTTGGCCGGGCGGCCCCGGTGGGGCGCTCCCGGCGGATAAATTACTTGCCGACGGCTTTGAGCAGATTGGCCATTTCCACGGCGGCCTGGGCGCAGTCGGCACCCTTGACCTGCATGCGGACCAGGGCCTGGTCGTCGTTTTCGGTGGTGAGGATGCCGTTGGCGATGGGCACCCCGGTCTTCAGCTGCACTTCCAGGACGCCGCGGCAGGAATCGTTGGAGACCACCTCGAAGTGGTAGGTCTCGCCGCGGATCACCGCCCCCAGGGCCACCAGGGCGTCGTACTTGCCGGTCTGGGCCATGGTCTGCAGCACCAGGGGAATCTCCAGGGCGCCGGGCACGGTGGCGATGGTGATGTCGCCGGCGGCCACGCCCAGGCGCTGCAGCTCGGCGGTGCAGGCGGAGAGCAGGCCTTCGCAGACGTCCAGGGTGAAGCGGGCCATGACGATGCCGACCTTGAGGCCGGCGCCGTTGAGGTTGATGTCGTGTTCGGGGATGTTGTCGTAGCGGGCCATGGTCTCAGGGCTTTTCAATGTCGGTGACGAAACCGGTGACTTCGAGGCCGAAGCCGGTCATGGAAGGCATGCGGCGCGGGCTGGAGAGCAGCTTCATCTTGCGCACGCCCAGCTGGCGCAGGATCTGGGCGCCGATGCCGTAGATGCGCGGGTCCCACTTCTTCGGCGCCGGGGCGGCGGCCTTTTCGGGGCACAGGGCGGCGCGCAGGTCGCTACCGCTCTGGGGCCGGTGCAGCAGCACGATGACGCCGCTGCCGTGCTTGGCCAGGGCCTGCTGGGCCTGGTCGATGGAGACGGTATGCACGCCGCCGGCAGGGTCGAGGAAGTCGAGCACGGAGACGGGCTCATGGACCCGCACCAGGGTTTCCTGATCGGCCTTGATCTCGCCCTTGACCAGGGCCAGGTGCACCTCGTCGGCCACCCGGTCGTGGAAGGCGTGCAGCTGGAACTCGCCGTGGGGGGTCTGCACGGTCTTGACGCGCAGGGGCTCCACCAGGGTTTCGTGTTCGCTGCGGTAGTGGATCAGGTCGGCGATGGTGCCGATCTTGAGGCCGTGCAGTTTGGCGAATTCGATCAGGTCCGGCAGGCGGGCCATGGTGCCGTCTTCCTTGAGGATCTCGCAGATGACGGAGGACGGCTCCAGGCCGGCCAGGGCGCCCAGGTCGCAGCCGGCCTCGGTGTGGCCGGCGCGCACCAGCACGCCGCCGGGCTTGGCGGTGATGGGGAAGATGTGGCCGGGCTGGACGATGTCGTCGGGACCGGCGTTCTTGGCCACGGCGGCCTGCACGGTGCGGGCCCGGTCGTGGGCCGAAATGCCGGTGGTGACGCCCTCGGCGGCCTCGATGGAGACGGTGAAGGCGGTGCCGTAGGGGGTCTTGTTGTCCCGGGCCATCTGGGTCAGGCCCAGCTGGCGGGAGCGTTCCTCGGTGATGGTGAGGCAGACCAGGCCACGGCAGTGGGTGACCATGAAGTTGATGGCTTCGGGGGTAATGAAGTCGGAGGCGATGATGACGTCGCCTTCGTTTTCCCGGTCCTCCTCGTCCACCAGGATGACCATCTTGCCGGCGCGGATGTCGGCGATGATGTCCTGGATCGGGGAGATGGCACTGGCAGTAGCGGCATTCATGGCGTTCAGGCTTCCGGATTGAGCATGCGCTCGACGTAGCGGGCGATGAGGTCCACTTCCAGGTTCACCTTGGCGCCCACGTGCAGGCGGTTCAGGGTGGTGACTTCCAGGGTGTGGGCGATGAGGTTGATGCTGAAGGTGCTGCCGCTGACCGTGTTGGTGGTGAGGCTGACGCCGTCCACGGTCATGGAGCCCTTGCGCGCGATGTACTTGGCCAGCTCGGCCGGCGCTTCGATCTGCAGCAGGCGGTTGGCTTCCTTGCCTTCGCCGATGAGGTCGAAGCGGGTCACGGTGCCGACCCCGTCCACATGGCCGGAGACCAGGTGGCCGCCGAGGCGGTCCGCCAGGCAGAGGGCCTTCTCCAGGTTCACCGGGCCGGGCTCGGCCAGGCCCACGGTACAGGAGAGGGTCTCGGGGGAGACGTCCACGCAGTAGTGGCTGGGGGTCTTTTCCACCACGGTGAGGCAGACGCCGTTGTGGGCGATGGAATCGCCCAGGGCCACGTCCGTCATGTCCAGGCCGCCGGGCTCCACGGTCAGCCGGAAGCCGGCCTCACGGGCGGTCAGATGGGTGATGCGACCGACGGCCGCGACGATACCGGAAAACATGGATTTATCTCGGAATTTTGGGGTTGGGGAAGGGGATTTTATCACGCCGCACCGGGGGGCTCCGGATGGGGACCGCCCCGGGGCGGGACGGCGGCCACGGCCGCCGGCAAGTGGAACCTAGTCCTGTTCCAGCCAGGGCAGCAGGTGGCCCATGCGGGCCGCCTTGGTTTCCAGATAGTCCTGGTTGCGCGGGCCGCGGCCGGCCACATGGGGCACCCGCTCGGTCACATTGACACCCCGGGCGGTGAGGGCCGACACCTTGGCCGGATTGTTGGTCATCAGGCGCACCGCCGGCACCCCCAGGGTGTTGAGCATGGCGGCGGCGACGCCGTAGTCCCGGGCGTCGTCGGGCAGGCCCAGGGCCCGGTTGGCGTCCACCGTGTCCAGGCCCTGGTCCTGCAGGGCGTAGGCCCGCAGCTTGTCCAGCAGGCCGATGCCCCGGCCTTCCTGGCGCAGGTACAGCAGCACGCCCCGGCCCTCCTTGGCGATGGCCGCCAGGGCCGCCTCCAGTTGGGGACCGCAGTCGCAACGCAGGGAAAAGAGGCCGTCGCCGGTGAGGCATTCGGAATGGAGGCGGGTCAGGGCCGGCACGCCGTCGCCCACCTGGCCCAGGGTCAGGGCCAGATGCTCCTTGCCGGAAGCGGTTTCCTGGAAGCCGTGCAGGCGGAAGACGGCCCAGGGCGTGGGCAGTTCGCAGCTGGCCACCAGGGCCACGGCCGGCAGGGAAGGGGTGGAAGTCATGTTGTTATAAGTTGAATTTTATTGAGCTGTTCTCTGGGCAGGCCCACCGCGGCGGTAGGCAACTCCCCATGGGGTCATGCCATATTAGGCCAGACGGGGCCGGGCCAAAAGCGAAAAATATCGGGCGAAAAGATCAACCCGGTTCACCAATCAGGCGCCCGGGGCCACCCGCTGCAGGACCTGGAGGAACGGGGTGGCCTCCTGGAAACCCACCACCCGCAGGCCGGCGATTTCCTGGCCGGCGGCATCGAAGAAGATGATGCCGGGCGGACCGAACAGCTTGAAGCGCTGCAGCAGGGCCTTGTCGTCCTCGCTGTTGGCGGTGACGTCGGCCTGCAGCAGGGTGAAGCCGGCCAGCTTGGCCCGGACCTTGGGGTCGGCGAAGGTGAAGCGCTCCATTTCCTTGCAGGAGACGCACCAGTCCGCATAGAAATCCAGCATCACCGGCTTGCCCGCCGCCTTGACCCGGGCTTCCAGGTCGGCCACGGATTTTACCCGGACGAAGGGCAGGGCGGGAGCCTCGGCCCCGCCGCCCGCCGCCGCATTGGCCGCCACCACGCCCTTGAGGGGCTGCAGGGGGTCCCGGGAGCCGGCCGCCAGGCCCACCACCAGGGCGGCGCCGGCCAGCAGCATGACGATGCCGATGCCCTTCCAGAAGCGCTGCCAGCCCTTGGCCGTGGCCGGCAGGGGGTCCAGGGCGTGCATGAAGACGGCCGGCACGATCAGCAGCAGGGCCCAGCCGGCCATCACCAGGGCCGCCGGCAGCACCGGCGACACCAGCCACAGGGCGGTGCCGAGGAGGATGACGCCGAAGGCCTTCTTCACCGCTTCCATCCAGGGTCCGGACCGGGGCAGCAGGGTGGTGGCGGAGAGGCCCACCAGCAGCAGGGGCACGCCCATGCCCAGGGCCATGGCGAAAAGGGCGGCGCCGCCCAGCACCGCATCGCCGCTCTGGCCGATGTAGAGCAGGGCCCCGGCCAGGGGGGCGGCGACGCAGGGGCCGACGATCACCGCCGACAGGGCCCCCATGGCGAACACCGCCGCCAGGTGGCCGCCGTGCAGGTGGCTGGCCTCTTCCGACAGCTTGCTCTGCAGGAAGCTGGGCAACTGCAGCTCGTAGAAGCCGAACATGGAGAAGGACAGCACCACGAAGACGGCGGCGAAGGCGCCCAGCACCCAGGGATTCTGCAGGGCGGCGGAGAGCAGGGTGCCGGTGAGGCCGGCGACCACCCCCAGGGCGGCGTAGGTCACCGCCATGCCCAGCACGTAGGCCAGGGAGAGGAGGAAGCTCTTGCTGCGGGAAACGTGGTGCCCCTGGCCGACGATGATGCCGGAGAGGATGGGGATCATGGGGAAAACGCAGGGGGTCAGGGCCAGCAGCAGGCCGAAGCCGAAGAAGGTGGAGACGGCCAGCCAGAAGCCGGCGTTCTGCAGCAGGCCGGCGATATGGCCGCTCTCGTCGCCGGCGGCGTCGGGCACCGCGGCCGGGGCGCTGCCCGGGGCCGGCAGGGTGACGCTGAGCTTTTGTTCCTGGGGCGGGTAGCAGACCCCGGCATCGGCGCAGCCCTGAGCCGTCACCTTGAGGGTGATGGGGCCGGACTGGTTGGCGCTCAGCGGCAGGCGGATGGCCACGCTCTTGTAATAGACCTCCACGTCGCCGAAGTTGTCATCATGCTTCTGCTTGCCGGCGGGGAACACGGGGGTGCCCAGGGTGGCGCCCTCGGCGGCGAACCTGAACTTGTCCCGGTACAGGTAATAGCCCTTGGCGATGCTGTAGCGCACCTCCACGGTCTTGTCGTCCAGGGCCCGGGCTTCGGGCTTGAAGGCCACCAGGGGATCGAGGAATTCCTGGGCGGCCACGGGCAGGGCCAGGCCCAGCAGGATCAGGCACGGCAGCAGCCAGCGCCACAACGGGAAAATCAGGGAAGCAATCACGGCGTCACTCGGGGCGGGTCTCGGTCACGACCCAGTTGAGGTAATCGGGCAGCCCTTCGGCCACGGGCCAGGCAACGATCTCCGGCACGTCGTAGGGATGCAGTTCCAGCAGGCGGGCCCGCAGTTCGGGGAAGCGATCGGCGGCGGTCTTCAGCTGCAGGGGCGTCTCGGTGGCCATCTCCACCTTTCCCTGCCAGCGGTAGATGGAGGCGCAGGGCGCCAGCACGTTGGCGCAGGCCGCCAGACGGGCATCCACCAGGGCGGCGGCGAGGCGGGCGGCGGTTTCGCCGTCCGGGCAATTGGTCTGCACCAGCAGTACCGGGTTGGCTTTTTTGGAGGTGGTCATGGGGCCATCTTAGCCGAGAGCGGCGTTTCGCGTTTTGATCTGCCTGCGCCTGTCGCCATCTCAGCGCAGCAGGCGGCGCCGGGTCAGCACCAGGGCGACGAGGAAGGCGACGGCAGTGATGGCCAGCAGCACCGCCACGTGCAGCAGGGCATTGGCCGGCACCTGGCCCTGCAGCAGGGGCCGCACCAGTTGCACGGCGTGGGTCAGGGGCAGCGCCTCGGTCAGCCCCTGGACCAGGACCGGCAGCTGTTCCCGGGGGAAGAAGACGCCGGAAAGCAGCATGGTGGGGGTGATGAAGAGGGTGAAGTAGTACATGAAGAAATCGTAGGAGGGTGCCAGGGCATTGACGATCAGGCCCAGGGCGGCGAAGGCCAGGCCGGTGAGCAGGATCACCGGCAGCACTCCCAGGGCCAGGGGCGAATGGGAGAGGCCGAGGACGAAGATCACCGTGAGGATGGCGCAGCCGGAAAGGAGGCTCTTGGTGGCGGCCCAGATCAGCTCGCCCAGCATCACGTCCTCCAGTTCCAGGGGGGCGTTGAGCATGGCCTCCCAGGTCTTCTGCACGTGCATGCGGGAGAAGGCCGAATAGAGGGCTTCGAAGGTGGCTGCGTTCATGGTGCTGGCGCACACCGTGCCGGCGGCCAGGAAGGCCACGTAGGAGGTGCCGGCCACCTCCGGCAGCATGCTGCCCAGGCCGTAGCCCAGGCCCAGCATGTAGATCAGGGGGTCGGCCAGGTTGCCCAGGATGGAAGGCAGGGCCAGCTTGCGCCAGACCAGGAAATTGCGTTGCCACACGGGAAACCAGCGGGCGGAAAGGCGGGGCGGCGCGTAGAGGGAAGGGGAGGAAGTGGCGGCATTCATGGCGCCATTATCCGACCTTGGCGCCCGGAAGGTAAGTACCCCGGTCGGGGCGGGGCCGCCGACCGGGGGCAAACGGGCCTCGAACGGGCCTCAGCAGGCGCTGAAAACCGTCTCCGTGCCTTGGTCCCAGCCGTCCCAGAGGAAGTCGTCGGACTTGCCGTCGGCGATCAGGCGCAGGGCGTAGCGCACCTGCTCCTCGTAGAACTGGCAGAAGGCGCCGGTCTTCTCCATGCCGCCGTTCATCTCGTTGGCCTCCGCCGGGCAGGGACTGCCGCAGAAGTGGCGGATGGGGCAGGAAGCGCAGGGCTCGAACTTGTCCACGTCCCGCCCGGTGACTTCTTTGAAGGCCGGCGACTCCAGGGCGGCCGCCACGCCGTCGGTGAACAGGTTGCCGCCCTCGAAGGCCGGCAGGCCGATGAACTCGCTGCAGGGAAAGAGGCCGCCGTCCGCCGCCAGGGCGAAGAAGGCCCGGCCGCCGCCGCAGGGAGAGATGTCGCACATCAGGCGCCGCGCCGTGGGAGCCAGGATGGCCAGCAGGATGTTGGCGAAGTTGGCCACCACCAGCTTGCGCCCGGTCTCCCGGTAAAGCTCGTGGGTCCGCTCCAGGGCGGCGATGAAGGCCCGGGCGAAATCCCCGTCCGCCGGCTTGACCCCCCGGGCGCCGGAAAGGGTGCAGCGCACCGCATTCAACATGCAGGTGGGCACCTGGTGGCGGTGGAACAGCTCCACCATGTCCGTCAGGTGGGCCAGGTTTTCCGTGGTGCAGGTGGTGATGACGCTCCAGGAGCCGTAGCCCTGGAGCCGCTCCATGGCCCGCAGCACGTGCTGGTGCACCCCCTGGCCGGCCCAGGTGTGGCGGGTGGCGTTGGTGATGGGGGCGGTGGGACCGTCCAGGGAAAGGCCGATGCTGACGTTGCGCTGCATGAGGAAGTCGGCGGCGGCATCGGTGAGCAGGGTGCCGTTGGTCTGCACGCCGAAGGCGAAGTCGTCCTGGAACAGGTCGATGGCGGCGAACAGGGCCTCCCGGTTCATCAGGGGTTCGGCGCCGTGGAAGATGAGGCGGGGCTTGCGCGCCCCCTCGCCGCCGTCCATCACCGTGGCGAAGTATTCCTTCAGCCGCTGCAGGGCCCCCAGCAGCCGTTCCGCCGGCATATCGCTGCCGTGGCGGCGCAGGGTGTCGGGGATGTAGCAGTAGGTGCAGTCCAGGTTGCAGCGTTCCGTCGGGTTCACATAGACGCCGGAGGGCTTCAGCTCGAAGCGGAGGGCGTGGATTTCCTGGGCGAACTTCGCCGCCTGGGCCTGGAAGCGCTCGGCCAGCTCGCTGCCGCACAATTCCGTCTCCACCCGGTCCTTGTCCACCAGGGACCAGAAGGCGGTTTCCGGGTGCAGCAGGGCCACGTAGCGCTCATGGCCGATGTCGTAGGGCTGCAGCCGGCGCAGGTGGGGAGCCGGACCGTTCACTTGGCCGCCTTCCGGTCCATCAGGACGTAGTGGGAGAGGCCGATGCCGTCCGGGTTGCAGGACTTGCGGCTGGCGATGACCGGGGCCGGAGCGGCGGCCTGGGTGGGCTGGGTGGCAGCCTGCTGGGCAGTGGTGGCTTGGCTGGTAACTTGAGTGGTGGTTTTCATGGGGTCCTCCCGCGAAGGTATGAAAAAAAAGCAAAAGGGCTCCGGCGGCCTGTCTCGAAAGAAACATGCCGCCGGAGCCCTTTGCCTGGAACTCCACGACTTCCGCCCGTCTTCTGGCTTACGGATCGACCGGTCCTGCTACTGGGCTCCCCCTTCCCGCCGCATTTGCTGCGGCAGTGGGTGGCGTGGAAAAACTGCACCACGCCGTGGAACGACCGTCCCCGATTACAGCGGCGGGCCCGCCACGGAGTTGCACCGTGTTCCGAAAGCGGAAGCCGAATGGGGGCGGATTCTGGCCGCCGGCCCGGGGAGGGTCAAGGCCGACGGCAGCCGGATTTGATCCAGGTAAAGCGCCTCTGTCCGAGGTCGGATTTTTGCCCGGCAGCCCTGCGCTTGCCTCCTTTCCCTGCCCCCTTGCCCTTCCCCTTCAGCGTCCGCCTCCGGGCCCGCCGATGGCCCGCAGGGGCGCCGCCGGGCGCGGGACCTCGCCGCCCGCGGCGGACTCCGGCTTTCTCTGGGCAGCGCCGCAGATGCGCTCCGGGTCCAGCACCTGGAGGATTTTTTCCCTGTCCGGCTGGCGCGGCTTGATGATGGCCTGCACGTAGCCGGCGTCCTGGCGGATCATCTCCGGGATCGGCTCCAGGCGCTCGGCGTCGAATTCGGGCACGGCATAGAGATCGTCCACCAGCAGCCCCATGAGGCCGTCCCGCACCCGCACCACGACGATCTGGCTGTGGTTGTCCACCTCCTTGGCCGGGTAGTTGAGGAGGAAGCGCATATCCACCACCGGCACCAGGGTGCCGCTGTCGCCGCCACCGCTCTGGAAGCTGATGACGCCGCAAAGATAGCGGCGGGAGCCGCTCATGGGGGAAAGCCGGGCCGGGTCCACCGCCTCCAGCACTTCGGCCGCCGGCAGGCCATACACCTTGTCGCCGACGACGAAGGTGGCCAGCTCCACGCTCTGCCCGCCCCGGGCGTGCAGGTCGCCGTAGCTGCCTTCCAGCACCGCTGGGCGCCGCTCCCGGGGGGCTGCGGCGGCACTGCCATCGCCCACGGGGACGAACACCAGGGCCACCACGTCGTTGCTGTAATCGCCGCTGTTCTTGAATTCCCGGTAGCCGAAGGAGGCGGTGCTGCCGACGATCCAGGTGCGCCCGGCCAGCTGCACCACCCGGGAGCGGCCCTCGCCGTTGGCGGCGGCGAAGAGGCTCTTGTCTACCTCCAGCAGGCTTTCCGCCGGAAAGCGTTCGTCGGAGGAGGCGATGATGCGGCCGCTGCGCTCGGCGAAGACGGCGAAGGCCCCGGCCTGGGGCGGCAGGGAATCGGCCAGCATGGCGGCGAACTGGGGCGCTGCGTCGAAGACGATGCCGATGCCCCCCACCACCTTGGCCGGATCGTCGGGATGGCGGATGGCGGCGTTGTAGACGTAGGTGGGGCGGCCGCCGTAGAGCCAGCTCTTCTCGAAGGGGGAGACGCAGTAATGCTGGGTGCTGGGCAGGTAGAAGACGGACTGGACCCAGCCCGCATCCACCTTCTTGCCCACCAGGTTGAGGCTGTCGCCGTGCAGGTTGGAAGCGGCGACGATGGTGCCGGAAAGGTCGTACACGAAGAGCCGGGAATAGACGGTGTACAGGCTGTTGATGTATTCCAGGATGCCGGCCATGGCCTGGGCCTCCGCCTCGCCGGGACGGCCGGCGGCCATGCTGCGGCGCAGGGCCGAGGTGAGGGCCCACCAGCGGCAGTCGTTGGCCCGCTCGTAGAGGTTGCGGTCCATGATGTCGATCATCAGGCGGGAGATGAACTGCACGTCCTGCAGGCTGGAGGAGATGGCGGTCTGGTAGAGGTCGGCGATGGAGCGGGCGAAGAGGTCGCTGGTGCGGTCGCCGGTCTCGGAAATCTGCTGCAGCACGGATTTGAGCTTGAGCAGGTCGCCCCGCTTGTCGGCGGCCATGATCTGGCCGTTCCACACCACCCGGCGCAGGGAGAGGTTGATGCCCTCGGCTCCCCGGGCGATGTCGGCCAGGGCCGGGCAGAAGGTGTCGGCGTGGGCCAGCACGCCCTCCAGCACCTCCGCCGGCAGGCTCTCGGCGGCCTGGCCCAGGCCGGCTCGGAAGGCGGAGCTGACCGGCACCATGACATGGCCCACCCAGCCGGGCCCGACGTAGCCCTGGTAGCCCCGGGTGGGGCAGGTCCTGGCCAGGTATTCGCGGCCGCCCCAATCTACGATGCGGTAATCCGCATCCCGCACCTGCTCCAGGCGGCGGCCCAGGGGCACGTGGTCGGCATCGCTGGAGGCGATCACCGTGCCCTGGGCGTCCAGCAGCAGCATCACCGAACGGTCCTCCCGGCGACGCAGGTTGCGGAAGATGCTCTCCGTCTCGTCGGCAAAGCGGAAGCACAGGCACAGCACCCCCAGGGGCTCGCCGCTGTCGCCGTCGTCGATGCGCTGGGAGTAGATGAGGGCCCGCTCCAGACCGGGGCGCAGGTCGCTGGCGCGGAAGGTCTCCACATAGCCGTCGGTGTGCAGGGTCTGCTGCAGCAGGGGGTCCTGGGAGAAGAGCACGGGGCTGGCGCCGTCCAGGTGGGCGATGACCCGGCCATTGAGGTCCAGCACCAGGATTTCGTCGTACACCGTGTATTTGTCCCGGTACTCCTGCAGGCGGCGCAGGATGCGGGCCTTCTCCCCTTCCAGGGTCTCCTGGTCCGGCGCCTCCTTGCGCTGGCGGATGAAGTCGCGGATGTCCTCGTCCGTGGCCAGGAAACCCACGTCGGCAGTGCGCTCGTAGAGGTTGCGGATCAGGATGTCCACCGCCACCTGGGCCTTGGAGCCGATCTCCAGCACCACCTTGCGGATGTTCTCCTGCACCAGGTTCTCGATCAGCTGCCGCTCCAGGCGGCCGAATCCTTCCCGGGTGGCGCCCATGGTCGGCAGGATGGTCTTGGCCTCGGCCGGGCAGTTCATCTTGGCCGTGGCCTCGATCATGCCCCAGGTGAAATTGAGGTTCTCCAGCTGCTTTTCGCACTGGGCGACGCTGCGCATGAAGGGGATGAAGGCCTCCACCAGGCCCTGGTTGTCGTCGTGCATGGCACTCCTCCTAGGATGGCGCCGGCGGTGGGCGTGAGGGCCCCTGCCAGTCGGAATATGGGAGGTCGTGCGGTGGTGGTCGGGCCTTATGGGGAACGACAGGCAGCGGGCTGGCCCTGGGCCGCTGCCGGCGCCCGGGTCGATGCCCGGGTCATGGGTGGGGAGATTGTAGCGTGAAGCCCGGCTTTGCATAGCCCCCGGGAATTCCCGGGGCCGGAGGCGGCCCTCAGTCCCGCAGTTCGCGGCCGGTGAGCTTGATGAAGACGTCTTCCAGATTGGCCGCCCGGTGCACGTAGTGCAGGCCCGGGGCGGCGGTCAGGGCCTCCAGCAGGGATGCCGGCTCGCGGCAGTAGAAGAAGGCCGTCTCGCCGGAGATTTCGCAGCGGTCCGCCAGATGGCCGTGGCCTTCGGCCCAGGCCGGGGCGTTTTCGCCGTAAACCTCCACCACCTGGGGCTCGATGTGGCTGGCGATCAGCTCCCGGGGGCTGCCCTGGGTAATCAGGCGGCCGTGGTCGAGCACCGCCAGCTGGTGGCAGAGGCGCTCCGCCTCGTCCATGAAGTGGGTGGTGAGGATAAGGGTCTTGCCCCGGGCGGTGAGGGCCTTGAGGCGCTCCCAGATGAGGTGCCGGGCCTGGGGATCGAGGCCGGTGGTGGGCTCGTCGAGGAAGACGATGTCCGGGTCGTTGACCAACGCCCGGGCCAGGGTCAGGCGCCGCTTCATGCCGCCGGAGAGGCTCTTCAGGGGCGACTTTTCCTTGCCGCCGAGGCCGGCGAATTCCAGCAGCTCGGGAATACGGGCCAGCACCGTGGCGTCGCTGAGGCCGAAGTAGCGGCCGTACACCAGCAGGTTCTCGGCCACCGTGAAATCCGGGTCCAGGTTGTCGAACTGGGGCACCACACCGGTCCGCAGACGGGCTTCCCTGGCCGCCTGCGGCACGGGCAGGCCGTTCAGCCGCACCGCGCCGGACTCCGGGGCCGTGAGGCCGAGACAGCAGCGCAGGGTGGTGGTCTTGCCGGCGCCGTTGGGCCCGAGCAGGCCGAAGCAGGTGCCCGGCTCGACGGCAAAGGAGACGCCGTCCACGGCGGTGAAATCGCCGTAGCGCTTGACCAGGGATTCGACGATCAGAGGTTGCACAGGAGCCCTATCCATTTCTGTTTGAGCCCTGCCCGGGAAGGCAGGAGGGATGCCGTTCTCCGGCCAGGCAAGGCGGAGATGCCCGTCCTTGCTGGCTGCCACGGCATCGGTTGGTCAGTGTTTCCAGGCGCGGGTGATGATGTCTTTCAAGACGTGCAGGCGGCGGTGGAAGAAATGGTCCGCCCCCGCCACCACCACCACCGGCAGGTCCATGGGCTCGGCCCAGGCCAGCACGTTTTCCAAAGGCACCGTTTCGTCCTTGGAGCCGTGGATGACGATGGTGTCCGGTGCCACGGCGCTGGTGTTGTACTGGCGCGCGCCTTCGACGTGGCCGGAGGCGGTGCCCACCAGCACCAGGCGCTGGGCCGGGTGGCCGGCTTCGGCCAGGCGGGCGGCCACCTTGGCCTGGACGTAGGCACCGAAGGAGAAGCCGGCCAGCACCACGGGCAGGTGGCCGAAGCGCTCCTTCGCATAGTCCAGCACCGCCAGCATGTCATCGCTCTCGCCCTGGCCCTCGTCATGGCTGCCTTCGCTCTGGCCGACACCGCGGAAGTTGGGGCGCAGGGCGGCATAGCCCAGCTGCACCAGGGTGCGGGCCAGGGTCTGGGCCACCTTGTTGGTGTTGGCGCCGCCGAAGAGGGGATGGGGATGGCCGATGAGGGCGATGCCCTTGGGCGCCCCCGGGTTCTCCAGGATCACCTCGATCTTGCCGGCAGGACCGTCGAGCAGCAGCAGTTCGGGTTCGACGCGCATGGTCAGATCTTCAGGCGCTCGACGATGCGGCCGTGGAGCAGGTGTTCCTCCACGATCTCGTCGATGTCGGACCTGTCGAGGAAGGTGTACCAGGTCTCTTCCGGGTAGATCACCATCACCGGGCCGTTGTCGCAGCGGCCCAGGCAGCCGGCCTTGTTGATGCGCACCTGGCCGGGGCCGTTGCGCTTGGCGGCGGCCACCTTGTCCTTGGCGTAGGCCATCAGCTCGCTGGCCCCCAGGGCGTTGCAGCAGGTTTCGCCGTCGGGGCGCTGGTTGCAGCAGATGAAGGCGTGGTGTTGGTAGTAGCTCATGGGGCAGTCCGGTAGGGAAAAACGTCGGGATCGGATTATAGCCGCCGCCCCAGCAGCATCAGGTAGGGCAGGGCGACAAAGGGCCACAGGGCGGCCGTCAGACGGGTAAGACCGTTGAAATTGAAAAAGTGCCCCTGGCGCCAGGCGGCCAGGGCGGCGGCGGAATAGGGATTCTCCGGCGCCAGGTTCACCAGCACCGTGGCCGCCATCAGGGCCAGGCCGGCGAGGACGATGCGCCAGTTGGGCGGCAGCCAGGCCAGCACCGCCAGCACGATACCGCCCCACAACAGGCCCAGGCGCGCCCCCTCGCTCCACCAGATGAAGGCGTCGCCGGGACTGACCAGCACCGCCAGGGCCAGGGACTTCACCCCCAGGGCCGCCAGGATCAGCAGGGGCGGGCCGACCCAGGCCGGCCAGCGGGGCGCCAGCAGGGTGCGGGCGAAGAGGCCCAGGGCCACCACCGAGGCGCCGACGATGAGGGCCTCCACCAGCTGGAACACGGGCGGATCGAAAGGCACGGCCAGGGGCAGGCCCAGCAGGCTGCGCAGGTCGCCGCTGCCGAAGAGCAGGGTTTCCGGCGACAGCTGGGTCACCAGCCACAGGCCCAGCAGCACCGCCCCCAGTTCGGCATGGGGCAGGTCCGCCACCAGGCGGCCGTGCCAGTGGGTCAGGCGCAGGAACAGGCGCTCGCCGTGAAAGAAGGCGGCCAGGGCGCCGAGCAGGGCCCCCAGGGCATTGCAGGCCAGGTCCAGGTTGGAGGGGACCCGGCTGGGCAACCAGGTCTGCACCGACTCCAGGCCAAAGGAAAGGCCGCTGCCTAGCAGCACCGCCAGCAGGCTGGGCAGCAGGCGCGGCAGGACCGGCATGGGCAGGGCCAGGGCGAGGAGGAAGCCGAGGGGCAGGTACACCCCCACGTTCACCACCAGGTCGAAGGCTGTCCAGTAGCGGGGCCAGCCGGCCTCGAGGAAGGCGAAGGGGGACAGGCCCAGGTCGCGCCAGCCGGCGAAGGGGTGCAGGCTGGCGTAGATCACCAGCAGGACGTAGGCCAGGGCCAGGTAGCGGGCGAGGACGGTACCGGGGCGGGAGAACATGGCGGGGGACGGGCGGAGGGAAATCCGGAGGGCGTCGACGGGTTTTCAGTATGGCACAGGCGGGGACGGGGCGCCCCTCCGGCGCCGCCGCCCCGGCGACCTCAGCCGAGGAAGAGCTTGTAGGCCGGGTTGGCAGTCTCGTCCCAGTGGTGGTAGCCCAGCTCCTGGAGGAAGGTCTGGAACTCGCCCATCTCCGCCGGCGGCACCTGCATGCCCACCAGCACCCGGCCGTAGTCGGCGCCGTGGTTGCGGTAGTGGAAGAGGCTGATGTTCCAGCCGGAACTCATGCGGTTGAGGAAGTTCATCAGGGCGCCGGGCCGTTCCGGGAACTCGAAGCGGTACAGCAGCTCGTTCTCCACCTGGGGCGCATGGCCGCCGACCATGTGGCGCACGTGCAGCTTGCCCATTTCGTCGTCGGTCAGGTCCAGGGTGGCGTAGCCGTGCTTTTTCAGGCTCTCCACCAGCTTGGTGGATTCGGCCCGGTTGGCCACCTGCACGCCGACGAAGACGTGGGCTTCCCGCGCCTCGTGGAAGCGGTAGTTGAATTCGGTGATGTTGCGGCTGCCGATGAGGGAGACGAAGCGCTTGTAGGCACCGGGCTTCTCCGGCAGGGTCACGGCCAGCACCGCTTCCCGCTGCTCGCCCACCTCGGCCCGCTCGGCGACGAAGCGCAGGCGGTCGAAATTGGTATTGGCGCCGGAGGCCACGGCCACCAGGGACTTGTCCTTCAGCTTGTGCTGCTTGGCGTATTCCTTGGCGCCGGCGATGGCCAGGGCCCCGGAAGGCTCCAGGATGGAGCGGGTGTCCTCGAAGACGTCCTTGATGGCGGCGCAGATGGCGTCCGTATCCACCAGAATGATGTCGTCCAGGTATTCGCGGCAGACCCGGAAGGTTTCCTCGCCGACGAACTTCACCGCCGTGCCGTCGGCGAAGAGGCCCACGTTGTCCAGGCGCACCCGCTTGCCGGCGGCGATGGACTGCTTCATGGCGTCGGCGTCGAAGGTTTCCACGCCGATGACCTTGATCTCCGGCCGCACCGCCTTGATGTAGGCGGCCACGCCGGCCGCCAGGCCGCCGCCGCCGATGGCCACGAACACGGCGTGGATCGGCTTGCCGTGCTGGCGCAGGATTTCCATGCCGATGGTGCCCTGGCCGGCGATGACATAGGGGTCGTCGAAGGGGTGCACGAAAGTCAGCTTCTCGGCCTTCTCCAGCTCCACCGCATGGGCATAGGCCTCGTCGTAGGACTCGCCGGCCAGCACCACCTCGCCGCCCCGGGAAGCCACGGCCTGGACCTTGATCTGGGGCGTGGTGGTGGGCATGACGATGACCGCCCGGCAGCCGATCTTGGCGGCGGAAAGGGCCACGCCCTGGGCGTGGTTGCCGGCGGAGGCGCAGATGACGCCGCGCTGCAGCTGGGCCGGGGTGAGGTGGGCAATCTTGTTGTAGGCGCCGCGCAGCTTGAAGGAGAACACCGGCTGCATGTCCTCGCGCTTGAAATAGAAGCGGTTGCCGAGCCGGTGGGAGAGATTGGGCGCCAGTTCCAGGGGAGTCTCAACGGCGGCCTCATAGACCCGGGCGTTGAGGATTTTGGTCAGATAGTCGTGCTGCATGGGGAAGGTCGGATGCCGAGGGCGTAAAGCACGGCAGTGTACCCCCCGGGTGGGGGCAAGTCCATGAAGGGAAGGCGAAAGCCCCCGCCGGGACGGGGGCCGGCAGGCAGGGGCCGGGCAGGCTGCACCCGGCCCCGCAGGGTCAGAAGGATTTGTGTATCTGCAGCCCCAGGGTATGCATGGTCATGGCCCCGGAATTGTTGCTGTACTGGTAGCGCAGTCCCAGGGTCCAGGCGCTCTTGAAGACGAAGTCGCTGCCCAGGCCGAAAACCATGGTGTCCCGCTTCAGGGTGGTCGCCGCGATCTGGTAGGAGGGGCCGGACAGGTCGTCCGCATAGGCCATGCGCGCCCCTTCCGGATTCTCGAAGTCGTGCTGGTACTCGACCCGGAAATAGGGCCGGGCCAGGGTGGTCTCCAGCTCGACGCTGGTCTCGCCCCGCAGGCCGAAGGACAGCTTGGTCACCGGAGCCTTCTGGGAGAAGTAGGCCAGGTTGTAGATGCCGGCGCCGCTTTCCACCGCGGCATCGAGCCGGGTGGAGGCGATGTCGATGCGGCCGTAGGGCGACAGGATGTGGGCATCCTGCTGGAACTCGTAGGCGGCGCTGAGGGAGGCGAACCACTGCTTGCCGGTGCGCTGGCTGGTGGCGAAGGCGCCGGCGGCAGCGGAGTAGCGGCGCGACTCCAGGTCCAGCCGTCCCATGCCGATGAGGCCGTCGATGAAGGTGCCGGGCACGGGCTGGTAGCTGCCATAGACGATCACCGAGTAATCGTCGCCCACGTTGCGGGTGCCGTCGTTGCCGATCTTCTGCCGCTCATGGCCGAAGCCGACGCCCAGGCCCAGGATCAGGTTGTCGCCGAAGCGGCTGTCGGTGCCGAAGGAAATGCCGGAAGTGGTGAACTTGGCATCCGCATCGTCCAGGCGGCCGAAGGAGACATTGCCCGCACTCCACACATCGAAGCCGGTGTCCTGGAAGTTGCTGGCCTTGCTGGAAATGTTCAGGGTCGGCAGGCCGTGGCTGTTGGCCATCTGGCCCAGGGTGCTCAAGGCGGCGAAGGGATTGAAGCCGCTCTCCTGGCCGGGAGCCGGACCTGCCGTCACAACACCACCGGTGCCGGTAGCCGCATCACGACTACCGAGGTTGGTGACCGCCGTTCCTGTTGCGAGGCCGAAACCGCCGTTCTGATCGATATTTCCTGCAGACGACCCGCTGTTATTGCCCACGACAGCCAGGGCGGGCATCACCGACGGACGCCGGGCATTGGGACTGTCGAAGCCCCGGGGACGCTCCGGACGCAGGCGCACATGGAGGTTTTCCAGGCGGGACTGGAAATTGCTGATCTGGGTCAGGGAGAAGCGCTTGGCCACTTCCGCCTGGGCCCCGATGATGCCGACCACATTGGCGTCCTTGCTCGGATCGGGCCGGGTCATGACGCTGATGGTCACCGTCGCCGGAGCCGAAGTGCCGGTGGCGTTGGTGGCGGTATAGGTGAAGCTGTCGCTGCCCGAATAGCCTGCCGTCGGCGTATAGGTGATGCTGGCGCCGCTGGCCGTGGCCGTGCCGTGGCCGGGGGCCGTCACCACCGTCACCGTGGTGGCCGCGCCGCCCGAAACATTGAGGGGAATGGGATTGTTGCTGCTGTTGATGGGCACCGTCACCGTCACCGCCCCGGCCACGGGAGCGGCAGGATTGACGGTGATGGTCACCGTCGCCGGTGCCGAAGTGCCGGTGGCATTGGTGGCCCGGTAGGTGAAGCTGTCGCTGCCCGAATAACCGGTATGGGGCGTGTAGGTAATGCTGGTGCCGCTGGCCGTGGCCGTGCCGTGGGCTGCCGCCGTTGCCACGGAAACGCTGGTGGCGACGCCGCCGGTAATGTTGAGGGCGATGGGATTGGCGCCGCTGTTGAAGGCCACCGTGGCGCTCACCGCATTGGCTACCGGTGCCGCGGCAGAAACGGTGATGGTAACGGTGGCAGCCGCCGAAGTACCGGTGGCGTTGGTGGCGGTGTAAGTGAAGCTGTCGCTGCCGGTATAGCCCACCGTCGGCGTATAGGTGATGCTGGTGCCGCTGGCCGTGGCCGTGCCATGGCTGGCCCCGCTGGCCACCGCCACGCTGGTGGCGGCGCCGCCGCTGATGCTGAGGGGAATGGCGTTGTTGCTGCTGTTGAAGGCCACCGTCACCGATACCGCATTGGCCACCGGTGCCTGGGGATTGACGGTGATGCTCACCGTCGCCGCCGCCGAGGTGCCGCCGGCGTTGGTGGCCGTATAGGTGAAGCTGTCGCTGCCCGAATAGCCGCTGGTCGGCGTATAGGTGATGCTGGTGCCGCTGGCCGTGGCTACGCCGTGACTGGCGGCACCGGCCACGGCCACACTGGTCGCCGCACCGCCGGTGATGTTGAGGGTCACCGGATTGGCCGCGCTGTTGTAGGAAACGGTAAGGGATACCGCATTGGCCACCGGCGCCTGGGGATTGACGGTGATGCTCACCGTCGCCGCTGCCGAAGTGCCGGTCGCATTGGTGGCCGTATAGGTGAAGCTGTCGCTGCCCGAATAGCCGGCGGTGGGGGAGTAGGTGATGCTGGTGCCGCTGGCCGTGGCCGTGCCGTGGCTGGCCCCGCTGGCCACCGCCACGCTGGTGGCGACACCGCCGGTGATGTTGAGGGTGATGGCGTTGTTGCTGCTGTTGTAGGCCACCGTGGCGCTCACCGCATTGGCCACCGGCGCCAGGGGATTGACGGTAATGGTCACCGTTGCCGCGGCCGAGGTGCCGGTCGCATTGGTGGCCGTATAGGTGAAGCTGTCCGAACCCACATAGCCAGGGGTGGGGGTGTAGGTGATGCTGGTACCGCTGGCCGTGGCCGTGCCGTGGCTGGCGGCACTGGCCACCGCCACGCTGGTGGCGGCGCCGCCGGTGATGTTGAGGGTGATGGCGTTGTTGCTGCTGTTGTAGGCCACCGTGGCGCTCACCGCATTGGCCACCGGCGCCTGGGGGTTGACGGTGATGCTCACCGTCGCCGGTGCCGAGGTGCCGCTGGCGTTGGTGGCCGTATAGGTGAAGCTGTCGCTGCCCGAATAGCCGGCGGTGGGGGTATAGGTGATGCTGGTGCCGCTGGCCGTGGCCGTGCCGTGGCTGGCGGCACTGGCCACCGTCACGCTGGTGGCGGCGCCGCCGGTGATGTTGAGGGTGATGGCGTTGTTGCTGCTGTTGTAGGCCACCGTGGCGCTCACCGCATTGGCCACCGGCAGGGGCGGATTGACCGTCAGGGTATAGGCCTGGCTGGTGGAGTACTGGGTGCCGCCGCTGCTGTCCGTGGCGGTGACGGTGAAGGAAAAGTTGCCCTCCACCGTCGGGGTGCCCGAGAGCACGCCCCCGCTGCTCAGGGTCAGGCCCGCGGGCAGGCTGCCGGCAGTGATGCTGTAGGTGTAGGGCGAGGTGCCGCCGCTGGTGCTGAAGGTCTGGCTGTAGGCACTGCCCCGGGAGGCAGCCGTCAGGGCCCCGGCCGCGGGCGACAGGGACAGGGTAGGCGCACCGATGGTCAGGGAAATGGTACTGCTGGTGCCGCTGTAGGGCCCGCTGCCGGTACTGGAGTCCTGGGCGCTGACCGTGAAGGTGTAGGTGCCGGCTGCCGTCGGCGTGCCGCTGACGGTGCCGCCCGAGCCCAGGCTCAGGCCGGGCGGCAGGCTGCCGCTGGCCAGGGTGAAGCTGCCATAGGGCGCAGTACCGCCGCTGCCGCTGAGCGACTGGCTGTAGGCCACCCCCACGGTGCCGCCGGTCAGGGAGGTCGGCGTAAACGAGAGGGTGGGAGCGCCGATGGTCAGGGAAATGGTGCTGCTGGTGGCGGAGTAGGGACCGCTGCCGGTACTGCTGTCCGTCCCCTGCACAGTGAAGGTAAAGGTGCCGCCCGCCGTCGGCGTGCCCGAGACGACCCCGCCGGAACTCAGGGACAGCCCGGCAGGCAGGGCTCCGGTCTTGACGATGTAGCTGCCGTAAGGGGCCGTGCCGCCGCTGCCGCTGATGCTCTGGCTGTAGGCGCTGCCGACGGTACCGGCCGTCAGGGTGGTGGGAGAGAAGCTGATGGTGGGTGCTGCCACCGTCACCGAATAGGCCTTGCTGCCGGTAGCGCTGGCCGTGTCGGTGGCCGTGATGGTGAAGTTGAATGCACCGCCCGCCGTCGGCGTACCGGTGAGTGCCCCGGTGCTGGCGTTAAGGCTGAGGCCGGCCGGCAGACTGCCGGTAGTGACCGCGTAACTGTACGTACCGTTGCCGCCGCTGGCGCTGATGGTCTGGCTGTAGGTGCTGCCGACCGTGGGATTGGTCAGGGAAGCGGGCGACAGGCTCAGGGGAGCCGAATAGGCAGCAACCGTCAGGTCGTCGAAGGCGAAATTGAACGGTTCGGTAGCCGAGTTGTTGGTGACCCTCACCTCGTCCACATTGGTCATGTTGCTCAGGTTATGGAGCACGAAGGTGTTGCCCGGAGTGACATTCACCGTTTCCGTCGGCCCAGCGACACTGTTGCGATAACCGGTAAAGGTGAAACTGGTCATTCCCACGCCATAGGCCAATATCTTGACGGAGGTAATGTTGAAGCGATCGGTACCATTGGCCGACTTGATGATGGCATCGCCGCCGGTGGAGGTCGAAGTGATGGCATCCCCACTGCGGTTGGTCGCCACCGTGTTCAAGTCATCGTAGATGTAATACAGCCATTGACCGGTAAACCTTAGGCCGTTGTAATCGGAACTCACATCGGAGTAGGTCGAGTGGGTGTTTGCCGCCCCGAAATCGATGGTACCGCCATTGATCGTGCCGTAGGCAGGCAGTGCCAGGGCCAGCAACAGGAGCAACAGCCCACGGAAAAGTCTGAGTCCCGCAACAAGGGAAGAAAACAGGGGATTCAGGCAATTCGGTTTCATACGCATATCCAGAGTGCTTCAGTAATCGCAACGGGGTACAGAAAGGGCAGAGCCATACATGGATGGCTCTGCCAGTTGATGACATCAGGGACGGAGGGGGTAGTCGGCACCGTTGACGCAAATGCAGAAGTTCAGCGTCAAATAGGGTTGCAGGTTGCTGTGGGGACCGCTGCTACCGACCGGCGCCAGGGCGGAAACCATCACCGCATTGGGCGCAGAACCGGCATAGGTATTCACGGCAGTCACCCGGGGTGGCGTACCCTTGACCCCCTTGGCCAGATAGGCGCCGGCGGGAGCAAGGGCGCTGGCATTGGCGCCCTCCGCCACGACCGAGTGCGTGTGGTCCGGCACCTGAGCGACGGTGAGTGTCTCGCTGTAGGTGCCGACGGCCTGGGGTACGCTGCGGGGCGTCAGGCCCGGTCCCGCACCGCTGCCCATCACGGTCCGCCCCTGCAGCTTCGGCAGGTTGAATACCGTGGTGTTGCCGCCGTAGAGGTTGCCGATGACGGAGAAAAGGACCTGGGCCTGCACGGCATTGACGCCTGTTCCATCGCAGAAGGCCCAGTCCACTGGAGGATAGTTGAAGGCGAAGGCGCGGATTTCGCCGTAGTACGGATCAGCCATGGTGTTCTCCTTGGATGTTCAACTTCTGGTGGGCCAAAGGCCCTGGGTGGCAATGCAGAAATTGACAGCCAGGGTCGGCTGCATGTTGTTGTGCGCCAGGCTCTGGCCCGCCGTTGCAATGACGCCGGCAGCCATATAGGCAGCCGGAACAGGGGCATCTGCATAGATATTGGTGTTCTCTGCCGCCAGGGCGGGGAGGGCTCCTGCCGGATTGTTGGTGGTGGCAGTCGCCGTGCTGCAGCTGACGCTGTGGCTATGGGGCGGCACCTGGGCGGTGGTCAGCGCTACAGCTTCCAGGCCACCCGCATTGCCAGCCACAAACGTGCCCACGTTGGGCACAACGCCCTGGCAAAGGGGCACGCGACCACGCAGGTCCGGCAAATTGAAGGTATTGACGCCATCCCCGCCGTAGGCAACACCGATCAGGGCAAACAGGGCGTTGTTCTGCCGAATCTGCATGACCGTGCCGTCGCACAGATGCCAGCCCTGGGGTATGACGCCGAAGGCGAAGGGGCGGATTTCTCCGAGAAATGGATCCATGGTGTTGTCTCCTTATCCCGCAGTCGGGTAGATGCCGCTGAGGGCGATGATGAAATTGATGCAGGTGGTGGGCATCATGTTGTTGTGGGGCAGACCGCCGCCGCCGGCGGGACTGACCATCGCCGGGTTCATGTTGGCGGCGGCAGTCGTCGTCTGGCTGTAGAGGTTGCTGGCAGCGGTTCCCGGCAGCTTGCCGGCCGGGGCGTTGGTGGTCCCGGGGCCGCCGGCGGGCATGGGATGGGTATGGGCCGGCAGGTTGTTCTGGTTCAGGGCCACCATCTCACTCCCTACCGAGTTGCCCAGGGCTCTGGGCGTCAGGCTCTGCCCCGTGCCGGCAATCACGCCGGTACCCGTGCTCATGGGTGCCCGGCCGCGCAGGTCGGGCAAGGCAAAGTTGTTGCTGCCGTTACCGCCGTAGGTCGTCCCCAACAGGGAGAACAACGCTTCATTCCCGGATATCGGAAGTGTGGCCCCATTGCATAGGGCCCATCCTTGCGGGGCATAGTCCCCGGCAAACATGCGAATTTCTCCTAGATAGCCTTCCACGATCGTTTCTCCTCAGGCGGATGTTCTCAGGCGGGAAAAGACCGCCTGATAGCGAACCTCCCCGGCCCCGCCGCCCATCACGGGACCGAGAAAAATGGGGACGTTGCCCTGGGACGGATGGGCCAGCAGATGGGTACCCTGGGGCAGGACCCGGTCCGGCGCTCCCGAGAACATCAGGACAAAGCCTTCAATCGTCGGCGAGCGGAGCGCTGCCACGGACACCAGCTGCAGCCACAGGGGCTCGCCGCCATCCGCCGGGGAAAAGGCCAGCGTCGCTCCCTGGAGCGCCTGGTAGTCGGCCAAGCCGAGCAGGGGGGTACTCACGATGCCCCCCCCTGGTGCTGAGGCAGCCTGGTCATGTAGAGATAGACCCCCCGGTCCACCACCTCCTGGAAGCCGAGACGGCGGTAGAAGTCCAGGACGGGATTGTTTTTTTCCACATGCAGCCCGAGGAAGCGGCCACCTGTCTCCGCCTCTGCTATCAGGGTCCGCAGCAGCCGGCCACCGATGCCCCGACATCGGAATTCCTCCAGTAGGGCGATATCGATGACACGGATCTCGTCGTCGCGGCGATCCACATACAGGCGTCCGACCGGCTCGTCCTCCAGCAGCACCAGATCAAAGGAGGGGTTCTGGTAGGCCACCATGTACTGGTCGTGCTGAAAACCGAACTGCTGCCGCAGGAATGCCTCCCACTGGACCGGGGCCCAGTCGAGCAGCTGCCGCTCCGCTTCCCGGGTGGAGGCATAGATGCGGAACAGCAACTCCCGGTCCCCCGCCTCGATGGGACGCAACGCCAGCCGGAGAGGGCGCTCCTCACAGGAACTGCCGCAGGAGGAATCGGTACAGGAAAGGGACATGGGCAAGCCGGTTCACTCACGTAAGGAACACAACGGGTTAACGTTCACGTCAATGGCGTTATACAAACACTGAATGACGATAGCAATGCATTTTGCATATCACCAAAGTCTTATTAAACGTAAAGACCGTTTATCCATGCGGCATACCGGGGGTATTTTTTTTGTCTATGGGGCGTTAAATAAATGGAATATGGTGATAGCCCACCCCGCTTCGCAGACATAAATCCCGCTCAGGACGACGGGAATCCATCCACCCTGGGGGATAATGGGCGCTGAGCACCACATCGGTGCGCGGTCATTCTTCCCCCCCCTTCTGATGCCTGACTGGTTTGCCGATCCTGCCGCCGGCCTGGGCGGCCTTTTCATCGCCAGCTTTCTTGCCGCCACCCTGCTGCCCGGCGGCTCGGAGGCCGCCCTTGCCGCCTTTCTCCTGGCCCACCCGGCAGAAGTGCCCGCCGCACTTTTCTGGGCCACCCTGGGGAACACTTTGGGCGGATTGACGTCTTATGGAGCCGGACGCCTGCTGCCGGAGCAAAGCCTGCACCGCTTGCCGCACCTGGCCCAGGTGCGCCGCTTTGGCAGCCCCAGCCTGTTGCTGGCCTGGGCTCCCCTTGTCGGTGACGCCCTCTGTGTGGCGGCCGGCTGGCTGCGGCTACCCTGGCTGCCCTGCACCCTGTTCATAGCCGCCGGCAAGCTGGCCCGCTACTGGGTCGTGGCCCAGGGACTTGCACTGCTGGCGTCATGAAGGGCGGTCCGGGCAGGACACGGTTCTGCCTGATGCACCGCAATACGTTAAAATTCACCTTTTGAAAGACACGGCCCTGGCCGCCCCCGTCCGATGACTGCACGTCTGCGCGAAATCCCCTACAACTACACCTCCTTCTCCGACCGGGAGATCGTCATCCGCCTGCTGGGCGAGGACATGTGGCGGGTGCTGGACGAACTCCGCGCCGAGCGCGTTACCGGCCGCTCCGCCCGCATGCTGTACGAGGTGCTGGGCGACATCTGGGTGGTGCAGCGCAACCCCTACCTGGAAGACGACCTGCTGGCCACCCCCAGCCGCCGCGAGGCCCTGGTGCAGGCCCTGCGCCACCGCCTGGCGGAAGTGGAAAAGCGCCGCAGCGAATCCGCCGGCGAGGACCCGGAACGCAGCCGCAAGGTGGCCCAGCTGGTGGAAGCCGCCCACAAGGCGGTGGACCGCTTCGAACAGCGCTTCATCGACACCCTCATGCTGCGCCGGAAGGTGCTGAAGACCCTGACCCGCCACACCCGCAAGGACAACGTGGCCTTCGACGGCCTGGCCCGGGTCTCCCATGTGACGGACGCCACCGACTGGCGTGTTGAATACCCCTTCGTGGTCCTCTACCCGGATACGGAAGAGGAAATCGGTCCCCTGGTGCGCGGCTGCATCGAGCTGGGCCTGACCATCATTCCCCGGGGGGGCGGCACCGGCTACACCGGCGGCGCCGTGCCCCTGTCGCCCCTGTCCGTGGTCATCAACACCGAGAAGCTGATCGACATCGGCCCGGTGGAAGAGATCATCCTGCCCGGCCACGACAAGCCCTACGCCACCATCCGCACCAGCGTCGGCGTGGTTACCGACCGGGTCTCCGAAGCCGCCTCGGCCGCCGGCCGCGTCTTCGCCGTGGACCCCACCTCTGCCAGCGCCTCCTGCATCGGCGGCAACATCGCCATGAACGCCGGCGGCAAGAAGGCCGTGCTGTGGGGCACCGCCCTGGACAACCTGGCCTGGTGGAAGATGGTGACGCCGGACGGCAACTGGTTGGAGGTGGAGCGCCTCAACCACAACTTCGGCAAGATCCACGAGCAGGAGAAGGTGGAATTCCGCCTCAAGCGCTTCGACGCCAGGAGCTACAAGCTGCTCTCCGAAGAAGTGCTGACCCTGCCCGGCGCAGCCTGCCGCAAGACCGGCCTGGGCAAGGACGTCACCGACAAGTTCCTCGGCGGCGTGCCCGGAGTACAGAAGGAAGGCACCGACGGCATCATCGTCGCCGCCCGCTGGGTGCTGCATAAGATGCCCCCGGTCACCCGCACCGTCTGCCTGGAATTCTTCGGCCAGGTGCGGGAGGCCGTGCCCTCCATTGTCGAGATCACCGACTACTTCAAGCCGGGTGGCGAAGGCCACAAGGCCGGCGTGCAGCTGGCCGGCCTGGAGCATCTGGACGAACGCTATGTGAAGGCCGTCGGCTACGCCACCAAGGCCAAGCGCCACGGCCGGCCGAAGATGGTGCTGATCGGCGACATCGTCGGCCACGACGAAAATGCGGTGATGCAGGCCGCCTCCGACGTGGTCAAGATGACCAATGTGCGCGGGGCCGAAGGCTTCATCGCCATCACCCCGGAAACCCGCAAGAAATTCTGGCTGGACCGCTCCCGCACCGCCGCCATCTCCAAGCACACCAACGCCTTCAAGGTGAACGAGGACGTGGTGATCCCCCTGCCGCGCATGGGCGACTACTGCGACGGCATCGAGCGCATCAATATCGAACTGTCCCTGCAGAACAAGCTGGACCTGTGCGATGCCCTGACCGAATTCTTCAAGGGCGATCTGCCGGTCAACAGCGCCGACACCAAGCTGGACAAGGACGTGCTCATCGAGGACCGCCGCGAGCGAGCCCTGGAGCACATCAGCGACGTGCGCGCCCGCTGGCAGTGGCTGCTGGACAACCTGGACCTGCCCCTGGCCGAGGCCGAGCAGCGCTTCGCCGAATTCGGCGTGGTGGCCGGCGAGCTGACCAACCGGGCGGCCAACCCGACCCTCTTCCACCGCCTGCAGGACTACTCCGTGCGCGCCTCCTGGAAGAAGGAGCTGAAGGAGCCCCTGGACAACATCTTCAACGGCGCCACCTACCGGCCCCTCTCCGAGAAGATGGCCGCCGTGCAGAAGGAAGTGCTGCGCGGCCGCGTCTTCGTGGCCCTGCACATGCATGCCGGCGACGGCAACGTGCACACCAACATCCCGGTGAATTCGGACCACTACGAGATGCTGCAGACCGCCAACAGGGCGGTGGAACGCATCATGCACCTGGCCCGCTCCCTGGACGGCGTCATCTCCGGCGAGCACGGCATCGGCATCACCAAGCTGGAATTCCTGACGGACGAGGAAATCGGCCCCTTCCGCGCCTACAAGGAGAAGGTGGACCCGGAAGGCCGCTTCAACAAGGGCAAGCTGATGCCCGGCGGCGACCTGCACAACGCCTACACGCCCTCCTTCTCCCTGCTTGGGGCCGAGTCCCTGATCATGGAGCAGTCCGAGATCGGCAAGATCGCCGACTCCATCAAGGACTGCCTGCGCTGCGGCAAGTGCAAGCCGGTGTGCTCCACCCACGTGCCCCGGGCCAACCTGCTCTATTCCCCGCGCAACAAGATTCTCGGCACCTCCCTGCTGATCGAGGCCTTTCTCTACGAGGAGCAGACCCGCCGCGGCATCTCCCTGCAGCACTTCGACGAATTCAACGACGTGGCCGACCACTGCACGGTCTGCCACCGCTGCGTCAAGCCCTGCCCGGTGGATATCGACTTCGGCGACGTCTCGGTGGCCATGCGCAACTTCCTGCGCAAGCAGGGCAAGAAGAAGCTGGACCCGGGCAAGGCCGCCACCATGTGGTTCCTCACCATGAAGGACCCGGCCACCATCAAGCTGGCCCGCACCATGATGATCGGCTGGGGCTACAAGCTGCAGCGCCTGGGCGTCAAGCTGGCCAAGACCTTCGGCCTGACCCAGGGCATCGTGCAGCACCCGCCCGCCACCCTGGGCCGGCCCTCGGTGAAAGCCCAGGTGATCCATTTCATCAACAAGCCCATGCCGGGCAACCTGCCCAAGCGCACTTCCCGGGCCCTGCTGGACATCGAGGACGACCACGTGGTGCCGGTGATCCGGGACCCGCAGAAGGCCACCGAGGATTCAGACGCGGTCTTCTACTTCCCCGGCTGCGGCTCCGAGCGCCTCTTCTCCCAGGTGGGCCTGGCCACCCAGGCCATGCTCTACGAGACCGGCGCCGTCACCGTGCTGCCCCCGGGTTACCTGTGCTGCGGCTACCCGCAGAATGCCGCCGGCGAGGAGGACAAGGGCCAGAAGATCATCACCGACAACCGGGTGCTGTTCCACCGGGTGGCCACCACCCTCAACTACCTGGACATCAAGACGGTGATCGTCTCCTGCGGCACCTGCATGGACCAGCTGCAGAAGTACGAATTCGAGAAAATCTTCCCCGGCTGCCGCCTGCTGGACATCCACGAGTACCTGCTGGAAAAGGGCGTCAAACTGGAAGGAGTGAAGGGCACCCAGTACATGTACCACGAGCCCTGCCATACGCCGATGAAGACCTACTCCGGCATCAAGGTGGTGAACGACCTGATGGGCCAGCGCGTGGACCTCAACGACCGCTGCTGCGGCGAGTCCGGCTCCTTCGCCCTGTCCCGTCCCGACATCTCCACCCAGGTGCGCTTCCGCAAGCAGGAGGAGATCGAGAAGGGCGCCACCAAGCTGCGCCAGGACTTTGGCGTCCAGGACCAGGTGAAGATCCTCACCTCCTGCCCTTCCTGCCTCCAGGGCCTGTCCCGCTACGAGCCGGATGCCGACATCCAGGCCGACTACATCGTGGTGGAAATGGCCAAGACCCTGCTGGGCGAGAACTGGATGGCCCAGTACGTGCAGAAGGCCAACAGCGGCGGCATCGAGCGGGTGCTGCTGTAAGCCCCACTGTCACAAACGCTCACTGATGTTGATGAAGCCCCCTGCTAGCATGGAGTCGTTGCATACAGGAGGTTTCATCATCATGAGCGCCAAGGAAATCAACACCGCTCTCGTCCTGGCGCCGGCCCTGCCTCTGACCCTGATGGGACTGGCTTTCGCCGTCTATCTCTGTCTCTGAGACAGGCCCGCGCCGTGCCCCAAGCCCTGGCAAGCATCCACATCGCAACCCGGGGCCGGGGGCTTCACGAATTCACCCGACAAGCCCGCGACTTCGTCGCCGCCAGCGGCCTCCACCAGGGCCTGCTCACCGTTTTCTGCCGCCACACCTCCGCTTCCCTGCTCATCCAGGAAAACGCCGATCCCTCCGTACAGCGGGATCTGGAGCGCTTCTTCGCCAAGCTGGTACAAGATGGGGACCCGGCCTTCGAGCATGACCTGAAAGGGCCGGACGACATGCCGGCCCACATCCGCGCCGCCCTGACCCAGACCTCCCTCGGCATCCCCGTCAGCGACGGCCGCCTGCTGCTGGGTACCTGGCAGGGGCTCTATCTCTACGAACACCGCCACCGGGGCCATTCCCGGGAGGTGGTGCTGCATCTGCTCGGCGACTGAATCCGGCGGCGACCCTCAGTCGTCGGCGGCGCCGGCGCTGGCCGGGGCTCCCAGGGCCTGCAGGGGCCGCCGCATCCACCACACCATGAAGACGCCGGGTACGGCCACCAGGATCGAGAAGAGGAAGAAGGCGGGCCAGCCGATGGATTCGGAAAGCACCCCGGAGAGGGGACTGACGTAGATGCGCCCCACCGCCGCGAAGGCCGAAAGCAGGGCATAGTGGGTGGCGGAGAAACGGTGGTTGCAGAGGCCCATGAGCAGGGCGACGAAGGCCACCGTGCCCATGCCGCCGCTGATGTTCTCCCCGGCGATCACCGTCAGCAGCAGCCAGTCCAGGCTGGCCGGGGTGTGCAGGGAAACGATGCCCCAGTCGAAGGCCGGCACCATCACCGCGCCCCAGGCCCCCTTGCCGAGCAGGGCCAGCAGGTAGAAGCCGAAGTTGGAAACCAGCTGCAGCACGCCGAAAAACAGCAGGGAGCGGTAGAGGGCCAGGCGGGTCATGATGAGGCCGCCGATGAAGGCCCCCAGGATGGTCAGCCAGATGCCGATGACCTTGTTGGCGATGCCCACCTCCTCCTGCAGGAAGCCCATGCCCTTGATCAGGAAGGGCGTGGTCAGGCTGCCGGCGAAGGCGTCCCCCAGCTTGTACAGCACAATCAGCAGGAGGAAGGCTCCGGCACCGCTCTGGGCGAAGTAGCTGGCGAGGGACTGGTTGAGGGTCTCGAAGCCGGCCTTGCGGGAACACCACCAGGCCAGGGGCAGGGCGGCGGCAATCTCGGCCAGGACGAACAACAGCTGCACCCACTTGTTGGCATCGTCCGGATTGAGGCCCAGCACCACCAGGGCCTGGCGAGCCACGACATAGCCGGCGACGACGCCGGCCAGCATGGCGGCAAAGCCCAGCAGTTCCTTTTTCGGGTCCGAGGCCAGGGGCTTGTTGGCGCTGCTGACCCGGGGCACGGCCAGCAGGGAGAAGGCGGCGCAACCCACCATGATGGCCGCCATCACCGCGTACACCCGGGGCCAGGACTGCCACTGGCCGGCCCAGATGAGGCTGATGCCGCCGGAAAGGATCATGGCCAGGCGGTAGGCGAAGACATGCACCGAGGCGCCGAGACCCCGCTCGGCCTCGGGCAGCAGGTCGGTACGGTAGGCGTCCACCACCACGTCCTGGGAAGCGGCCAGGAACGCCACCGCCAGGGCCGCCAGGGCGAACAGTTGGGGCGCCGTCGCCGGCGACAGGCCGGACATCAGCCACAGCAGCCCGCCCAGGGCCAGTTGGGTGAGCACCAGCCAGCCCCGGCGCCGGCCCAGGAAGGGCGGCTCGAAGCGGTCCATGAGGGGCGCCCAGAGGAACTTGAAGGTGTAGGGAATGCCCACCAGGCCGAAGAAGCCGATGGTGGCCAGGTCGATGCCGTCCACCGTCAGCCAGGCCTGCATGGCCTGCCCGGTGAGGGCCAGGGGCAGGCCGGAGGCGAAGCCCAGCACCAGGATGGCGGCCAGGCGCCAGGCCCGGCCCAGACGGGCGCCGGCGGAAAGGACCGCGGCCTCGGCCACGCTCAGTCCCGGCCCAGGCGGCAGATGGCCAGGCTGGCGAGGAAGTTGGGGTCTTCCGTCACTTCCTTGCCTTCGTCGAAAGCCTTCAGCTCCCGCATGGCGATGCCCTTTTCCTCACACAGGGCCTGGAAGTCGGCGATGGTGAAGAAGCGCACGTTGGGGGAGTCGTACCACTGGTAGGGCAGGTCCTTGGAGACCGGCATGCGGCCGTTGAGGATGGCCTGGCGGTGCAGCCAGTAGCCAAAGTTGGGGAAGGAGACCACCGCCTCCCGGCCCACCCGCAGCAGTTCTTCCAGCAGGGGCACGGTGCGGTGCACGGTCTGCAGGGAGAGGGACATGATGGCGTGGTCGAAGAAACCGTCCTCGAAGCCGGCCAGGCCCTGCTCCAGGTTGCTCTGGATCACATTGACGCCGTTGCGCACGCAGGCCAGGACGTTGGCCGGATCGATATCCACCCCGTAGCCGTGGGTGTTGCGGGCCTGGGCCAGGAACTTGAGCAGGCTGCCGTCGCCGCAGCCCAGGTCCAGCACCCGTTCGCCGGGGGCGATCCACTTGGCGATGACGTCGAAGTCGAAACGGTCGAGAGAATTGTTGGTCATGGCGGCTCTCTCAGACGGCGATGTTGTGCAGGTAGGCGCCCATCACCGCGTGGTACTGGGCGTCGTCCAGGAGGAAGGAGTCGTGGCCGGCGTTGCAGTCGATCTCGGCGTAGGAGACTTCCCGGTTGTTGTGCAGCAGGGCATACACCATCTCCCGGCTGCGCTCCGGCGCGAAACGCCAGTCGGTGGTGAAGGAGACCAGCAGGAACTTGGCCGAGGCCCGGGCCAGGGCCGCCTTCAGGTCGCCGCCGAAATCCCGGGCCGGATCGAAGTAGTCCAGGGCCTTGGTGGTGATGAGATAGGTGTTGGCGTCGAAGAAGCCGGCGAACTTGTCGCCCTGGTAGCGCAGGTAGGACTCGATCTCGAAATCCACGTCGTAGTTGTACTTGAGCACCCCTTCCCGCAGCTGGCGGCCGAATTTCTCCCCCATCTGGTCGTCGGAAAGATAGGTGATATGACCCACCATGCGCGCCAGGCGCAGGCCCCGGGCCGGCACCACGCCGTGCTCGTAGTAGTTGCCGCCGTGGAAGTCCGGGTCGGTGAGGATTGCCTGGCGGGCCACCTCGTTGAAGGCGATGTTCTGGGCGGTGAGCTTGGGGGCGGAGGCGATGACCAGGGCGTGGCGCACCCGCTCCGGGTATTCCAGGCTCCACTGCAGAGCCTGCATGCCGCCCAGGCTGCCGCCGATGATGGCGGCCCACTGGTTGATGCCGAGGCGGTCGGCAAGGCGGGCCTGGGACTCGACCCAGTCCTCCACCGTCACCACCGGGAAGTCGGCGCCATAGGGCTTGCCCGTGGCCGGGTTGATGGAGCCGGGGCCGGTGGAACCGTAACAGCCGCCCAGGTTGTTCACCCCGACGACGAAGAACTTGTCGGTATCCAGGGGCTTGCCCGGACCCACCAGGTTGTCCCACCAGCCCACGTTCTTCGGGTTGTCGGCGTAGTGGCCGGCCACGTGATGGCTGCCGGAGAGGGCATGGCACACCAGCACGGCATTGGAACGGTCGGCGTTGAGGCGGCCGTAGGTCTCATAGACCAGGTCGTAGGCGGCCAGGGTGGCGCCGCTGGCCAGCTGGATGGGTTCGGCGAAATGGGCCCGCTGGGGACTCACCACACCGACGGAATGCTTGTCTGACATCGCAGGATTTCAATCACCAAAAAACAAGACGCCCAGTCGGAGAATCGAGATTGGCTCGGCTCGGACTGGGCATCGGTCCTCGCTTTAGCCGTATTTATTAAGCGCCCGCAAGCTGACGGATTTCAAATCGGCGCTGTGGAACATGATAACCAAGGGGGCGGAGGAGCGCAAACGCGGTCCGCCCCGGGCTCAGGCATTGAGCTTGTCGATCTGCTCGCGGATTTTCTCCGGCTCGCTGTAGCGCAGGATCTTGCGCACCTGGGGCGCGATCTCGGCCACTTCGCTCTTCAGCACATGCTGCTTCACTTCCAGGATCTGGGAGGGATGCATGGAGAAGACGCGCAGGCCCATGCCCAGCAACAGCCGGGTCATGGCCGGATCGCCGGCCAGCTCGCCGCAGACGGACACCGGCAGGCCGGCCTTCTCGCCGCTGTAGATGGTGTGGGCCACCAGCATCAGCACCGCCGGATGCAGGGGATCGTAGAGCTGGGAGACGGTCTCGTCGGAACGGTCGATGGCCAGGGCGTACTGGATCAGGTCGTTGGTGCCGATGGAGAGGAAATCCAGGCGCCGCAGGAACATGCCGATGGCCAGGGCGGCGGCGGGAATCTCGATCATGCCGCCCACCTCGATGCCCTCGTCGAAGCCGATCTTCTGCTCCCGCAGGCTCTGCTTGGCCGCCTGCACCGCCGCCAGGGTGGCGTCGATCTCGTGGGCGTGGGCCAGCATGGGGATGAGGATTTTCACCTTGCCGTACTTGGAGGCCCGCAGGATGGCCCGCAGCTGGGTGCGGAACATCTTCGGCTCGGCCAGCTGCAGGCGGATGGCGCGCAGGCCCAGGGCCGGGTTGGTCTTGACCCGGTCCATGGCGTCCAGGGCCTTGTCGGCCCCCAGGTCGAAGGTGCGGATGGTCACGGGCTTGCCTTCCATGCCCTTGACCACCTTGCGGTAGGCCTCGAACTGCTCGTCCTCGGTGGGCATATCGCCCCGGTTGAGGAAAAGGAATTCGGTGCGGAACAGGCCGATGCCGTCGGCACCGGCGGTGCGGGCCGCCTCCACGTCCTCCGGCAGTTCGATGTTGGCGTACATCAGCACATCCACCCCGTCCAGGGTGGTGGCCTTCATGGTCTTGAGGCGCTTCAACTTGGAGCGTTCCAGCTCCAGTTCGCTCTTGCGCAGCCGGTACTCTTCCAGCACCCGCTCGTCCGGATTGACGATGACCACGCCCCGAGTGCCATCGATGATCAGCAGTTCCCCGTCCCGGATCAGGTCCCGGGCCCGGTGCAGGCCGACGATGGAGGGGATAGCCATGGAGCGGGCCAGGATGGCGGTGTGGGAGGTGGCGCCGCCCACGTCGGTGATGAAGGAGGCGAAACGCTGCTCCTTGAAGCCGATGGTGTCGGCGGGGGAAAGGTCGTGGGCGACGATGATCTGGTCCGTCGTCTCCTTGCCGCCCTTGCGCGCCCGCAGGGCGGAGCGGCCGGGATGGCCCATCAGCACCTTGACCACCCGCTCCACCACCTGCACCACGTCGGCCTTGCGTTCTCGCAGGTAGGCGTCGTCGATGGCGTCGAACTGGGCCACCAGGCGCTCCATCTGCTGCACCACGGCCCACTCGGCGTTGCAGCGGCGTTCCCGGATGATCTGCTTGGGCACTTCCGACAGTTCCGGGTCGGCCAGGATCATGCCGTGCAGGTCCACGAAAGCCCGCAGCTCGGCCGGGGCGTTGCCCTTGCTGGCTTCCAGCTTGAGCTGTTCCAGTTCGGCTTGCACCGCCAGGATGGCGGCCTCGAAGCGCAGCACTTCCTTGTCGGCCATGCGCGGGCCGATGGTCAGGTGGGCCACCTCCAGGGTGGCGTGGGACATGAGCTGGGCCACCCCGATGGCAATGCCGCCGGAAACGCCAAGGCCGTGGATGGTGAAGCTCATGTCGGTCTCCCGAGGTGTTGTTCTGTTTATGCCGCCCGCGGGCGGACTGGCTTGGGGCCGCGACGCCGTGCCGGCGTCATGGCGGAAATCACTCCCCTTCGCCGAATTTGTCGGCAATCAGGGCCAGGAGTTCCTGCAGGGCCTGCTCCGCATCCGGACCGCTGGTCTCGACGCTGACCGTGGAACCCTTGCCGGCGGCCAGCATCATCACCCCCATGATGCTCTTGGCGTTGATGCGGCGGCCGTTGCGCTCCATCCACACCTCGCTCTTGAAGCGGCCGGCGAGCTGGGTCAGCTTGGCCGAGGCCCGGGCGTGCAGGCCCAGCTTGTTGGTGATTTCCGCATCGGCACGGCAGGTCTGGCTCATGCATTACTCCTTTCAGGGCTCACCCGGGCTCAGGGCAGGGGAGCGGAACATTCGGTGGCGGCGGTGAGGGCCTTGTCCCTCAGTGCCTCCAGGGGCAGCTGACGGTAATTGACGGCCCGCAGCAGCATGGGCAGGCTGACCCCGGCGGCGCCGGCGACCCGGCCCGGCTGCAGCAGCTCCCGGGACAGGTTGGCCGGAGTGGCGCCGAACAGGTCGGTCAGCAGCAGTACCCCGTCGCCGCTGTCGAGATCGGCCACCCGGGCCTTGGCCTGGGCCAGGAAATCCTCCCGCGCCTCGTCATGGCCGGCGCGCAGGCTGGCCACCCTTTCCTCCGCCAGATTGCGGCCGAGGACGTGGGAAGCGGCGCCGATGAGGGCGGGGCCGATGTCGCCGTGGGCGATGATCAAGATGCCAACTGTCATTCTAGCTTAAGGTCCTGCCTGGAAATCAAAGCCTGGCGCCGAAGACGGGCAGGCCAACAAGGAGAGGAAGAGCTGGCGCGGCAATGGCGGCATGCCCGGCTGGAACGATTATCCGGTGCGGTCCGGCGGCCGGCAACCGCCGGCGGTCAGCTTCCCACCCGGCGACCGCCAGGGCCGGAGCGGCCTCTCCCCTGCAAAACTAGGGAGATATTACCGTTGCCGGCTTCACTCCGTCTGCCCATTTCAGCCGCTCGGCCAGACCTTTGGTCACCTGGATGGCGCCGCTGCCGTCCACCCGCAGGGCCTGGCTGACGCCGGTGGCCTGGGCCAGGCGCTGCCAGTCGGCGGCGCCGGCGATGAAGAGGGGCTTGGACAGGGCGTCGGAAAGGGTGCCGGCCTGGGGCCCGGGAGGGATGAGCACGGTCACCGTCTGGGTGCCCTGGGCCGGCCAGCCCCGGCGCGGATCGATGAGGTGGCTGTAGCGCTGGCCGCCCACCTCGAAATAGCGCTGGTAGTCGCCGGAGGTACCGACCGCCTCGCCGTCCTTCAGCTCCAGGCTGGCCATGGGGCCCGGCTGGCGCGGATGCTGGATGCCCACCCGCCAGGGATCGCCGTTCTTCTCGCCCAGGGCCAGCACGTTGCCGCCGATGTTGATGAGGGCATTGTGGATGCCCCGGGCCTTGAGGATGGCGGCGGCCCGGTCCAGGGCCACGCCCTTGAGATAGCCGCCCAGGTCGATGGCCACCGAGGGATTGCTGCAGGCCACCCGCTCGCCCTTGAAGCTCAGGTCCCGCAGGGAAGGGCGGGCGGCGGCGAGGAAGGAGGCCCGGTTGGGATCGGGCAGGGCCGG
>Ga0265332_10000094_pt1 | contig 77636 bp, 61 predicted proteins | sample 41926metaG_FD_202084 | JGI IMG/M metagenome (GOLD analysis project Ga0265332, IMG submission 202084) | Rhizosphere microbial communities from Carex aquatilis grown in University of Washington, Seatle, WA, United States - 4-19-26 metaG | ecosystem: Host-associated > Plants > Roots > Rhizosphere...
GCACCGGAATCAGTGGCTCAACACGGCTCCAAAATTCATCGGTCACTTCCCATGCTTTTGCTTTTGCCATCTTCCCTCCACGCGCGGGCATCGCGCATGGAAGGTCATTATCATTTATTTACGGATAAGTTCTTAGTTGTGCTGACAGGGAAGGTTACGGAGAAACTCGCTCCTTGGCGGTTAACAATCTCCAGTTTTCCGCCCAGTTGGCTGGCAAGGTCTGCCACAAGTTGCAAGCCCAGTGAATGGCTTTGCCGGATTTCAAAGTCGGCAGGCAACCCGACGCCGTTATCTTGTACCAGTAGACACCACTGCGCGAATGCTGCACTGCTATCCAACGCAGGATGCAGTTCCACACGAATTTCACCCTGCGCGCCATCGGGAAAGCCGTGCTTGAGACTGTTTGAAATCAGTTCATTCACCAGCATTCCACAGGGTGTAGCCTGGTCCAGGCTGACCCTGAGCGGTGCAAGGTCCAACGCCAGGCGCACACCTGCGCCGCTAACGGCCTGTGCTCTGAAAGCCCCGGTGGCCACTTGCTGGATATAGCTGTTCAGGTCCACCGCCGCAAAACTGCCAGAACGGTACAACGTTTCATGTACCAAGGCCATGGATCGAATACGCCCCTGCATTTCGCCCAAAACGGCCCGTGTGACGGTTTCACTCGCACGACTGGCCTCCAGACGCAGCAGACTGGTAATCACTTGCAGGTTGTTTTTCACCCGGTGATGGACCTCATTGAGCAATGCCGTCGTTTCCCGCAGCGATGCTTGCAACTGCAATCGACCGCGTCTGCTTTCGGTAATGTCCTCTTTGAGTGCCACGTAGTGTGTTGCAACTCCGCTGGCGTTATGAATAGGCGCAATCACTGCCCTCTCAACAAACAATTCACCATTCTTCTTGCGATTCTGAAACTCCCCCTGCCAGGTCTTTCCGGCCGTCAGCGAAGCCCAAAGCTCAGCGTATACCTCAGGAGCCGTCTCGCCCGACTGCAATAGCCGTGGATTCTTGCCAACTGCTTCATCCGGCGTGTAACCCGTGACCTTCTCAAAATACGGATTGACGTATTCGATGTTCCCCATCAGGTCGGAAATGACGATCGCGATGGGGGCCTGCTCGGTAATACGCGAAAGCGTAATCAATCGCTGCTGTACCAACATGGACTCGGTGGTGTCCTGGATGGTGCCACTCATCTTCAGAAACTGTCCGTTGGTGCTAAATTCCAGGCGCCCCAGACCGTGCATCCAACGCGTTTCTCCATCGCTGAGGCGCACGATCCGATAGCTGGCATCAAACTGTTGCGCCTGACTCTCCACCAGCTCGGCGAAGTAATCCTTCATCCGTTGCTGGTCTTCTGGGTGGATCAAATGGACCCACCCCTGCACACTGCGTACATAGGTGCCGTCAATCCCGAGTAGCCCATCCAGCACTGCGGAACTGGTCCATAGTCCTGTTGCGCCGCTCAGCGCATAGCTGCCAAGCCCGGCAATGGACTGCGCGTCCTGCAACTGCGATTCACTCTCCCGCAGCGCCAGATCACGTGCACGCAGTGAAGCGAGCAAACGATTGAACCCATCCACGACCCTGCCGATTTCGTCATGGCGTGCAACAGTTAACTCAGACGGGAACTGGCCTATCTCAGGCAACTTAGCCAGCGCATTTGCCGTCGTCTGCAAGGGAGCAATTTCACTGCGCAGCGTCCACCAGATAAGCAACCCTGCCAGTAACGTGACAACGGCTGCGGCCCCAAACACCCCGGATTGGAGCGTGCTTATCGGTTCAAAAGCCTCCACCAGAGGAAGCGAAATCGCAAGATACCAGCCTGCAGCCGGAACCGGGCGCACCGCCGATAGGAATTCAGCTCCCTTGGAGTCAACAAAGACATCGGTTCCCTCGAAGCCCGACGAGTAGCGATCGGAGATCGGACTAATGCCCTGTGGCTGCAAGGATGTCAGGTTAAAGCTTTTGTCCGTAGCGGTGACAATGACGTGATGCCGCGGGTCCACCAGGAAATAGCTGCCACTCTTACCGTAGTGCTGTCCAATAATCAGGTCCATAAAATTGGACTGACTCAGGTTCACCACGCCGGACAGCACTCCAATGACTTGACTTTTTGAATCACGGATGGGCGACGCGATAGCAATGACTGGCGCCCTCACCCGTATTCCCTGAACCGGCTCACTGACCGATGATCGACCCGACGTCAGGGCCGTAGAAATATGACCCCGTTCGCTATAGTTGACGCCAACCCGCCCCAATTCTGTTGGAACCGAGGCAATTGCCGTCCCGTCTGTGTCAACGATATACATTCCCGCATTGAAATAATCCTGCAATAGTGGGTTGCTTTCAAGCATTGCCTGCAACGTCCGGGGAGCCTTTATTTGATCAGGCGTGATCTGTCTGGCGACCAACTCCACGGCCTGCAGACGGTCAACGAACTCCTGACTGACTTGCTTGGCCACAATGGTGGCGGTGGACAACTGCTGGTCGCTCAGCAGTTGCCGGAGATCGCGATGCAACATGCGGTTTGCGTACAGGGCCAACGACCAGACACCCAGCACAAAGACGGCCAACGCGACGAAGGTTACGCGGGTCTTGAGTGAGCGCCAAAAGGGTATGTTTCGAATCAATGGGTCTCCCCCCACCGGGAACCGTTCATTCAGCGGCCGAAATCAGGCCCGCGCGGATCGCAAATCGCACCAGCCCGGCAATTTCATGGATATCGAGCTCCTTCATCAGCTGCGTACGATGGGTTTCGACGGTCTTGATCGACAGATCCAGATGTCTGGCAATTTCCTTGGTGCTTTTACCTTCGGCAATGAGTTGCAGAACTTCCCGCTGGCGAGGTGTCAATGCATCGGCGGGCTGTTCATCGGTGCGCAGGCGGTGGACATAGTCACTGACAACTCCTTTTGATACGGCAGGACTGAGGTAGGTCTCCCCCTTGAGAACCGCCTTGATTGCCAGTTCAAGCTCCAATGGGGCGGCATCCTTGAGCAAATAGGCTGCAGCGCCCTGGCGCAGGGCCTGACGGACATATTCCCCGTTCTGATGCATGGACAAAATCAACACCCGTATTTCGGGCCAGGCCTTGACCAGGCGTCCGGTCGCTTCCAATCCATTCAGGCCGGGCATGGCAATGTCCATCAATACCATTTGAGGTTGTAACTGTTCAACCAATTCCAGCAGTTCCAGTCCTTCACCGGCCTCACCCACCACCTCCATACCTGGGATGGACTCCAGCAGCTTGCGCAGTCCGGCCCTCACCAGGGTATGGTCATCTGCCAACAAAACTCGAACAATCGTCACTGAATTTCCTCATGGGCACGCCAAGGCGCGGTCAATTGAACGACGCTGCCTTTTCCAGGTGACGACTCTATCGTAAGTTCCCCCCCTATCAGGGTGGCGCGCTCCTGCATGCCCAATACGCCAATACTATCCCCGGCAAGGGCGCGGGCCCGCATCTCGTCAAGATTGAAACCGCAACCGTCATCCGTAATCCGCAAGACCACCCGATCGTGCTCACGGTCCAACTGGATTTCCACCCGTTTGGCCTGGGCGTGGCGGGTGATGTTGGTTAAGGCCTCCTGAACGATGCGAAAACAGGCAGTCTCAATATCAGCGGCCAGCCGGGGTTGGGCACGAACATAGTGAAAACTCACCGTGAAACCGCTTCGACTGGCGCTGTGATCAGTAATCCACTGCAATGCGGCAACCAGGCCCAAGTCGTCCAGCATGGAGGGACGCAAATTGGTCGCCAGATGCCGCACCTGCTTCAGCGCGTCTTCCACGATCCGGATGTTTTCCTGGGTGATATCCGTGAGCGCCTGATCCTTGAGGCGCTGGCTGAGTTGTAAATTGATCTTGATGGCCGTCAAGGACTGTCCCAGTTCATCGTGCAGTTCTATCGCAACATGCCGTCGTTCCGACTCCTGGACCTCCAACACCCTGCTGGAAAGCGCCTTTAGCTGGCGGGTGGTATTGCGAAGGCGGGTTTCTGCTTCATGCTTGTACAGGGCCATGGCCAGCGTTGTACTCAACTCGCGTTCGGAAAACGGCTTGAGAATGTATCCGAAGGGCTCCGTCAGTTTGGCGCGCTCCAATACGGCGTCGGCTGCGAAGGCGGTGAGAAAGACGACCGGAAGGTTGAACTGCTCGCGAATGGCAGCGGCCGCGACAATGCCATCCACCTTCCCCGCCAACTGGATATCCATCAACACCAGATCTGGTCGCAGGGATTCCGTCAATTCCAAAGCACGCTCGGCTGTACTCGCGATGCCAAGCGTCTCGTAGCCAAGAAGACCGACTTGCTGCGCAATATCGCGGGCGACAATAGCTTCATCTTCAACGATCAGAATTTTTTGCTTTTTGATTGACGGGGGCATGGACGCACTCCTCCCTCTTATTTGTCAGAACTGCTCGTGGAGACCTTTATACCGCCAATATGTCCCGGGAAACAGACCTAGATCAACCTTCGCCATCGCTGCGAACGATACCCAGGTAAATTACTACCAAGCCCTCGCGTTCATTGAGTTTTTAGCTATTCTATTTATAGCGCATGTCTTTGTCATGCTTGCCACAGCGTCAAATCACACAGGCCGGGTCCGTACGCCAGCCGGCCACCCACATCGGAACATCGTTGGCGGGCATGGGGCGCGCAATGCCAAAGCCCTGGGCCAGCTCGCAACCCAGCGCCAGCAGCTGGGCACTGTGGGCGGATGTCTCCACGCCTTCGGCTATGACGCGCCGCCCGAACGCTGCCGCCAGTCCGATGATGCCGCGCACGATGGCCATGTCGTCGGCATCGTTGAGCATGTCGCGCACAAAGCTTTGGTCGATCTTGATCATTTCGGCAGGCAGGTGCTTGAGGTAGGTCAGCGAAGAATAGCCGGTTCCAAAGTCGTCTAGTGCAAACTCGACCCCATGAACTCGGCAGGCATGCATGATCTGGGACACCTCCCCGATGTCATCCACGGCGCTGGTCTCCAGCACCTCCAGTTCCAGCCGGTGTGCCGGCACATCCGGGTGTGCATGCAGGAGTTCCTTCAGGCGGCCGGCGAAACCCGTCTTCTGCAACTGCAGGGCGCCGATATTGACGCTGATGTGGATGTTCAACCCGGCCATCTGCCAGGCACCCATCTGTGCCAGTGCGGTGTTGATCACCCACTCGCCCAGTTCCACGCTGATCGGATGGTCTTCAATGACCGGCAGGAACTCGGAGGGCAGCAGCAGCCCCCGCTCGGGATGCTGCCAGCGGATCAGGGCCTCCACCCCGACCACGGTGTTGTTGCGGATGTCGACCTTGGGCTGGTAGTACAGAACAAACTCGTGCGCGCTGAGGGCCTGGCGGATTCGCTCCAGGCTTTCCCGGCGGGACTTGACGGCCGCCTCCTGGGCCACGTCGAACAGGTGGTAGCGGTTCTTGCCGGCCTGCTTGGCTGTATACATGGCCTGGTCGGCATGGCGCATCAGCAGGTCGGCATCCGAGCCATCCTGGGGGTACACGGTGACGCCCATGCTGGCCGACACCTGCAGCAGCGCGTTTCCGATATTCACCGGACCGGAAGCCGCATCCAGCAGGCGCTCCAGTACCGGTTCGCAATCCTGCGCCCATTCCAGGTCCACCAGAATGGCGACAAACTCGTCCCCACCGATGCGCGCCAGCGTATCGCCCTCGCGTAGCGCCCCTTTCATCCGTTCGGACAGTGCAATCAGCAGGGTGTCCCCCGCCGCATGACCATGTTTGTCATTGACCGCCTTGAAGCCATCAAGGTCCAGGAACACCACCGCCAACGAGCGATGGCGCCGCAGGCTCTGGCGTATGGCCTGCTGCAGCCGGTCGGCCAGCAACACCCGGTTCGGCAAATGGGTCAGCGCGTCGTAATGCGCGATGTGCTCCAACTGCTGCTGGTGCTCCTTCATCGGCGTGATATCGCTGAACAGGGCAACATAGTTCTGGGTCACACCGGCTGCATCGCGCACCGCGCTGACGGTTTGCATCTCGGCGAACACCTCGCCACTCTTGCGCCGGTTCCAGACCTCACCGGACCATTGGCCCGTTTCCGACAGCACCTGCCACATGGTGGCGTAGTACTCCGGCGGCTGGCGGCCCGAATTGAGGATGCGCGGGTTCTGGCCCAGTGCCTCCTCGCGGCTATATCCGGTGATGCGGGTAAACGTGTCGTTGACATCGACGATGTTGCCCCGCGCATCGGTGATCATGATGCCCTCGCGGGCGTGGGTGAACACGCTGGCGGCCAGTTGCAGCTTGTGTTCCGCCCGTTTGCGCTCGCCGATCTCGTGGCCAATGCTGAGGTAGCGCCCCTTCTCCAGCCGCTGGCTCACGATCTCAACCAAAACAGTGCCCCACCCTTTGCGCTTGAGCCACCACTCGCGGCGCACAAAGGCCAGGTTCTCAAGCTCTTCGACCGTGGTCGGCAAATGGTCCAGATCCTCTTCTGGAAGCAGATCGGTAATGCGCATTGCCAGCATTTCGTCCAATGAATAGTCCAGCAATTCGCACGCCGCGGCATTGACAAACGTGAACTGCCCGACCGAATCACTCAGCCAGATGAATTCGCCAGCCGCCTGCATCACCTGGCGCATCTCGGACTCGGCGCGAACCCGGTCACTGACATCCACAAAGGCACCTATCACACCATAGCGCGGGTGCTTCACTGGCATGGCATTGGCACTGAGCCACACGTTGCCACCATCCGGTGTGCGGACATCCATGGATACATCCAGCACAGCGCGTTGTTCTGTCAGTGCCCGCTCCGTAGCGTATTCATCTGAAGGCATGGGGCTTCCATCCGGACGCAAAACCTGCCAGGCTGGATCACGGTTCACGAATTGCGCCTTGCTAATCCCCAGCAGCCTTTGCGCGGCTGCGTTGCAGTCCACCAGGTTGCCATGGTGGTCTCCCAGGGAAATTCCGATCGGCAGCATGTCAAAAATCATGCGGAATCGCTCCTCGCTTTCCGAAACAGCGCTGTGGGCCTTCATCTGTCGCGCCATGCTGCGGATCAGGAGAGCTGCCAACAGGATGAGCAAGATACTCACTAAACCTGCAGCCAGAAACGACTTCTGTTGTTGGCGACGGACCGGCGCCAGCACTTCGTCAACGCTGGAGCCCACGATCAGAGTCAGACCGTATTCGGGCAACCGGTAGTAACTCGACAGACGCTCCACCCCATCCGCCTGTGCCTGGCGACGGAAACTCCCCTGTGTGGGAGCCCCCGGATCGGCGTACGGTACCGGCTGAATGATCTTGCCCACATACTTGTCCTGCTCACTGGAGCGGGCCATGATCTCACCAGTATCACGGACCATGCGTGCTGCACCATTCGCACCAAACCCCGTTGCACGGTAGAACCGGACAAAAAAGTCTGGATCGACGGAGATGACGATAACTCCGGCAAACTGACCATGAACCAATATAGGTCGCGTCAATTGTATGGACCACTTACCGGATACCCGGCCCTTGACCGGCCGACTGACATACAACTGATCCTGCATCAACGCCTGATGGAAAGTGAAGTGCTCGCGGTCACCCAGGAAGGACGGCTCCTTGGGCAATCCCAGGTTGCTGTACACGAGGTATCCCCGCGCATCAATGACACCTACCTGCAAGATTGACCCGCCTTGGGCATCCTCGTGCATGCGAGCGATGTCGCCCATATCTGCCGGGTGGTTGATCCAAGTCTCTCGCAGCGTCAACAAAGCATGATCGGTGTAGACAAAGATCGATTGCGCCTGACTGGCGAACGTCATGGCCCAGGCCGCGGTTTCCCGACGGGAATTTTCCAGGGCCTGGTCTTCTGTTTTCAGGCTATCCCAAATCACAACGGACCACACCAACGCCAAACCACCTATCAACCAAAGCAGGATTTGATGGAAAAACTTGGTCGTGGGCATACCGAATGGTACCAAGGCTACTTCAGGCCACGGATCGCAGGGCGGACGACACTGCGCCGCGCGCCATCACGTCAGACCTTGGAAAATATCTTGGCCTCTTCAAACAGCGGGTTGAGGTCACCCAGCGACGCGATGACCGCATCCATGTCCCCGCCCAGGCGCTTGACCACGGCGGGCGGAAACTCTTCCACCAGGCTGTTGCCGGCGTCACCAAAGTGCAGCTTCTTGCTGATCTGGTTGGCGCCGAACACGCAGGCGATCATGTCCGAATCGGCCAGCTCGGGGCCGTACTGGTGGCGAATGGTCTCCACCAGATGGGGCGCGAAGCGCCATTTCTCGACCAGCATGGCGCCGACCACGGCGTGATCCACACCCAGCACGGAGCGCAAGGCCAGGTGCAGGGAAATGCCATGCTCCTGGCTGCCCTGCAGGGCCGCACGAAACTCCTTTGGCATGAATTGCGCCAGCACCACCTTGCCGAAGTCATGCAGCAAACCGGCAATGAAACAGTCCATGGGATCGGCGTCGTCCACCTTCAGGGCCAGTTGTTTCGCAATGGCGGCGGTGGCCAGCGAATGCAGCAGGTATTGCTGGCCGTCAAAGCCGGCCTCATTGCTCTTGGGCAGCATGCCAATGGCGGCAATGCTCAGCGCCAGGTTCTTGATGGTGTTGAAACCCAGGTAGACCACAGCATGGCCCACCGAGGTGATCTGCTTGGGCAGGCTGTAATAGGCGGAGTTGACGACCTTGAGTATCTTGACCGTGAGCACCGGGTCCTTGTCGATAACCTCGACCAGATCCTTGGGCGTGCTGTTGACATCGCGCGTAAGCTCCAGAACGCGCTGCACGCTTTTCGGGAAGGCAGGCATGCCATCCACCGCTGCGGCCAGCGTCTTGGCGAGTTCAGGGCTCATTTGCTTCATGCGAGTTCCGGAAATAACACCTCAGTGTAGCCAAACTGGGTGAAATCGCGCACCCGCATCGGATAGAGCGTGCCCCACAAGTGGTCACACTCGTGCTGCACCACCCGAGCATGAAAGCCCTGCACCGTGCGGTCAATGGGGTCGCCATACTGGTCAAAACCGGTGTAGCGGATATGCGTCCAACGCGGCACCTTGGCACGCAGACCCGGCACCGACAGGCAGCCCTCCCAATCCACTTCCTCAGGCATGTCACCCGCGACTGCGCCACTGGCCGTCAACGGTGTGATGACCGGGTTGACCAGCACCGTGGGCGGCACCAGTGTGCGATCCGGGTAGCGCGGATTGGCATCGCGGCTGCCAAACACCACGACCTGCAGGTCCACGGCAATCTGCGGTGCAGCCAATCCAGCGCCGTTGGCAGACGCCATGGTGTCCAGCAGGTCGCTGACCAGCAAGTGCAGCGCGTCTGAGTCAAACCCCTCCTGCGGCACCGGCTTGGCCATGCGCAACAGGCGGGGGTCGCCCATTTTGAGAATGTCACGCACCGCCATCTTGCTCTCCTTCGGTTTCTCCCTGCAGCAGGGCATTCATGGTCGCCTCATCAATCACCGAGACACCGAGGGCCAAAGCCTTTTCCAGCTTGCTGCCGGCCTCTGCGCCCGCCACCACATAGTCCGTCTTCTTGCTGACCGATCCGGCCACCTTGGCACCAGCCGCCTCCAGCAAATCCTTGGCCTGGTCGCGGCTCAGCGTCGGGAAGGTGCCGGTCAGCACAAAGGTCTTGCCGGCCAGCGGTTTGGGCGCTTGAGCCGCGGGTTCGCCCTCCTCCCAGGTCAAGCCACAGGCACGCAGTTGCTCCACCACCTCGCGATTGTGGGCCTGGTCGAAAAAGGTGCGGATGCTCTCGGCAACGATGGGGCCCACATCGGCGACCTCCAACAGTTGCTCAACCGTGGCATCCATGATGCGGTCCAGTTGGCCAAAGTGGCGGGCCAGTGCCTTGGCGGTAGCCTCGCCCACATGGCGAATGCCCAGACCGAACAGAAAGCGCGGCAGCGTGGTCTGCTTCGACTTTTGCAGCGCCTCCAGCAGGTTCTGCGCGGACTTGTCGGCCATACGGTCCAGAGCCGCTAGCGCCGTCAGCCCCAGCCGGTACAGATCGGGCAAGGTGTTGACGATGCCGGCATCCACCAGTTGGTCCACCAGCTTGTCGCCCAGACCTTCCACCTCGACCGCACGACGCTGGGCAAAGTGCAGGATGGCCTGCTTGCGCTGGGCACTGCAAAACAGCCCACCGGTGCAACGGTAGTCGGCCTCGCCCTCTTCGCGCACGGCGGCCGAGCCACACACCGGGCAGGTGTGCGGCATCGTGAACACGGGCGCGTCACCAACCCGCTTCTCCAACAGGACCGACACCACTTCAGGGATCACGTCGCCTGCGCGGCGCACGACCACGGTGTCACCAATCCGCACATCCTTGCGGCGTGCTTCATCCTCGTTGTGCAACGTGGCGTTGGTGACGGTGACGCCGCCGACAAAAACCGGTGCGAGCTTGGCCACCGGGGTAAGCTTGCCGGTGCGCCCGACCTGCACATCGATGCCCAGCACCGTGGTGAGTTGCTCCTGCGCCGGGTACTTGTGGGCCACGGCCCAGCGCGGCTCGCGCGTGACAAAACCCAGTTGCTGTTGCAGGGCCAGGCTGTTGACCTTGTAAACCACACCGTCAATATCGTAGGGTAGTTGGTCGCGTGTGGCACCGATGCGCCGGTGATACGCTATCAATTCAGGAGCACCTCGCGCAATATCCACGAGGGCTGCAACCGGAAAACCCCAAGAATTCAAAGTCTGGAGCAGCTCATAATGGGTGCCAAAGATCGGGCCACCCTGCTCCGCTGGCGTCACCTCACCCAAGCCATAGGCAAAAAAACTCAAGGGGCGCTGGGCCGCAATGGCGGGATCGAGCTGGCGCACGGCACCAGCGGCGGCGTTGCGCGGGTTCACAAAGGTCTTTTCGCCCTTTTCGCCGGCGGCGATACGCTGGCGCTGGCGTTCGTTCAGGGCCTCGAAATCGTCACGGCGCATGTAAACCTCGCCGCGCACTTCCAGAACCGCAGGCGCGTCGTCGGGAAGCCGCAGAGGTATCTGGCCAATGGTGCGGATGTTTTGCGTGACGTCTTCACCCGTCTCGCCATCGCCACGCGTCGCTGCCTGCACCAGTACGCCATGCTCGTAGCGCAGGTTCATGGCCAGGCCGTCGAACTTAAGTTCGGCCACGTACTCGACCGGCGGGTCCGCATCCGTCAGGCCCAGCTCCTTGCGCACACGGATATCAAAGTTTTGCGCGCCGCTGGCCTCGGTATCGGTCTCGGTGCGGATGCTGAGCATGGGCACGGCGTGGCGCACGGCCGCAAACTGCTCCAGCGGCTTGCCGCCTACGCGCTGGGTCGGTGAGTCGGGCGTGCTCCACTCGGGATGGCTGGCCTCCAGCGCCTGCAGCTCCCGGAACAGCCGGTCGTATTCGGCATCGGGCACCTGGGGTGCGTCCAGCACATAGTACTGGTGAGCGTAGCGGTGCAGCAGGCGGTGCAACTCCTGCACGCGCGCCGAGTCCGGCTGCGGTGCTGCCGGCGGCGTACCAAACAAATCGAGGTTGTCGTCCATGCCCAGCCCCCGCCGGCGTTCAGGCAAACAGGCGTCGCGCCAGCAGCGAGCCGGCGGCCAAGTCACGCTGTTCCAGCGTGTCATACAGAATCTGCAACTCGATGCCGATCTGGTCCATGGTCTGGGCCGTGAGCAGTTGCCCGTTGTCGTCGGTGACGACACCATCCATGCCCTGGGCCAGGCCGGCCGCCACTTCGCGCATGCGCTCGAACGGCTGCTCGTTGCGGTCCACCTGGGCCACGTCCAGATGCAGCGCAATGTCTCGGATGGCCGACTGGGCCGGATCTTCGGCCAGTGCGGCCTGGGAATCAAAACTCAGCACCAGCACCGGCGCCAGGCCTTCCACGCTGGCCGGCAGCACCATGCGCCCCGGAATGACACCGGCGACAAAGCCCAGGCGGGCCGCGTTCTGCTGCACATAACCGGGGCTCCACGACGCGTTGCGCGCCCGGATCGTGAAGCCGAGCTGCGCATCGTGTGCGCTGGCGAACTGGTCCAGCTCGCGGGCACGGGCCACTTCTTCCAGCATTTCCGGGAACTCCGGTGTAGCGTTGATGGCATCGGCAAAGGCCTGGGTCTTGACGACGAACTCGGAGTATTCGATTTCGTTCAGCGCGCCCGAGCGGTTGGCCAGTTGCACACCGGCCTGGAAGCCGCCGTAGCGGTGCCCCGGCACGGGTGCTTCCCAGGCCAGGGTGCTGACGTTGTAGCCTTCAATCGCATATGGCTTGCTGCCGGCACGGCGTGTGGCGGGCATCGCAGCAATCGCTGCCTCGCCGGACACAACCACGTTGGGGCCATCCAGGGCCACCGTGGCAATGACGTCGATCAGCGAGTCCATGGCCGAGCGGCGCGCCGGGCTTGGCACGCTCATGGGCTGGCTTTCGTGCTCCACATCCCCAAAAACCGGTTCGCGCAGGGAGTCCGCCGGCAATTCACTGGCTGGTTCCGGTGCGGCCTGGCGCGGTGCGTTACGCCGCGAACTCCAGGCGCCATGCGCCACCACGGCGGCGAGTACCACGCCTCCGGCAATTGCCAATCCGATTTGTAAATTGCTCATAGTGTTTTAAGCCAACTCTGCCAAGGTGATGGCGGACTCCATGTCCACCGCCACGATGCGCGATACGCCTTGCTCCTGCATGGTCACGCCAATGAGTTGTTCCGCCATTTCCATGGCGATCTTGTTGTGGCTGATGAAAAGGAATTGGGTTTCTTTGCTCATGCTGCGCACGAGTTTGGCATAACGCTCGGTGTTGGCATCGTCCAGCGGCGCGTCCACCTCGTCCAGCAAACAGAACGGAGCAGGATTCAACTGGAAGATCGCGAACACCAGCGCAATGGCGGTCAGCGCCTTCTCGCCACCGGACAGCAGGTGAATGGTCTGGTTTTTCTTGCCTGGCGGTTGCGCAATGACCTGCACGCCAGAATCCAGAATCTCGTCACCGGTAATCACCAACCTCGCATTGCCCCCGCCAAACAGCTCGGGGAACATGCGCCCGAAGTGCTGGTTGACCTGGTCGAAGGTGCCCGAGAGCATTTCGCGTGTTTCGGCGTCGATCTTGCGGATGGCGTCTTCCAGCGTCTGCATGGCCTGGGCCAGGTCTTCGTTCTGGGCATCCAGAAACTGTTTGCGCTCCCGCGCCGCGGCCAGTTCGTCCAGCGCCGCCAGATTGACGGCGCCCAGGGCTGCGATCTCGCGGTTCAGGCGGTCGATCTCGCCTTGCATGCCCATCAGGCGCACATTGCCATCCTTAATCGACTGCTCAATGGCCTCCAGGTCGGCCTGGGCATCCAGCAACTGCTGCTCATACTGCTCGAACCCCAGGCGCGCGGCCTGTTCCTTGAGCTGGAATTCAGTGATGCGCTGGCGCAGCGGCTCCAACTCACGCTCCAGTTGCAGGCGGCGCTCATCACTGGCGCGCAGTTTCGCGGTCAGGTCATCGTATTCACTGCGTCGGGCACCCAGGGCCTGCTCGCGCTCCAGCTTCAGAGCCAGGGCGTTTTGCAAACCCGCCTGGGCGGCGGCATCGGTCAGGCGGGACAGTTCATCCCGCGCGCGTTGCACTTCGGCGTGGACCGAACCGGTCTGCTGGTCGGCGGTGGCTATGGAACGGGCCAGCTCGGCGGTACGCGCCTGCAGGCTGCGCTGGGCGAACTGGGCCTCCTGGGCCTGGCGCTCCAGGGTGCGCTGCTGCTCGCGGCATTGGGTGAGCTTGCGCTGCACCTCGATGACGCGCTCATCCAGTTGCGCATGGCGCTCCTGGCTGTCGGCCAGTTGCATGTCCAGCGATTCAAAGCGGCCTTCGGCCGTGACCCGGCGCTCCTGCAAGTCGTCCAGTTGCGCCTGCACCTCGGCCAGATCGGCATCAATCTGGGCACTGCGGGCCCGGGCCTGCTCGGCCATTTGCGACAGGCGCAGGGTTTCTACCTGCAGACCATGGGCGGCGGTTTGCGCCTCGGCGGCTTCGCGGCGCACGCTGACCATGCGCTGTGAGGCGTCGGCATAGGCGGCCTCGGCGCGGATCAACGCGGCGCGAGCCTCATCGGCGATCATGGCCTGGGCACGCAACTCCTTTTCCAAGTTCTCGATTTCCTGGGCACGCGCCAACAGGCCGGATTGTTCGGAGTCCTGGGCATAGAAACTCACGCTGTGGGACGTGACCACATGGCCGGACTTGACGTAAATACTCTCGCCCGACTGCAAGGTGTCGCGCTGTGCCAGGGCGTCTTCAAAACTGGTGGCGGTATAGCAGCCCTGCAGCCAATTCTGCAGGACGGCCTTTTGCCCCGCATCGTTGACGCGCAGCAGATCGGCCAAACGCGGCAGGGCCGATGCCGGCTGCGGCGCTGCGGCCAGCGGTGGGCTGAAGAAGGCTAGCTTGGCCGGAGGTGCATCGTTGGCAAAGGCACGCACCAGCTCCAAGCGAGACACTTCCAGTGCCGCCAGACGCTCGCGCAACGCGCCTTCCAGCGCATTTTCCCAACCCTGTTCGATATGGATGTGGGTCCACAGGCCCTGCAAATGGTCCAGTCCGTGCTTGGCCAACCAAGGCTGGAGCTTGCCATCGGTCTTGACCTTTTCCTGCAGCGCCTTCAGGGCTTCCAGACGTGCGGACAAATCGGCCTGGCGCGCGGATTCGTCATTCACCGTTTGCTGCTGAGCGCGACGAGCTTCATCGCGCTGGGGCAATGTTTCCTGCAGTTCTTGCAGGCGGGCATCTGCCACGGCAGCCGTTTCTTGTGCCTGTGCCAGTTGCAGTTCCAGGTCCTGCAGGCGCGCTTCGTCCGGTGCGGCCAGTCCATTGCGGTCCACCACCAGCCGTTCACGGCGGGTCGATACCTGGCGAAACTGTTCCTCGATACTGCGCTGCTCGGCCGCCAGCACCTGAATCTGCTGCTGCACCTGCATGACCGAGCCACGCTGATTGTTGGCTGCGGTTTGCGCGGCCAACAGCGCATCTTCCAGTTCCGGCAACTGCTGGGCCTGTTCCTCGACCTGGGCGGATAGCAGCTCGGTCTGCTCATCGCCCAGCAGAGCCAGTTCGGCCAGGCGCTCGATCTCGGCCTGCGCATCTTCCTTGCGGGACGCCCATTGACCAATCTGTTCCTGCAGGGTTTGCAGGCGCTGCTCGGCCCGCTGGCGTCCTTCCACGACGAAACGGATTTCGGCTTCCAGCCGACCGACATCGGTGCTGGCTTCGTACAGCAGCCCCTGCGCCTGGTTGACCTGGTCGCCTGCCGCATAGTGGGCCTGGCGCACGGTTTCCAGATCGGCCTCGATATGGCGCAAATCGGCCATGCGGCTTTCCAGCGCATTGACGGCGCTCGATGCATCGGCCTTGACCTTGGCCTGATCGGCCAGCGCCTCGGCTCGCTTCAGGAACCATTGCTGGTGCTGCTTGAGCGTGACGCCGGCCTGCAGCGCGTTGTACTTTTGCGCAACCTCGGCCTGCTTCTCCAGCTTTTCCAGATTGGCAGTGAGTTCACGCAGGATGTCTTCGACGCGGGTCAGGTTCTCTCGGGTGTCGGCCAGGCGGTTCTCGGTCTCACGGCGGCGTTCCTTGTATTTGGAGACACCGGCAGCCTCTTCCAAGAAGAGGCGCAACTCTTCCGGCTTGGATTCGATGATGCGGCTGATCGTGCCCTGGCCAATGATGGCGTAGGCGCGTGGCCCCAGACCGGTGCCCAGGAACACGTCCTGCACGTCGCGACGACGCACCGGCTGGTTGTTGATGAAGTAGCTGGAGGTGCCGTCACGGGTCAGCACGCGCTTGACGGCAATTTCGCCGAACTGGCCCCACTGGCCGCCAGCACGGTGGTCGGCATTGTCAAAAATCAGTTCCACGCTGGAACGGCTGGCCGGCTTGCGGGTGGTGGTGCCGTTGAAGATCACGTCCTGCATGGACTCGCCACGCAACTCACTGGCCTTGCTCTCACCCAGCACCCAGCGCACCGCATCCATGATGTTGGACTTGCCGCAACCGTTGGGCCCCACCACGCCCACCAACTGGCCCGGCAACAGGAAATTGGTGGGTTCCGCAAAGGACTTGAACCCGGATAACTTGATGGAATTGAGACGCACGGAAGACGAGAACTTGGGCTAAGCGATTGATTTCATTGGCATTTGCGGGGTAGTCCCCGCAACCAAGGTGCTGCAATGATACCGTGCAGGTGCTACTCCAGCCGGCACCTGCACTCCCCATGGGGGCAATTGGGCTTCAGTCGCGCAAGGCTGCCTCGATTTTGGCGGCCAGCAGGTTCAACGAAGGCGGTTTGACAACATAACCGGCGACCCCCAGCGGCAGGACTTCACCCACCGTGGCAGAACTGGAATCGGCGCTGAGAAAAATGACCTTGGTGTTGCTGATCTGGTTGTTGGCAAGTGATCGAAGTTCCTTGACGAACTCGATTCCGCCCATGGGCTGCATGTGGATATCTGTCAGGATCAGGTCTGGCTTGAGTTTGGGCACTTCGCGCAACGCGCTGGCGCCATCCGGATACGCATACAAGTCCAGAATGCCAATGCGACGCAGAGTGCCCAGGATGAAGGTGCTCATCACCTTCTCATCCTCCACAACCACGATGCGTGCTCTCTTGATATCCACTTCAAAGCTCCAACCGTATTAGTGACCTATTGCGTAGCGCGGATGCAAAACCCATTCCGGCCGTTTCAGGCGGGCGATCCCAGTCTACAGGCTGGGTCTGGCAACCAGACCGTGGATCAGGACTGTGACAGGTACAACGCTACCTCGTGCTGCAGCACCTGCAGCTTGGGGCTGAGTTGTGCGTATGCTCCACCCACCTCGACACTGCCGCCGGCCTTGCTCAATTGCTCCACCTGGGCCAGGTGCTCGCACAGCGCCGGCGCACAGAATATCGGCATGCAGCCCTTCAGTGAGTGCAACAACGGATTGGCGGAACGGACATCACCGTCAGCCAGAAACCGCTCAATCTGGGGCAGGTCCCGCTCCAGCAACTCCTGCAACATGGGCAACATGCTGCGCAGGGTCTCCATGGTGCCAACCTGCTCCACTGCCCGGGCAATATCCAGATAAACCCAGGCTTGGCCGGGGGGCGAAGTTGTCGACATCAATGGCTCCTTGAACGCGCAGAAAAAATCCCGAGAGGCCCAAGACCCCGGCCGCACAGTGTAGCAACTGCTCAGGGATAATAGCGGCCCATGAACCCGAATCTGTCCCGCCTGCAGGCCTATCCTTTCGAGCGTCTGCGGCAATTGTTTGCCCCGGTCACACCCAACCCCGCCTACACCCCCATCAGCTTGGGCATCGGTGAGCCACGCCACGCCACGCCGCAACTCATCAAGCAGGCCTATTGCGATGCGATCAACGATCCGCAGGGTGGCCTGTCGGTCTACCCCGCCACCGGAGGCATGCTGGGTCTGCGCCAGTCCATTGGCCGCTGGCTGCAACGCCGCTACGGGCTGGAACTGGACGTTGCCACGCAGATCCTGCCCGTCAACGGCTCGCGCGAGGCGCTGTTTGCGTTTGCGCAGACCGTGGTCAATCCAGCCAAGCAGGTTGCGCCAGACCAGCCGGTCACCGTGGTCTGCCCGAATCCGTTCTACCAAATCTACGAGGGCGCGGCCTTCCTGTGTGGCGCCCAGCCGTACTTTGTGCCATCCGATCCGGCGCGCAACTTTGCCCAGGACTGGGACAGCGTGCCCGAATCCGTCTGGGCACAAACCCAATTGCTCTATGTCTGCTCACCCGGCAACCCGACCGGCGCTGTAATGCCGCTGGACGAATGGAAGAAGCTGTTTGACCTGAGTGACCGCCATGGCTTTGTGATTGCATCGGACGAGTGTTACAGCGAGATCTATTTCCGCGATGAGCCGCCGCTGGGTGGTCTGGAAGCGGCGGCACGCCTGGGCCGCAAAGATTTCAAAAACCTGGTCGCCTTCACCAGCCTGTCTAAACGCAGCAATGTGCCCGGCATGCGCAGCGGATTTGTCGCGGGCGACGCAGCCCTGATCAAGCAATTCCTGCTGTACCGCACCTACCATGGCAGTGCGATGAGCACCGTGGTGCAGGCCGCCAGCATGGCCGCATGGGACGACGAGGCGCATGTGCGTGACAACCGCGAGCAGTACCGTGCCAAATTTGCCAGGGTGACCCCGCTGCTGGCCGATGTGCTGGACGTGGCCCTGCCCGATGCAGGCTTCTACTTGTGGGCACAGGTCAAAGGCAGCGACACCGACTTCGCACGCGACCTGTACGCTACTTACAATGTGACGGTCTTGCCCGGCAGCTTTCTGGCCCGCGAAGCCCGTGGCTGCAACCCCGGCGCCAACCGCATCCGCATGGCATTGGTGGCCGAAACCGCAGAATGCGTGGAAGCCGCCGAGCGCATCGTCCAGTTTGTGAAATCCAGAACCTGATCATCAAAGAAAAACCGACACCATGAGCCAACAACTCCAACAAATCATCGACGCCGCGTGGGAAGACCGCGCCAACATCTCCGTAGCCGCTGCTCCCGCCGAGGTGCGCGATGCCGTCGAGCACGTGCTGAACGAACTCGACGCCGGGCGGCTGCGCGTGGCCACCCGCCAGGGCGTGGGTCAGTGGACCACGCACCAGTGGATCAAGAAGGCGGTGTTGCTGTCGTTCCGCCTGAAGGACAATGAAATCATTCAAGCCGGCAGCCTGGGCTTCTATGACAAGGTCGCCACCAAGTTCTCCAACATGAGCGCCGAGGAAATGAAGGCCACCGGCGTGCGCGTGGTGCCGCCGGCCGTGGCGCGCCGGGGCAGCTACCAGGCCAAGGGCGTGATCCTGATGCCCTCGTACTGCAACATCGGATCCTATGTGGACGAAGGCTCCATGGTGGACGCATGGGCCACCGTCGGCTCCTGCGCCCAGATTGGCAAGAACGTGCACCTGTCGGGTGGCGTGGGCATTGGTGGTGTACTCGAACCCATGCAGGCCGGTCCGACCATCATTGAAGACAACTGTTTCATTGGCGCCCGCTCCGAAGTGGTGGAAGGCGTGATCGTGGAAGAGAATTCGGTCATCTCCATGGGCGTGTACATCGGCCAGAGCACTCCCATTTACGACCGCGAAGCCGATACAGTGACCTACGGCCGCATTCCTGCTGGCTCGGTGGTGGTGTCGGGCAACCTGCCCAAGGCCGGCGGCAAGTACAGCCTGTACTGCGTGGTGATCGTCAAGCGCGTGGACGCCAAGACCCGCGCCACCACCAGCCTCAACGACCTGCTGCGCGACTGAGTTTTTCCGTTTTTCTACCGAGGCTGAACCATGGCGACGACAAACCCACCCGGCACAATGGAACGCATTCTTCGCCTGATGAGCGAAAAGAAGGCGTCGGACGTGTATTTGTCGGCCAACTCACCCGCACTGATCAAGATCAACGGCCAGTGCGTGCCCATCAACAACCAGTCGCTCCCGTTCGACGCGCCGCGCAATCTGCTGGCGGAGATCCTGCCGCCCGAGCGCATGGCAGAGCTGGATGCCGAGAACGAGTTGAACATGGGCTTCCCCATTCCCGGAGTTGGACGCTTCCGGGTCAGTGCCATGCGCCAGCGTGGCAGCATTGCGGCCGTGTTCCGCTACATCTCCGTGGACGTGCCGGCCCTGGCAGACCTGTACCTGCCGCCGATCCTGGGCGACCTGATCATGGAAAAGCGCGGGCTGATGCTGATGGTCGGCGCCACCGGCGCGGGCAAGAGCACGACGCTGGCATCCATGATCGACCACCGCAACGCCCAGGTGTCCGGCCACATCCTGACGATCGAGGACCCGGTCGAATTCCTGTTCAAGAACAAGAAATCGGTCATCAACCAGCGCGAGGTCGGCACCGACACCAAATCCCTGCAGGTGGCACTCAAGAACGCGCTGCGCCAGGCGCCGGATGTGATCCTGATCGGCGAAATCCGTGACCGCGAAACCATGTCCGCGGCCCTGGCCTATGCCCAATCAGGCCACCTGTGCCTGGCCACCATGCACGCCAACAACAGCTACCAGGCACTGAACCGGATTCTGAGCTTCTACCCGGTGGAGGTGCGCCAGACCATGCTGGGCGATTTGGCAGCAGCGCTCAAGGCCGTGGTGTCGCAGCGCCTGATGCGCAACACCGCCGGCACCCGCATTCCCGCCGTGGAAGTCCTGCTCAACACCAAGCTGATTGCCGAGCTGATTGAAAAGGGCGACTTCTCCGGCGTCAAGGAAGCCATGGAGAAATCCATGGCCGAAGGCTCGCAGTCCTTCGAGCACGATATCGCCCGCCTGATCGTGGAAGGCGTGATCGACCGCAAGGAAGGCCTGGCCCACGCCGACTCGCCCACCAACCTGATGTGGCGCCTACAGAACGACTTCACCAAGGCCACGCAACCGGTCGCCGCGCAAGAGGAACACGAAGAAGCGTCGTTCACTGAAATTACCCTGGATGTAAAGCACTGATGACAGCTACCTTGCACCTGGCCGAGCAATTGATTGCCCGCGCCTCGGTCACCCCTGAAGACGCCGGATGCCAGGACCTGATTGCCCAGCGGCTCCAAGCCATCGGTTTCCAGTGTGAAACCATCATCAGCGGGCCGGATGATTTTTCCGTCACCAACTTGTGGGCGAAACGGCCAGCAGCCCTCATGGAATATGCGCAGGCAGCTACTAAAAATGTAGCACCCGAGACGCTGGTGTTTGCCGGGCATACCGATGTGGTACCCACCGGCCCGTTGGGCGAATGGCACAGCGCACCGTTCACGCCCAGCCACCGCGACGGCAAGCTGTATGGCCGTGGCAGCAGCGACATGAAGGTGTCGCTTGCCGCCTTTGTGGTGGCCATTGAAGAATTCATCGCTGCCAACCCCCATCCGCGGCTCAACATCGCCCTGCTACTGACCAGCGACGAGGAAGGCCCGGCCAATGACGGCACCGTAGTCGTCTGCAAGGCGCTCAAGGCACGCGGCGAGACGCTGGACTACTGCATCGTCGGCGAGCCGACCTCGGTGGAGCGCACCGGCGACATGATCAAGAACGGCCGGCGCGGCACCATGAGCGGCAAGCTCACCGTCAAGGGTGTGCAAGGCCACATTGCCTACCCGCACCTGGCCAAGAACCCCATCCATCTGGCAGCGCCCGTGCTGGCGGAACTGGTCACCGTGGAGTGGGACAAGGGCAACGCCTTCTTCCCGCCGACCACCTGGCAGATCAGCAACATCCACGGTGGCACCGGGGCCAGCAATGTGATTCCAGGTGCCGTGGTCATCGATTTCAACTTTCGCTTCTCCACCGAATCCACACCGGAATCGCTGCAAAAACGCCTGGCGCGGGTGCTGGAAAAACACGAACTGGAATACGACCTGGTCTGGACCGTGGGCGGCCTGCCGTTCCTGACCACACCTGGCACGCTGGTTGAGTCCGTGCAGGATGCGATCCTGACGGAAACCGGTATCCGCACCGAGCTGTCTACCAGCGGCGGCACCAGCGACGGGCGCTTCATCGCCCAGGTCTGCCCGCAGGTCATCGAGTTCGGTCCGCCCAACACCACCATCCACAAGATCAACGAGTATGTGAAGGTGGCCGACATCGAGCCACTGAAGAACATCTACCGACGCGTGCTGGAAAACCTGAACGCCAAGGCCAGCGAATGACATTGCTCGAACTGATTGAGTCCAGCGCCCACAAGCTGGAGCAGGCCCAGGTTTCCTTCGGCCATGGCACAACCAACGCCTTTGACGAGGCCGCCTGGCTGGTGCTGTGGCGCCTGGGCTTGCCACTGGACACCCCGCTGGACGGCAATGACTCCAAGGAAAATAGGCCTATAGCCCTCGTGGATGCTGAGCAGGTTGCTACACTTTTGGAAGCACGCATCCAGACCCGCAAGCCCGCTGCCTACCTCACACACGAGGCCTGGCTGCAGGGCGTGGCCTTCTATGTGGACGAGCGTGTCATCGTTCCGCGTTCGCTGATTGCCGAACTCATGGTCGACGGCAGCATCGACTACTGGCTGCGGGAGTCCACCCACAACGTGCTGGACCTGTGCACCGGCAACGGCAGCCTGGCCATCATTGCCGCCCTGACCTACCCCGACGTGGTCGTCACCGGCTCCGACCTGTCCGCCGATGCTCTGGCCGTGGCGCGCATCAATGTCGACAAGCATGGCCTACAAGACCGCATCACGCTGCTGGAGTCCGATGGCCTGCGCGCACCGGCACTAAAAGCCCGCGGCCCATTCGACCTGATCCTGTGCAACCCGCCCTATGTGAACGCCCAGAGCATGGCCAAGTTGCCAGCGGAGTACCAGGCCGAGCCGGTGCTGGCCTTGGCCGGTGGAGCAGACGGCATGGATTTTGTCCGCACCCTGTTCGCCGAGGCCCCTGCCGTCATGGCGCCTGGCAGCGTGCTGGTGCTGGAGATTGGCAACGAACGCAACTTCTTTGAAGCGGCCTTTCCAGATTTGGAAGTGGTGTGGCTGCAAACCAGTGCAGGAGACGATCAGGTGTTGGTCGTCTCGCGGGAGGCTCTTTTAACGCTATTGCGTGGGGCGAAACCTGGTGTGTGGGGTGAATGACTCCGTTCGTGTCCCCCGCCCGCTGTGCGGGCTCCTCCTTGACCTCACTGCGCCATTCACCCCACACACCAGGTTTCTTGAAGGCTGACAAATTACGCTGTATTTCTGCATGCGCGCCAACCGCCACCGCTCGGCGGGAGGCTGGGGCACTGCGAAGCGCAGGTAAAGGAGGAGCCCGCGCAGCAGGCGGGGGACACGGGGCTTCGTAGTGCACCAGCCTCCAGCCCGCCACGACCAGTCAAACTGAATAACAAACCAAAGAACAAATGATCACCCTTAAAAACGTCACCCTGCGCCGCGGCGCAAAGGTGTTGCTCGACGGCGCGTCCGTCACCCTCAACCCGGGCGAAAAGGTCGGCTTGGTGGGGCGCAACGGCGCCGGCAAGTCCTCGCTGTTTGCGCTGTTCAACGGCAACCTGCACGAGGATGCGGGTGAATACTTCATCCCGCCCCAGTGGCGCATGGGCCAGGTCGCGCAGGACATGCCCGAGACGGATCAGTCTGCCACCGAATTTGTGGTGGAGGGCGACACGGTGCTGCTGGCCGCCCGCCAGGAAGTGGCCGCCGCAGAGGCCACCGACGACTACAACCGCATGGCCCACGCCTACACGGAACTGGGCGACGCCGGCGAACACGATGCGCCGGCGCGTGCCCAGGCCCTGATCCTGGGCCTGGGCTTCAAGACCACGGAGCTGAACAACCCGGTCAACAGCTTCTCCGGCGGCTGGCGCATGCGCCTGCAACTGGCCCGCGCGCTGATGTGCCCGTCGGACCTGTTGCTGCTGGACGAGCCCACCAACCACCTGGACCTGGATGCCCTGGTCTGGCTGGAAGCCTGGCTCAAGAAGTACGAAGGCACCATGATCGTCATCAGCCACGACCGCGAGTTCCTGGATGCCGTGACCGACGTCACCCTGCACATTGACGCAGCCAAACTGGTGCGCTACGGCGGCAACTACAGCAAGTTCGAGGACATGCGCGCCGAGCAGATGGAGCTGCAACAAAACGCCTATTCCAAGCAGCAGGACAAGATTGCCCACCTGCAGAAGTTCATTGCCCGCTTCAAGGCCAAGGCCAGCAAGGCCAAGCAGGCGCAAAGCCGGGTCAAGGCGCTGGACCGCATGGAAAAAATTGCGCCCCTGCTCAGCGAGGCGGACTTCACCTTCGAATTCAAGGAACCGGCCAACCTGCCCAACCCCATGCTGTCCATGAGTGACATCAGCGTGGGCTACCCCGCCCCCGAAGACGCGCCCGAAGGCACACCGCCCACCACCATCGTGCGCCACATCAACCGCTCGGTACTGGCGGGCCAGCGCATCGGCATTCTGGGCGCCAACGGCCAGGGTAAGTCCACACTGGTCAAGACCATTGCACGCGACCTGAAAGTCCTGAGCGGCGAAATCACCGAAGGTAGAGGCCTGAACATCGGCTACTTTGCCCAGCAGGAACTCGACGTGCTGCGCCCGGCCGACAACCCGCTGGAGCACATGATCCGCCTGGTGAAAGACATGACCGCGGCGGGCAAGATTGCCGGACAGCAAACCCGAGAGCAGGATCTGCGCAGTTTCCTGGGAACCTTCAACTTCAGCGGCGACATGGTCAAGCAGGCCGTGGGCAGCATGAGCGGCGGCGAGAAAGCGCGTCTGGTGCTGTGCATGCTGGTGTGGCAACGCCCCAACCTGCTGCTGATGGACGAGCCCACCAACCACCTGGACCTGGCCACGCGCGAGGCGCTGAGCATGGCGCTCAACGAGTTCGAAGGCACCGTGATGCTGGTCAGCCACGACCGCGCCTTGCTGCGCGCCGTCTGCGACGAGTTCTGGATGGTGTCACGCGGCGGTGTGGAACCGTTCGACGGCGACCTCGACGACTACCAGCGCTACCTGCTCGACGAAGCCAAGCGCCAGCGTGAAGAGGCCAAGGAAGCCGCCAAGGCGCCGGTCAAACCTGCGCCCGTGGCGGCAGCGGCCAAACCCAAGACCAAGGGCGACACATCACCGAAGCTGAAGAAAGAGCTGCAGGACGTCGAAGCGCGCATGGCGGTGCTCAATGGAGAAGGCGCAGCGCTGGAAAGCCGACTTTCCACCAACCCGCATCCGCAGGAAATTGCGGAAATCGGACGCAGCCTCAAGACGGTCAATGATGAACTGGCCACGTTGGAAGACCGCTGGCTGGAACTATCCAACAGGATCGAATCCGGCGGAAATTGATATGCAAAGCGGCGTGTCACTACGCCGCCTTCTTGTAATCAAAGGTAAACGCCGTCAACACTACCGCAAGTAGCGCGTTGCAAGAACAGGTCCCGGCCGTGTCGGGGCCTGCTTGAATTAGTCGAAGCTTTTGGCGACTATGGACTTGTGAGTGAGTGTTACCCATGCTGCCTTCAAACTTCCCCTGGAAAATAACCCGAAACGCGCTTGCAACCGCTGCCTTGGTACTGGCCGCAGCCGGTGCTGCCCAGGCCCAGGCCTATGCCAACGTCACTGTGGGTGGTGCATTCGCTCCTGGCGTCTACGGCCAGGTGTCTCTGGGCAACAATCCGCCGCCACCCGTGCTGAACATGCAACCCGTCATCGTGGGCGCACCGGTATACGGCGCTCCGGTGATGTACCTGCATGTCCCGCCAGAAGAATCCCGCGACTGGGGCCGCTACTGCGGCCGCTACCGCGCCTGCGGACACCCCGTGTACTTTGTGCAGGTGGATGAACGCAACCGCTGGTGGGAGCACCATGGCGAGCATCTCCGCGGCGAAAGCTACTACCGTACCCCTATTGCGCGCGACTATGGGCACCGCGACAACCGCTCGGAAGACCGGCACGATAACCGCAAGGATGCTCGGGATGGCCGCGAAGACCGCAGGCACGGTGAGAGGGACGATCGCCGTCAGTGATCGGGGGGCGCTACGCCGTACTGGACAAAATACGCCGGTGATTCAGCAACACCCGCACGCGGCTTGGCTCCACGCCGCGCTTGACTGCAAAGCCCAGTCGCAGGGTGTCACGGCGCACGGGCTGCATCAGCAGGCCACCATCCCTGCGCCGCATGCTGGCAACAACGGGGGTGTGTGCCTTGGCACCGCGCAGGATGACCACGGCCGTCTCACCATTCGCCAGTTCGACAAACGTACCCGGCGGATAGAGTCCAACCACCCGCAACAGGGTTGCGCCTATGCTGTCCGGGTGTCCGTTGGCGTCCAGACAGGCGTCCCGCGCGGCCATTGCCGGCGTCACCGATTGCCGCGAACGGCGCCGACTCAGTTTGGCGGAATAGATATCCACCCGACGCAACAACTCGGCGAGCCGGGGGCCGGCGTCTGATGCCCGTGCCGCATCCACCGTTGCGACCACATGGTGGTTGCGAACCACGTGCAGCCACAGGGGATCGGTGACCCCCGCCTGCACCAGCATATCGGCACTGGAAGCAGCATGCGCCGCCACGCGCTCCCGCTGTCCATCCGACAGCGAGGCGCTTTGTTTCGCCAGGGAATCCTGCAAGGCCGTGATACTCAGGTTCATGCAGAGTGCTGCCAGGGCCAACGCCCGTCTTTCTTCCTGCGGCCATTCCATCCACTCGGCGGCCAATTCCCCAATCACCAGACAGGTCACGGCGTGCTGGGCGCTGTAATGCTCCACATTGCTACCGTTGGCCTCTATCAGCACATACAAGGCCAGATCGGGGTCGCGTGCCGCCAGCCTGCGAATGGCCGTGGTCAGCTCTGTCAATTGCGTAACCCAGGCAGCGTCGATGGTTTCCTCCCGCAAAAGGCGGCGCGCACGGACCATCACCTGATCCCAAACGTCCAATGCCTGGGAGACAGGTAAAGGCTTGTTGTCGGCTTCAGGCGGTGCAGGCACTGCAGCCATGTCGTTGGGGGAGGTCGTCTCCACCATGGAGCTACCAACTTCCTTTCTGGGAGCGCTCTCGGACCGCTGCCGCAATCAACGCCACGGCGTCCTCCTTCTGCGTCTGCCGGGCAAAGTCGATGGCGCTCAGACCCAGAACGTTCTTCAACGTCGGATCCGCGCCCGCCTCCAGCAACAACTTGACGGCATCCGTGGTGCCATACATGGCTGCCATCATCAAAGGCGTGCTGCCGTTGGGGGACGCTGCATCAATGTAGGCGCTGGCCTCCAGCAGCATGCGCATGATCTCCAGATGCCCGCCGGTCGCCGCGTAATGCAGAGGGGTCCAGCCGGGCTTGTTCACATCCGCATCGCGCGCAATCAGTTTCTGGCACACGGCAACGTAACCCTTGAGCGCGGCCAGCATCAACGGGCTCTCGTCCTTGGGCGTGCGCACCTCCACCTGGGTGGCCGGACTATCCAGCAGCGCATCAACCACCTTGAAAGAGGGTTCGCGGATCGCCAGGATCAGGCCATAGTCGCCGCTGGGACCAACCGTGTTGGGGTCGAAACCCCGCTTCAGCAGCGCCCGGATCACATCCGGGTTGTCGTGTTTGATGGCGGCAAAAAAGTCATCATACGAACCTGCATTGGATACGGAAAATCCAATAATAACAATGAGATAAATTGCAAATTTAATCCAATTTCTCATGATTGAACGCCGCTGAACAGGCGTGAAAAATTGGCACTGGTGGCCTCGCCGATGGACTCCACAGAGCACGCGCGCAGGGTCGCCAACTGCTGTGCCACATACGGCACGTACGACGGGTTATTGGTCTTTCCCCGAAACGGCACCGGCGCCAGATAGGGACTATCGGTCTCGATCAATAACCGATCCAGCGGCACCCAGCCGGCTACATCACGCAGGTCCTGGGCAGTCTTGAACGTCAATATTCCGGAAAACGAAATGTAAAAACCCAGGTCCAGGGCCTGGCGGGCCACTTCCCGACTCTCGGTGAAGCAATGGAACACGCCGCCGGCCGCACCTGGCGAGCCGTCTTCCCCCGCCTCGCGCAGAATGGCCAACGTGTCGTCGGACGCGCTGCGGGTGTGGATGATCAGGGGTTTACGCAGTTGCCGCGCCGAGCGGATATGGGTGCGAAAGCGTTCGCGTTGCCAGTGCATGTCAGCTACCGTGCGCTCCCCCAGGCGGTAGTAGTCCAGACCGGTTTCGCCAATCGCCACCACCCGGGGCAACTGGCCGCGTTGCAGCAAGTCGTCCAGACTCGGCTCAATCACGCCCTCGTTGTCCGGGTGCACGCCAACGCTGGCCCAGAAGTTGTCGTACTGCAGGGCAAGCCGGTGCACCTCGGGAAACTCTTCCAGAGTCGTACAAATGCACAGCGCGCGCGTGACCTGTGCGTCGGCCATCGATTGGCGGATCTGCGGCAGGGAAGAGACCAGTTCCGGAAAGGTCAGGTGGCAGTGGGAATCGGTAAACATGGCGTGCGCCGGGTACTGGCGCAGAGTCCGCGCTGAACGCCGGCTGGTGTCAGATGGTTTGGGTCGGGCGCTCGGATGCCATGTGGGCACCCAGGATTTCTTCGATTTTCAGCTTGAGTGCGCGCGATTTCTCGTCCTTGGGAAACACGATGCCCACACCCTGTGTGCGTCCACCCGCCGCCTTGGCCGGGGTCACCCAGGCCACCTTGCCGGCCACTGGATAGCGCTGCATATCCTCGGGCAGCGACAACAGCACATACACGTCGTCGCCCAGCGCATATTCGCGCGCTGTGGGAATGAACACACCACCCTCGGCAAATATGGGGATGTAGGCAGCGTACAAGGCCGCCTTTTCCTTGATGGACAGCTGGATGACGCTGGGCCTGGGGGTGGATGCGCTGGGAGTGCTCATGGTGCGTGCTCAATGGTTCGAGTTTAGAACCGATTTGGCCTGACCCACAAGTGCTTCCTGCATCAAGCCGGCATTAAATGGGTGTTCCATGGTCCGCATGGTACGCGACAGGGTCTTGGCCCACTCGGTGAGAGCAGTCAGGGACGCAGTGGTTTTCAGGTCCTGCGCGGCAAAAAAACGCGGCGCAGCACCAGCCTGGTGAGCCAGCAGGTCATGGCAGAGCTTGTGCAGCGCATCCACGGTTTGTGGCATCGTCCAGTCCTTGAAAAAGGCAACCTCACCCCGGGCCATGGCCCTTGGCAGTGCTGCCCAGGCAAGCGGGTCCCGGCCCGAAGCCAGATAGGCCAGCGCATCGTCCGGGCGCCCGCCCATGGCGTGCAACAGCAGGCGTGCCTGTGGCGGCTCGCAGCCGCTGGCCTGCATCCAGTCCAGGCTGGCCTGTGCCTCAGGCCAGTGCATCGTGTGTCCCAGGCAACGGCTGCGAATGGTAGGCAGCAACTGGTGTGCGGATTCACTGGCCAGCACGAACTTCACGTCGCCTGGCGGCTCTTCCAGCGTCTTGAGCAGGGTGTTGGCGGTGATGGTGTTCATCTGCTCGGCCGGAAACACCAGCACCACCTTGCCCCAGCCCCGTGCGCTGGTGCGCTGGGCAAATTCCACCGCTTCACGCATGGCGTCGACCCGAATTTCCTTGCTGGCCTTGCGCTTCTTGTCGTCAATTTCGCCCTGCGCCTTCTCGCCCAGTGGCCAGCCACGCTCCAACAGTGTGGTTTCCGGCATCAGCACGCACAGATCGGCATGCGTGCGCACGTCAATGGCGTGGCAACTGCCACAGGTGCCGCAGGCACCGGCACCGGTGGGTTGTTCGCACAGCCAGGCCCGGGCCAGCTCCATGGCCAGGTCGTACTGCCCCAGGCCGGAAGGCCCCTGCAACAACCAGGCATGACCGCGCTGCAGCAGCAATTGCCGGAGCTGATCCACGATCCACGGCGCAGGCCCCATGGGCGTACGGGCTTCCGTCATGGCAGAAGCCCCCTGGCGCGCACCGCCTGATCCACATCCCGCCAAACGGCATCCGGCGTCTGGTCGGCGTTGATGCGGGCAAAGCGTGCTGGCTCAGACGCCAGCCGCTTGGCATAACCGGTAGCCACCTTCTCGAAAAAGGCAATGGGCTGCGATTCGAATTTGTCCGGCACGCGGGCACCGGCCAGGCGCTGGGCCGCGATACCGGGTGGCAGATCGAACCAGATCGTCAGGTGGGGCTGGATGATGGTTTGCGCGCCCACGCCCGCTCCCTGCACCCAGGACTCCAGCGTCGAGAGTATTTGTGCATCGAACCCACGCCCCTCGCCCTGGTAGGCAAAGGTGGCGTCGGTGAAACGGTCGCACAGCACCACCTCGCCGCGTGCGAGCGCCGGCAGGATGACCTGCTGCAGGTGGTCGCGCCGGGCGGCAAACACCAGCAGGGCTTCGGTCATGGGGTCCATGGGGGCATTCAGCACCATCTGCCGCAGTTGCTCCGCCAGGGGCGTGCCGCCGGGCTCACGGGTCAACGTGACCACCCTGCCCTGAGTCCGAAACGTCTGCGCCAGGCGATCCACATGGGTGGACTTGCCAGCGCCGTCGATGCCTTCAAAACTGATGAAAATTCCGCTCATTGTTGTCGCTGTCACTGGCTTATTGCCCACGCTGGTACTTGTTGACCGCCCTATTGTGCTCGTCCAGCGAGTTGCTGAAATGGCTGCTGCCATCGCCCCGGGCCACAAAGTACAGCGCCTTGGATGGCGCCGGCTGCACTGCCGCCTGCAGCGAAGCCTTGCCCGGCATGGCAATCGGGGTCAGTGGCAAACCGGCGCGGGTGTAGGTGTTCCATGGGGTGTCGGTCAATAGGTCTTTCTTGCGCAGGTTGCCGTCAAAGGCCGCTCCCAGCCCATAGATCACCGTCGGGTCGGTCTGCAGGCGCATGCCAATCTGCAGCCGGTTGCTGAACACGGCGGCGATGGCGGCCCGGTCCCCGGGTGAGCCGGTTTCCTTTTCCACGATGCTGGCCAGTGTCAGTGCGTCTTCCGGCGTTTTCAGGGGAGACTGCGGATCACGCAGCGCCCAGGCCGCGGCCAGGCGCTTGTCCATGGCCCGCATGGCCCGTTTGAGCACCGCCAGGTCGCTGGAGCCCTTGCTGTAGGTGTAGGTGTCAGGGAAAAAGTGACCTTCCGCCGGCACAACGGGTTTGCCCAACTGGTTCATGATGTCCGCTGGCGCCAGCGCCTGCGAATCGGGCTTGAGCTGCTCGGCCTTGGCCAGCGCCTCGCGTACCTGGCGGAAGGTCCAGCCTTCCACCAGGGTGACGCTGCGCAAGGCCTCTTCACCGCGCACCAGTTTTTGCAACAGGCTGCGTGGCGTAGTGTTGCGGTCCAGTTCATAACTGCCGGCGCGGATCTGGCGCGACTGGCCCGAGAGCCGGAACCAGGCGTACAGCAACGCCGCATTCACCGGAACTCCGGCTTCCACCACGGCGCTGGCCACGTCCCGACCGCTGGTGCCGGGCTCAATCGACAGGTCCACGGTGGCCGTCGGCAGGTCGAATGGCTGGTTGATCCACAGATAGGCACCGCCGCCCACCAGCAGGGCCAGGGCCATGACGAAGAAAAATAAGAAGCGCACAGCCCTACAAGCCTTGTGAAATCATGGGAGGAATGATAATTCAGTGCATGAACACCACGACATCGAATCCCTCCGTTGGCTCGGAGACCCTTTCGCAACTGGACGGCGTTGCAACGCTGACCCACCTGGGCGTCATCAAGGTGGAAGGCGAGGACGCCGCCAAATTCATCCACGGGCAACTGACCCAGGATTTTTCGCTGCTCAACCTGGACAGCGCACGGCTGGCCGCCTTTTGCTCGCCCAAGGGGCGCATGCAGGCCAGCTTCATCGGCTTCAAGCGACCCGGTGGCGAGATCCTGCTGGTGTGCAGCAAGGACATCCTGGCCCCCACCCTGAAGCGCCTGTCCATGTTTGTGCTGCGCGCCAAGGCCCGTTTGACGGACGCCTCCGGCGAATTTGTCCTCTACGGCCTGGCCGGAGGTGCTACCAAAACAATAGCTTGTCACGCAGCATCCACGTGGGCCAAGGACGATTTTGGTGCTTGCTCCCTGGTCAACCTGTACCCCGCGGACGGCGTGCCCCGCCAGCTCTGGGTTGCGCCCGCAACCACGCCCGCCCCGGAAGGTGCCAGCCTGGCGCTGGAGCGCTGGCTGTGGAGCGAAGTGCGCAGCGGCGTGGCAACCCTCAGCGCGCCGGTCGTGGAGGCCTTTGTGCCGCAGATGCTCAATTACGAGTCGGTGGGCGGGGTCAATTTCAAGAAGGGCTGCTACCCCGGCCAGGAAGTGGTGGCACGCAGCCAGTTCCGCGGCACGCTCAAGCGCCGCGCCTTTGTCGCCCACGCCGATGCCCCCATGGCCGCTGGTGTGGAAGTCTTTGCAGCCACGGACGCGGATCAGCCGGTTGCCACCGTGGTGCAGGCCGCGCCAGCGCCTGGTGGTGGCTTTGACGCCATCATTTCCGCCCAGTTGTCGGCAATTGACAGCGGTTCCCTGCATGTGGGTGCCAGCGACGGTCCGGCCCTGCAGTTGCAGGCCCTGCCTTACGCGCTGCTAGAAGACATCTGACAATGAGTTGAAACATCTAGAAACATTTTTGCGCGAAAGGCGTCGCCGCACCGGCTGCCATTCATAATTGCGCACTATGTGAGCGAGAAAATATGTCCAAAAGGGATTGGGGTTTTTAAGATGTCTAAGCCGATAAGCAAAGAAGAAGCTTTTGCGCGCCTGGGCGCCATTACGCGGGAAATGCACGAGGCTTTCGCCGTTTTGGGCGGTGGTACCGAATTGCACAACGTGGTCGAAGAGTTTCCCAATGCCCGGGAACGCCTGACCCACGTGGGCAAGATGACGGAAAACGCGGCCAACACGGTGCTGAACCTGGTCGACGCGGCCAAGCCCGAGTGCGACGACCTGGCCAAACGTGGCGAGGAACTGGGTCAGTCCCTGGCCCGCATGGCCACCTCGGACGATTTGTCCATTGAACGTGCCCGTGCCCTGATGGGGGTTTGCGGCAAATTTGCCGAGCGCACCGCCGGGTTCGCCGGCAAGCAAGCCAATATCCTCTCCGACATCATGATGGCGCAGGATTTTCAGGATCTGTCCGGCCAGGTGATCAAAAAGGTCATCGACATCATCAACCGCACCGAACTGCAATTGGTGCAATTGCTGGTCGATAGCTCACCCAACCAGCCAGTGCGTGAGGCTACGGTGGTGGCCGCCGAATACACGGGTGAAACCCATCAGTTGCAGGGCCCCCAGGCCGAAGAAAAGGCGCTGGGCCAGGGCGATGTGGACGACCTGCTGGCCTCACTCGGCTTCTGAGCCCAGAGGCAGCACCATCTCAATGTGCTGCACCCCGGCCTCCTCGAAGACCGGACCGCGTGCGACAAAGCCCAGACGGCGGTAGAAGCCTTCGGCACTGGTCTGGGCATGCAGCATCACCTCGCGGTCGCCCCGCTTGCGGGCGGCTTCGATCAGCGCCAACAACACCTCCCGCCCCAGTTGCGAGCCGCGCAGGCCGCGGTTGACCGCCATGCGTCCGATGCGCGCCACGCCTGGCGCGTGTTCCAGCAGCCGCCCCGTGGCAATGGGTTGTCCCAGGCGGTTGCACACCACGGCATGGAACGCGCTGGCGTCGGCATCGTCCCAGACCATGTGCGCGCCAATACCCTGCTCCTGCACGAACACGTCCTGGCGCAGCGCAGACGCCTGCTTGCCCAAAGCGGTCCAGTCGCCAACCGACAGGGTGGTGAGAGGTTGCCCGCCCTCAAAGGCCTCGAAGATCGCGCGCAGCGTTGGCGGCACCGGCTGCGACAACTGCGTGGCGGGGTCGGCATAGACGTAGACCAGTTCGGCCGTGACAACGAGCGCATCGCCCCGAAACAGCGCCGCTTCAAACACGATGGATGAATTGCCGATGCGCGCGCAGCGCAGGCCCACGTCAATCTGGTCGTCGTAGCGGGCCGAGGCGTGGTATTCCACGCTGGCCTTTTTCACGAAGATGTCGCCGCCCAGCAGGTGAATGGCGGACTCATAGGGCAGCGCCAGGGCGCGCCAGTAGTCGGCCATGGCGGTGTCGATGTACATCAGGTAGTGGGCATTGAAAACCACTTTCTGCATGTCCACCTCCGCCCAGCGCACGCGCAGACGGTGCCAGCAGCGGAAATCGGATCGTTGGGTACTGCTCATCCATTCATCTCCTCAAATGCGTGTTTCAGCGCTCGGGCGGCATCAGCATGGCAAACAGCCGCCTCGGGAATGGCTCGGCCCATCTTGATGAACTCATGGACCACGCCGCGGTAGATATCCAGGTCCACCGCCACGCCGGCCATGCGCAAGCGGTCGGCATACTGCACGCCCTCATCGACCAGCGGGTCGCACTCGGCCAGACCAAGCCAGGCCGGCGCGACGCCGGTCAAATCCACCGGGTGGCCGCTGGCATCCACGCCATCCAGCGGCGCAAAGCGCCAGTCCTCGCGGTCGGCCGGCGTACGGATGTAGTGGTTGAAGAAGTAGGTGATGTGCGGCTCCTCCAGCACAAAGCCGTGGGCGAACCTGTGGTGCGAATCGGCACTCTGGTGCGCGGCCGTGCCCGGGTAGAACAACAATTGCAGCGCCAGCGGAATACCGGCATCGCGCGCCAGGATCGCGCACACCGCGGACAGCGTGCCACCGGCACTGTCACCGCCCACCGCCACCTGCTTCGGATTGAGCCGTCGTGTGGCGCCGTGCTGCGTCACCCAGTGCACGGCATCCCAGGCGTCTTCGGCGGCGGTTGGGAACTTGTGCTCGGGCGCCAGCCGGTAGTCCACCGACAGCACGGCGCAATGCGCCAGATGCGCCAGCTGGCGGCACAGGCCGTCATGGGTTTCGATATTGCCAATGGTGAAACCACCGCCATGGAAATACACCAGCACCGGCAGCTCGTCCTGGCTGGGCGCCACCAGGCGTACTGGCATGGCAAAACCGTCGCGGGTGGTGATGTGAAAGTCTTCGACCCGCGCCATGGGGCGCAACGGCAACTCCAATACACCGGCACCGGCGTTGTACGCCGCACGGGCCTGCACTGGCGTCAACGCATGCAGTGGCATGTGGCCGGCTCGTGCCATGCGGTCCAGCACACCGTGCATGGTGGGCGTGAGCAGGGCTTTCGGGTTGCGTTGGTGACTCATGGGGGCTGGCGATTTTCGGGGTTCTTGGTACAGTGCAAGCTTTCCATCCTACACCGCAGCACACCATGGCCTTCATCTACTACGTGACACAAGTCCAATTCGAATTTGGTGCCGTTCGCCTGCTCAAGCAGGAGTGCGAACGTGTGGGCATTACACGCCCGCTGATCGTCACGGATCCGGGCGTCAAGGCTGCCGGCGTGCTGCAAAAGGCGCTGGATGCCCTGCCCGGTTTGCCGGTTGCGGTGTTTGACCAGACACCCTCCAACCCGACCGAGGCCGCCGTGCGCGCGGCGGTGGCGGTGTATGCAGCCAACCAGTGCGATGGTCTGATCGCCGTGGGTGGTGGCTCCGCCATCGACTGCGCCAAGGGTGTTGCGATTGCCGCCACGCATGAAGGTCCCCTGACCCATTACGCGACGATCGAAGGCGGCTCGCCGCGCATCACCGAGCGCGTCTCGCCCATCATCGCCGTGCCCACGACCAGCGGCACCGGTAGCGAGGTGGCGCGCGGCGCCATCGTCATCGTCGACGACCACCGCAAGCTGGGCTTCCACTCCTGGCACTTGGTGCCCAAGACCGCCATCTGCGATCCCGAGCTGACCTTTGGCCTGCCGCCCAAACTCACCGCCGCCACCGGCATGGACGCCATCGCCCACTGCATGGAAACCTTCATGGCCCCGGCTTTCAACCCACCGGCTGACGGCATTGCCCTGGATGGCCTGGAGCGCGGCTGGAGCAGCATTGCGCGTGCCACCGACGATGGTAGCGACCGCGAAGCCCGCCTGAACATGATGAGCGCCTCCATGCAAGGCGCCATGGCCTTCCAGAAGGGCCTGGGTTGTGTGCATTCGCTCAGCCACAGCCTGGGCGGTGTCGACCCACAACTGCACCACGGCACGCTCAACGCCATGTTCCTGCCCGCCGTGATCGCCTTCAATGCGTCTGCCGATTCCATGGCCCGGGATCGGCGCCTGCAGCGCATGGCACACGCCATGGGTCTGGAATCCGCCGATGACATTGGCCCGGCCATCAAGGCCATGAATGCCCGCCTGGGACTGCCCACGGGGCTGGCCGAGATGGGTGTGCAGGTGTCGCAGTTTGACCAGATCATCACCGGTGCCCTGGCCGACCACTGCCACAAGACCGGCCCGCGTCTGGCATCCGCCGATGACTACCGGGCGATGCTGGAACAATCGATGTAAATGGCAAGCATCCGCGAAGGCAACAAGTCCGTTCTGCTGGTCGTTGACGTCCAGGTAGATGTGGTCAAGGGCGCGTGGGAATCACCCCGCATCATCAGCAACGTGGCGCTGGCCATGGAGCGCGCGCGTACCCAGGGCGTGCCGGTGATCTGGGTGCAGCACAACGACGACGAGCTGGTGAAAGACAGCCCCGGCTGGCAATGGGCGCCCGAGCTGGTTCCGGCAGCGGGCGAGTGTCTGATCCACAAGCACTTCAACTCATCGTTTGAGCAAACCACGCTGGACGAGGAATTGGCTAGGCTGGGTGCCACCCATATCGTGCTGGCCGGCTGCGCCACCAACTGGTGCATACGCGCCACGGCCTACGGAGCTCTGGAGCGCGGCTACGACCTGACGCTGGTATCGGACGCGCACACCACCAAGACCATGAGCCTGAACGACGGCACCACGCTCGATGTCACAACGCTGGTGCAAGACCTCAACATCGCTATGACCTGGCTGAGCTACCCGGGGCGCACAAACACCACGGTCGAGGCGCAAGAATTGGTGTTTGCTGGTACCTGAATCAGCGGGTATTCAGCCACTGAGCACCATTGTCATAGCGGCTGCACACGCGCCAGATCAGGCTTTTCCAGCCAGGCGGCAAACTCCTCCGCCAATTGCACACTGGCGCTACAGGCCGCCTGCCAGGCCTTGACGCGGGCGGCCAGATCGTTGCCGTAACGGGTGAAGTCGGTGCGGTCGGGCAGTTTGCCATTGGGCAGGGTCTTGACCCATTCCGGGTTGGGCGCCAGCAGTACCATGGTGTCCAAGTGGTGGGTGGCATGGTGGCGCCACTTCAGCCCCTTGTCCAGCCAGCCCGGCACGACGGCCTTCTGGAAATGCGGGTACAGCACCAGACCTTTGTGGCCTTTCTGACCGCCAGCCCTCGTGGAATATTCTTGAGCAGCTATTGATTTCGTAGCATGTTCGGGGGCCGCCGGGTAGTTCAGGTGCAGGTGATAGTCGGTGATACCGCCGTCCCAATAGGCACCCGGTGGCGCACCTGGGATGTTGTGCACGGCCTTGAGCACAAACGGGATGGAGCAACTGGCCTGTAGCGCACTCTGAAAATTGGCCATGCTCAAGGGCACCTGGCGGGTGCGGTAGTCGTCCGTGGCAAAGGGCAACGGTACACAGGAGCAACCCGCCGCAGGGCCGCCCCAAGGCGGGTTAGCCCCCGTGGGGGGCAGCAACCCGCGCAGCGGTGGAGCGTGGGGGCCAACACCGACCGGGCTGGAGAACACCACCCGCTCCAGCCAGGCTCCCATGGCCTTGCGGCGCACGGCGTTGGTCAGGAAGGCACCGAAATAGCCCAGGGGTGTGCGCAGGCCGTGCTCGGTGTGAAGCATGTGACGCCCACGCGAGGTCACGATGTGCAGCCGGTAGCGCGGGTGCTGCAGCACTTCCCCCACGCGGCCACCGTAGAAGGCCTGCAGGTTCTGGCCAAACAACTCGCTGACCATCGCCGCGCTGGGGCGCTTTTGCCCCGGTGGCAGCTCGTAATGCTGGTGGATGTAATCGTGCTCCAAGCGTTCAAACGCGGCCACGGGGTGGTCCAGACAGGCGGTGGCCATGCGCCAGGCACCAATCGAGGCGCCGACCAGATCCACCGGCTGGGTGGAGCGGGTCAGCCACTCACCAAAGAGGAAGCGATCCAGCGCGCCCAGCAACAGGCCCTTGGGGCCACCGGCCGCGGCCGGTATGGTGCGAATCGCCTCTGGCTGCAGGCCGTCCCGGGCAATGGCCTGGAGCGCCAGCGGCCCGGCGTAGATGCGCAGCGCTTGCATGCTAGAAATGACCAACTCGCCGCCGGGCCGCCCCAAGGCGAGTTAGCCCCCTCGGGGGGCAGCGACCCGCGAAGCGGCGGAGCGTGGGGGTCATGTATGCGCCGCCCAGTCAAACGGGTCTTGTTGGAGCACGGTGTCAATGTCCAGGTCCAGCACCACACCAACGGCGTCGGGGAAGGTGACCGCCATGGCGCGGTCGTTGAGGCCTGCTTCCCTGGCGCGCGCGCGCCAGGTGGCCAGGTGAATGACGCCGGCCAGCGGCTCATACACATTGTTCTCAAACGGGGCGTACTGGTGTTCCAGTGCGTCAATCATGGGCTGCGGGAAGTGCCACATGCGGGCAAAGCCGGCGCCCACCGTGGCGTAGCAGTAGCCCAGTTCGCGTCGCTCCAGCTTGGCGCGGCGCAGGTCCAGCGGTGGCATTTCACGGTCCAACGTGGCCATGACCTCGGGCATGCCCAGGTGCATGGCCAGCTCGCCAATGGCGTGGATCAGGCCGCAGGTAAACGCCGCCTGCTGGTTTTGCCGCACCAGGCCGGCCAGCGAGCGCGAGACCTTGGCCACGTTCAGGCTGTATTCCCAGAAGCGCATCAGGTTGATGCCCGGCACGGCCTTGGGCGATGCCACGCTGGCCGCCGTCTGGGCCATGGTCTTGACGTGGGCCAGGTCCAGCACGGCCAGCGCCTCGGACACGCTGCTGATCTTGCCGGATAGTTTGAAGAAGCTGGAGTTGGCCAGTTGCAACAGGCGGGTGGTCAGCGCGGGGTCGGTGCTGATGAGCTGGTTGATGCGCCGCAGGTCCGCCTCCGGTCGCTCCAACTCCGTGAGCAGCAGCGCCACCACCTTGGGAATGCTGGGCAGGTTGAACTGCTGTTCCAGCAACGCACTGAGATTCATGACCAACCGCCTCCACGATACAGCGGCTCACACAGCCGCGTTGCGTTCATTATGGCGCGAGCGCCCCGGTCAACGCTTCAGCTTGGCGAAGGCGCTGGCCATGGCGCTGTTGCCGGCAAAGCCGCTGTCCTGGCGGCTGCCCTGCTGGCGCTCCCCCCGTGCCGGGCCCTGGTAGCGGTTGTCCCCGGCTCGGTCGCCGCCACGCGGGCCGCTGGGTGCTGCGCCAATCTTCATGGTCAGGCTGATGCGCTTGCGCGCCACGTCCACTTCCTGCACCTGGACCTTGACGATGTCGCCGGTCTTGACCACCTCGCGGGCGTCGTTGACGAACTTGTGCGCCAGCTGGCTCACGTGCACCAGGCCGTCCTGGTGCACGCCCAGGTCGATAAAGGCGCCGAACTGGGCCACGTTACTGACGGTGCCCTCCAGGATCATGCCTTCCTTGAGGTCCGCAATGTCGTCCACGCCGTCGTTGAAGCGCGCCACCTTGAAGTCGGGGCGCGGGTCGCGGCCGGGTTTTTCCAGCTCGCCCAGGATGTCCTTGACGGTGATGACACCGAATTGCTCGTTGGCAAACAGCTCGGGACGCAGGGTCTTGAGCATGTCGGCACGGCCCATGATCTCAGCCACCGGTTTGCCGGTCTTGGCAATGATCTGCTCCACTACCGGGTAGGTTTCGGGGTGCACGCCGGTCATGTCGAGCGGATTGGCGCCGCCGCGAATACGCAGAAATCCTGCCGCTTGCTCGAAGGTCTTGGCGCCCAGGCCGGTGACCTTCAACAAATCCTGCCGGCTGGCAAAGGCGCCATTGGCCTCGCGCCAGCGCACCACAGCCTTGGCGACCGTGCCGGACAGGCCCGACACGCGGGACAACAGCGGCACACTGGCCGTGTTCAGGTCCACACCCACCGAGTTCACGCAGTCTTCCACCACGGTGTCCAGCGTGCGGGCCAGTTCGCTTTGGTTGACGTCATGCTGGTACTGGCCCACGCCAATGCTCTTGGGGTCGATCTTGACCAGCTCGGCCAGCGGGTCCTGCAGGCGCCGCGCAATCGATGCCGCACCGCGCAGGCTGACGTCCACATCCGGCATCTCCTGCGACGCAAACTCACTGGCGGAATAGACGGAGGCGCCGGCTTCGGACACCACCACCTTGTCCACCTTGATCTCCGGCGCGCCGGCCTGGGCCGCCATCTTGGCCAGCAGCTTGATCAGGTCACCGGCCAGTTTGTCGGTTTCGCGGCTGGCGGTGCCGTTGCCAATGGCGATCAGGTTCACGCTGTGCTTGGCACACAGCTTGCCCAGCGTGTGGAGTGATCCTTCCCAGTCGCGCTTGGGCTCGTGCGGGTAGACGGTGGCGGTCTCGACCAGCTTGCCGGTGGCGTCCACCACCGCCACCTTGACGCCGGTGCGGATGCCGGGGTCCAGGCCCATGACGACACGTGGGCCCGCCGGGGCGGCCAGCAGCAGGTCGCGCAGGTTGTCGGCAAACACCTTGATTGCCACCTTCTCGGCCTCTTCGCGCAGCCGGGTGAACAGGTCACGCTCGGTGGACATGGAAAGCTTGACCTTCCAGGTCCAGGCTACGCACTTGCGGATCAGGTCGTCGGCGGCGCGGCCCGCATGGCTCCAGCCCAGCTTGAGCGCAATGCGCCCTTCGGCCAGCGAGACCGCCGGAGCGGGACGGGCGGATGTCGCAGTTGCTCCTGTTTTAATAGCTGCCTGCGCAGTATTGGCGAGGGCTTGAGCCTGATTTGATCCATAGCCCGGCTCTGGAAGCACGAGTTTGGCGTCCAGAATGTCCAGCGCCCGGCCGCGGAACACGGCCAGCGCACGGTGGCTGGGTACGCGGCCGATCGGCTCGTCGTAGTCGAAGTAGTCGCGGAACTTGGCGACGTCGGCATTGTTCTCATCCTTGCCTTCGGCCAGCTTGCTTTGCAGGAGCCCCTCAGCCCACAGCCATTCGCGCAGGTCCTGCACCAGGGCCGGGTTTTCGGCCCAGCGCTCGCTGAGCAGATCACGCACGCCGTCCAGCACGGCGGGCACGGTGGAGAAGTCGGGTTGCTTGTCGGCAATCTGCTCCGCGGTGAGCGGTGGCTTGAGGTAGGCCTGGGCTGCCTCGGCAGGAACCAGCGTGGGGTCGTTGAACAGGGCATCGGCCAGCGGCTCCAGACCGGCTTCCCTGGCCAACTGGCCCTTGGTACGGCGCTTGAGTTTGAACGGCAGGTAGATGTCTTCCACCTCCTGCTTGGTGGCGGCATTAACGATGGCGGCGATCAGCGCGGGGGTCAGCTTGCCCTGCTCGTCGATCAGCTTGACCACGGCCTCCTTGCGGTCGCGCAGCTCACGCAGGTAGGACAGGCGGGCCTCCAGCTCGCGCAGCTGGATGTCGTCCAGCCCGTCGGTCACTTCCTTGCGGTAACGGGCGATGAAGGGGACGGTGGCGCCTTCGTCGAGCAACTGGACGGCGGCCTCCACCTGTTGGGGGCGAACACGGATTTCCTGCGCGATTTGCGCGATGATTTTCTGCATGGCGGGATAACGGAGACGGACTCGGACAGAGGCCACCCGGATGGGCAACCAGAATTCAAACAAGGGCGCGAGTTTGCCACAGCCAGGGGCAGCGCACTGGACGGACGGCTGACAGACAACAGGGGCTTTTCCCTAATCCAACACCGGAACGGGCGTAAAAGAGCCCAGGAAGCGGGTCATGTCGTCCGCCGGCAGCGGTTTGCTGATCAGATAGCCCTGTATCACATCGCACTGCAGCGTGCGCAACTGGCGCGCCTGCTCGGCGGTTTCCACCCCCTCGGCAATGATTTCCAGGCCCAGGCTGTGGCCCAGGGCGATGACCGCCTTGACGATGGATGCGTTGCCGCTGTTGGTGGTCATGTCCCGCACAAAGGCCATGTCGACCTTGAGCTTGTGCACCTCCAGTTGCTGCAGATAGGCCAGCGAGGAGTAACCCGTGCCGAAGTCGTCAATCGACAGGCGCACACCCAGCGCCTTGAGGTCGGCCAGCGACTGGAACGACTTTTCGCGGTCCAGCATGACGCAGCTCTCGGTGATCTCCAGCTCCAGTTGCTCCGGCGCAATGCCGGTCTCCTGCAGCGCATTCTTGACGGTCGCCAGCAAATGGCCCCGGCTCAGTTGCACGGCCGACACATTGACCGCCACCTGGCGCAGCCTCAGCCCGGCATCCGACCACTGGCGGATCTGCCGGCAGGCGGTGCGCAGCACCCAGTCGCCCAGTTGCACCACATAACCACTCTCCTCGGCCAGGGGAATGAATTCCAGCGGCGGAATCAGCCCGCGCAGCGGATGCTGCCAGCGCACCAGCGCCTCCAACCCGACCACTTCGCCGCTGATCAGGTCAACCTGCGGCTGGTAGTAGACGCGCAGTTCGTTTTGCTCCACCGAGCGGCGCAGGTCGGCCTCCAGCGTCAGGCGCTCCTTGGCGCGCCCCGACATCTCGGCCGAGAAGAAATGCAACATGCCGCGTCCCCGCAGCTTGGCCTGGTGCAGGGCGGCATCGGCATGACTTTGCAGGGTTTCGGCGTCCTGACCATCGTTCGGGTACAGCGCAATGCCGGCACTGGCGCCCACGTAGACACTGTTGCCGTTGAGCACAAAGGGCTGGGCCAGCGCATCGATCATGCGCTGGGCAATCAGGTCGATCCAGGGCATGCCTTCGCCGTGGTTGAACACAATGTAGAACTCATCGCCGCCAATGCGTGCCAGGCGGCTGCCATCGGGCAGCAGTTCCTGCAGCCGTTTGCCGGCCCCCACCAGCAACTGATCGCCCAGGCTGTGGCCCAGACTCTCGTTGATGGTCTTGAAGTTGTCCAGGTCGATGAACAGCAACGCGAACTGGGTCTGCTCCCGTTCGGCGCGCTGCAGAGTCTGGGCCAAAATTTCGCGAAACAGGGCCTGGTTGGGCAGACCAGTCAGCGGGTCGCGGTTGATGAAAAAGGCCAGGCGCTCCTCGGCATCGCGCCGCTGGGAAATATCGCGGTGGGAGCCGCGCTGGCCCAACGAGTTTCCGTCCGAGTCCAGCACCGTCTTGCAGACATGCTCGATCCAGTGCTCGCTACCGTCCTTGGCGCGGATGCGGAAGATCAGCGGTGCAGTGTCACTCTGTCCGCTGGCTGGTCCACGGCGCCGCCAGGCCTCCAGGTCGTCCGGGTGCACGATCTTTTCCATCAAACCGGCATCGGCAAAGAAGTCGTCCGGCGAGTAGCCCGACTCCTCCGTGCAGGCCGGCGACACATACAGGTAACTGCCGTCGGGTCCCGTCCAGTATTCCCAGTTGGGCGAATAGTCGGCCAGGATGCGGTACTTTTCCTCGCTCTTGTTCAGGAGCGCGGTTCGCTGCGCCACCAGTTGCTCCAGGAAGCGGCGCAGCCGGGCCAGCTCCAGGTGGGTGCGCACGCGGGCGCGCACCTCGTCAATGTCAAACGGCTTGGTGATGTAGTCCGCACCACCGGTGTCAAAGCCCTTGACCTTTTCCTGGGTGGCGTCGACCACGGTGACAAAAATCACCGGAATGCGGTTGCCGACCGGCGTGGATTTGATGCGCCGGCACACCTCGTAGCCGTTCATGCCGGGCATCACGATATCCAGCAACACCAGATCGGGGGGCGTCGGGCCCTGCACGATCTCGATCGCCTTGGCGCCATTGTTGGCCACCATGATGCGGTAGTCCCCCTTGAGCGCCTCCAGCAGTTCGTGGATGTTGTCCGGCACATCGTCCACCACCAGAATGGACGCGGGGCGCTTGGGGTCCACCTGCTGGCTCACATCAAAGGTGATCGGGTTGCAACGGTGGCGCTGCAGTTCCAGTTGCGTGCGCACGCGCAGACGCAGCAGTTCGGGGTTGACCGGCTTGGTGATGTAGTCGGCAATGCCCAGGGTCAGGCCACGCGCCTCGTCGGCGGCATCGGCCAGGGCCGTGACAAAGATGACCGGAATGTCGGCCGTCAGCGGATTGGTCTTCAGGTGTGACAGCACCGAGTAGCCGTCCATGCCCGGCATCTTGATGTCCAGCAGGATCAGGTCCGGCAGTGGCTCGCGCTGGGCCAACTCCAGCGCCTTCTCGCCCGTGGTGGCGGCCACGATGGCGTAGCTGTCGCGCAGCACGTTCATCAGCACGTGCAGGTTCTCGTTGACGTCGTCGACGATCAGAATGCGGGGACGGCCTTTGGCAATGTTGGTCATAAGCAAGTCACTCAGGTTGCAGACTGGGGTTGATCATCCCACGCGCGCAGCAGCTCCTGTGCGGCGTCGATGTCGAAAACATCCACTTTGGCGGCAATCGCGGCGATTTTCGCCTCCTCGGGCGTGCCCCGCAGGGCCGCGCGCAGCTCCAGCAGTAGCGGTTCGGCAACGCCCAGGTCATACACCAGGGCCTCCTGCAGCCGCACCAGGCGCTCGCGCAATTGCTGCTGCGTCAGCGACACCGCCAGCGGTTCGGGCACGGGGCGCACCACCGCTATCAAGCTGTCTATGTCACGCATCACCTCCTGCAGCAGCGCGCGCACCGCCGCCAGCAAGGCCGCATCCGGGCGTGTTGCCAACTTCAATGTGGCGTCCATCTCCGACACCGTGGCAAACAGCGCCGTGGCGCCGATGTTGCCCGCCACCCCTTTGAGGGCATGGCTATACTCCTCGGCCGCGCGCAGGTCCTGGCCCTCAAGGCGCCGCTGCAACTCTTCTGCGGCCTGGGCGTAGTTTTCACGGAAGCGGCGCAACTGCCGGATATACGCCTCCACCTTTCCTCCGATACGGCGCACCCCGTCGTTGGCGTCCAGGCTGGTCAGCGCCTGCAGTTCGGGCGGAAGCTCGGATTGCGTGGGTGTGGAGACCCAGACCCCGGCGCGCTCTGGCGGCACGCTCACCCACTGGGTCAGCACCGCCATCAGGCGGTCGGGCGCCACCGGCTTGGTGACGTGGTCGTTCATGCCGGCATCGCGACAATTCTGCGCATCCTGCGCCATGGCCAGCGCCGTCATGGCAATGATGGGCAGCGTGGCAAAGCGCTCGTTGCCGGGGGTCAGCGCCAGGGCGCGGATGCGGCGGGCCGACTCCAGTCCATCCATGACCGGCATCTGGATGTCCATCAACACGGCATCAAAGTCACGTTGCTGCACCATGTCCAGCGCCTGCTGGCCATCCACCGCCTCAGCCACCTCCATGCCTTCGCTACGCAGCAGCTCGGTAGCGAATTCGCGGTTGATGTCGTTGTCTTCCACCAGCAGCAGCCGCGCACCGGCCAGACGGCCGCTGCGGGCCAGATTGGGTGTAGGGCTGCGGTGCATGCCCTGTGACTGCAGGATGCGCCCGCGCCCCAGCACCGACAGGACGCTGTCCAGCAGCGTCGAGGGTGACACCGGCTTGACCAGGAAGCCATCGACTCCGGCCTGCTCGGCCAGGCGGATCACGTCTTCTCGGCCATAGGCGGTGACCATCACCACCTTGGGCTGATGGACGATTGCGGCGTCGTGGTGGATCAGGCGTGTGGTCTCGTCACCGTTCATGCCGGGCATGCGCCAGTCCATCAACACCAGGTCGTAGGGCTTGTCCGCCGCCGCCCGCACCGCCGCCAGGGCTGCCATGCCGCTGGACGCGGTGTCTACATCGATATGGAAGTAGCCCAGCATCTCGGCCAGGATCTGGCGCGACACCTCGTTGTCGTCCACAACCAGTACGCGGATGCCTTTGAGCAGCGGCCCGGCCTGCTCCACCAGCTCGGCGCGGTGCACCTGGGTGACTGGTTGCACCTTCAGTTGCACAGTGAAGCACATCGTCGTGCCCTTGCCCGGACACGTGTCTTCGACCCAGATGCGCCCGCCCATCAACTGCACCAGGCTTTTACTGATGGCCAGGCCCAGCCCGGTTCCGCCGAAGCGGCGCGTCGTGGACTGGTCAGCCTGGGTGAATTTTTCAAACAAGCGGTCCTGCACGTCCGCTTCGATGCCGATGCCACTGTCGCGCACATAGGCCTGCAGGGTGATGTCGGTCTCCGACACGGTCACGCAGCGAAAGCCCAGTTCAACCTCACCCTTGTCGGTGAATTTCACCGCATTCCCGCACAGATTGAGCAGCACCTGCCCCAGGCGCATGGGGTCACCCATCAGATGCGGCGGTATGCCCACGTCGTAGCGGATCAGGAATTCGATGCCCTTGTGCTCGGCCTGGTAGCCAATCGCGTCGGTCAACTGTTCCAGCACGGTGTCCAGACCGAACGGAATGCTCTCGATCTCGATCTTGCCGGCCTCGATCTTCGAAATGTCCAGGATGTCGTTGATGATGCCCAGCAGGGAGTGCGCCGCCCCTTGGGCCTTGGCCAGGTAGTTGTGCTGGCTGGGGGTGAGCTCGCTCTTGAGAGCCAGGTAGAGCATGCCCAGCACCGCATTCATGGGCGTGCGGATCTCGTGGCTCATGTTGGCCAGGAAGTCGGACTTGGCCCGAGTGGCATCCTCGGCCACCTCCTTGGCCTGCTGCAGTTCCTGGGTGCGCGCCGCAACGATATCTTCCAGGTTCTGGTTCAGCTGCTTGAGCTCCTGCAGCGAATCAAACAGGCGCGCCCGGCTGTCGTTGACGGCCTGGACCAGCGCGTTCAATTCATCCTCGTACGGATAGTTGATGGTCTGAACCGGTGCGTCATTGGGTTGGAACCGCCAACCGCCAATGGTCTGCGCGACCCGGGTCACGGTATCGGACAGGCGAAAGCGGATGGTCCACCGAAACAGCAGCCACAGCGCTGTGGTGACCAGGATGGAATTGAGTACCACCACCAGCGCGCCGTATCGGGTGCGGTCCAGCACCACGTCGCGGCTGGAGGCCATTCTCAGTTGGCCCACTAGCCGGCTTTCACCGCGGGGCGACTGGTACACCAGCGGCACCACGGTCTGCTTGAAGCGACTGGTCAGCGAGCCATCGGCCTCTGCCGGGGATGCGGGCAGGTTGCCGTCCTGCACCAGCACCTCGCCGCTGGCGGATTCGATCACCATGCCGGTGACGATGGCGTTTTGCCGTACGCCCCGCACGATGGAGCGCAACTGCGGGTTGTCCAGTTCCCACACCGCATTGGTGACGGTGGGTGCGACGGTGCGCCCCAGCGAGGCCAGATCGTTGTTGATGTCGCGGCTGACGCTGACAAACTGGATCGCCAGTTGGGCCCCGGTCATGCCCAGGGCAATCAACAGGTACCACGGCAGCATGGTGTAAAGCAGGCGCCGCGCCAGCGTCTGGGTGGAGAACATGGTCAATGCCACCACCAGCGGGTGTCTACCTCCGGCGTGCCGGGTGGCAGGATGGGGTTATCCAGACGGATGACCTGGCGCTTGCTTCTGGCCAGCATGTCGATTTCCGCCGCGTGGTAGCTCTCGAACAGCTTGCGGAAGGACCCGTCCGCCAGCGACGCCTTCAGCCCCAGCTCGATGCGCCGGGCCAGCGCGGCATTCTCCCTGCGTACCCAAAAATACACCGGGTATGGGAAAAACAGCGCCTTGCTTTGCTCCACCGCCAACTGCGGGTAGCTCTGCTTGCGCTCGTCCAGCTCGCGGCCGGCCTCATTCAGGCCGCGCGGAAAGGCATCAAAGCGGCCCGCCACCAGCATGCCAAACAGGTTCTCATAGCTGGCCGATGTTTCCACAGCCAGTCCATTGGCACGCATGATGGGCAGGTCGGCCCACTGGCTGTTCAGGCCAAAGGTCAGCTGCTTGCGCAGGGCCTGCTCGTCCAGGCGGGCCATACGTGCCTGGTCGGCCGCACGGATCACCAGCAGCCGGTAGCCCACGATGCCGCGCAGAATGTCGATTTTGATCGGCAGCATGCGGGCCTCGCGCTCGGCGTTTGTGCCCAGGGCGATGACGTCGATGGCGCCGGACTGCAGCAACTGCATACCGCGATTCTGGGTGATGTCTTCGGTAAAGGGGGCGAGTTTGACCGTCTCGCCAGTGCCTCCGGCATGGGTCAGCGCCAACTCCAGCAGCTTCCAGCGGTATTCGTAGATGGGACCAACCGGAAAGTAGCGCAGTGTGGTTTCTGCCGCCAGCGCTGGCGTCAACAGTCCCGGCACACTGCACAGTGCAGCACCAGCCAGCAGGCTCCCCATCCAGAACCTCCTCTTGCCCAGCAGCCTTGTCGTGTTCATCCGTGCATCTTATACGGTGTATTTTGAAGTCGATGGACCAAATGACCCGCGCATCTGTTACAACCGACTCTTCTTCGCAGCGCCCTGACACACCGATGCCTACTCCCCCCACCAGCGTCGGCACATGGCGTGCACGCCCTCCCCCGACGCTTATCCACTGGACCGAAGCCGGCTTGCCCTGCAGCGCACTGTGGCGCTCCGAGCGCGCGGCCCCCGCACCCAAGCGCGTGGTGCTGGCCGACGACACCACCACGGCCGATGCCGCCTACCGGTTGGCCTGCGAGGGCACGGCCCTGCTGTGGCGCGGCGATTTTCACAACTCCCGGCAGTTGCTGCAGGCACTGGCCCGGCGCATCGACAAGGTGCCGGCGCGCAAGCAGCGCTCCCACAAGCAGGCGGCCGCGGCGCCGGCACCAGCGGCGTCCATGGCGCAGGCCTTCAACCTGCACCGCCAGTCCCAGGCGCAGCGCGCACGGGTGCTGGGCATGGTGCTGCTTCCGTTCAATGCCGATTACAGCGTGGCCCTGCGCCGCGCACCGGATGCGCGCCTGGCCTGCCTTGAGGCCTGGGGCCCGGTGGTCGACAGTGATGGCGCCAGTGTGGCCCCCCTGCGTGACCTGCTGGGCATGACCAGTGCCCATGAGTGGCGCAAAAAGGGGGTGGTGATTGCGGCGCTGGGTGAGGCACCGCGCAACCGCATCTTTCCGCATTACGGCGTGTTTTCGCCGGTGCGCGGCGAGTATGTCGACCTGGTGGCGACCGTTCCCCTGCCCCTGGCTGAAGCCGATGGTGTGGCGATGGTGGCATTTGACGTGGGCACCGGCACCGGCGTGCTGTCTGCGGTGCTGGCACGCCGCCATGTGGGCACGGTGGTAGCCACTGACCAGGACCCGCGCGCCATCGCCTGCGCACTGGCCAATCTGGAGCAACTGGGCGTTGGCCCCCAGGTGCAGGTGCTGCAGACCGACCTGTTTCCGCCGGGACGCGCGTCCCTGATCCTGTGCAACCCGCCCTGGTTGCCGGCACGCCCCAGCTCACCGATTGAATTTGCGGTCTACGACGAAGGCAGCCGCATGCTGCTGGGCTTTCTGGGTGGACTGGCTGCGCACCTGACACCGCATGGTGAAGGCTGGCTGATCCTGTCAGACCTGGCCGAGCACCTGGGCCTGCGCAGCCGCGCCGAACTGCTGGCAGCATTCGATACAGCGGGCCTGGTGGTGTTGGGCCGCCTGGACGCCAAACCGCTCCACGGCAAGGCAAACGACCCCAACGATGCCTTGCACACTGCGCGTGCCGCCGAGGTCACTTCCCTGTGGCGGTTGGGAATAGCTGCCCCATCTCTGCAATAGGTTTTGGCTACGAAACAGGTGATAACAGGCGCACGGTGTTGCGCCCGCTATTCTTGGCCATGTACATCGCCGTATCGGCGCTCTTGATCAGGGTGTTTTCATCGTCACCATGGTCCGGGTAGATGGCAATGCCAATGCTCGACGAGATGTGCCAGCTCTGGCTGGCCAATTCAAAGGGCAGATGCAGCGTCGCGCGAATCTTTTCCGCGACCACCTGCGCATCCTCCGACGACTCCACAACCGGCAGCAGCACGATGAACTCGTCGCCACCGATGCGGGCCACCGTGTCGGACTCGCGCAGACAGCCCAGGATGCGCTGCGCCGCCTCCTTCAGGAGCTGGTCACCAAAATCATGGCCCAGCGTGTCGTTGACCGGCTTGAACTCGTCCAGGTCGATGAACATCAGCGCCAGTCGTTCGCCGTTGCGCTTGGACTGGGCCAGCGCCTGTTGAAGGCGCTCGGCCAGCAGCTTGCGATTGGGCAGGCCGGTCAGCGTGTCGTGGGACACCAGCTTGGTCAGTTCCTCATTGGCAATGCGCAACTCCGCAGTGCGCTGCGCAATCGATTGCTCCAGCGATGCGTTGATCTCGTTGATCTGATGCATTTTCTGGTTGATGGCCCGGTCCATGGCGACAAAGCTCTGCGTCAGGTCACCCAGTTCATCGTGGCGCAGGTTTTCGGTATCCAGAAGGGTAAGTTCGGCACTGAGAGCGGCGTTCTGCTCACCCGCCGCGACGCTGCGGAAAATGCGGCTGAGAACCGTCAGCGGGCGCGCGATGGCATTGGCAAAAAACCAGGCCAGCGGGGAGATGATCAGCAGGCAGGCGAGCGCAATCAGCCCGAGGATCCCCACCATCTGCCAGGTGTTCTTCTGCACCAGGGCCGTGGATTGCAGTGCGGCAATGCTGCCGATCAGGCGCTTGTCGCTGTACAGCGGTATCAGGCACTGGTAGTAACCGGCACCGTCAATCACCGTTTCGTTGAACGTGACGGATGGCGACTGCTGCGACACCGGGTCGAGCTGGCTGCCCCAGTCCGGGCCGCGGTAGGCCGCATTGGCGCCGCTGCTGAAGCCCTGCCGGGTGAAGACATTGATCCGGGTATCGGTCAGGCGAGACAGCGAGTCCACGAAGCCATCATCCAGGGTTTGCGCCGTGACCACCCGGCCGAGCTGCTTGATGTCCTGCTTGCCGGTGGCCGGATCGAACGCCACGCCCATGATGGGAACATGGCTCTCAATGGCCAGCTTGCCGTTGATCACGACAAAATCGGCCCCTTCCTGCTGCACGGGCCGGTTGCCCAGGCGCAACTCCATGCCGGGCGCCAAAGGGCCCGGTCGCAAGGTCTGGCCATCCAGTTCCTCTGCGTTGTTGAGGGTCGCGACCTGGAAGATGGGTGCCGGACTGCGCTCCACAAAACCGACGGTCTCACTTTTTCCATCATTCAGGGCCACTGTGACGAGGTTGCCCTCAGCGTCGTAAATCGCGGCTTTGGACAACCGGGCCACACGACCCAGCTTGTAGGTCTCGCGCACCAGTTGCTGGTAGGTGTTGAGTAGGGTCTCGCGTTCGATACCCGCCTGCGCATACTGCGCCAGATACCACAACGTGGAACCCAGGTTCTTCTGGGCCGCCAACTGGCGGGATGCCGCCAGCAGGCCGGCCTTGCGGTCGGTCAGGTTGTCATCGATGACGCGCGCGGCCTTGGTCAGCACCGCATTGGACTGGTCCAGGTGTTGCTGGCGGATGACCACCGATACCGCCAGCATGGACGCCAGTGCCACGGCAATCGCAATGACCACGGCCCCCAACAGCAAGCGGTCGCGCAGTTTGTGAATGTGCATACGGCAACGTGCTTTGTACAGGTCGACGACCGAGGTGGTCAGCGCACCCTGGGGGGGGCGACAGACAGCACCGGCACGAAGCCCTCAGGTGCCGCGGATGTATCAAACGGATAGTTGGCCAGGCTGACCCGGTCCACCAAACCCAGCTTGATCAGGATCGTGTGCGGCGGTTGCGGGGTTCTGCGCTCCAGAAAGTTCACCGCGGCATTGGTCACCACGCGTGCCTGGCTGACGCCCTTGGTGTCGGCGGCGGCCGAGATGGCGCCACTGCGGATCAGGCCCACAATTTCTCGCGTCAGGTCGTAGGCCACGATGCGGATCTTGCCGGCCAGCCCGGCTTCCTTCACCGGCAACACGGCGGCGGGGGCGCACCCGGTGCATCCCAACACGTAGTCGAGTGACTTGCCGTGTTCGGCCAGCAATTGCGCGGTCAGGCGCGACTGCACGATGCGGTCACTGTCGCCATACTGGATATCCAGGATATTGACCGTGATCGGCGACTTGCGCACAGCCTCCAGGGTGCCTTCGACCTCGCCCTTGACCCAGCCGGCGTCCACCGGGCCGGGCAGCATGGCGATGTTGATGGCTTTCAGGCCACGCCGTTGTGCGTCGCGGATCACCCACTGCGTGGCGTCATAGCCCTTGCCCTTGAGCGAGGTCGTGACCTTGATGGTGAGATCGTCGCTGGTGCTGTCGTTGGCCAGCTCAAACACCGGAATGCCGGCCGCGTGGGCCTTGGCAATGGAGGCGTTGTTGGCAGTCAGGCTCAACGGCGACAGCACAATGGCGTCATAACGCGCGGCCACGGCCTCGTCCATCTGGCGCAACTGGCCCACCAGGTCGTCGTAACCATCCGCGGTAAACACGTCCGCCGCCACACCCAGGCGCCGTGCCTCGCTGACCAGCCCGTAGTTGCAGCCGATCCAGTAGGGGTCTTTCAGGTGCGGGAACAAAAAGGCGATGCGCCACGGCTTGCTGGCGTGCGCCGCCATGGTGTAGAGTTCATTGCGCACCCGGCCGCTGGCCAGGGCGTCATCGGCCGAGCCGCTGGGTTTGACGGGCGGGTAGATGGCCTGCACCGGAATTGGCGCAAAACCGGTGCCAGGTGTTGCCGATGGGGACTGCGACAACGCTGCGCCTGTGCCGAAGCACAGCACCAGGAGGCAGCCCATTGCGCGTCGAGACATGTTCATTCTTCCCCTGCTACTCGCCATGCCGGATACTCACGGCCATTGTTGGTATGTTCAGGCGGACATAAGGCGCCTGAATGGGGGCATATTACCGGGCTTATCGGTTCGTCACACGCCGGGTTTGTAATCAGACGGTCTTGTCCTCTGGACACGCCGGGGCTTCTGGAACCGTGCGCACTTCAGCCAAACAAATGTGATAGTTCACGGTCCATCAATTCGGTGTCTCCCGTATTGAGTTCAATGAGGCGCCGTAGGCGCGTCAGGCTGGTCAGGTCCATGCTCTGGCAGGCAATGCCAATGTGCTGCTGTTCCAAGTGCACGATCTTGCCCGACATCACCACGCCCTCCCCGCTGTCGGCCAGCGGCAGCTCCAGGCGGCAGGTGTCCTGCAGTGCCAGCGCGTGCGGCGCATCGGTCTGCACCAGCGCGCCCTTGAGCGCGATGTCAATCAGGTGCACCTTGATGCTCCCGTCCCGCACATGCAGGAGCACATCGGCGTGAAACGGAATGCGGGCGTATTGGCGAAGCCCTTTGATCGGTGTAAGGTGGTTCATATCGCTTGCTTTCAAATGGAAGTGGCCTGGCCTCTTGCCGCTTGCAGGGCCGTCACGGCCGCATCAAAGTCGAAGACCTCGACTGCTGTGACCACTCTTCGCAGATTCTGCTCCAACGGCGTCCCTTTGACTTGCTGCAATAGCTGCGTCAGTGCTTCGGCGGCATCCACATTGCTGTCGCGCAACAGGCGTTCCAGCCGGTCCAGCGCCTGCGCGGTGTCGCCAGCGGGTGGTGGTACTGGTGGTGAAGACGCTTGCGGCTCCCCGCTCTGGCTGGCAAATGCCCGCAGTCCCTGCACCACCGGTGCCAGTGCCTGCAGCGCCAGTTCCAGCAGATCGGCAATCCGGTGTTGGTCGGGCACGGCCTCCTCGCAGGCGTGCTCCAGTTCCGCCGCGGCGCCCTGTACTCCCCGGGCGCCGATGTTGCCGGCCGTGCCCTTGAGGTTGTGGGCGGCCCGGGCCGCGGCGGATGTGTCCGTATCGGTGCGTGCAGCCGCAAACAGCGCCGCAAAGTCGGCCTGCGACTGCAGGAACTTGTGCAGCAAGCGGGTGTAGAGCTTTTCGTTGCCCATGGCGGTGGCCAGCCCGGCGCGCACATCAATGCCCTGCAACACGGAAAATGGGCTTTCGCCAGTTTCCTTTGAATCATTTTGGCAGCCAGCCCTCGTGTTCGCTGCGTGGGATGCTCCTGTTTCAGGAGCATTTCCGGGCTTGATCCACTTCGCAATGGTGGCAAACATCTCACCGACATTGAGTGGCTTGGCAATGTGGTCCCACATGCCGGCCTGGAGCACCTTCTCCCGGTCCCCGGCCATGGCGTTGGCGGTCATCGCAATGATGGGCAGTTCCTTGAACTGCGGGTTCTTGCGGATTTCCCGGGTCGCGGCATAGCCGTCCATGACGGGCATCTGGCAGTCCATCAGGATGCCATCGAAGCTGGGGTCCTTGACCAGGATGTCCAGTGCTTCCTGACCGTGGTTGGCCAGGACGACTTCCACGCCAGCGTTCTGGAGCAATTCCATGGCCAGTTCCTGGTTCATCTCGTTGTCTTCGACCAGCAGGATCCTGGCTCCCGCGAGTTGGGCCATGGCTACGCTGTGGCTGCCAGCCTTCTCGTTGGCCCGGGTATCGGTGATGAAGCCCTTGTCCAGCGCCTCCCCAATGGCTTCAAGCAGGGTGGATGCGGTCACCGGTTTGGTGAGTACGGATTTGAGGGCCACACCCCGCTGTTGGGCCGAGCCCAGGGCTTCCTCACGGCCATAGGCTGTCACCATGATCACGGAGGGGATGCGTGCCAGCCCGGCGTCCTGCAGACGGTGCATGGTCTCCACGCCATCCATGACCGGCATCTTCCAGTCCATCAGGACCAGGTCGTAGGGCAGCTTTTTCTTCTCCGCCTCGGCCAGCAAGGTGAGCGCCTGCTGGCCATCCCGGGCGACATCCACCTCCAGGCCGAAGGTTCTGGCCATGGTGGAGAGGATTTCCCGGGCGCTGGCGTTGTCGTCGACCACCAGCACTCTGACGCCGCGCAGTTCTTCGGCCTTGAACATGCGCCGTGGCATGGGTTCGGCCTGGAGGCCAAAACGGGCGTGAAAGTGGAAGGTGGAGCCCTTGCCGGGCTCGCTGTCGACCCAGATGCGGCCCTGCATGGCTTCGACCAGGTTCCTCGATATGGCTAACCCTAAGCCGGTGCCGCCGTATTTGCGGGTCGTCGATGCGTCGGCCTGGCTGAAGCTCTGGAACATCTTGTTCTTCTGTTCGGGCGTCATGCCGATGCCGCTGTCCTTGACCCAGAAGTGCAGTTCGACGCCATTGGCGTCCTCGGCGACTTTTTCGATGCCGACGACGATCTCGCCGGAATCGGTGAATTTGACGGCATTGTTCCCCAGGTTGATCAGCACCTGGCCCAGCCGCAAGGGATCGCCTTTCAGGGCAGTGGGCACATTGGCGGCGGCGTTGAATAGCAGTTCCAGGCCCTTGTCTTCGGCCTTCATGCCCACCAGGTTGGCCAGGTTGTCCATCACGTCTTCCAGGCGGAAGTCTATGGTCTCCATGGCCATCTTGCCGGCTTCGATCTTGCTGAAGTCCAGGATGTCGTTGATGATGCCCAAGAGGTTCTCACCCGAGCGGTGGACCTTCTCGATGTAGTTGCGCTGCTTCGTGTCCAGGTTGGTCTGCAGGGCCAGATGCGACATGCCGATGATGGCGTTCATCGGCGTGCGGATTTCGTGGCTCATATTGGCCAGGAAGTCGCTCTTGGCGCGGGTGGCTTCCTCGGCCAGTTGGCGCGCCTTGCGGATTTCCATCTCGGCCTGTTTGCGCTCGGTGATCTCGTACATCCAGTTCAGCAGCAGGCGCTGCTCACCCTGCTGGATCCAGCGGGCGTTGAGCAGGACCCAGATGTCCTTGCCACTGGCGTCACGGAAACGCGCTTCGTAGTCGTCCACCCGGCCTTCGGAGCGGAACAACTGCAGGAAGGCATCGCGGTCCCCGGCGCTGGCCCAAAAGTCGGCGCCCGCGCGAGTCTTCAGCTCGTCCGGTGTCAGCCCCAACATGTCGGCCAGACGCCGGTTGGCAAACACATGCTGGCCGGACTCCGTGGTCATCATGACGGCGGAGGGGCTGTCCTCCAGCAACTGGGTCAGGCGGGCCTCGTTTTCGGCAATCAGCTTTTGCTGCGCGGCCAGCTCGCTCGCCTGCTGTTGCGTGGCCAGCAGCAGTTCCTGGGTGCGCAGGTTGCGCGCCAGGATTTCCATGCACAAGGCTAGCGTGGGCAGCAGGCTGTCCAGCAGGGCCTGGTCGTCATCGGCGCAGGCATCCAACAGGGCCAGCTCCAGGACGCCCAGCAGCACGCCGTTGTTCAACACCGGCTGGACCAGAATGGTTTTGGGCCGCGCCTGGCCCAGCACCGACACCACCTGCAAGTAGCTGGCCGTTGCGTGGTCCAGGCGAATCGGTCGCAGCTCCAGCGCGCACTGGCCGACCAGACCGTCGCCATAGGCAATGGTGGTGGCCAGCGATGGGTCGCCCTGGCGCGCAAAGCCGCTGCACAGAACCAGGCACTGATGCACCCCGTCCGCCAGGTACAGACTGCCCTGCCCCAGGGCCAGGCGACGCGCCAGACCGGTCAGCAGGGCGTTGCCCAGCGCGGTGAAGTTCTGTGCCTGCTGCAGCACGGTTGACAGTTCGGCAATCACCCTGGCTTTGTTGCCCTGCGCGGCCAGTTCCTGGTTGCCAGCGGCCAGTTGTTCAAACAGTTCACTGACCGGCTCCGCCACCCGGCGGTACAGGCGCATGGCCAGCGCACCGCCACAGGCGGCCAGTGCCAACAGCCCCAGCACCATGGCGATGGAAAACTGCCGCGACCAGGGCGCAAAGTCGCTCTCCGGTGCGGCCAGCGCCAGGCGGAACTCCTGGTTGCGCAGGGGCTGTCGCAACAGCTTGACGCGCCAGGCCACGCCATCCGCAGCGCGGACCCGCACACCCAGCACGGAGGCATCGCTGGCCTGACCATCCTTCAGCGCCTGGGCCAACAGGGTCAGGCCAATGCTGGCCGGCTCCTGCATCACGGATCGCTTGATCGCGGTGTCCAGCGCAAAGCCGTTGTCGCGCGGCAGGCCCAGGACCTTGCCGTCAGGCGTCAGCAGGGTCACATGACCATGGGCGGCATAACCCATGTCCAGGGTCAGGCGCGTCAGGTCGGACAGCAGCACATCAAAAGCCACAACCCATTTGCGCCCGGTGCCGGCATCGGTCCAGCGCACCGCCGCGGTAATGCCGGGCTCCTGTGTGGTCTGGAACAGGTAGGGCTCCGTCCAGTAGACCTGGTTTTCCGGCGCACCCATGACACCGGTGAACCAGGGGCGCTTGCGCGGGTCGTAGTCCTGTGACTTCCATTCTTCGCCCAAACGGGTGCCGGCACCCTTCCACAGCAGCCAGTTCTGCTGCGTGCCCTTGTTGGGCACGTGGGTGATGCGGTTCTTCCAGCCCTCGGGTACCTTCAGCAGCAGCACCTCGCGCCCCTCGTCGCTGGCCAGGTGCACGCTGCTGACGATGCTGCGCTGCGTGATCACGGGAATCATGACCCGATTCAGCGCCGCCGCATCGTCCAGGCCAACGACGCCCGCCTGGGTCCAGTCGCGCATGGTCAGCACGATGCGGTCAATCTGGGCTGCCATGGCGTCCATCCGGGTAGCCATGTGCTCGGCGGCCTCGCGTTGTGAGGTCTCGGCCCGAGACAGGGCTAGGGGCTTGGCGCGCAACTGGTAGAACGCGGCTGCCATGAGCACGATCAGCAGCAGGCCGATCGCCGGCACGCCCCAGCTCAGGCGCCGCAACAGGCCGCGTACCGTGCGGCTGGACCGCTGCAGGGCCAGCGCGGAGTCATTGGGTGTGGGCATCGGGGTGTCGTGCATGGTGTGCCTCACAGCGCAGTGCTGCGCGCCTGCAGCAGAACCGCCAGCGCGGCGTCATAGTCGAAAGCCTGCACCGCAGTGGCCAGCTTGCGCAAATGCGGGGCCAGGGGCGTTTGCGCGGCCAGTTCCTGCGCTGCCTCCAGCGCGTCGGCCGCGTCCACATCGCTGTCACGCAGCAGGCGCTCCAGCCGGTCCAGCGCGCTGCCCAATGGGTCGCTCTGGGCTGGCATATTTTCATCCAATTGGCCACCAGCCCTCGTGGAATATGCGTGAGGCGCTCCTGATTGTGTAGCATTCTGTGCGGGCTTGATCCAGCGCGCCAGGGTCGTAAACATGGCCTCCACATTCAACGGCTTGGCAATGTGGTCGCACATGCCGGCCTGGAGCACCTTCTCGCGGTCCCCGACCATGGCGTTGGCCGTCATGGCGATGACGGGGATGTCCTTCCAGGCCGGGTTGGCGCGGATCGCACGGGTGGCGGTGTAGCCGTCCATGACCGGCATCTGGCAGTCCATCAGCACGGCGTCAAAGCGGCTGTCCTTGGCCAGGATATCCAGTGTCTCCTGGCCATTGACGGCCAGCACCACAGCTATGCCGGCACTGGCCAGCAGCTCCATGGCCAATTCCTGGTTCATGTCGTTGTCTTCGGCCAGCAGCACCCGCGCGCCGTTCAACTGGGCCATGGACTCCTGCTGCCCGTCAGCCCGCACCTCGCTGCGGGTGACAATTTCCAGGCCCTTGCCCAGGACTTCGCCAATGGCCTCCAGCAGCGTGGAGGGCGTGACCGGCTTGGTCAGCACCGTGGGCAGGACCACGCCGCGCTCAACAGCGCTGGCCATGGCCTCTTCCCGCCCAAAGGCGGTGACCATGATGACGGTGGGCGTTTTGCCCAAGGGGTCACGGCGCATCTGGCGCACGGTTTCCACGCCATCCAGGACGGGCATCTTCCAGTCCATCAGCGCCAGGTCGTAGGGCAGACCCTTGTGGTTGGCCTCCTCCACCTTGCGCAGGGCCTCGGTGCCGTCACGGGCCACGTCCACTTCAAGGCCGAAGCTGCGGGCCATGGTGGACAAGATTTCCCGGGCGCTGGCGTTGTCGTCCACCACCAGCACGCGCACGCCCTTCAGGTCGTCGGAGCGGTAGGCACGCCGCGCCTGCGGGTTGGCCTGCACACCAAAGCGCGCGTGGAAGTGGAAGGTGGAGCCCTGGCCTGGCGTGCTCTCCACCCAGATGCGGCCCTGCATGGCTTCGACCAGGCTCTTGGAGATCGCCAGCCCCAGACCGGTGCCGCCGTATTTGCGGGTGGTGGAGGCATCGGCCTGGCTGAAGCTCTGGAACATCTTGCCGCATTGCTCGGGCGTCATGCCGATGCCGGTGTCCTTGACCCAGAAGTGCAGCTCCACACCGTCCGCTGAATCGGCCACCTTGTCCACGCCGACGACGATCTCGCCGGCCTCGGTGAACTTGACGGCGTTGTTGCCCAGGTTGATCAGCACCTGACCCAGGCGTAGCGGGTCACCGACCAGGGCGGTGGGCACATCGGGCGCGCTGGCAAACAGCAGTTCAAGACCCTTGTCCTCGGTCTTCATGCCCACCAGGTTGGCCAGGTTGTCCATGACGTCTTCGAGGTGGAAGTCAATGGACTCCATAGCCATCTTGCCGGCCTCGATCTTGCTGAAGTCCAGGATGTCGTTGATGATGCCCAGCAGGTTTTCGCCGGCGCGGTGCACCTTTTCCACATAGTTGCGCTGCTTCGTGTCCAGGCTGGTCTGCAAGGCCAGATGCGACATGCCGATGATGGCGTTCATCGGCGTGCGAATCTCGTGGCTCATATTGGCCAGGAAGTCGCTCTTGGCGCGCGTGGCCTCCTCGGCGGCTTCCTTTGCCTTGCGCATCTCGCGCTCCAGGCGTTTCTTTTCGGAAATGTCCTGGCGGATCACGCAAATGGCGTAGATGGTGCCGTTGCCATCGCGCAGCGGGAACTTGAAAACCTGGCGCACTTCCTGGCGGCCATTGCGCTCCATGCTGTGCTCGAACTCCATCAGCTCACCCTTGGCCAGCACCTGCCGGTCGGTTTCCACGCCCCAGGTGTCGCTGCTGTCGCCCGTCGCCTCGACAATGGTGTGGCCAAGAATTTGCTGCGGCTCCAGCCCGAAGAATTTGTGCAGGTAGGCGGCAAAGCTGGTGTTGATGAGCAGAAAACGCCCGTCAATGTCCTTGAGGTAGATGTCGGTCGGCGAGTTGTCCAGCACGGCCTGGATCAGGGCCTTGGACCGTTCCACCTCGGCAAAGGCATCCTTGAGCGTGGTGGCCTGTTTGCGCATCGCCTGGGCCTGGCTCTGGGTTTCCTGCAGCAGCTTGTTGGTCCTGACGCTGCGCTCCAGAATCTCCAGGTTCATGGCCAGCACCGGCATCAGGCCATCCAGCAGCGCCTGCTCCCGGGCGCCAAAGCTGGCAAAAGTGGCCAGCTCCAGCACGCCCAGCAGCCGGTCATTGCGCACGATGGGCAGCACAAAAATGCTGCTGGGTACGCCCTCCACCAGACTGGAGGCGATGTGGATATAGTCGGCTGGCGGCTGGGTCAGGATGATCGGCGTGCGCTCCATCGCGCATTGGCCCACCAGTCCCTGGCCCAGGGGAAAGTATTGCTCCAGCGACTTGCGCTCGCGAAACGCATAACCACCCAGCATGCGCAGGCGGCGCTGCTCTTCTTCATAGACGTAGAACGCACCGTGACCGATCTGCATCAGCGGCGCCACCTCGCTGAACAGAATCCGGGTCAGATCGGTGAAGCTGGTGACCGTCTGCAGCGCGTTGGAGATGCTGGCCAGATGGCTCTTCATCCATGACTGGGTCTCCATCTGCAGCGCCACCGACTGCAGCACCTGTACCGAGCGGGCCAGGCTGCCAATTTCATTGGCGTAGCCGGTGTGCGGGATTGCGATGTCGAGCTTGCCATGGGCCAGGTCTTCCACCGCCCGGCGCACGTCTTCGGAGGGGCGACGAATCGACTCCGAGATCAGCCAGCCGAACAGCAGGCTGAACACCACCGAGCCGGCCAGCAGTGCGTAGGTCAGCGCCATGATGTCGGTGCTGGCCTGCAGCGACTGCTCCATGGCCTGGCGGGCGCCCTCTTCCTTGATGTCAGCCACCCGGGTCAACGCAGCGTTGGCGGCCTGACCGGGCTTGGCAAACGCGTTGGACGCAATAAACGTTGCGGACGCCAGTTCCGCGTTGCGCCCCAGCAATCCCACCGCCTTGGCCACATTGGCCTTGTAAAGGGCGTATTCGCGGTCAAACGCCTCCAGTGCCGCCCGGGTCTCGTCGCGCCAAAGCCGGCCGCGCAACTCGGTGATTTCCGTTTGCAACCGCGCATCCAGCTCGGCCACAGCTTTCAACGCCGCCTCGCGCCGGGGGCCGGACTCCACTAACGCGGCCTGGCGCAGTTCGCGCCCGATCTGCAGGTAGTTGATCTGGGCATCCTTGGCGTTGGAGACGCCCAGGAATTCCTTTTCATACAGCTGGGTCAGCTCGTTGCGCAATTCCCGCTGCGCGATCAGGTTGACCAAACCGGTGATCAGGGTCAGCAGCAGCAGAACGGAAAAACCCAGCACCAGCTTGGTTCGCAGCGAGCGGCGCTGCAGCACGGCAAACAGGTATTTCATGGCGCATCCCCTGCGCCAAGCGCATCCAGGTCCACCATGGTGCCGACCAGCCCACCCGGCGAGCCATCGGCCCTGCGAAAGCCCGCCACGTAGTACAGGGTGCTGTGCAGCTTGCCATCGGCCAGGGGAATCTTCGTGATGCGGCGAACCACGCCGGCGGAGGCGATCGTGGCCTCGTCCTCGGCCTGGTAGGCCTGGCGATCTTTCAGCGGCAGGTAGTCCAGCTCCAGCACGGTCTTGCCGATCAGCGCTTCACGCTGCACGGCGAAGGCCTCCTCATAGGCACGGTTGAAGCCGAGGAAGCGCGCATCCGGTCCCTTGTAGAACAGCGGGTAGGGAATGGCGTCGATCAGGATCTGCTGGAAGCCCAGCAGTTCGGCGCTGGCCTGGCGCGCCGCGGCCGTGTCGGCCAGTATCTGCTGCGTATGTTGGGTGCGCGCGAGGATCTGCAGGTTCATGGCCAGCAACTGCGTCAGCTCGGCAAAATCCTCGTGCGCAAAACCGTCCGCCGAGCCCAGAATGGCGACTTCCACCGCACCCAACAGCGTGGTGTTGTGCACGATGGGCACCATGACGATGGCTCCCGGTGCGGCGTTGCCCAGGCCGGAGCGTATGGTCCAGATGCCGTCTTCTGCGGTGGTGATGACCCGGCTGCGCTGCTCGGCGGCGACCTGCCCCAGCAGCCCCTCACCCACCGCGAGTTCCTGCGGTACGGTATCTCCACAGGCGTAGGAAGCCATCAGTTCCAGGTGCTGGTTCGCCTCGGACGGCCTGGCATAGACCACGCCCTGCAGTACGCCAAACAGCTGGTGCGCGTCCTGGAGGAAGTTCTGGCACAGGCTCTGCATGTCGACACTCTGCTGCAGGTGCACAAACGCCGCCGCCATCTGGGTGCGGTAACGCAACTGGCTCTCCTGCGTCTGGGCAAACAGCTGCAGCTTGTCACTGGCCTTCGCCTGGGCGTAGCGCCCCTTGAAGAGGTGCAGCAGCATCCAGCCCAAAAGCCCCACCAGGGTGGCCGCCAGGCCGGCGCGCGCCGCGGTGAATTTCCAGGGCACGGATTGGGACAAGTCCTCCAGCACCAGCAGGCTCCAGTCACCCGAGGGGTCGTTCCAGTTGACCTTGGCAGCAGCCACCGCATGGGGCACGCCAGCCATGGTCTGCACACCCTGCGTGGTGGACACCGGCAAGGGCTGTGGCTCGGCGGTGTCAAACAGGGCACCAAACTGCTTCAGATCGCGAATCGCCTTGACCCGCTGGGGTGTGATCTCGCCGGCTAGGCGCCCTATCCACGCCGCGCGGTTGCTGGCAAACACCACGCCCTGCGGTGACAGCAGCACTGCCGTGTCAAAGCGGTTTTTCAGCAGGGCGTCGACCCGGTCCAGCGTGGTGCGGGCCACCAGTGCACCCACACCCGAGGTGGACTTGGCCTGCTCGGCAAAGACCGGCGCCGTGAAATAGATGGCCCGCTCACCACGGTCCATGCCGACCGCTGCGTAGACATTGGTCTTGCCCTGCAGGGCCATCTGGAAATAGGGGCGAAACTGCACATTGATACCGGTGGATGGCGCTTGGGTCTTTTCCCATGCGGTTTTGACAATGCCGTCACTGGCGACGACGAACACGCCGTCCGCGTCAAACGAGCTGCCCACGGCGGCCAGCTTGGCCGGGATGTTGGAGTTGACGGACAGCAGGCCATTGGTGGCGTCCTGCTTGATGTCGCCGTCAATCAGGCCCAGCAGCGTGATCGAGCCCATCAGGTTGCCGTTGAGCGTGCTGGACATGATCTCGATGCTGCTGCGCTCCGCCTCGGTCTGCAACAGTGACAGGCGCTGCTGCTGGCGCCAGTTCAGGTCGGCCAACCCCACCAGGGCGCCCACGCCCAGCCCGAGGCAGACGATGCCCGCCCAGGCCCAGCGCATGTGCGCGGCGAAAAAGTATGCGATCCGGTTCATGAACCCCTTTGGTGAAGCGCGTTGCCGCCGATGTCAGCCGGTGATGACCTTGAGGGTCTCAGCCTTGTGCGCCAGATCGGCGTCGCTATCCGCATAGCGCCGGGCCACCGCCTGGAACTGCTCAGTCAGCGCCAGAAAGGCATCCACAATATCCGGGTCGAAGTGGCTGCCACGCCCCTCGCGGATGATGGCCACCGCCTTCTCGTGCGGCATGCCTTCCTTGTAGACACGCCGGCTGATCAGCGCGTCGTAGACATCGGCCACGGCCATCAGCCGGGCCGAGATGGGGATGGCATCGCCGGCCAAGCCTTCGGGGTAGCCGCTGCCGTCCCACTTCTCCTGGTGGCCATAGGCGATTTCCTTGGCGTATTTGAGGAATTCGACTTCCAGGCCCAACTGGTCTTCGGCGTGCTGGATGGCATCGCGTCCCAGTTTGCAGTGGGTCTTCATGATCTCGAACTCGTGCGGCTCGAAGCGCCCGGGCTTGAGCAGGATGCGATCCGGTATGCCGACCTTGCCAATGTCGTGCAGCGGGGCCGACTTGAACAGCATGGTGATGGTGTGGTCGCTGAGGAATCCGCGAAACCGGTCGTGGTTCTTCAGGTGCTTGGCCAGCAGTTCGACGTAATACTGGGTGCGCCGAATGTGGTTGCCGGTGTCGTTGTCACGCGTCTCCGCCAGGGATGCCATGGCCAGGATGGTGACGTCCTGGATGGCAGCCAGTTCCCGCGTGCGTTTGGCAACCTCGGTTTCCAGATAGACGTTCTGGTCCTTGAGGAAATCAGCCGCCGCCTTGACGTGCAACTGGGTGGCCACACGGGCCAGCACGATGGGCGGGTTGACGGGTTTGGTGATGAAGTCCACCGCGCCCATCTCCAGGCCCTTCTTCTCGTCTTCCGTGGCCGTCATCGCGGTCAGGAAGATGATGGGGATGTCGCGCGTGGCCGGGTCGGCCTTGAGGATCTTGCAGACGTCGTAGCCGGAGAGCCCCGGCATCATGATGTCCAAGAGGATCAGGTCGGGCTTGTCGGGTGCCTGGGAAATCTTGACGGCTTTATCGCCGTTGTTGGCAACCTTGACCTTGTACAGGTTCCTGAGCAGACCCGACATCAGCGTCAGGTTGTCGGGCGTATCGTCCACCACCAGAACCGTCGGCTTCTGGGTGAAATCCAGTGCATCAGACATGACCCGGCCTCCTTTGCATCGTTTCTTATGCTGGCCGACCCAATGAACATCGGTGCGCCTACCTGCGCCGGCCCGATTTCATTCTATGTCGCTTGTCCACTGAATGGAACGTTCGTCAGCTTCGTAAGACCTTCTTCAGCTCCACACCCAGTTCGGGCTTGTGCGCAAACGGGTCGGTGGGGTTGCGGGCCAGCAGCACATCTTCCATGCGCGTCTGCACGGAGCCGATGGCCTTGGGGTGGCTGTAGATATAGAACTGGCCTGCCGAGATGGCGTCAAACACCCTTTGCGCCACCTCGGCTGCTGTCACCTTGCCGCTGTTGACCGCCTTGTCGCTCATGGCCTGACCAATCAACTGGCTGCGGGTGGGCTTGGCGTCAGCCGTGCTGAGATCGCCCGGGCGGTTGCGGTGACTCTGGGCGATACCGGTTGGTACGAAAAACGGGCACAGCACGCTGGCGCTGATCTGGTCGGTGACGAGGGCCAGATCCTGGTACAGGGTCTCGCTCAGCGACACGACCGCGTGCTTGCTGACGTTGTAGATGCCCATGTTGGGCGCGTTCAACAGGCCGGCCATGCTGGCGGTGTTGACGATGTGGCCCTGGTAGGCAGGATCGGCCTTGGCGGCGGCCAGCATCATGGGGGTGAACAGACGCACGCCGTGCACCACGCCCATCAGGTTCACACCCAGCACCCATTCCCAGTCCTGCAGGGAGTTTTCCCAGACCAGGCCACCGGCGCCGACGCCGGCGTTGTTGAAGACGAAGTGCGGTGCACCAAAGCGCTGGAAGGCCGCATCGGCCAAGGCCTGCATCTGGTCGGCCTTGGATACATCCACGCGCATTGCCAGCACCGGGGCGCCGGCAGCCTGCATCTCGGCCACGGTCTTGTCCAGCGCGTCCTGCTGCACATCGGCCAGCACCAGGTTCATGCCCAGCCTGGCGCCGATGCGGGCGCACTCCAGGCCAAAGCCGGAGCCGGCACCGGTCAATACAGCGGTCTTGTTCTTGAAATCGGAAATCATGCGAAAAACTCCAGGGTGATGTGAGCGCCGCTGGGCCGTCCCAAGGCGCGAGGGCCCCCGTGGGGGGCAGCGAAATACGCGAAGCGATGAGCGTGGGGGTCTATGGACTCCAGACCATCTCGATATGGTCTATTCCATCTTCGGCATAGGGCTTGCCCACGTCGACAAAGCCGTGCTGTGCGTAGTAGGCCTTCAGCCGCGCCTGCGCACCAATGCGGATGGGTTGAACGCCCCACTGCGCCACCAGGACCGCCATGGTCTCACGGATCAGGGCGTGACCCAGTCCGTTGCCACGGGCCGATTGGCGCGTGACGACACGGCCAATGCTGGCTTCAAAGTATTTGACGCCGGCGGGAAACAGGCGTGCATAGGCCACCAGCACACCGCCCTGCCCGGCCTGCGTTTGCGTGCCGAGCAGGTGCATGGCTTGAACGTCGCTGCCATCCATGTCCTGGAAGATGCAGGCCTGCTCGACAACGAATACCTCGCTGCGCAGTTGCAGCACCCCATACAGTTCGGCCGCCGTCAGCGCGTCGAAGGGCTTGCACTGCCACTGCACGGGGTGCGCCAGCGCAGCGCTCATGCCGTTTGCACGGCCCTGAGGACGTAACCAATGCGCGGGAAGTGCACGTGCACCGTGCCGGCGCGCTCGTCCACGCGGCGCAGCGTGTAGCGCGTGCGGGTGGCGGCGACGAGTTCGCCCTCGGTGGGTTCCTGGCCAAAGGTCTCGGCGGCCACGGTGACGCGGCTGCCCAGTGGAATGCCGTGTTCATCCTGGAACACATCATCAAATGGGGCTGCAGCCCTCGTGGATGCAGCGCAGACCGCTATCGCTTCTGTAGCAGAAAATTTCTCCAGCTTGCCGTGGCCCAGGGCCTCCATGCGGTCCATCCAGCGCAGCACGCTGGGGGTGGCATCCAGAATGCCGGCCATCACGGGCACGCGCTTGCGGCTGAACCACAGCGGGTGGTAGCAGGCAAAGTCCGCCACGCAGGGCGTGTTGCCCATCACAAAGTCCTGGCCATCCAGCATGTTGGCGATGCGACGCAGGTAGGACTTGTAGGCAGTGGTGGCGTCCGGCGCCCGCAGCCGTGTCATGCCGGTGGACATGGCTGCGCGGTCGGCGCCAAAGGCCTTGGCGGCCTCGGCCGGTGCGCCCTCGAACATGGCCGCGGCCCCCTTGGGCTGCAGGTTGTAGCCCATGGCGGCCCAGAACAGCGTGGTGTCGGCCCACTGTGCCAGCACGCGGGCCAGACCCTTGTGGCTCTCTGGAAAAAGCGCTGGCGCAGGCTGGATGTGCTCCAGAACGTCACAGATCAGCGCGGTGTCGCAGTACACGTCCGAGCCGATCTGCAGGATGGGCGTCTTGCGGTAGCCGCCGGTCAGCGCCACCACGTCGGGCTTGGGCATGATGGCCGGGATGATGACCGACTTCCAGGCCAGTTGCTTGAAGCCCAGCACACAGCGGATCTTCTCGGCAAAGGGCGATGTGGGGTAGTGGTGCAGGATGAGATCGCTCATGGTGGCTCCTAGATCAGCTTGACCAACTGCTTGCCAAAGTTTTTGCCTTTGAGCAGGCCCAGGAACGCCTCGGGCGCAGCGGCGAGTCCTTGCGCAATGCTTTCACGGGCACGCAGCTTGCCGGTGGCGACCAGCGTGCCGAGTTCGGTCAGAGCCTGGGGCCAGACTTCCATGTGTTCGCTGACGATGAAGCCCTGCACCTTCAGGCGCTGGGTCAGGATCAGCGCGGGGTAACTCAGCGGCAAGGGCTGGCCGTCGTAGCCGGCGATCATGCCGCAGACCGCAATGCGGCCGAAGGCATTCATGCGCGGCAGCACGGCGTCCAGCACCATGCCACCGACGTTTTCAAAATAACCGTCGATGCCGTTGGGACACGCCTCGGCAATGGCCTTGGAGAGTGAAGCGGCGTCCTTGTAGAGCTTGTAGTCGATACAGGCGTCAAAGCCCAGCTCGTTCACCGCGTATTGGCACTTGTCCGGTCCGCCGGCAATGCCCACCGTACGGCAGCCACGCGCCTTGGACAACGCGGCAAAGGCGCTGCCCACCGCGCCAGTGGCGGCGCTGACGACCATGGTCTCACCGGCCTTGGGTTCGATGATCTTCACCAGGCCATACCAGGCGGTGACGCCGGGCATGCCGACCGCGCCCAGGTAGGCGCTCAGCGGTACATGGGTGGTGTCGACCTTGCGCAGGGCGCCGGGCGCATTGCCATCGACCACGCTGTATTCTTGCCAGCCGCCCATGCCCACCACCTTGTCGCCCACGGCGTATTTGGCGTTGCGGGATTCGACAACCTCGCCCACCGTGCCGCCCTGCATGGTCTGGCCCAGCGGCTGGGGTTGGGCGTAGCTCTTGGCGTCGTTCATGCGGCCACGCATGTACGGGTCCAGGCTCAGGAAGTGGTGGCGCACCAGCACCTGGCCTTCTGCCAAGGTCGGCGTCTCACTGGTCACCAGCTTGAAGTTGCTGGCAACGGCTTCGCCTACGGGGCGGTTGTCGAGGAGGATTTGGAGGTTGGTTGGCATGGTGTGAGCGATTCAATCGGTGGAGATGTTGAGGGCGTTCGTGCTCTTGGCGCCGGTTGGCAGGCGCTTGACAAACTTGAAGGTGCCAGTGGCGTGGGCGCATTTGCGACCGTTGGCATCGAAGATGGTTGACTGGGTAAAGGCCATGGTGGCGGTGCGGTGCATCAACTCGCCTTCGGCGCGCAGGGGGCCGATGGCAGGCTGCATGAAGCTGGTCTTCATCTCAATGGTGACCACACCCATCTCCGGCACCTGGCTGCGCGCGGCCGTGGCCATGGAAACGTCCAGCAGCGTCATCAGCGCTCCACCGTGCGTGACGGAGAACGAGTTGAGGTGTTCCGGCTGGGCGGTGTACAGGATTTCGGAGTGGCCGCCATCAAACTGTGTCAGCTCAAAGCCCAGATGTTTCACAAAAGGGATTTCCACCCCGAAGCCGACGGCCTTGTCCCACGACATAGTGATCAACCTGCAACGACGGCGCTGACGCCACCGTCTACCGCCAGCCACTGGCCAGTGATGTGCTTGCCGGCGTCCGACGCGAGCAGCAGGGAGAGGCCCTTCAAGTCTTCGTCATCCCCCAGGCGGCGCAGCGGTGCGTGGCCGGCCATTTTTTCCTCGCCCAGGCTCTCGATCAGGCCGATGGCCATCTTGGTCTTGAAGAAGCCGGGGCAGATGGCGTTGACGTTGATGCCGTAGGGGCCCCACTCGGCAGCCAGGGCGCGCGTGAAGTTGATGACCGCGCCCTTCGAGGTGTTGTAGGCAATGGTCTTCATCTCGATCGGGTTGCCGCCCAGGCCGGCAATCGACGCAATGTTGATGATGCGGCCACGGCCACGGGTGATCATGCTCTTCTTGGCAATGATCTGGCTCAGCAGAAAGTAGCCGCGCACGTTGAGGTTCATGACCTTGTCCCATGCGGCCACGGGATGGTCCTCGGCCGGTGCGCCCCAGGAGGCACCGGCGTTGTTGATCAGGATGTCCACATCGCCCAGGCGCTGCAGGGTTTCATCGGCCAGACGGGTAATGTCGGCGTCCTTGGCGCAGTCGGCGGCAACCCAGCGGGCGTCGATGCCGGCGGCCTGCAGCTCGGCGGCGGCCTGCTCCAGGTCTTCGGCCTTGCGGGAACTCAGCATGATCTTGGCGCCCGCCTCGCCCAGTGCGTGGGCCATTTGCAGGCCCAGGCCGCGCGAGCCGCCGGTCACGAGGGCGGTCTTGCCGGTGAGGTCAAACAGTTGTTGAATGGTGCGGGTCATCTCTTGTGTCTCCAAAAAAAAGATTGTGCTGGAATTTAAGGGATGCACGATGGCTGAGCTGTCTCAGGGGTGATAGGAAGCACGCGCAAACCGGGAGCTGCTGGTAGCATCCATTCGGCCACCCACTTTCTCTATGGCTTTGTGCTCACATCCGAACATCATCAGAACACCATGCTTCGCACATTCCTGCTCACGGTCTGCCTGTTGAGCACTGCCACGCTGGCCAGCGCCCAAGTTTGGCCGACGGCCAAACCGATCCACCTTGTGGTTGCCTATCCCCCGGGCGGCGTCAGCGACAGTGTGGCGCGCGCACTGGCAGAGAAGCTTGCTGCACAACTGTCGACTCAGGTTCTCGTGGAAAACAAGGCAGGAGCGGGCGGAAGCGTCGGTCTGGAAGCGGTGGCCAAGTCTTCACCCGATGGATATACCCTGGGGTTTGCGTCTACCAGCCCGCTGACACTCAACCCCCATCTCAGGCACTCGGCATTTGATCCGCTGAAGGACATTACCCCGGTTGCCCGGGTGATGGTTTCCCCGGTGTTGCTACTGGCAACATCGGCCACCAAGGTCACTTCACTGGCCGAGCTGTTGGCGACCGCGCGCGCCAAACCGGGCACCGTGCGCTGGGCCACGTCCGGCATGGCATCGCTCGGGCACATCATGCAGGCGCAGCTATCGGCCGCAGCCGGTGTCGAGTTCACGCACATCCCCTACAAGGGTGGTGGCCAGCAGATCACCGATGGACTGGGTGGCCAGTACGAAATTTTGTCGGTCAACGTCGACTCCGCCGTGCTGCAGCATATCAAGACCGGCAAGCTGCGTGCCTTGGCGGTCGGGGCGCCCGCGCGCCTGGAGGCATTGCCGACCGTCCCCACGCTGGCCGAGGCGGGATTTGAATCTGCCAATCTGATGTCGGTTTTTGGCGTCTATACGCCGGCCGGTCTGCCTGCGGCCACATTGGAGCGACTCCATGGCGAGATCAACAAAGCGCTTGCCAATCCGGCTTTGCGGGACCGCCTGACGGTGAGTGACAACGTGCCGGCTGCTGCCAGCCAGGCCGAATTCGCACGGCAGATTGCGACTGACTTCGCCAACTACGGACGCTTGATCAAGGCGGCTTCGATCAAGGCTGAATAGGCGCGAGCCTATAGATGACGCGTGGTCCGCTGCCGTAATAGGCAAACAGGGGGAGCTGCAGCCGGCCACCGTTCAACTCTTTGCGCAACTCGCGCAGCATGAATGCCGTCACGTCGATCATCGGGTACGCCAGCGCCTCCTGCACGCCAGCCCAGTGGAGGTGGTGCAGTTCCCCATCTCCGCCCATGTCGCCCTCAAACCAATGCGCGGGCGCTGCAAAAAAACGCGCGTGGTAGCGCACCGGACTCAAGACCGGCGTAATGGCCCGCCCGATGTAACGCAGGTCTTGTGCATAGGCCCGCTCCTTCAATGCCAGGCCGGTCTCCTCACGGGCCTCACGGATCGCTGCGGCCAGCAGAGCCTGTGCCAGGCGCGTGTCCCTGCCAACGCCCATGTGTTCCGCCAAGGGAACCTGGCATGTCGACGCCGGATAGTCCGCAGGGTCGACCGCACCGCCGGGAAAGACATACACGTCCGGTGCGAATCGGGCGCGGGCATGCCGCTTGCCCACCAGGACCTCCAGGTGCTCACCGACACCGCGATAGAGGATCAGGCTGGCCGCATTACGTGGCCTCTTGGGCGCGGCAGTCATGGCATCAACGCCCGGTGAACCGCGCTGGGCGCCGCTCGATAAAGGCGCGCACGCCTTCGGCCGCGTCTTCGGAGTTGGCCAGCACCCGCTGGGTCTCTATGAATTCCGCAACCGCGGCCATTGGCCCCTGCTCCACTGCCTTGATGGTATTGAGCCGGGTGGCCACCACGGCAGCCGGTGCCTGCTCGGAGATGGTCTGGGCGATGCGAATGGCGGCCTCCAGTTCTTCCCCTATGGGCACGACCTTTTGCACGAAGTTCAGGCGGTAGGCCTCGGCACTGTCAAACTCGTCACCGGTCAGCAGATGCAGCATGGCATTGCCCAGTCCGGCCCGTTCGGCCATGCGCAACGTGGCGCCGCCGGTGGGCATGATGCAACGCTTGACCTCCAGTTGCGAAAAACGGCAACTGTCGGCCGCGACCACAATGTCCGCGCCCAGCATCAATTCAATGCCAACCGTGAAGGTGATGCCCTTGACCGCCACGACCATGGGTTTGGTGCGGCGGCGGTAGCCGGGCAAGCCGAAGTCGTGCGGTTCCACAAGGCCTTCGGGAACGGCCTTCTTGCCCGCACGCATGAAGGGCGCGCAGGCGGGCCGATCCAGCCCGGCGGTGAAGTGGTCGCCAGCCGCGCACAACACACCGACCCGCAACGCGGGATCGTCGTCGAGCCGCGTATAGGCTTCTGCCAGCTCGCGAAACATCTTGGGCGTGAAGCCATTGCGCTTGGATGGCCGGTTGATGGCTATCAGCAGCACATGGCCGCGGACCTCGGTGTCAATCGCGCCGTCAGGAATTTCGGCAGAAAAGTTCATGGTGGTGTCTCCAATCGGTCGATTCAGTTCTGGGGCCTTGCGCGTACTGTAGAGTCACCCATCGTTTTTGACTGTCACCAATATGCAAGCCCTGCTGAACGCCATCACGACGATGGATCTTCCCACCGATGCCCAGCGCATGTTCCATGGCCGCGGCGGCCTGTATCCGGGCAGCGAACACCTGTCGCTGGACTGGTATCCGCCGGTCTGGGTGCTCACCAGCTTCCAGGCGGTTGCCGATGAATATCTGGCGCAGATTCACTCGGCATTGTCCGGACGTTGGACCCAACTGATGCCCAATCAGCCGCTGAATTGGGTTTTTCAGTGCCGCGCTGTCGGCCCCACCGAAACCCGCTTGATGGCTGGCAGCGTTCCCGAACCGCACATCGTCACCGAAGACGGGGCACGCTTTCGGGTGCATGTCCTCAAGGGTCAAAACCATGGCCTGTTTCTCGACATGGCCGAAGGTCGGCGCTGGGTGCGCGAGCATGTCGCCACCCACCCCAAGACCTTTGCGTTCAAGGTACTGAACCTGTTCGCCTACACCTGTGCCTTTTCCGTGGTCGCGCTCCAGGCCGGCGCCAAACAGGTGGTCAATGTGGACATGAGCCGCGGCGCGCTGGCCATCGGGCAGCAAAATCACCAGCTCAATGGCCTGACGTCTGGAGCCAGCTTTCTGGCCCACGATATCTTTAGTACCTGGGGCAAGATCACACGCGGTGGACCGTATGACCTGGTCATTGTCGACCCACCCAGTTACCAGAAGGGCAGCTTCATCGCCACCAAGGACTATGCGCGCCTGATGCGCCGCCTGCCCGATCTACTGCAACCGGGCGGTCAGGCGCTGCTGTGCCTGAACGCGCCGGAGCTGGGCACGGCCTTTCTGCAGGACCAGATGCGGGAGCTGGCCCCCAGTCTGGCGTTTGTGCAGCGCGTGGAAAATCCGGCGGCGTTTGCCGACGTGTCGCTTGAGCGCGCGCTCAAGGTGCTGGTCTACCAGGCTCCGGCCTAAAAGGCATCCTGCGGAAACTCTGCGCAGGTTAGATCGCGCGCCTGCACAACACCCAACCAAGCGCCAATCTTTGGCAGTTCGTAGTGGAAGAAGAAGCGGGCTGCTCCGATGCGGCCCTGGGTGGCGGCCGTGGTCTGCGCGGCGTCCAGTTCCAGTGCCTTGGCCGCAACGTCCAGCCAGATCCACGCCAGCACCGTGTGGCCGAAGGCCTGCATGTAGGGCACGGCATTCGCCAGCGCTTCGGTGGGGTTGCCGGTAGCCCAGGCCTTCTGTGTGGCCGCGCCAATCTGTTGTAGCGCCTGACCCAGGGCCTTGGCGTATTCGGCCAGCGCCGGCACGCCCGCAGCCTTCTGGATGGTGGCGGTCATGCGTTCGGCCAACAGCTTGAGGCCCCTGCCCTCTTCCATCAGCACCTTGCGACCCAACAGGTCGGTGGCCTGGATGCCATGCGTGCCTTCATGAATCATGTTGAGACGGTTATCACGCCAGTACTGTTCCACCGGGAAGTCACGCGTGTACCCATAGCCGCCGTGGATCTGGATCGCCAGGGAGTTGGCCTCCAGGCACCACTCGCTGGGCCAGCTCTTGGCAATCGGGGTCAGCACTTCCAGCAGCAGGCGCGCATCGTCGGCCACATTGCCACCGGCCGTGTGGTGCTCGTCCACCAGGCGGGCGCAATACAGCTCCAGCGCTAGCGCACCTTCGCAATAGGCTTTCTGCGCCAACAGCATGCGTTTGACATCGGCATGTTCGATGATGCTCACCTGGGGTTTGGTGGCGTCCTTGCCACCCGCACCCAGCGGGCGGCCTTGCGGGCGGTTGCGCGCGTAATCCAGCGACGCGTAGTAGCCGGCCATGCCCAGCATGGTGGCGGCAATGCCCACGCCAATGCGGGCCTCATTCATCATGTGGAACATGCATTGCAGGCCCTTGCCCGGTTGACCCACGAGGTAACCCACGGCACCCGCGCCCTTGCCATCCAGGCCGCCCTGCCCCACCGGGAATTTGCCTTCGCCGAAATTCAGCAAAGTGTTGGTGGTGCCACGCCAGCCCAGCTTGTGGTTCAGGCCCGCCAGGGCCACGTCGTTGCGCACGCCGCTCAAAGTGCCATCGGTGTTGACCAGCTTCTTGGGCACGATGAACAGCGAGATGCCACGGGTGCCGGGCACAAGCTTGCCATCGGCATCGGGGATCTTAGCCAGCACCAGGTGGATGATGTTTTCGGTCAGCTCGTGCTCGCCGCTGGAAATCCACATCTTGTTGCCCTTGAGGCGGTAACGCGCGCCCAGGGAGTCGGCCTCGAATCCTTCGCCGTCCGGCACGGCGCGGGTTGCCACATCGCTGAGGCTGGAGCCGGCCTGTGGCTCGGACAGGCACATGGTGCCCGAAAAGCGACCGGCAAATTCGTTCTTGGCAAACACCTCTTTTTGCAGGTCCGTTCCATGCGTCATCAGCAGATTGGCATTGCCGGTTGTCAGCATGCCCGAGCCAATGCTGACCGAGGCGCAGGCAAAAAAGGCATTAGCGGCCGCCTCCACGCTGTAGGGCAATTGCATGCCGCCCATCTCGTAATCCTGTGCGGCACTGAGCATGCCCGACTCGGCATAGGCTCGGTTGGCCTCAAACGTGGCCTGAGGTAGTATGACTTTTTCGCCGTCGAAATGCGGCTCCTGCGTATCTACCAGGCGGTTGAACGGGGCATATTTCTCTCGGGCGATGCGCTCGCAAGTGTCCAGCACGGCATCAAAGGTATCACGTGAGTGGTCAGCAAAGCGTTCGCGCTCGGACAGCGCTACGGTGTCAAGCCAGTCATTGAGCAGGAAATCGATCGTGGGGCGCAGGTTCATGGGGTATTCCAGAAGAAAATTTCCGCTAGCGTACTGGCAACCACGTCAAAGGGCTGCCACCAACGAGACAACTCTACGGCCCGCATCGCTCTTTAGTAGCAAATGACCAAATGCTTGTTCTGGAACGCAACGGGCAACATTTCGGAAATCCTTGAGGCCTTCTAAATCCATCTGCGATGGCAAGAAATTCCGTCGTTTTCTGGTCACCAACAGCCTGAGCGGCCGATCAATCCAACCGGAGTACGCAACAACAAGGACAAAATCGAACCAACATAACCGCCACGCCTCTGCCACCAGCATGCGCAACCTTGGCGGTTTTTTTATGGTTTTAGCTCCTTCGTTGGACGGCTAGTACACGTATTCTTTGCTCGACCCTTTACATAAAAAGGGATTGGTATGCACAGCAGGCGACCAGGCAGCGGCTTCCGGCGCCAACAAATCAAGGACAGCAGTTGCCCCCTGGCGTCGTGGACCGGCCAGCCGATCGCAGAGCAGCCATTTGCAACTATTTGCCTTGAAGCAAGGTGACCATCGTGAGAACTGTGTCATCGGGGAGCTTGAGTGACTGAGTCTCCACTGTGCGCCGATAGGCATCTGGCCCCTGGAGCCAATGATCGGCGGCTTCTTTGACTGGTCTGGATAGTCCACCCCCCTTGCCAAACGCCATTGAAAATGCGGCGGTATCTTGATGCAGCTCTTGCTTCACATAGAAATCGTGCGGAAACGCTGGGTTCTTTTGACTCCAAACCCTTTTAGACTGGTTGTGGCAGGCAACGCACGTTTGAGCTTGTGCGCGCTGAGCCACTTTGATTGCTGACGCAGTTAAGCTCGTATTGAAATCGTCACCGAGAGCTTTTGCGGTATCTAAATTGATACGCTTACCAACGAGCCAGGGATCCACCAAAAAGCTCGGCAAGATCAATTGACTCGCATATCCATTGGCGTAAGCCTCGACGTTCTTCGCTTCGGCGTTCTGCGGGCCGATGTCTTCGCTAGCGCACCGATAAGAGCCACCATCCTTGTCGCAAATCCAATGCGCCAATTCGTGAGCCAATGAGAAGCGTTGGCGGCCGGGATAAGACCCCACGTCGATGCTAATGACAGCCTTGTCCCCGGCCGCTACTAGACGCGCGGCACATCCACATAAGCGACGGTATACCACCTCGGCACCTCTGTAATTCGCAATGGCCTCCAAATCGATGTGCGAGGGATCGCGTACACCGTATTGCCAAAGTAGTCTTTCAGCAGGACTGAATAGTGAGGGATCAACCGCCATGGTCTTCAGGCTTGATGACACCCATCCTCACCAAGTCGTCGTAAACCGTGGTCAAGTCTTCGTCAGTTTGCTTTTTGCCGTCCCGAAAGGCCATGGCGACCTTAGGCTCTCGCGTAAAGGCTTCCGCAACAAGTTCCTTAAGTCTTTCCATGGTCGGACGGCCCCAGTTGGCCGGTCGATTTGCGGACGAAGCCTTGGCAGCTACCTTGGCTGATGCCAGTTTCGCCCGCATGCCTGCCGCTACCGCGTCGCGCAGTACTTCATGGGTTTGCATGGCAACAGTAGCCAAATCTTGCCCAGCTTCACGAAATTCATTCCTAATTTCCTCATCGCTTGTGTTGGCGAGGTCTTCCAACATCCTCGCGCGAATGAAGCTGATTTCCCTGCTTTCCTTGGACTGCTTCATGATTTTCTCCTGCCTGGCATCAAAGTGTTGAGGCCGCGGCGAAACCTTCGTCGGGCGGTGTCATATGTGGTTTGGTCCATACCTGAAACGGCACGAATTTCAGTCGGTGTCATGCCGTCCTTGTCACCCATAATCAGAAACTGAATTTCCTCATCGTTTGCAAAATGGGCATCAATGAGTGCGACATCAGCAGCGGCGCGAGCTTGTCGCTCAATTGTTTCTTCAAGCTCCAACGCCTGCTCGACAACATCCGGTGAAGAGAATCCCTCCTGCGCAAGAGCCAATTCAACGTCACCATCGTGCCCCGCCATCGTTTCAAGATGCGCAGTCCGGGACTGTGAGATGGAGTTGCTGGATCCTTCGGCTATAGATTGCATGGTCTTGATGAGGTAGGCGACGAAATGCACATCCTTGGGCCAATGCCGCCCATCTTTGACCCCCACACCTTCCAGCGTACGCTGTACCGCCTCGCCCAGAAGTTCCAGTGGATCCGTGTATTCGGTACCAAAAAGCGCGTATTGGCCCGCACGGTAGATACGCCCGCGTTCCGCCTCAGTCAGCCTTTCGACTGCTTCGCAGATATCCTCTGTCGTGGCGTAATCTCGCTCGGCTGATTTTTCAGTGCTCACAGGGCCCCCTTTTGCCTTGTCATTCTTATGTGCGGAGTTATTTTTCTCCGCGGACATTACTCGCATTTTGTCCGCGTTTTGAATCTTCGCCGCACATATTGATGAGCAGCAATTCCGCTGTGACAAGGTGATCGACATGACAAAACGTAATCAGCACGTGGTTCCACGCGAAGATGGCTGGGCCGTCAAAGGCGCTGGCACAAAGCGCGCGACAGAGCTATTCGACCGCAAGACGGATGCCATCGACCGGGCACGGGAAATCTCCAAAAACCAAGGCACTGAGCTACTGATCCACGGTCGGGATGGTCAAATTCAGTCCAAGGACAGCCACGGGAATGACAAGTTCCCTCCTAAGGGGTAAATATGGCCAGGTGTACTGCTCCAGTCGAAGGCCATCGTTCTTCCAGCGCCGCAGCGGCTTGTCCGGCTTGCCGCGGCCGCTATGGCCGCTACGGTGGTTACAGTAGCTACGGCAGCGGCTACAGCTCGCCCTACTCGTCGAGCGGCGGTAATAACTACAGCGGTAGTGGCAGGTCCGCTGGAGGAAATAGTTCTCGACCGCGTTGGTCGCGTGCCAGCTCGTCCGTCTCGTACACACCTTTCCAAGTGGTGTCCCTCACACCGGTCCGCGAGGCTGTTGAAAAAGAGGCAGCGTTAAGACCAGACCTTCGGGATTGCTTCCTCTGTCACGCTTGGGATGACCGGCAAGGGTCCGCTAAACAGCTTCATGATTAGCTTGAGGCTGCTGGTGTCAAAGTTTGGTTCAGTGAAAAGGACCTTGGCCTTGGTGTTCCGATGATGCGCGCCATTGACAAGGGTCTGGCGGCTTCGAAAATTGGTCTCGTCTTGGTGACTCCTGCGATGCTAGCGCGTCTCCCAAAAGAGGGCGTGGCCGACAAAGAGCTTTCGACACTCTTGCAGGGTAACCGGCTTGTGCCGATCGTGCACGGCACGACGTATACAGCGCTGCGTGACGTAAGTCCCATGCTGGCTTCGCGAAGCGGCCTTGACACTTCCGAAGACACGATGGCAGTTGTCGCAACCAAAATTGCAGAGCTTGTGTCCATCTGGGCCTGAAAGGACAACGACTTCACGACTTCGATTTGGTTCATTACATTTGTCTTCATCGGAATTTGCCTAAATGAAGTGAATTAGCTTGGCGGTTTCAAGACCCAAGCGCAACACTTGGTTAATTTATTTGGTTGTGTGCCCGTTGGGCTAGTTCCAGCATGGCTGCGAAGACGGCCAGCGGGGTATTGAATTCATGTGTTGCCCGAGGGCGAT
>Ga0265332_10000107_pt1 | contig 70652 bp, 52 predicted proteins | sample 41926metaG_FD_202084 | JGI IMG/M metagenome (GOLD analysis project Ga0265332, IMG submission 202084) | Rhizosphere microbial communities from Carex aquatilis grown in University of Washington, Seatle, WA, United States - 4-19-26 metaG | ecosystem: Host-associated > Plants > Roots > Rhizosphere...
AGACCACAATGGCGAAGCCGATCCGGCCCCGGCTCTCATCGCATTCCGACGGGAGGGGCCCGCGGGGAGGGGTCCTCCCCTCCCCGCGAGCGCCGAAGGCGCGTCCGGTCCTCCCTTCCCGCGAGCGCCGAAGGCGCTCTAATTCCCCTGGATGACCGTCCCGTGGCTGGTGACGGCCCCCACCCCGCCCGGCAAGGGCTTGAGCGGCGTCCAGGTCTTGAACACGTCGGTGCTGTCGCTGTACTGCTCGTGACCGGCCGAGCCGCCGTCGCAGTAGAAGCGCCAGGTTCCGTTCGCCAGCTTGATGAGGGCCGGAGCCTCGCGGTGGACGCCCCAGCCGGCCCAGTTGCCGGTCCCGACGAAGTTCCAGGGGCCGTCGATGCTGGTCGACGTGGCGTGCTCGATGTAGAGGGTCGAGGCCTTGGTGAACGCGTGGTACGTCCCGTCGATGTTCACGATGAACGTGTCGATGTAGCCCGGGCCTATGCCGATCCAGGTGCCCGCGCTGAACTTGGTCAGGGTGGCATCCATCGCGGTGTAGCGGTAGGTCTTGCCGTCGATGTTGGCGAGGATGTGGAGCGTCCCGTCCGTGTCCTTGAACCACTCGGGCGCCCAGGTGTTCTTCACGCCTGCCACCCCGGATGGCACCGTGGCCACGGTGGTCCAGTCCTTGAGATTGGCGCTCGAGGCGATGGCAAAGCTCGACTCGGGTCCGCAGCAGCCGGCGTTGGGCGGCGTGGTGAACGCGATGTAGAACTTGCCGTCGGTGTGCTTCATGATGCTCGGGTCGCGCAGGGTTCCGGTCGGCCCGCCGAACTTGGTGTCGGACAGCAGGGTGAAGTTCAAGGCATCGTTCGAGGTGTAGATGATGAGCGTCGTGTTGCCCGGAGCGGAATCGTTGAAGGTCGAAAAGACGTAGGGATAGCTGGTCCCCCCCGGGTTGCCCTGGGCCCCTCCGGTCCCCGGCGCGGGCGCGCCCCCGGTCCCGGGTCGTCCCGCCACTCCGCCGCCTCCTGGACCTCCGCTTCTCCCGCCTGCTCCAGCGGCCGCGCCACCCGTGCCCGGTGCGCCCCCGGTTCCCTCCCCACCCGAGCCTGCGGGCCCGGCGGCCCCGCCCGAGGCGCCGGTGATCCCTCCGCTCCCATCTGGTCCGGCCAGTCCCCCCGTTCCCGTCTGCGTGCCTCCGGTCCCGAGCGCGCCCCCGCTGCCGCCGCCAGCTGGCGAGCCGCCGCTGCCCGTCGAGGAGCCCGGGCCGCCGCCCGAGCCCGTGGCCGCGCTCCCGCCACCCGTGCCGGTGGTGGCGGCTCCCGAGTCACTGCCTCCGCACGCCGCCGACGAGAGCAGGGCCAGCCCGAGCAGGGCACGGCGAACCGGCCGCGCCTGGGACCCAGGGTGATCGTTGCCACGCCGCCGCGGGGAGGGCGCTGGCGCGGACGCAGGCTGATCCGGGCGGAGGCACCAAGTCGCGTTCGAGGGCGGGCTCCAAGACGGGGTGCAAGACGGTGTGGAAGACGGGCTCGAAGACGGGCTCGAAGGCGGGTGCACGCGACGCGGGTTCATGGCCGGCGGGTTCATGGCTGGCAAGCCTAGCCGCGCGCCCCGGGACGCGAACCGGGGTATGGGATCTCCGCACACGAGGTTAGGCCGCGCGGGCCGTCGCGAGAGACCGGGACGCCACCCCGGACCCGGCGAATATCGGCGTAAAATTGCATGGATACGCAAGCTTTTCGCGGCCCGGGACCCGGGGGTCTTGGCGCAAACACCGTAAGGCGGCCGGTCCGGGACCGGGAGTAAGTTCCGTTGCAGAAGCGAGACATCCCCCCGTCTCGCTCGGAAACACCCGCGGAGCTTCCGGCGGAGCTTCCGCTGGTTGTCCCTGCCTGCGGACCTACCGGTCGAGGCCGCCTCGATGGCCGTGAGGAGAGCTGCAATGACGACACATGCGAACGAATCATCCACCGGAGGCAGTGCATCCACCGGAGGCAGTGCGATGCGGAAGGACACCGTGGTTCGCGGGCTCGCAGTGGCCGCATTGGTGATCGCGGCCGGATGCACGGGCTCGGTGAACACCAAGACCGGCGGCGGGACCGGCAGCTCCAGCTCGAATGGAAACACCCCTGGGGGAGCGACCAGTAGCAACAACGGTGGCGGCGCTTCCAGCACCCCCGGCGCGGCGGGAGCGGGTACGTCGGCCAACGTCGGGAGCGATCCTGCTCCCAGCAAGGTGCCGATCGGCACCATCGCGCCCACCACCACGCTCGACTCCGGGCGCGTGCCGATCCGCCAGCTCAATGATGCCGAGTACAACAACACGGTGCGTGACCTGCTCGGCACGACGCTGACCCCGGCCGACAAGTTTCCAGGTGACATCGCCACCGACGGCTTCGACAACATCGGCTCGGTGGCCGTGGTCTCGGACCTGCTGCTCGAGCAGGCCGAGACCGCCGCGGGACAGCTGGCCGACGAGCTCCTGGCACGACCGAAGACCGATCCGCTGCGCGCGAAGATCCTGCTCTGCGAGCCCACCACGGCGAACCTGTCGACCTGCATGACGCAGATCCTGACCGCGTTCATGAAGAGCGCCTATCGCCGCCCGGTGACGACGGCCGAGGTCATGGACAACGTCTCGCTCGCGACCACCATCGCCACCTCCGCCGGCGACCCGATGCGCGGCGTGAACGCGGCCATCAAGGCGGTCTTGCTCTCCCCGAACTTCCTCTACCACGTCGAGATCGGGAACCCCGCGTCGACCGCGGCCGCCAAGATCTCCGACTACGAGCTGGCCAGTCGGCTCTCGTACTTCCTGTGGTCGAGCATGCCGGACACGACCCTGATGGCCGCGGCAGACGCGGGCAAGCTGACCCCGGCAGGGGCGGACTACACCGCGCAGATCACGCGGATGCTGGCCGACCCGAAGTCTCAGGCCTTCATCGACAACTTCGCGGGGCAGTGGCTGGGGGGACGGGATGCGACCATGGTCGCGCCCGATCCCACGACCTTCCCGACCTTCGACGACGCGCTCCTCAAGTCCATCCCCCAGGAGACGGGGGCTTTCTTCGCGGCGCTGATCAAGAACGCCGCTCCCCTCACGGACCTGGTGAACGCCAACTACGGCTACGTCAACGATCGGCTGGCCAAGTTCTACGGGATTCCTGGCGGCATGACGACCTTCACCAAGGTCAGCCTGGCCGGGACCCAGCGGCTCGGAGGCATCCTGACCCAGGAGACCTTCTTGACCGTCACCTCGTATCCGACCCGCACCTCGCCGGTCAAACGCGGCAACTACGTGCTCGAGCGCCTGCTGTGTGATCCGACGCCGACCCCGCCCGACAACGTGCCTCCACTGGTTCAGCCCACCTCGACCTCGGGCCTGACCGGCCGAGCGGCCCTCGAGGCCCATCGCCAGAGCCCGGTGTGCATGAGCTGCCACGCCACCATCGATCCGCTGGGGCTCCCGTTCGAGAACTTCGACGCCATCGGCGCTTACCGGACCATGGAGAACGGATCCCCCATCGACGCCACCACCATGCTCAAGGATGGGACGATGATCAACGGGGTGAGCCAGCTCGCGACGCTGATCGCAGGCGACAAGCGCTTCACCCGGTGCGTGACCAAGCAGGCCATGACCTACGGCGTGACGCGTCCGTTTGACGCGATGGACTCGCTCGCGTACGTCGCTGGCATCGCGGACCCGCTCATGGGCAAGGGCACCTGGCCCGACCTGCTCACCAAGGTCGCCACCAGCGAGGCCTTCCTCACCCGGCGTGGAGAAGCGCCCTAGGCGAACGCCAGAGATCCCAAGCCGAGTCCACGGATATACATCAGCAGCGGAGACCAACCATGAGGCCACAGCACTCCCGTCGACTGTTTCTCGGCACCGCCGCCGTCACGGTGTCCTTGCCGTTCCTTCCTTCGGCCCTCTGGACCCGTCGGGCGGGAGCCGCGGGCGCCACGCCGGCTCGCCGCTTCATGGCCTGGTTCGTCCCGAACGGTTTCAACATGCCGGACTGGACGCCGTCGGTGGGAAGCACCGCCGGCACCACCGCCTGGAAGGCGACCACCATCTCGACGCCGCTCGAGCCGATCCGCAACAAGGTCCTGATCCTGACCGGCCTCGATGGACAGGCCACCACCATGCCGAACCGCCCCCCGGGGGACCACGGCGGCGGCACCGGGATCTTCCTCAACATGATCCCGGTGAACGGGCACGAGACCGACAAGACCCGGGTCAGCCTCGACCAGGTGCTGCTCCCGGCCCTGAATGGAACCGCGCCGCCCATCATCCCGTCGCTGCAGATTGGTCTGCAGGGGGACAACGGCCTCTGCGACCGGACGTCGTGCGACTTCTCGCGGGCGATCTCGTGGACCGGTGGCAATCCGATGCCGAACATCTACGACCCGCAGCAGCTCTTCGACAAGATGTTCGCGGGGTACATGCCCGGCGCCAGCTCGACCGACGCCGCGCAACGCCTGGCCGAGCGCACCAGCGTGCTCGATCGGGTCACGGCGCAGGCCCAGGCGCTGCAGGCCAAGCTCAGCACCTCGGACAAGGCCAAGCTCGACCAGTACCTGACCTCGATCCGGGCGCTCGAGACCCGCCTCAAGGCCATCTCGACCAGCAGCCTGAGCTGCACGCCCCCGGCGCGGCCCGCCATGTCTCCGCCGCTCAACTTCGATCGCGGCATCACGCCGAGCAGCATCATCTCGGATCACCTGCCGACCTTCGTCGACCTGATGGCCCTGGCCTTCCAGTGCGACATCACCCGCTCGATCACCTTCATGCTCGGCAATGGCACCAGCAACAACGACTACCAGTTCGTGGTCGGCAGCTCGGCCCCACACCACGGGACGTCTCACCACGGCGGCAACGCCGCTCAGCTCGCCAAGTTGACCAAGATCGACACCTACGAGATCACGCAGATCGCCAGCTTGCTGATGAAGCTGGACCAGGCGGTCGAGTCCGACGGGAAGACCGTCCTCGACCACACCACGTTCTACATGGGCAGCGACATCGGGGATGGGAACACCCACAACCACTGGGATCAGCCGGTTCTGCTCGCCGGTGGCGCGAGCGGCAAGCTCAAGATCGATGGGCGCCACATCAACTACATCCCGCAGATGACGTTCCCGCGGCCGCTGGTCGGCCCGCAGGGAGGGCCGGACACCGGCCGCATCCACATCTCGATCCTGCAGGCGCACGGGATGATGGTGAACCAGTTCGGTGTGGTCACCGGCGGTCCCCTCGCAGAGATCATGGCCTGACCCCAAACGCTCGACCCATCGTCCCCGACCTCGACAGGAGATCCCCAGATGCCCAAACTCCCCCTCGTTCGCTGGCGCTCCGCCCTTGCGGCCGCCTGTCTCGTCTCGCTCGGCTCCGCGTGCAGCAGCAGCTCGGATGCGCCGACTGGAAGCGGTGGCGGCACCATGCAGGTTCAAACCGGGAGCGGGGGCGCAACCCAGACCGGCGGTGGCAACTCGAGCGGAGGAAGCTTCGGGAGCGGTGGGCAATTCACCACACCGTCGAGTGGGGGGAGCCCGGGCTCGAGCTCGGGGGGCGCCGCGAGCGGCGGGGTGACCGGTTCGGGGGGCTCCGCCGATGGAACGGGGGGCGCCAAGGCGACCGGGAGTGGCGGCGGAACGGCCACCGGGATGGCCGGCTCGTCGGCCACCGGATCGGGCGGCGCCGCGGCTCCACCTCCGGGAGGCATGGCGGGCGCAGGTGGTCCATCGCTCTGTCCGGTAGCGGGAACCGTGATCTGCGACGGCTTCGAAGGCGCGGCTCCCGGAGCAGCGACGAGTGACTTCACGACGGACGGAACCGCCCCGGTCGTCGACACGACGAAGGCATACCGTGGCACCAAGTCCATCAAGTTCTCCGGTGCCGCGATGTCGTACATCACGACCACCAAGCCGTTCACGGGCATGTCCAAGATGACCAACAACGACTTCTGGGGTCGCTACTTCATCTTCGACAACTGGGCAGCGGCCGACGTCCCCACCTCCCATGCCGTCTACGGCACGCTCTCCGGGACCGGGACGCCAGGGGACGGAATGTTCCACTTCGTTGGTGGCTCTCGTGGAAAGCTGCAAGCGGAGATCCGCAACGCCGGTGACTCGTACACAGACAACATGCAAAAACCGGCGGCCACTGACCCAAGCTTCCCGACCTCGGCGGACGGCTGGCAGTGCTGGGAGTTCCACGTCCAGCCGGACGACTCGTTCGACTTCTACATCAACGGCACGGAAGTCACCGAGATGAAGATCACCGCGGGCAAGGCCAACATGAGCGGCATGAGCTTCTCGCCCCTCCCGCTGATCAACAAGATGCAGATCGGCTGGCAGTACTTCGGCAGCGCCATGAACCAGGGCTGGATCGACGAGGTGGCCGTGGGCCCGAATCGCATCCCCTGCGGAAGCTGAGCTCCCAGCTCACGCGCGGGTTCAGGGGGCGGTGCGGGCGCAGCGGAAGCCGCGGTCGTTGACGGGGTAGCCGGCGGTGAATGCGAGGCGGGAGGCGCTGCGCAGGAACGTGGCGTCGTTGTCGAAGCCGCCGCCGCGGAAGACGCGGCCGGCCAGGCCGTCGGTCGCGGTGGGGGAGCAGTTGTCGCAAGGAGCGGAGGTGTAGGGGGCGTAAAAGTCGAGGACCCACTCCCAGACGCTGCCGGCCAGATCGCGATGACCCCAGCGACCCGCGCCGCCGGGGAGGCTCCCGGCCACCGGGAGATCGGCGCCCACCGCGCTGCAGGCTGGGTTACCGTCGAAGAGGCACGCGTAGACGGCGAGGGTGGGGTTGGGGGCCTGGTCGCCCCAGGGATAAGGCCGCTGCTCGGCACCGCCCGCTGCGGCGAACTCCCATTCGGCCTCGGTGGGCAGGCGCTTGCCCTCGGCGGCGCAGAAGGCGAAGGCCTCGTACCACCCCACGCAGGTGATGGGCCTCGCATCGGAGGGCCCGGCCTTGCTGGTCCAGGTGCCACCGCACTCGGCGATGGCGAAGGCGAAGTCGCTGGAGCTCCCGGGCAGGTAATTGTTCCAGTCGGCGTTCCAGCCGCTGCCCGGGACCAGTGGATGGGCGCCCGCACCCGGTTCGGGAGGGATGCCGGTGTAGCCCGCGATGTACTTGCGCATGCGCCCGACCGTCACCTCGTATGCGTCGAGGTAGAACGACGCCACCGTGGCCATGTGGGGGGGCACCTCGTTGTCGTCGCCCAGCCCGGCGGGCGTGCCGGCCACGAAGGTCCCACCCGGAACCAGGAGCTCGTCGGAGCAGGTGCCGCTCACGCCGTCCACCCCACAGGCATGGGGACCAACGGCGATGGGCAGGACGCTCTGCCCAATTTGCGTGAGGCCCCCGACCTCGATGGCCTCGAGCGAGACGGTGAAGGTCCCGATGCGGGTCGGGGTGAACGAGACGCGCGTGGCGTCGGGGCTGGGATCGATGCCGAGGTACGCGCCGTCGGGATCCTTCGCGTTCCAGAAGAACGTCACGGGGGCGCCGTCGGGATCGAAGCTGCCCTCAGCGCTGAGGTAGACCGTCTCGCCGGGGGCGGGGCCGTCGGCGGCCGGCATCCCCATGGTGTAGGGATAGTCGGCGTCGCTGGTCGGCGTCTTGGTCTGGTAGGAGATCTTGGCGATCGGCGTCTGCGTCCCACCCGCCATCGCGCCGTCCGGAGCGGTGACCACCGCGTCCGGCTTCGCCTGGCCACAGCCGGATACCCCGAGCGCCGCCGCCACCGCCACAGCCGCCGCCTTCACCATATGGGGCGCGCGCAGCTCGTGACCACGCCCCTGAGGTTCGCCGAGCCGTCGGTCGGGTCGGCGAGATACTTGTACGGCAGCTGATTCTGGGGATCCCACGGCGCCGTGGTGTTGATGACGTTCGCGCCCTTGATGTTGATGAACTGGTTGGTGTTGCCGTTGAGGGCCACCGCCCCCTGGTAAGGATCGTCGTAGGCGGTGGTGATCGGGACCTTGACCGTGTCGAAGATGTTCCCCTCGACCAGGACCGTGGCATACATCTGCGAGATGATCCCGGTGTCGACGTCCTCGAAGACGTTGTTGTAGACGTGAACCGTCCCGAACCTGACCCGCGGGTTGTAGGTACCGGCCAGGTTGAAGTAGTTGTGGTGGTAGGTGACGGTCAGGTGATTCCGGTCCTCGACGGCCCCGGCGTCGGACGCGGTGTGCCCGACCAGGGTCGGATGCCAGTTGTCGTGCAGGTTGTTCCACGAGATCGTGACGTCGTCCGAGGCGTGGACCACGTCGATGAGATCGTCGTACACCCCGGCGTCGGCGGGTTGCAGGCGATCGCTGAAGAAGTCGCAGTGATCCACCCAGACGTGATCGGAGTGCTGGATGGTGACGCAATCCCCCTGGTCGTGCGGCACCTTCTGGATCACCAGCTGGCGGATGATGACGTTGCTCGATTCATCGACCCAAAGGCCCACGGCGGTCAATCCGGCCCCCCTGGCCGTGCCCTCGATGGTCTTGTTGGAGGCGACCTTGAGGGTCGCCGTTCCGGCCGGGGCAGTGAAGTTGGTCGCGAGCTGAATCACGAGCGGGCCGGTCTGGACGGCGTAGTCCGTCAGCTCCTGGAGGGTCGAGGCCACCACGGTGGGCCCGCCGAGGCCGCCGGTCGTGCCGTTCGGCAAGGCCGCCGACGGAACCGAAGCGTAGCCCGCGGGCGCAGGAGCGAGGGGGGGACAGACCACGGGGGTGGGCTCGCTCGGGAGAGCGTCGACCGGCGTCTGGGCGTCGACGGCCGGCATGGCCGCGTCCGCTCCCGCATCTGGCACCGGCGGCAACGGGACGTCGACGACCCCGCCGGCATCGAAGAACCCGACCGAGAGCAGGCGGGACTCCCGGCACGCGACCAGCACCACCGCGGCTCCGAGGAGCGCACCCGCTCCAGCGAGCATCCAGGGGACCATCCGGCCCCGGCCAGGGGCGCGCGCGCGACGTGTAGGTCCCACCCGTTCATTCTACCCGGACTTCTCTCGGCACCAACCGCGACGGCCAGGCCCGTGACGCGCTCCCCGCGGCTGCCGCGGCACCCCTTCAGTTCACCCGCACGCACGCCGATGGACAGGGGATCTCATGACCACGGTCGCGCCGAGCTTCGCCTGTCGCCCTTGCCGCGGGCGCAATCGGGGCCGGTGCTTGCGCGCTCGCGCTCAGGACCGCCCATGACCCGGCGGCACCGCGTCGGGCTCGTGCTGCTCGTCATGGCCGCCGCCGCCGGCCTGCTGGCCAGCCGCGAGGAGATGTCGCGCCGCGAGGCCGCCGTCCGCTACGCGGCAGCGCTCCACGCCTCGGGCGAGGCCCGGCTGCGCCAGCGCGCCGAACAGGAAGAGCTGACCGACCGGGCATTGACGGCGGCACAAACCCCCGACTTGGTGGCGGCCATCGGCCCCCATCTTCTCGACGGACCCACGCTGGCCGAACAGCTCCGCGGTCAGGACTGGTGGCGCGGGGTGCGCGCCACCTTCAGCCTGACCCGCATCGTGCTCGGGACCGAGCTGTGGGCCGCCGTCGGGAGCCCCGATCCGGGCACGCTCGATCGCGCCGTGGTCTCGCTGGCGCGGAAGCAACAGGTCGCGAGCGTGGTCGCGCAGATCGGGGGGCGCCCTTGCTACCTGATCGCCGCGCGCCTGCCGGTCACGACCGACGGGCAGCCGGTGCTGGTGCTGGGCAAGCGCGTCGATCCGGTGTTGTGGGCGGCCTCGTCCCCACCCGCGCCGCTCCCCGAACGGGCGCCGGCCGATCCGGTGTTCCTGTTCCTCGAGGCGGCGGGGCTCTTCGGCCTGACCGGTCTCGTCCTGGTTGGGGGTGGCCGCCCGGAGCGCGTCGTCACCGAGCCCGTGCCCCCCGAGAAGACCACCCGCGACGTCGGCCACGTGTGGGCCGACTTCGACGTGCCCGCGCCTGTCGCGAGGCCCGCGCGCGGAAGCCTGGACGACGACCGCCGGCACCGCCCGGTCGATGACCACCCGGGCCATGATCGACGCACGCCGAGCACGACCGAGGTCACCCTCGAGGCCGTCATAGACACGGGGGGCGACACCGGGCGCGAGGCGAGGGTGCTGGCGTCCACCGAACGCGGTGGTCCGCCCGGCCGAGCGAGCGCTCCGCCACGGCCCATACCGAGCCTGGTGGCGCCTCCATCTCCCGCGCTGTCCGCACCACCCGGTGCAGCGCGCTCCGGAGCCGCCTTGGCCCTCGCCCCGTCGGCGCAGGCGCCACCGGCCACCCCCGCCGCATCGGCCACCCCGGTGCCCGCGGGGCCGCCCCGGCATCCGAGCGTACCAGGCGGAGTTCCCATCCCGGGCCATGGTCAGCCTGGGAGCGCGTTCGGCCGCTATCAGCTCCTCGACCGGCTGGGCGAGGGCGGGATGGCCGAGATCTTCACCGCGGTGGCGCACGGGGTGGAAGGCTTCAGCCGGGTGTTCGTGCTCAAGCGCCTGCGTCCCGAGCTCGCCCGCGACAAGGAGGCCATCGGTCAGTTCATCGACGAGGCCCGGATGCAGGCCAGCCTCGTGCACTCGAACATCGTCCCCGTGTTCGACTTCGGTCGGGTGGCCGAGGAATACTTCATGACCCAGGAGTACATCGTGGGCCGGGACCTGATCCGCATCATCGCGCGCAACTACGAGCACGGACAGCGGACGCTGGATCCTCGGTTCGCCTACTACGTGACCCACGAGACGCTCGAGGCGCTGGAGTACGCGCACTCGAAGAAGGACCGTCAGGGGCAGGCGCTCGGCATCGTCCACCGGGACGTCTCGGCGGGGAACATCCTGGTGTCGGCCCGTGGCGAGGTGAAGCTTTCCGACTTCGGGATCGTCAAGTCCAACCGCCGGGTCACGCGGACCCAGGTCGGGATGGTCAAGGGCAACGCCAACTTCATGTCTCCCGAGCAGGCCCGCGGGCAGGAGGTCGATGCCCGAAGCGACCTGTTCTCGATCGCGCTCGTGCTCTACTACTGCCTGACCAACCAGCTGCTCTACGACGGCGACAACGATCTCGAGGTGCTCTACAAGGCCGCGAGTGGGCCCACCGCCGAGGACCTGCAGGCCATCCGGAGGTTGCCGGCCCCCGCGCGGGACGTGCTCGCGCGCGCGCTGGCCGTCGACCCGAACGCGCGCTATCAGACCGCGACCGAGTTCGCTGCGGCGCTGGCGCCATTCATCAACGGCGCCAAGAACGAAGCCGCCCGCCTGATGCAGGTCCTGTTCGGCGAAGAGCTGGGCGAAGAAGCGGCGTAGCTCACGGCCTCGGGCTCCGTGTCGGGCGGCCGGCCGAGAGCCATTGGCCTCGGACCTCGGACGCGTCGACGGGGCGCTTTCCCGGCGTCGACCGTCGGTGGTACTTGACAAGTTCGCTGGCCGTCATCAAATGGTTGCGGGCACGATCTGCCACCCGCCCCCGGCGCAGGACGACCATCCTCGGCTTGGCCAGGGGGGCCGGCCGGTCCGTGGACGGTGCCGGCCGAGGGTGGCACAAAGGCCTCGCACTCACTTAGACGTAGGTTACGAAAGGGGACCGCATGGCGACGGAATCGGGCGCAACCGCAACGGCAGGTGCAACCGCAGCGAAAGGTCACCTTCGACCAGCGTCAGGGCCGCTTGCCCCGCGTCTGGCAACTCGCCGGAGCGAACCCCGTCGGTGGATGCTCGCGGCCGTGGCCCCGATCGCCCTGACGGTGGTCACCGCCATGGCGGGCGCCGGCTGTGGCAAGGACAAGCCCTGCACGATCACCCCGGTCGACGGCGGCACGGGGGGCGCCGGTGCCAAGGGTGGGGGCGGTGGGGCCGGTGGGGGCTTCGGCGGGGGAGGGGGCGCCGGCGGTGCGGCGGGCGGCGGAGGTGTCGGCGTGGCACACAGCCTGGTCATTCTGCACACCAACGATATTCACTCGCATCTGATGGGGGACGGCCCCGAGGCGGACTACACGCCCGCGACGCCGAACGATGACACCACCCAGGGCGGGCTCGCTCGCCTCTTCGTCGCGGTCAACCAAGCTCGCGCCCAGGCCACGAGCTCCGGAAAGGAGGTGCTGCTCCTCGACGCCGGCGACTTCATGATGGGCTCGCTCTTTCACTTCCTCGCGGCCAACAGCGCGGCCGAGCTGACCCTCATGAAGGCCCTCCAGTACGACGCCACGACCATCGGAAACCACGAGCTCGACTGGACCCCGACCGGCCTGGCCGGCATCCTGGCCGCCGCCACCAAGGGGGGTGCCACCACCGTGCCTATCGTGGCGAGCAACCTGAACTTCAGCGACACCGATCTCAGGGACGACACGCTCAAGGCCTTCTGGGACGCTGGCGTGATCCAGAAGAAGCTGATCAAGACGGTGGGTGGGCTCAAGGTCGGCATATTCGGCCTGCTCGGCAAGGACGCGGTCCAGGTCACGCCGCAGGCCGCGCCACTCACCTTCGACCCGATCGCGACGGCGGCGGCCGCCATGGTCACGCAGCTGCGGGGAACGGACAAGGTCGATCTGGTGATCGCGCTGTCGCACTCGGGCATCTACAGCGACGGGACCGGCGAGGACACCGACCTGGCCAAGGCGGTGTCGGGCATCGACGTCATCGTCAGCGGCCACACCCACGACACGCTCTCCCAGCCGGTCAAGGTCAACAACACGCTCATCGTGACGGCGGGCTCGTATGGGCACTTCCTCGGGGATCTCGATCTGACCGTCACGCCCTCCACCACCCCGGGTGGGATCGCGAGCATCACGGTCAACGGTTACACCCTCGGGGCCATCGACGACACCATCACCGGGGATGCGACCACGCAGGGCGTGGTCGACCAGTACATCGCCGGGATCGACACGGCGCTCGCACCGCTGTCCTCCCCACCTCTCTCCTACCGGGGCGTCGTGGCCTCGACCACCAGCGATCTCACCTTGCCGAAGTACGCCGAGGCCCCGATCGGGAACCTGGTGGTGGACGCGTACCGGGCCGTGGCGGGGGCCCTGATCCCGACCGGCGAGGCGCCGATCGTCGCGGCCTTCGAGGGCAACGGGCAGCTGCGGTCGATCATCGCCAAGGGCAAGACCGGCAAGATCTGGCTCGCCGATCTGTATCGGGTCACGCCGCTCGGGCTCGGCCCCGACATGCACCCGGGCTCTCCGCTCGTGTCGTTCTACCTGAACGCCAAGGACATCGCCTCGGGCCTCGAGCTCGGGGGGGCCAAGGCGGGTGAGGGGATCGACGACCAGTACTTCCTCCAGATCTCGGGGTTGAAGGTCACCTACGACATGACCAAGCCGCTGTTCGGGCGGGTGGCGAGCGTGAGCCTGGTCGACTCGGCCGGGGTCGAGACGGTCCTCGACAAGACCAACACGACCAAGTGCTACCGGGTCGTGGCCACGAACTTCGTCGCGGGCCTGCTGGGGGTGGTGCAGGTCTTCACCAAGAATGTCCTGTCGGTCACGGCCAAGGCCGCCGACTGCGCGACGCCCGTCGATCCCACCCAGCAGTTCGTGGATGCCGATCCCACGACGGCCGGCGTCCAGGAGCTCAAGCAGTGGCAGGCAGTCCTGAAGTACGTGTCGAAGTTCCCGGATACCGACGGGGACTCGATCCCCGACCTGCCCCCATCGCTGGCGCAGCCCATGGGGCGGATCATCAAGAACTGAGCAGCCCGCTGCTCTCCGCTCTCCATCCAACCACCCGCACCCCGCACCGCGCCTCGGCAGACAGGCGGACCGCATGAGAAGTCACGAGCCTCTGGAGTTGGACTCGAGCCGGCGGGGATCGGGCCAGCGCCTGCTCCCCGTCGTCTGCCTGCTGGGCGTGGCTGGCCTCGGCTGCACGCCCAGCATCGCGGACGATCCAGTCCCCGACGAGATGCAGTTCGATACCGAGGTGTCTCCGCAACGGGTGCCGGAGCCGTCGGGGCTGATCGTGAGCCCCACCACCGGGCACCTGGATTTCAGCCTGGCCGGCACGCCCGTCCCGGCGGATTGCACCCAGCCGGGCGCCGTGCCCGAGGCGCAGTGTGAATTCCTCACCTATCTCCAGTCGCTCGATGGATACCCGACCTCGTCGCACGCCCGCGCGCCGACCACGGCGGCCGCGCTCGTGCCCTCGACCCTGACGGTGGGCGAGAACGTGGTGGTGGTCGACGCCTCGGGGGCGGCGATCACGGGGATTCAAGCGGCCTTCGACCCGGTCGCGCGCTACGTGACGGTCGCGCCGGACGCGCAGCGCCGGCGCTGGACGGTCGGCACGTCCTACTGGCTGGCGATTCGCGGCTACGCAACCGGCGTGCGCTCCGAGCCGGCGGATGGCACCGGCTCGCCGGCCGCCACCGCGGCCGGAAACGAGATCGTCGCGTCTCCCACCCAGTTCTTGCTCAAGCAGGAGTCCGCGCTGACCTGCGGGGTCTCCACGCCCGCCGAGCTCACCACGACATGCCCGGCCTTCGAGCTCCTCGACCAGCCCCCACGGACACCGGCGGCGGCCGCCGCCGCGGTCTTTCAGCTGGAGCAGATCCGCGCGGCCTATGTCGCGCTCGGGGCCTGGGATCGGATCGCCGCCGCCGGGCTCCCCAAGGATGAGGTCGCGATCCTGTGGGGCTTTCCGATCCATTCGGGCTCGGTCGCCGAGCTGGATCCGACGGCCGGGATCGTTCCTCAGATCACGGGCGCGGACGAGATTCACGTCGGGGTTCAAGGCAGCGTCGATCCCGCCACCGTGACTCCGTTCATCGTCGCCAAGGCGCTCGGCTCGGTGGTGGTGATGGATCTGACGGCGGCGGCGGCCGGGGATCTGGTGGCCGGCTTTCCGCCGGTGGCCGCGTCGTACGTGCCAACCTCTGTCGCAGGCGGTGACACCGTGGATGGAAACATCGTGATCAAGGCGACCGCGCCGTTCGTTCCCGGGCACCAGTACGGGATCTTCCTGCAGAACACCCTCCACAACACCGCCGGCCAGCCTCTGGTTCCGGCGCCCGTGTCGAAGCTGCTCACCCTCCGCGGCGCGCTGGTGGACGCCGGCGGGCACAGCACGGTGTCGGCGGTGGGGGACACGGACGCTGCCGCGCTCGAGGTCGGCCGCCAGGGGCTGGCTGCCCTGTTCAACGATCCGACCTTCAGCGCGCTGACCGGGATCTCCCGCGACAGCCTGGTCTACTGCTACGCCTTCCCGTTCCCGGTGATGCAGTGAGGAGCGGGCCTTCGGCTGGTCGCTCCCTCTGCCGGCCCGCGGGGCTCTCCCGGCGGAGGTATCGGGGCGTGCTGGCGCTGGCTGCCTCGGCACTCCTCGCGGCCGGCCTCGAGGGTGGGGCGGGGGCGGCCGGGTTCTTGATCTACGACATCTCGGGAGAGGCGCTCGGCCGGGCGTCCGCCCACAGCGCGAGCGTCTCGGACGCCTCGGCGGTCTGGTTCAACCCGGCCCGCCTCGCGTTCCTCGGAGGCAGCTCCGCCTCGGTGGGTGCGGTCTTCGTCACCGCCCGCTCGAGCTTCACCCCCGCGGACGGCACCCCCACCACCGACAGCAAGCGCGGGAACAACGTCTTGCCGACGTTCTACGCCCACGCCGCCCTGTCCGATCGGGTGGCGCTCGGCATGGGCGGGTACACCGCCTTTGGCATCGGGATCGACTGGCCGGCGAACTGGGCCGGTCGAGAAAATGCGATTGGTGCTTCGCTTCAGACCTTCGCGCTCAACCCCACCCTGGCGGTCAAGCTGCACCCGCTGGTCGGCCTCGCGGCCGGCTTCGATGCGATCCGCGCGGCGGTGGATTTTCGCACCGGGTTGCCGACCCTGGTCGGGGGGGATGTCCGCCTCGGGGGCGGGACCTGGGGGTACGGCTGGAACGCCGCCCTCCAGCTCAACGCGATCCCCGAGCGCCTGCACTTCGCCCTCACCTATCGCAGCCGCGTAGAGCTCGACTTCGCCGGCCGCGCCGACTTTCGCCCCGACCACATCGAGTTCACGCGCATGCTGCCCGACCAGGGCGGCAACGCCACCATCACCTTGCCCGACATCCTGACGGTGGGGATCATGGGCCGCCCACGCCCCGACGTGACGCTGGGGCTCGACGCCAACTGGGTCCGCTGGACCTCGTACAGCGCCGTCCACATCAATTTCGACACGGCCCCGGACAAGGTCCTGCGTCCGGATGGCCACGACGGATGGACCTTGCGGGCGGGGGTGGACTGGGCGACGTTCTTCTGCGAGGGCCTCCACCTGCGAACCGGGCTGATCCTGGATCAGAGCGCGGTCCCGTCGACCGGGCTCGGTCCCGGTCTGCCGGACGCCAACCGGGTGGACGTGGCGGCCGGCGTGGGGTACGCGCGGGGTGCCTTCAAGGTGGACCTCGGATACCTGCTGGTTCTGTTTCTGGCCGCCGATGCCACCGGCGGTATCGAGGGTCCCGTGGGTCGCTATTCCACCACCGCCAATCTCATCGGCCTGACCTTCACCGTCTCGACGCCGGTCGGGCTCTGAGGGCGGCCGCGCGCCCGGCCCCGCCGGTTTCGGGCGCTCCGGCGCGCTTGGCCTCGGACGGCCCTCCGTCACGACCGACGCGAGTGTGTATGTGCTGGCCCACCATGTGGGAGAGCGGGGAGGGGTTCGGCCTTACGATCTCCTGCGATCCGCCGATGTCCTCGGCATGGGCATGTTTCATTCGTCGACCTTCCACTCGAGCCGGTCGTCCTCGAGGGTGGGGTTCAAATCGATGGCGCTGGGTCTCGCCCTTGGCGCGTTCACCCTTCCCCCGATGGTGGGTCGCGCGGCCGCGGAGCAGGCCGAGCCAGCCATCACGGGGACTGGCAAGGACGCCGACTACCTGCGCTCGGTTCATTCCAAGATCCACGCCAACTGGGTCGATGGATTCATTCGCATGTCGCCGTACAGCGAGCTCGGCCCGACGACCTCTCAGCGCGAGGTCACGCTGCGCCTGGCGGTTCGCTGGGACGGGACCATCGAGGCGGCCGACGTCGAGAAGCACTCCGACTCGGCGGACTTCGACGCGGCGGCGCTCAACGCCATCCTGATCTCGGGGCCCTTTCCTCCGCCCGTCGAGGTCCTGGCCGACGACGGGCTCGCCCACCTGCGCTGGCGCCTCGCGCGCGACTTTCGCCTCTGCGCCTCGGGGGAGGTGATCCGGGTCGAGTTCCCGCTGCAGATGGCCCTGCCCAATCTCACCGCGCGTGGGTTGCTCGAGGAGGCGGTGCGCCGGATGCGAGACGAGCTCACGCACCAGGGCTTCGCGGCTGGCGACTTCATCACGCCCTTCGCGCGCCAGTGGCTCGGCCGACCGAACCTCAGCACCGATCTCGACACCCGGGCCGCGGCGGCGCTGGCGCAGGGCGGTGACCGGAAGCAGTCCCTGGTGCTCGAGAAGTCGCTGCCGCTCGCCCAGGTCTCCCCCATCGCGGCGGTGGCCCTCGACCACCTCGGGGCCGACGTGGGGGGCCTGCTCAATCAGGCAACCACCTCCGATCCCAGCACGAGCCGCATGCACGCCGCGGTGGCGGCGCTCCGCGCGGTGCCGACGGCGGCTGCCGGGTGTGCGGCCTGCGTCGAGGGCATGGTGATGGCCGCCCGCGATCCGCGCCAGCCCGCGGCGGCCCGGGCCCAGATGATCGAGATCCTGGCGCGGCTCGAACCGCGCGCCGACGCCGTCGCGACCGCCCTCGGCCAGCTGACGACCGATCCGGCCCCGCCGGTGCGCGCGGCCGCGCTGCTCGCGACCTTGCCGCCGGGGCGCAGCCACATCGGCGTGCTGCGGATGGCGGCCCTCCTTCATGATCCCTCTCCCGACATTCGCGCGGCGGCCGCCGCCGGCGTTCTGCGGGCGGGCGGCGAGGCCGGGCTCGAGCAACTCTACCTGCTCTCACGCGACAAGGATGCGCGCCCGCTGGTGGCCGCCGCCGCCGAGCTCGGTCGCATGTCGAGCGAGGATTCGGCCGCGCTGCTCGGGCGCCTCTTGCGCCGGCCCGAGAAGAGCGTGCGCGTCGCGGTCGTCCGGGCCCTCGCCAGCCGCAGCGATCCGGCGGCCCGCAAGCTGGTGGACCCGGTGCTCGCCGAGGCCCGCCGGAACGCCGCCGAGGACCCCGCGATCCGCGAGCTGGTGATCCCCTCGGCCAGCCCGGAGGATCTCGCCAGCATGGCCCTCGACCCGCGCCTCGGGCTCAGGGTGTATCACGCCTGGCTCCGGGCCAACGATCGCACCAGCGCCGGGCGCTGGCTGCTCGACAACCTGCTCCAGCTCACGCCCGAGGATCGCATCGCCGTGCTCGGCGACTGGATCGCCGTCCCTCCGACCTACGCCGCGCGCAAGTAACGACCACGCGGAGCCCCGACCACCCGCTCCCGCGGCCCGGGCCCCGCGGCCGCCTGCTCACGGCTCGCTGCCCCAGACCAGAAAACCGTTGTGGTAGAGGGTCACCTTCGGCCAGTCGCGAAGCGTGGCGACGGTGGGGTCGCAGGAGTAATCGTCGGCGAGATTGGGCATGGTCCAGCCGCTCTCGTGGAAGGCCAGATCCATGGCACCGGTGGTGGTCCCGGCCGCGAGGACGCCGGCCTGGCTGGTGAATGCGATCTCGAGGTAACGATCCGCGAGCGGCCGCGCCGGAGTCACCGGGACGATGCGGGCCTGCAGGTTCACGCAGCTGAGGGCGAAGGTGAAGCAGCTCGGGGCCTCGTCGCTCCTCCCGTCGGACGAGAACCAGTAGCGAATCGTGAGCTCCGACAGCGGAACGGACACCGCGCCGACGGCCGAGATGAGGAGCCGCTCGGCCGACCACAGGCCGCCCTGGTCGATCGACAGGAAGCTGTACGACACCTTCCAGCAGGTCTGGCAGCCTCCTGCCGTGCACGCGCCAGCGAGGCAGTTGGCGTCCGCACAGTCGTTGGACACGCTGCACAGCTTGCCGTCGGGGCAGCGGAACTGCGGCGCGCAGGTGCCGCCACAGTCGACGTCGGTCTCGCCGCCGTTGCGGACGCCATCCTGGCAGGAGGGGGCCGCGCACACGTGCGTCGCGGGCGGGCAGACGCCGCTCGCGCAATCGGCGGCGACCGCGCAGGCCTTGCCGTTGGGACAGGCCGGGCAGCCACCGCCGCAGTCGACATCGGTCTCGAGGCCGTTGCGGAGCATGTCCCGGCACGTCGGCGCGGCACAGGTTCCGGTCATGCACACCCCGTCCACGCAATCCACCGCCACCCGACACTTCCGCGCGGTGCCACACTTCATCGGGCAGGTGCCACCACAATCGACGTCGGTCTCGGGGCCATTGGCGACGAGATCCGTGCAGAGCGCCGCCTGGCAGAGCCCGCCCGCGCACACCTGACTCGTGCAGTCCGCGGCGACGAGGCAGCCCTTGCCGTCGGCGCAGGGTCGGCAGGCGCCGCCGCAGTCGACGTCGGTCTCCCGGCCGTTCCTGGCGGTGTCGCCGCAGCTCGCGGTCTGGCAGATCCCGAGCGTACAGATCCCATCCGCGCAGTTGGATGCGACCGAGCCACAGCTTTGACCGGGGCCGCACGCGAGCGGACAGGAGCCGCCGCAATCGGTGTCGCTCTCGTCTCCGTTGCGGATGCCGTCGCCGCACGATGACCCGAGGCAGATGCCACCCGGGCTGCAGCTCGCCGTCGCGCAGTCGCTGCCGGTGGCGCACCTGGCGCCGACCGCGCACCGACTGACGGGCGCACAGGTCCCGCCACAGTCGGTGTCGGTCTCGGCGCCATTCCGGATCCCGTCGGTGCAGGAGGGGGGCTGGCAGATCCCGTCCGGGCCCATGCCCGCGCAGATCCCGCTCGCGCAGTCGCCGGCGAGGTGGCAGCGCTGGCCGCTCGCGCAGGGGGAGCAACCCGATCCACCCCCGCAATCGAGATCGGATTCGGCGCCGTTCTCGATGCCGTCACCGCAGCTCGCGCTCTGGCACAGTCCCCCCGAGCAGCTGGCATCGATGCAGTCCCCGGCCTGCGCGCAGGTCTTTCCCGCCCCGCAGGCGGGACATCCCGAGGTTGGCCCCCCGCAGTCCACGTCGGATTCGCCGCCGTTTCGAACCAGATCCGTGCACGAGGCCACGGTGCAGCGCCGCTCGACGCAGAGCCGGCTCGCGCAGTCCCCGCCCGCGGCGCAAGACCTGCCGGCGGAGCAAGGCGCGCAAGGCCCGCCGCAGTCCACATCCGATTCGCCGCCGTTCGACTGCTGGTCGTCGCAGGACGCCAGGGCAGCATCCGCAGCGTCGGGTCCAGACATCGAGCCACCGCCGTCGAGCCCGGCTCCTATCTCGACCCGCGCGTAGTGCGGGACCCCCTTGGTGCAGCCCACCGCCCCGCCGAGGAGCGCCGCGGCCGCGAGGGCCACGAGCCAGCAGCGACCGGCCTTCGGCTCCTGCTCGAACTTCGCCTTCCGCGGCTCTCCCGCACCCGATGAAAGCATGTTCCCTCCCTCGCGGGCCGCTGCACCCGCACGCGACCGATCGGCACGCCCTTCCACCCGCCCCAGGCGCGATTAAAACTGCATTCCGAGCCCGATCAGGACATCGAGGTTGAGCATCAACTTCGGGACACCGACGTTGGCGGTCAAGCTGGCGAGCACGACCAGAGAGTGGAGGTCATACGCCACGCCTCCCCCCGCCGCAAACAGCAGGGGACCGCCAGCGACGGTGTCGACGCACTGCTCATTGCGGGCACTTCCACAGTCCGTGAGACCCTTGCCGCTCACGTCCTTCAGGGACACGACCTGGCGGATGTACCCCGCGCCGAGCCCGGCCGACAGGAACGGGCGCACGGGTGCCGGCGACAGGTACCACTGGCTGCGCGCGAAGACCGCGAAGGCGGTGCCTGGCGCAGACCGGGCCGGATACGCCACGCCCGCGATCGAATACGGCGGCGCGGTGGTCGTGCCCGTGACGAGCTGAATACGCGCGTCGAGGCTCACGAGCCACGACGGCGCGACCAGGTAACCGGCGCCGATCGCCAGATGGGCCAGGCGCGAAGCCGCGACCCCCCCGGACCAGCTGTTGTTGCTGGTCGCCGCCGCCCCCTGGGAGACGTTCTGGTTGGCCTCGAGGTGCCCCTTGGCGGTGCCGAACCCCGAACCGAGACCGACGAACACCAGGATTCCGCGCCGACGGCCTTCGGGCTCCCCTTCCTCCTCCTCTTCCGGGACGGTCCCGCCGAACTCGACGACGCCACTGGTCTTGTCACCGGGCTTGCCAGCGGGCTTGGCGGGGGGGCGCCCGGTCTGGGCCGCCGGGGCGGTTGCGGCCGGGGCGGGCTTGCGATCCGAGGCGACGGCGGGCGGGGCCGGGGCGGGCGGAGGCGCGCTCGGCGGCGGAGTGGTCGGGGGTGGTGCCGTGGCGGCTGGAGCCGCCGGTCGCCGGCCCGGAGCGGGCTTGGCCGCGGCCGTGCCGTCCGTCCTTGCCTCGGGCTTGAAGGCGGCCTTGGTCTCGTCGAAGGCGGCCTGGGTCTCCGGGTTGAAGAGGCCCGCCGGCGGCGCGATGTCCGGCTGAATCTTGAGGGCGCTGCGGAAGTGGTCGACCCCCTCATCGTGCTTCTGAAAGCCCGCGATCCACAGCATGCCGAAGTTGAGGTGCGTTCGCGCCGCGAGGGGATCCCGACCGAGCCCGGCCGCCGCGGCGGTCGCGAGGGCCTGCTCGAGGAAGGTCTTGGCCTGGTCGAAGTTGAGATTGTCGAACGCGTCGAGGGCCTGCTTGTTGAGGCTCTTGATCTCTCCAGCCGCGTCCCGGGCGCCCGCCGCCGCGGCGAGACGCCCGCCGCCACCCAGCGCCCCCACGCCCACCGGCCCCAGGGCCAGCCAGCCACACGCGAGGACGCCGAGCGAGCCGAACGATCTGGCGCGAGCCGCGCGCGGGCACGCCACGCGGCTCCCGCCTGCGCGGGCAGCCACCGAGGGAGAGGGGAATGCTGTCTCTGCCGGATGAGGACTCGGTCGACCAAGGAATTTCGGACTGAGGGAGCCGCTGAGCACGCGCCCGGGATCGTATCACAAGTCGCCCGGCCCCCGGGTGGAGGTCAGAAAGGGGCCGGGCTCTCGACCTCGACGCGCCGGCCGGTCTCGGGGTGCGTGAAGGCCAGCCACTCCGCGTGCAGGAACAGCCGGTCCACCGCGGCGGGGGATGGGCAGCCTGCGGGTGTCGTCGACGCTCGGCCATACAACCGGTCTCCCAGGATGGGGGCGTCGAGCCCGGCAGGGTGAGCGGCGTGCACCCGCAGCTGGTGGGTGCGGCCGGTTCGCGGCACGAGCAGCACCCGCCGCGGGTCGGCGAAGCGCGGGTCGGGAACCCACTCGGTGAGCGCGGCCTTGCCACCCACCGGATCCACGATCTGGCGGGGGCGATCGTCGACGTCGGTCCGGAGGGGCAGCGCGATCGTGCCCCACGCGCTCCGGTCTTCCGTCGGCCCGGCCGTTCGCGGCGGCGCGCTCAGCCAGGCGACGTAGCGCTTCTCGATGGTGCGCTCGAGGAACTGGCGCTGGAGGGCCACGTAGGTTCGACTGTCCCTGGCCACCAGCATGACGCCGGAGGTGTCGAGATCGAGCCGGTGCACCAGCAGCGGGCCGGTGGCTTCGGGATAGCGAGCGCGCAGGCGGGTCGAGACGGCGTCCGTCAGTGCCGGGTTCCGGCCCGGCACGGAGAGCAGGCCGGTGGGCTTCTCCACCACCGCGACGAAACGATCCTCGTAGAGGGTGACCGGCTGCTCGGCGGCGATCTCCCCGTCCCCGAACACCGGCAGCGGCTCGCAGTCCACCCCCTCGAGCAGGTGGGCGAGGACCGGGCCGCACTTGCCCCGGCACGACGGATAGTAGGTGCCGTGGTGGCGGCCGCCCGTCGCCGGTGGCGCTCCCCACCAGAACTCCGCCAGCGCGATGGGCCGCAGCCCCCGCCGGGCCGCGTGCACGAGGAGCTTCGGGGCCGCGCAGTCCCCGGCCCCCCCGGGGGGGGTCGTCGGAGCGAAGAGGGCGCGCAGGGGGCTGCCCTGCCCTTGGAAGTTGCGGAGGGCGTACCCGGCATGGACCTGCTCGAGGAGCTCGGTCGAGCGGGCCGCCTGGGCGGCCTTCAGGGTGCGGCGGCGCTCCTCGAGGCCGACGAGCGGGGCGACGAGCGCCGCACGCGCGTCACGCTGGGACTGGCGCAGGCGCCGGAGCTCGGCCGCATCGGCCCGGCTCTCCTGGACCAGGGAAGCCTGCCCAGCCCGCGCGATGGCCCCGCCCACGCCTTCCGCCGCCCCGAGGCTGGCGCGCACCGCGTGACGCCGCGATCGCCTCGACGCGTGGCGTGCGGCCAGCTCGCCGAGCCCGCCGGCGTGGGCCAGATCGAGCGCATCCCGGCGCTGCAGGATGGCGTCCGCGGCCTCCGCCAGCTCGGCGAGGCGCCGATCGTATTCCATGAGCTCGGCCTCCGCGGCCGGCCAGAAGGCCGTGAACCGGTCGAGATCGAAGGCCGGCCTGACGAATCCGTCCAGCTCCCAGCGGCCGCCCAGCATCCCCGAGAAGCCCCGCAGGTAACCGATCCGGCCCGCGCCGTCCTCCACCACCAGCACCCCGAACATCTTGCCCCGCTGCGGCGCCTCGAAGGCGGGGCTGGGGAGGGGCCGGCCCGTCGCCAGCTCGGCCTGCAGCTCCCCCGCGGCGCGCCGCGCGAGGGCGTGGGGCGCCGCCACCGCGAACGGGCTCGGGAAGCGGGCCGGCAGCGACCCAGGCGGCGGCTGCGGCTCGAAGATCCGGATCATCAGGTCATCGCTGCCCACCGACGCGGAATCTAGCAATCTGCCGGTCGATCTGCCGGTCTGGCGTATCCCGGTGGTAAAAGGAACCACCGCCGGCCTCGACCGAGGCGGCGGCGTACATCACCCCGCGAGGACCCGCTTGGCGAAGTCAGAGCTCACAATCAAGGACGTTCGGGCGATTCACGACCTGCCACTGCCGGAGCTCATGTTTCGGGCGCAGCTGGTTCACCGGGAACATCATCGCCCGGACGAGGTGCAGCTGTGCACCTTGCTCTCGGTCAAGACCGGCGGCTGCCCCGAGGACTGTGCCTATTGCCCGCAGTCCTCCCGGTACGAGACAGGCGTCGAGGCCGAGCGCATGCTCCGGACGCCGGAGGTCCTCGAGGCCGCGGCCCGGGCCAAGGCGGCGGGCGCCACCCGATTCTGCATGGGCGCGGCCTGGCGCGAGGTCAAGGACGGCCCCGCCTTCGAGGAGGTCCTCACCATGGTCCGGGGTGTGCGCGGGCTCGGTCTCGAGGCGTGCTGCACGCTCGGGATGCTGTCGCCCGAGCAGGCGGGGCGCCTGGCCGATGCGGGGCTGAGCGCCTACAACCACAACCTCGACACGTCGAAGACCTTCTACGGAAAGATCATCGGGACCCGCACCTACGAGGATCGCTTGCGCACCCTCGCCAACGTTCGCCGCGCCGGCATCACCGTGTGCTCGGGTGGCATCATCGGCATGGGCGAATCCATCGACGACCGATGCGGGATGCTGATGACCCTCGCCAGCCTCGATCCGCAGCCCGAGAGCGTGCCGATCAACGCGCTGGTCGCGACGGCGGGGACGCCCCTCGCCGATCAGAAGCCGATCGAGCCGCTGGAGTTCGTGCGCATGATCGCCACCGCCCGGATCCTGATGCCGAAGGCGCGGGTGCGGTTGTCCGCGGGGCGGCTCGGGCTGTCGCGCGAGGCGCAGATGCTGTGCTTCCTCGCCGGCGCGAACTCGATCTTCTACGGGGAAAAGCTGCTGACCACCGGAAACCCCGACACCTCCGCCGATCAGGCGCTGCTGCGGGAGGCGGGCTTCCGGGTCAGCCTGGAGACGGCCGAGCTCGCCTAGTCCCAGGGGACTAGCACAGTTTCGAATTTTTCCGGTTTTCGTGTCGGAGTCCAAGTCGGAGTCCGGCGCACACGCACCGTCCTGGTCGGGTGGATCACCCCGTTGGCCCGGGTATAGGTTCGGCAGACGCTCGGTCATTCCGCGGAGATTCCGCGCGGACGAAGAGCATCACCAGAACGAACCACACCCAAGCTCGGAGGCTACCCATGACCATCTCCTCGCTCACCAAGAAGCTCGCCATCGTTGCCGTCGCCACCCTCGTGACCGTCGCCGCGGGGAGCGCCGAGGCCGCCTACGGGGAGAACGGCCTGGCGCCCTCCAGGGACATGGCGGCCGCTCGAAGCGGAGCTGCGATCGTCCCTGGTGACCTGGCCACGCGCGACGCGGTCGGCGTCTCCAACCCGGTGGCCGCGCGCGATCCGCTCGCATCCGGCTCCGCCCGCTGGAGCGCGGCCGGCATCGATCCCGGGCGAGCCCTCGGCGCCTCGCGCGCCACCAAGTAATTCTCCGGGGCGACGCCGTCCCTTATGCTCCTTGCCCAACGTGAAGAAGCCCCGCGCCAGATCCCCTCGCCCTACCGTGTTCCGTCTCTGGCTGGCGATGGTCGTCGTTGCCGCGATCTCGTCCTCGTCGACCTCCTCGGATCGCGCTCTGGCTCGAACCGCCGGTGCGCCCCGGCACCCGCCCGGCTGGAATGGACTTCGCGGAGGCGAGCAGATCGAGGGTGGCAAGGGACTCAGCGCCTTCCAGGCCATGCTCTGGAAGTACACGGCGAGGTGCGCGCTGCCCGAGGGCAAGACCCTCGAAGCTCCCCCCGATGCGACCGGCAAGCGGCTCAAGTTCCCAGGATTGTTCGGCGTCGCGCCCGAGTGGAACGACGGCCCCTGCGATGCGAGATGCCAGGAGAAGGTGTCGAGCTGTCTCATCGCGCTCACCAATCGCACCGGCAAGCACGTGCTGGTCAGCCTGCTCTCGGCGGATCGCTCGCTCGGTCAGAGCTTCGCCCCGAGCGAGAACGACCGGGCGTTTCCCCATCAGGAAGGCGTGTTCTTCGGCAACGTCTTCACCAACAAGGCCTACGCGTGTCAGGGGGCGGCGGTGCGCAAGGGTCCGCAGGTGAAGCGGTTCTGCGCCCTCGAGCCAGCGACCTGCAGTGGCCTGCCCGAGTTCTCGGATCTCGGTCCATGCGGGGGCGCGTGCACCATGTCCTGCTCGCGCCTCCGCGACGGGACCGAGCGGTGCGCCGCCTCTTCTTGCCGGGACCCGCACGGCAAGCGCTGGGAGCACCCCATCACGGTGTACCTGCGCAATCAGATCGAAGCCACCAACGCCGACGTCATGCAGGGGGTGACCGCCGGCGACGACGGCATCGACGGGCTCGACGATGGCGACAGCGTGACGTTCAAGCTGGTGGATTTCACCCGGCCCGCGGCCCCCGGCACACCCGCCGCCGGCGTGAAGACGTTCGTGGCCTCCTTCCTTGCGCGGCGTCCACCCGGGCGAATCGAGATCTGGCTCGACGGCAAGACCCGCATCGGTACCCTCGATCTCGGCTCGCAAGCCGACACGGGCGGCCGGGAGCGGGAGCTCGGCACGCCGATCTCGGCGGCCGGTGTGTCGGGCACCCACGACGTCACGCTGAGGTTCGTCGGCGGCAAGAACATGGGTCGCCTCGCGCTGGTCGAATTTCGCTGAGCGCTGGAGGACGTCGGCCATGGCGGGCCGCGATGACCTGGCGCGTGTCCTGGCTTGACTGAACGTACGTTCAGATTCATGCTGGAGCGCCGATGCGTCCGGTCGCGGTCTCCAATCCACCCAATCCCTGGACCAGCACCGCCGTGGAGTACCTCGAGGGGGCGTCGCCCGAGATGCGCATCGAGGTGTTCGAAGATCACAGCCGCACCATCCTGGCCAGGAACGACAGCCCGGACGTCGGGTTCACCTACAGCGTGAACCCCTATCGCGGATGCTTTCATGCCTGCGCCTACTGCTATGCGCGCCCCGGGCACGAGTATCTCGGCTTCGGCGCCGGCACCGACTTCGAGCGCCGGATCGTGGTCAAGCCGGACGCGCCGGCGCTGTTGCGCAAGGCCTTTCGCCAGAAGAGCTGGCGCCACGAGACGGTGGTGATGAGCGGGGTCACCGATTGCTACCAGCCCCTCGAGGCGTCTTACCGGCTCACCCGCGGTTGTCTCGAGGTGTGCGCCGCCGAGCGAAATCCGGTGGGCATCATCACCAAGGCGCCGCTCATCGAGCGGGATATCGACCTGCTCCGGTCGATCGCCCGGGTGGCAAGTCTTCAGGTCATCGTGAGCATTCCGTTCTCCGACCCCGACAAGGCCCGCGCCATCGAGCCGTACGTCGCCACGCCCGCGCGCCGGATGCGGACCATCCGGGTGCTGGCCGACGCCGGGATCGCGGTGGGCGTCAACGTGGCACCCATCATCCCGGGCCTCAACGACCAGGAGATCCCGGCGGTGCTCGAGGCGGCGCGCGCGGCGGGGGCATCGTCTGCCGCGTACGTGCTCTTGCGCCTGCCGGGTCCGGTCGCATCGGTGTTCGAGGAGCGCGTGCGGGCCCGCATGCCCCTCGCGGCCGACCGGATCCTGCACCGGATCCGAGGGACCCGCGGCGGGGGCCTCTCCGATGCCCGCTTCGGTGTTCGCGGCCGTGGCGAGGGGCCCTACGCCGACATGATCAGGAGCTTGTTCGTGACCACGAGCGCGCGCCTGGGACTGACGACCCACCGGAGCGCGACCGGCATGGCGACCTTCGAGGAGGGGGGATCGAAGCCGCTGGCTCCGGGACAACCGTCGTCGAGGACGTTACCGCCCCCAGACCACGCGCGACAGCTTGGTTTCGAATTCCAGACAGGGGAAATTCCGGGCGGTTCGAAACCCCGAGAATGACCGTGAGAGAGCAGGCTTTCGCGTGGTATGCGCCTTGCGTTCCACGCAGCCAGTGACGAACCCATTCATGGTTCCGAGGCAGGGTGGGGGAGCCGCGCGTTCGGGATCCGCATCGCGGACAGGGCCCGCCGGCCAAGCCGGCCCCGCCTATCTGGCCCAGATCCGGCAGTATCCCTTGCTGTCGCGCGAGGAGGAGCGCGCCCTGGCGGTCGAGTTCAGTCGGACCCAGGACAGCCGCCTGGCGGATCGGCTGGTGACCGCAAACCTGAGGCTGGTGGTGAAGCTGGCGCGGGAGTACTGCCGATCCCCGCGGGATCTCCCCGACCTCATCCAGGAGGGGAACATGGGCCTCGTCCGGGCGGTGCGCCGATTCGAGCCCGAGCGCGGGGTGCGCCTGTCCTCGTATGCGGCCTGGTGGATACGGGCATATATCCTGCGCTTCCTGCTGATGAATTCCCGCCTGGTCAAGCTCGGGACGACCCAGCCCCAGCGACGCCTGTTCTTCAACATCAACAAGCAGAGGGATGGGCTCGAGAAGCTCGGGATCGAGGCCACCTCCGAGCAGCTGGCCAGCGCGCTCGGGGTCCCGGTCGCGACCGTGGTGGAGATGACCCAGCGCCTGAAGTCGGAGGCATCGCTCGACGCGCCGATGCGTTCGAACGGCTCGCCCGGGCACAGCCTCGGGAACCTCGTCTCCATCCCCGGCCACCAGCACCCCGATCACCAGGTGGAGTCGCGGGAGTTCGGGAGCCTGCTGCGAGACAAGCTCGAGACCTTCGGGCACACCCTCCAGGGCACGGACGCCGACATCTTCCGCGAGCGAATTCTATCCGAGGAGCCGATCCCGCTCGTGCAGATCGCCGGGCGGTATGCCGTCTCACGGCAACGGATCTGTCACCGGGAGGCGCGCATCCGGACCCGCCTGCGCGAGTACCTGCGACAGCAGCTCGGAGACAGCCTGGGCGAGTTCGCCGTCTCCTCGACCGCGGCCTGAAGCTGCCCGCCGGCTCTTCGAGCTACGAGAGGCTGTAGCGCGGCAGCCTCATGACCGCGGTCTGCAGGCCCTCGGCGAAGGCCGGATGCACGAACTCGGCGTCCACGATGGCGCGGACGGATGCGCCGGCTTGCATCAGGACCAGGAACACGTGGATCAGCTCCCCGGCGTCCGCGCCGACGATGCGGGCCCCCAGGATCCGCTCGGAGGACGGATCGACCAGGACCTTGACGATCCCCGCCGTCTCGTCGGTCTCGATGGCCCGCGCGATGTTGCCGAAGGGAAGGGTGGCGACGTCGGCGTGGATCCCCTGGGCGTGCGCCTGGCGCTCCGACAGGCCCACGCCGGCCACCTGCGGGTCGGTGAAGACGGTGAACGGGACCAGCCGCTGACTCCGCGCCCGCGCCGGCCGTCCCGTGAGCAGGTCGAAGAGCACCCGATGATCGTCCCAGGCGGTGTGCGTGAACTGGGGGCCGTCGGTGCAGTCGCCGACGGCGAAGACCCCGGGGATGCTGGTCTGGTAGTGCTCGTCGACCCGGACGTGCCCCCCCGCGTCGAGCGCGATGCCACCCTCGGCGCAGCCGAGATCATCGGTGTTGGGGCGCCGTCCCGTCGCGACCAGCAGGTGCGAGCCGCGAATGATCTCGCCGCTGGTCAGGGTCAGCGCCAGCTCCCCCGCCGTCGCCGATCTCGGTGCCTCCGCAGCGCCCGCCGCCTCGCGCGGAGCGTTCCGCTCGGCGTCGGGTTGCATCTCGATCCGCACCGCCCCAGACCCGTGCGCGAGCCCGATGCCCTCTGTTCGAAGCGCCACCTCGAGCGCCTCGGACACATCCGGGTCCTCGCGCGGCAGGAGGCGCTCCCTCTGGTTGACGATGGTCACCTCGGCGCCGAGCCGACGCATCAGCTGGCCGAGCTCGCAGCCAATGTATCCGCCCCCGAGGACGAGGAGGTGACGTGGCAGCTGGTCGAGGTCGAGCAACCGCGTGCTGTCGAGGTACGGAATCGCGTCGAGCCCAGCGACCGCGGGGATGGCCGCGCGGGCTCCCACGTCGATGACCACGCGGTCGGCCTCGAAGCGCTCGCCCGCCACCTCGACGGTGCGTTCGGCGACGAGGCGGGCATGCCCTCGGGTGAAGGTCAGTCGGTCACCGCCGGAGGCGAGCCGCCGTTCGACGCCGTGACGCCAGCGCGCCACCATCTCGTTCTTGCGCGCGACCACGGCGGGGAAGTCGACCGCCACCTCCCCGGTGGACACCCCGAGGCGGTGCGCGGTCCGGGCCACGTGCGCGGCGCGCGCGCTCGCGATCATCGTCTTGGTGGGCGTGCACCCGGTGTTCGAGCAGGTGCCGCCCGCCGCCCCGCGTTCGATGATTCGCACGCGCAGACCGGCCGCGGCCAGGCGGGTCGCGAGGGGCACCCCGGCCTGGCCGGTGCCGATGATGATGACGTCGTCTCGGGTGTGCGTGCTCATGGATGGCGGCCCTCCGACCAGCGCGGCTCGTGCGCTGCGGAAGACTACCAGAGGCGGTCAGCGCCGCCCGCGGTCACCAGGTGACGGTGTCGACGTAGACCGTGCCGGTCCAGGACTGGGTCACGTCGAGCTGGACCCCGAGCTCCTGGATGGCGGGGGAAGCCCCCGGGACGGTGACCACGACGGTGTTCCAGGCCCCGAGCTTCAGCGTCGGAGATGACACCGTGACCCCGGTCCAGGTGTATCCAGGCGCGCCGGTCTTGACGTAGGGCTGAATCGAGCCGAGGGGCCCGCCCGTCGCCGGGACGAGCACGTGAAAGGTCACCTTGGCGCTGGCCGGGGGACCACCGGTCGGGGTCGAGACCGCGACCTGGAACTTCTGGGCCGGCACGGTGGAGAGGGTCGCCGCGAGAGAGGCGAGCCCCGCGAAGTGCTCCGCGGCGCTCGATACGACGCTGACGAAGGGCGGGCAACCGGTCGGGGCGCCCCATCCCTGGGCCGATTGTTCGAAGGAATAGCGCGCGCCATCCGCAGGGGCACCTCCGCTTCCCGGCGCGATCTGTCCCCCGCTCCCGGAGCCACCCGAACCCGTACCGCCCGAGCTGGCGCCACCCGAGCTCGAACCCCCGGTGCCAGTCCCACCACCCGAGCTCGTCCCACCCGAGCTCGTCCCGCCCGAGGCGCTCCCGCCGCTCGAGGCGCTCCCGCCGCTCGACGCCCCCCCCGAGCCCTGTCCGCCACTGGCGGCCAAGGTCCCACCGCTGCCGCCAACCGAGGTTCCTCCGGTCGCGACCACGCCCCCTCCCGAGCCGGTCGTGACACCACCGTCCTCGGGTCCGGAGCCCCCAGGGTCACCGTTCAGAAAGGAGCCGCCATCGGCACCACCGACGACGCGAACGTAGCTCGAGCCTTCACAGCAAAGGAGGATGCCCGAGAGCAACATCGCGGCAGCTTCGGCCCAAGGGCTCCCGGTCCTGGCACGAGGACGCGACATTCGCAGGACGTGATCCTCGTCCAATCCTTCCACCGACTTGAGGCGGTTGCGCGGATGAGCCCGCCGCCCAGGATGTCCGAGCCCGAGTCCGAGTCCGAGTTCGTGTGCGCGCTCGCGGGGGGGGCACAGGCGCTGGGCGGAGCCACGCTGCGGCAAACTTCAGAGGTTCTTTTCGTCGATGCGCCAGAGCGAGCGCCGCGAGCGGGTCTTCCAACGGGAGGCGCGGCTTTGCCGCGCCGGCTGACCTCAGCAAGATCCGACGGGGGGCACGTGGGGGGACGTCCGCGGCCCCCCGCGTCAATTCGCCGGCTTGTAGCCGCGCCAGAGCCATTCCATCGCGAAGGGGAGATCCTGGTTCAGCATGGCCCCCCCGCCGTGCGGGATGCTGCTGTCGCCCCAGATGAACCGCACGTGGTTCCCCTTGGCCATGAGGGCATTGGACATCGCCCGGTTCGCGTCGAGCCAGCCGGGCATGTCTCCCTCACTCGAGGAGAAGAAGACCCGCAGCGGGCTCATCGGGGCATTCATGACCGTCATGGGATACATGTCGCCGCCCTTGCCACCGATGTTCCGGAAGGTCCCGCTGCTGGTGAGGACCCGGTGGAAGTGCTCCGGCTTGAACCAGGCGATCGAGAAGGCCGCGATCCCTCCCGAGCTGTTGCCGGTCGCCGCACGGCCGGCCGGATCGTCGGTGATGTTGTACCCCATCCCCTTCACCCAGGGCAGGACCTCGTTCATGATGAAGTCGCCGTACTTCCCGCTGACCGTGTCGTACTCGTCGGAGCGATCGGCGGGCGTGCTGGCCGGGATGAAGAGGTTGATGGTGATGGGCGCCTTTCCGGCGGCGATCAGGTTGTCGTAGATGATGGGGAAGCGGCCGACCCACTGACGTCCATCCTGCGTCACCATCAGGGCGGCGGGCTTGGCCTTGGTGTACTGGGCCGGCACGTAGATCTGGATCGGGAACGACCGGCCCGGGTAGATCGTCGTGCTGGCGAAGTTCATGGGCCCGAGCACCTGGCCGGCGGGAACGCCCGCGGCCCGGGTCAACCCCGCCGGTTGATTGTTGTAAGGCGGCAGCACGTGGAACTCGCCGTCGCCATCGGTCCCCGGATCGACCTCGGTCGCGCTCGCCCCGGCGGGCGCGCCCCCACCACCCGGCGGTGTGACCGCGCCACCCCCGGCCGCGGTTGCTCCACCGCCCCCAGGCGGAGGGGCCTTTCCGCCGCCTGCGTCACCGGGAGCACCTCCGGTGCCGACTCCCGGCCCTGCGCCGCCACTTCCCGTTCCCGGGGCGGCGCCGCCCGAGCCCGACTGGGCGGCCCCTCCGCTCCCCACCGCCGCGACGCCGCCGCTGCCGGTGGTCGCGCCCCCGCTGCTGCCGATGGGCAGCACGGAGCCCCCCGAACCTGGGCTCGACGAGCCGCCGCTGTTCGAAGATCCCCCTGTTCCGCTCCCCGACTCACTCGACGACGACCCGCACCCCACCAAGGTCAAGGCCGCTACCGAGACCATTGCCAAGACGCCATCGCGCATTCTCATCATTGCTTTTCCTTTGTCATTCGCTGGTGATCCGAACGGGATCGGGGCTGTGAACCATCTCTTGCGCTTCGAGCCCAGGGGCCGCCAAAAAAAATGTCCAGCGGGGCGGCTTTGCCGCCCGGCTGGACACATGAGACGACCGGGCGCTCGCGACGTCCTTGGGACGTGGGTCCCTACATCCGCTCGCTACATCGGCTGTCGGCTGCGGAACGCCTCGCTCAACATGACGGTGCGCAGGACGCTGCCGAGGCTGCCATTCGCGACCTGTGCCTGCTGCGCCAGGTAGCTGGCCCAGTTGGCGTCGTCCGGCTGGTTCATCAGTCGACCGATGGCGTAGGTCATGAACTTCTGGGTGAGGCACGGCGCGAACCGCGCATCCTTGGCCAGGGCCGCGCCCATCTGCTTGGCGCCGTTGAAGGCCGTTCCGTCGGTCAGGGTCCCCGACGCATCGATCGCGCTCGTCCCATCCATCGTTCGGTAGGAGCCGGTCGCGTCGAAGTTCTCGAGGCCGAAGCCCAGCGGATCCATGATCGAGTGACATCCCGAGCAAGCCGGGCTGCTGCGGTGGGCCTCGAGGCTGGCGCGCAGGCTCAGGCTCGAATCGAGCGGCAACGACGAGACGTTGTCGGGCGGCGGAGGAATCGTCCCGCACAGCAGGCGCGAGAAGATGAAGTCGCCCCGCTTGACGGGCGAAGTGCGGGTCGGCAACGACGTGGTGGTCAGGACCGAGCCGAGCGTGAGGAGCCCGGCGCGCTGGGTGGCCGAGGTGTCCGCCTTCCAGGTCCCGTCCGCGCCCGGGGTGCCGGTCGCCGCGAGCCCGTAGTACTTCGCCAGGCCCGCATCGACGTAGGTGAAGCTGGCCGTCATCATCGCGGAGACCGGTTGCGCCGACGCCAGGAAGTCCTGGACGAAGTTCCGCGCCTCGAGCCGCATCGAGTTGGTCAGGGTGGCCGCGAAGTTCGGGAAGGTCTTGGCATCCACCTGGTGACCGACGATGCTGTTGAAGTCGAGCCAGGCGCCCGCGAACTGGTCGAGCAACGCACCCGACTTGGGATCCGCCAGCATGCGGTCGATCTGTGCCTTCACCTGGTCGTCGGTCGCGAGCTGGCCCGCGTCCGCGGCCGCCGAGAGCGTGGCGTCCGGGATCGAGCCCCACAAGGCGAAGGAGAGCCGCGTCGCCAGCTCGTAGGCGTTGAGCCGGTGGGAGCCGCTCGTTCCGGCCGGATCGGTCTCCACCTTGAAGATGAAGTAGGGCGACATCAGCACGGCCGCGAGGCCGGCCTTGAGACCGTCGGTCGGGGTCGCCCCGAGGGTCTTGGCGCTCGAGACCGCGGTCATGAGGGCGTCGACCTGGGCCGTGGTGACCGGTCGGCGGAAGGCGCGTCGGGCGAATGCCGAGATGATGGTCCTGGCGCAGGTGTCGCCCGCCGTGGTCACGTTGCACGTGAGGACGGTGCTCTGACGGGCCGCCGGGGCCGCGAACAGCTCATCCATCAGGGTGAACGCCGCGTTCTCGTACGCCTGCACGTAGGTCGGTGACAAGCTCAGCGAGGATCCCACCGTGGTGAACTCCGCCCCGAGGTCGTCGGACGGGAAGCCGGTGCCCGGCGTGAGGGTGGTCCCGAGGAGATCCCGCACGGTGTTGTTGTACTCGGACGCGTTCAGCCTGCGCAGCGTCACCACGCCCGGATTGGTCGGTGCGGTCACCGGCACCTGCGTCGCGACGTTGTTGGTCGGCACGGAGCCCGCGGGCCCGCCCGGCGTATTGTTCGCCGTCCCGCCGGGGGTGGTTCCGTTGTTGGCTCCCGTCGCGGTCCCGTTGGGGGTTCCCCCGCCGGTCGGGGAAGTCGTTCCACTTCCCGAGCCCGACGAGCTGGTTCCCCCGTTGTTCGCGACCGATCCGGTGCCAGTGTTGCCGTCCCCGGACTTGCTGACCACCTTGCCGGAGCAGCCTCCAAGGGCGATCGCCAGGGCGACCATCCCGAAGGTGTTCAGTCTCCTTAGCGATTCCATGCGAGCTGCTCCTTTCCGTCGTCCCCGTAGGTCTTGAGGGTCACCCCGTACAAGCTGAGGAGATTGATGTAAAAATCGCCGAAGGTTTTCTGCATCGTGTAGTCCGTGAGGACCGGGTACTTCACGCACCGGTCGGTGACCACCGCGCCGCCGAGCTGGCCCGCGACCAGCATCGGGTAGTTGTCGTGGTTGTGGGCGTTCCCGTCGGAGAGATCGCTGCTGATGAGGACCAGGCTGTTGGCCAGGACCGACTTGCCATCGGGGTCCGTGGGATCCGTAGCGGTCTTGAGCTTGGTCAGGAAGCTCGCGATCTGGGTCTGCTTCCAGAGCACCGCCGCCCGGAACTTCTGCAACCGGGTCCCCATGTTCATGTGGTGCGAGATGGTGTGATCCGTCGCCTCGCCCCCGATGGCCGCGATGTCCGGGATGAACCCGAGGTCACGCTGGTTCTGTGCGTCCCCCATCATGAACGAGATGGCCCGGGTCAGGTCGCACTGGAGGGCGATGGCCATCAAGCTGTGCATCGACTCGAGCTGCCCCGACTGGAAGGCCAGGTTGGCGGCCGGGCGCGCCGGCTTGGCGCAGCTCACCATCGACGGGGTCTTCTGGAGCTCGACCTCGAGCGCCCGGATCCCGGTGAAGAGCTCGTCGACCTTGAGCTTGTCGGCGGCGTTGAGGAGATTGTCGAGCTCGGCGCCGTGGGGGACGACCGCGTCGAGGACGCTCTTCTTCAGGGCCCGCCGCATCGTCGCGTCGGCGGTGCTGACCATCGGGTCGTTCCCCGTGAAGAGGTTGTCGAAGGCCGCCTGGGGGTCGATCTCCTTGCCGAGCGGGGTGGCGGCCCCCTGCGGATAGCTCATGCTCCCGTCGGGCATCGTCATCGACAGGCCCCGCCACGAGATGTTGCGGGTGTAGAAGGTGCCGAACTGGTCGGCGCCGGCGATGTTGTGGGTCCCGAGCTGGATCGAAGGGAGCGGGGTGCAGGCGCCCACGGCGTCGGCGACGATCTGGTCGACCGACGAGTTCGTGATCTGCTGCATCTTGGTCGGCTTGCGCGCCGTGAAGAGCGAGCCGCTGCCGATGGAGTGATCGCCGAGCTCGCGCCGCCGCTGCTGGTTCTCGAGGCCGGCCACGAACAGCAGATCCGACTTGAGGGCCTGCATGGGGGCCAGCATCGCGGGCAGCGTCCAGGCCGTCCCCGCTCCTGCGGCGGCCGGGACGTGCTCATCCAGCTTGTGCCCATTGGGGAACATGTAGGTGACCAATCGCTTGGCCGGTGTACACGCGGAGGCCGCCGCAGAGGCTCTCCGCGAATACAGCAAGGACGGGAGCAGAGGTAACGTGATGGTTACCCCTGCCGACGATATGAATCGTCGTCTCGACAAGTCGTTGCGCGTCATTCTTGAGCCTCCAGTCGGAAACGGGGGTGCCGCGTGGATCGGTCCGAAGGGCTAAGTGAGTTCGGGCGCCTAACCAACACAGCGCAGGTCCACCCCGAGGGGCGGTTGCAACGCGTCGAGTCGCAGGGACCTCGGGTCAGAAGAAGCCGAGATGTACCAGCAATCCCGGCCGGAAACGGGAGGGCGCCGCGACCTCCGATGTGACACCCGACACTCTTTGATCGTAGTGGATGGGGCTCGGGAGGAGGTCGGCCAAGATCTGCACCCCGCCCCACAAGTGGGAGGCGAGCTCCTTCCAGATTCCCAGGGTGGCGGTCAAGACGAGGCTGCTCGTCCAGCGCTCCGGGGTGAGCGTCGCCGTGGGATCGAGCGTTCCGGGTTGCGGCGAGAGACGAGTTGCGTCGATTCCAGCCCCGAGGCGGGCACCGAGGTGGACGGAACCGAGCGGCAGCGCGTACCCGAGCCCGGTCCGTGCCGCCAAGGTCTCGACGTCGACGCCTGCCGAGGTCCCCGGGTAGCGCTCCGGCCACCTGTATTGCCCGAGGAGCCACACGCCGAGCCCGGGTCGATCGCGGCCGCCGCTCGCCTCCAGCAACAGCCCCGGTCCATGGGCCAAGGGCAATCCACCTCCGAGCGACTGGGCGGCATAGAACCCGCTCACGCCGAAGCGCAGGGCGAGGGGCGCCGCCCGCGCGTCTCCCGGGGGGGCGGGCGTCTCCGTCGGCCGTGCGCGCTCGACCAGGGTGGGTGCGGGCTCGGGGGTAGGCGCGTCGCTGTCGCTGGAGGATGCCGCTGGCGACTCGCCCTCGGTCCTGGGCGCGGGGAGGGGCGTGAGGGTGGGCCCGCGCGCCGGCTCGGGAGGGGCGGTTGGTGCCTCCTGGGTTGGCTCGCGGGTCGCGAGCACCGCTCGCGCCTGCTCCCGGGTCAGTCCGCCCGCTTGGTTGTCGATCAGGGCCCTGATGGACAGCTCGAGCACGCTCGAGAGGGACTCCCGGTCCAGCTCGTCGAAGCCCTTCGACAGCTCGACGTCGCGCACCAGGAACTGCTGCCCGGACGGGGCCGCGAAGTAAAGTCGCGCCCGTCGTCGGGCCTGCTGCTGATCGGAGACATCGACCCAGCACCGGATGACGGGCCGAGAATCGTGGATGGTTTGCAGGATCTCGATCGGGTTGAAGCGCGCGGTCCGGACCCAGTGCGGAGAGGAGCCTCGGATGGGCCAGGGCTCGATGACCGACCGGACCCGCAGCAGATCCGCCGCGCTGCCCACCACGGTGAGCTCGACCGGAATCTGGTCCGGGCCGGCGTCCGGGTCCGGGTTCGAGCTCGGGTCCGGATCGGCGTTCGGGCTGGCGGGGCCTGGAGCCGCGGCAGGCGGATCGCTCTTGGTGACTGCCCGCGCGGGCTCGCCAGGCAGGCCCACGGTCAAGCCGACCGTCACGATCGCGATCCAGCTTCCGACGGCGGCCCGGGAGCGATCGACACCGACCAGCGCCGAGAGCGGTCGCCGGATCACTCGACGAGATCGGCCAGCCGCCGCCGGGCCCAGGGGCCGTAGGCGCTGCCGGGGAAGTCGGTCAGCAACCGCTGCCAGGTGCGACGTTCTTCCTGACGATCTCCGAGGGCGGCGAGCGCTCTCCCACGACCGTAGAGCGCCTCGGGGACGAGCTCGCCCCCGCGCGAGGACCCGAGATAGGCGTCGAACTCGATCAGCGCCGAGCGCGGCGATCTCTGGTCCAGCAGGAGGCCGCCGAGCCCGACCGACGACAGCACGGCCTCCGACGAATCGGGGTGATCGTGCTGAAGGCCGCGGTAGAGCCGCATGGCCCGGGGAGCGTCGCCGGATCGGCGGGCGTTGCTGGCCTGGCGCAACATCTCGGCGGCCGAGATCGAGGTGTCGATCTGGGCGACCCGCTCCGTGCGGTGGGTGAGGGCGCGGGCAGGCCCATGGCCGCGCCGCGATGCCACCGGCGACTCGTCGCCGATCCGCGCCGGTTCGGTCGAGGTCGAGCCGGCGGAGCCAGCTCCGGCCGCGCCAGGGACGGGGGCCTCGATGGGTCGAGGCGTCGCGGGCCCGGCTGGCTGTTCCTGTCGTCCTGGCGGCTGCCCTGCTTGCTGGGCCGTCCGCTGATCTGGCGGTCCCCCTTCGGGGTACACCGCCGCGACCGTGGATGCCCGTCGGCCGTCCGGGGCTCGCGCCGTGCGGGCTGCCGGACCGGGCGCACGCCGGCCGAGCCCCACCAGGGCTCCGAGCCCACCGAGATCCATCGAGCCGGGGTGCTCCCAGAACCAAGCGGTGGCGCTGGCGGTCCCTCCGATCAGCACCGCCAGGGCGGCGAGCCCGAGGGTCCGGAGGCGACGGCGGGCCGGCCATCGGCGGCGCGAGGTGGAGCGGCTCCGCTCGTGGGCCCAGCGGCGGGCCGCGCTCGACATGCGCTCGATCCGCACGCCGTCGTGCACGTCGACCCCGCTCACGTCGTCGAGATCGACGTACACCTGGCGGGCCACCCGACACGAGGCGCACTCGGCCAGGTGCGCGCGCAGCGCCAGGCAATCCTGGTGCGACATCTCCCCGCGCCGCTCGCGGGAGACGAGCTCTCCCCGGCACTCGGAGTCGCGGCGATCATCGGTTCCCACCGGGATCATGCCTTGACCTCCAGCATCTCGGCCAGCTGAGAATCGCCCTCGAGCCTCCGGCGCAGCGCCCGCTTGCCCTGGCGCAGGCGGCTCCACACGGTGTTGCGCGAGACCGAGATGGCCGCCGCGATCTCCTCGACCGTGTAGCCGAGGACGAAGTGCAGGGCCAGTGACTCCGCGATCACGTCCGGGAGATCGTCGAGGAGACCGTGGACGATCTGCCGGCGCCGCGAGGCGAGCGTGGTGGCGAGCGGCGACGGGAGCTCGTCGGCCAGGTTCTCGATGTGGGCGCCGTTTGACTCCCCACTCTCGCTGCGTGCCCGAGACTGGCGACGGGCCGCGAGGGCCGTCAGCAAGGCGACACGGTTCGCGAAGTGGACGACCGAGCAGTCGCCGCGAAACGTGCCGAGGGCACGGAGGAGCGCGATGGCCGCATCCTGGGCCACGTCGTCGATGTCGGGGTGCTGGCGGCCGAGCACACGCCGCACCACCCGCAGCATCGGGCCTGCCACGTGAAGGACCAGGGTCGCCGCCGCATCGGGATCACCCTTGGCGATGGCGCGCGCGAGCGGGAGCAACTCATCGGACGAAGCTGTCGCAGACTCGGGCTCGGCCTCGGCCGAAGAATCGCCGAGCGGCAGACCGAGATCGCGCGCGACCTCCTTTGCGATGTTCGACACCCCACGGGGTAAGATGTCGAATGTCCGGAGGGAGGTCAAGGTGGCAGGTGGATTTGCCGCGCTCCGGCGCTTTTGTCGCTTGTCGTGATTGATTCTCACCTGCGCCCACCACAGCATAACCAGGAGGGTCGTGAAAAGCTTGCCCAGTCGAGTCGACCGCGCGCGCCAGCTTCTCCGGGCGTTCGGGTTGGCCTCGATCGGCCTGCTCTTCGCGTGCGGACGGCGCGCCGAGCTGCTCGGGACGGTGGTGGTCGCACGCAGCGGACAGCCCGTTCCGGACAGCGGGAGTGCGGGCGGACAAGGTGGGCAAATTGGACAAGGCGGTGGGCAAGGCGGATATGGCGGCTCCTCGATGCCCGCGATGGTGGCGGGCCTGCAGTTCTCTCCTCCAGTGCTCGTGACGGCCGTCTCCGACCCTAACGCCTACGACGCGGATCCCACCTTCACGGGAGATCTGCTGGATCTGTTCTTCATGTCGGACCGGGCTGGCAGCAAGGATCTCTGGACCTCCCACCGGCTGACCTCGGCCGATCCGTGGGGTCCGCCCACCCCCGTGACCGCCCTCAATTCCTCTGCCGCCGACGAGGGCCCGACGGTGTCGCTCGACGGTCTGCGCATCTGGTTCGTCACCGAGCGCGAGGTCCCCTACCGCCGGATCTGGCACTCCTCGCGGGCGAGCCGCGGCGATACCTGGGCGGCGCCCCAGGTCGTGACCGAGCTGGCGAGCTCCGCCAAGGACTTCGGGCCCGCGGTCGATGCCTCGGAGACGCTGATGTTCTTCAGCTCGAACCGCCCAGGCACCCTCGGCATGTTCGACGTCTTCTCCACCAGCCGGGCGAGCACCAAGGTCCCCTGGGGCGCCCCGCGCCCGGTGCCGGGGCTGAACGGGCCCTACGACGACAAGGATCCGTTCGTCGCGGAGGGCGGCCTCGTGGTCTTCTACACCTCCACCCGCTCGGGAGCGGGAGATCTCTTCTGGTCCCAGCGACAGTCGACGAACGAGGCATTCCCGACGCCGGTGCCCCTGGTCGACGTCAACTCCCCCGCCTATGACTCCGATCCGACGCTGTCGCTCGACCTCGGTTATCTGATGTTCGATTCGGCGCGCACCGGGATCTCGGACATCTACGAGTCGCACGCCGTTCCTTGACGGTGCGGGCATCGGCATCGGCATCGGCATTGCGTTGGCGTCGGCGGCGACGCGAGCCCCGGGTTATCCTGCGGCCCCATGAGACATCGACGCTTCGGGCGCCTCGGCTGGATGGTCGGCGACGTGGGCTCGGGAATGTGGGGGGCGGTGGCCTGGGCGGGGGCGGATCCCCCCGAGGTCCGGGCGGCGCTGCAGCGGGCGGTCGACCTCGGCTGCAACTTCTTCGACACCGCGGCGGTCTACGGCCATGGCGCCAGCGAGGCCCTGCTCGGCGACCTGGTTCGCGCCAACCCCGACCGCCGCATCTACACCGCGACCAAGATCCCGCCGGCGAGCGGCCGGTGGCCGAGCCGGCGTGGCGACACGGTCGACGAGAGCTATCCGCCCGAGCACATCGAGGCCTCTCTGCGCGGGAGCTTGAAGCGCGCGGGGCTGGCCCGCTTCGATCTGGTGCAGCTCCACACCTGGGAGGACAGCTGGCTGTCCGATCTCCGCTGGTACGAGAAGCTGGTCGAGCTGCGCGCGGCCGGCCTCTTCGAGGGGATCGGGCTCAGCCTGAACCGATGGGAGCCGTGGAACGGGGTGGAGGCCGCGCGCTCGGGCCTCATCGACGCGGTCCAGGTCATCTACAACATCTTCGACCAGAGCCCGGCGGACCAGCTCTTCCCGGTGTGCGCGGCGGCCGACGTGGCGGTGATCGCCAGGGTCCCCTTCGACGAGGGGACCCTGACCGGGCGCCTCACCCGCGAGACCCGCTTCCCGGCCGACGACTGGCGCAGCAGCTACTTCGTCCCCGAGAACCTGGAGGCCTCGGTGGAGCGGGCCGAGGCGCTGCGGCCGCTCGTGCCCCCGGGCATGGACATGGCGGAGCTGGCCCTGCGCTTCGTCCTCGCGAGCGAGACGATCGCCACCGTCATCCCGGGGATGCGGCGCCTCGCGCACGTCGAGCGCAACGTTCGGGTGAGTGACACCCCGGGGGAATTGCCGCCCGGGCTCCTCGCGCGGCTCGGCGCCCACCGCTGGGATCGCTTGCCCACGTCCTGGTCCCAGTGATGGGATCCGGCACGCCGGGATCGGCCGCCCGCTCGCGGACCGAGGCCGATGCGCTCCCGGAGGGGGCGCGGCAGCCGGCCCGGCCGAGCGGGACGCCGTCGCGCCACTGGCAGGAGGAGGCGGAGGCCAGCGCGATGAAGGAGCGTCGGATCGGCGGCGGGCTGGTCGGGCTCGGGATCCTCCTGTTCTGGCTGGGGGCGACCTACGGCCTGACCGGTCCGTTCTATTACGGTCACTACGGGTACCACGGAGGGTCCTACGCCACCTGGGCACGGGGGACACTCCGCCACCACACGATCTATCCGGTCAACGAGCCGGGGTTCGCGGCTCCGCAGCCACAGACCTACTACATCCACCACCCGGTGTTCACCCACCAGCTCGTCACCCTGACCTTCGCCTTGTTCGGGGAGCACGAGTGGTCGGTGCGCGCGGGGGCCCTCATCCCGTCGTTCGCGTCGCTGCTGCTGGTGTCGGCCGTCGCCTGGCGCGGGCTCGGACCGCTCGCGGGCGGGGCGGCCGCGGTGGTGTTCGCGCTCGTGCCGGTGAACATCTGGTACGAGTCGCACATCGACCAGGGGTTTCCGTCGATCGCGTTCTTGCTCGGGTTCTTCTGGTTCTACCTCGACTGGTTGCGGACCGGCCGGTGGCGGACCGGGATCGCGGCGCTGGCGGCGGAGGCCATGGCCGGCAACTTCGAGTGGAGCCCCTACTTCGCGTTCCCGGCGATCTTCGTGCATGTCCTCGCGACGGCGCTGCGGCGCCGCGGGCGATACCTGGCCTTCGCCGGTCTGCATCCGCTGACCGTGCTGCTCCCGCTCGGGTTTCACGCTTACCTCGTGTCGCGCGCCAACCTGGTCGCCGACCTGCGCCTCGCGTATGGCAACCGGACCTCCGAGATAGGGTACCGAGCCTTCGCCACCACCATGCGGGACTATGCCGATGTCCTCTTCGGGCACGCGCTCGAGGCCTTGATGGTCGCCTGGCTCCTGTGGGTGGTGGTGCGCCGGGTACGCGGGCGGCGAAGGAACCTGGATCTGGTCGGGTTGACCTTCGCGTTCGCGCTCCTCACCTATTGGCACGTCTTCAAGACCGCGGTGGTCACCCACGCCTACCGGCAGCTCTACGGGAACGTGTGGGCGGCCATGGCGGTGGCCGACCTGGTCGCGGAGGCGCGCCGATGGGGCAAGCGGCTCGGCGACGGCGAACCGAGCGCCCGCGCGGCGACCCGCGTGGGTTCTCGGCTCCTGCGCGGGCGCGGGCGCGGGCTCGGGCTCGCTCTCGCGCTCGGAGCGCTGCTCGCCGTCGTGGGGCTCACCGCGCCCGTCAGCTGGGCGGGCTTGCTCGAGAGTCGTCTGCACGGTGGGGTGCCGAAGTGGAAGGTCTTCAACCCCGACCTCCGCCAGACCGCCTTCGCCATGGAGGTGGAGCGGACGACGACTCCGGAGGACGTGCTGTGGTTCCACGGCAGCTTCACCTTGCCGCCTCCGCGCCGGATGGACTGGGCGTTCTACTACGATCGGAACCTGCGACGCTGGACGCTGATGCGCGAGCTCCTGACGCTGCCGCCGGCCGAGCGGGCCCACGCCGTGGTGATCTTCTTTCCGGGGCAGCTCGTCGGCGAGGAGCTCCAGGCCTTTCGCGCCCTGGCGGCGACCCATCCGGTCTGGCAAGTCGAGGATCTGGCGGTGCTCGACCTGCGGGCGGAGGGCGCGTCGCGCAGCGCCTTCCGGCTGGCGCCCGTCGATCGCTCGGGGACCGGGTGGGCGCGACGCTGGCTCGAGGGCCCCTATCCCTTTCCGAGGCTGGTCCGGGATCGCGCGCTCGACGATCAGCTGGCGGCGTTCTGCACCGAGCGGCGGGGGGCCGTGCCCACGCCCGCCGGATCGAGCGGGCACGCACCGAGCCCGGCGCGCGGGCCGAAGCCGGGGCCGGGCGGCAGGTTGCGGTGATCGAGGCCGCGACCCCCGCCACGCCCGGGCCGGAGCGCGCCCTCGCGCGCCCGCATCCCGTGTCCTCCGACGCGCACCCGCCGCGGAGGTGGCGGCAGTGGGTGAGCTGGTTGCGCGCGCATCGGGTCTGGGTGCTGGTGACGTTCGCGTACCTGTCGGTGTTCCCATACGCACCGGCCATCAACAATCCCAACGAGAACGTGCGCATCTACATGACCCGCGCGCTGGTCGAGCACCACACGCTCGCCATCAACCAGGTCGAGGCGGACTGGGGCTGGGTGAACGACAAGGCCAAGAACGGCGCGCGCTTGTTCTCGAGCAAGGCCCCGGGCACCTCGTTGCTCGGCGTTCCGGTCCTGGCGGTCGAGACCTGGCTCTGGCATCGCCTCGGCTGGCCGTCGCCCTCCAAGCTGGCCACCACCCTCGGGTTGCGCGTGTTCACGGTCATGGTGCCCATGTGTGCGTTCCTGCTGGTCTTCTCGAGCTACGCGCGGCGGGTCTCGCGCTCGCGGGGCATGGGCGATCTGTTGCTGGTCGGTGTGGGGCTCGGCTCCCTCATCTATCCCTATGGAATCCACTTCGTGGGGCATGGCCTGGCGGCGGCGCTGAGCTTCGGCGCGTTCATGGCCCTGGCGCCCGGGGGGATCATCCGACCGGCGCGCGACGCCATCGGCCGCGAAGCCGGTGACGACGACGGCCAAGGTGAAGGGGGTGCGAGCGTCCGGCGAGCGCTGCTGGCGGGTCTCCTGGCGGGGCTCGGGGTGGTCTTCGAGTACCAGAACATCCTTGTGGCGGCGCTGCTCGGGATCACCGTGGCGGTCCGCCGACCGCGGCTCGTCGTCCCGTTCCTCGTCGGGGCGTTGCCCGCGGCGGTCTTGCTGGGCGCCATTCACACGCTGTGCTTCGGTCGTCCGTGGGCCTTTCCCTACGGGCACCTCGAGAACATCGAGTTCCAGACCGCCCACCACCACGGCGGTTTCTATGGCGTGGTGGGACCCGCGCGGGCGGCGATCCTCGGGGTGCTCTTCCTGCCGGGCTTTGGCTTCTTCGCGTGCTCGCCCTTCCTGCTGCTGGCCACGCTGGCGGTGGGCGCGACCATCGTGCGCGGGCCGCGGGCCGAAGGGATCCTGATCGCGGCGCTGGCGATCGTGCTGACCCTGTTCGTCGCCGGATTGCCGAACTGGCGAGGGGGGTGGTCGGTCGGTCCCCGGTACATCACCGCGGTGGTTCCCTTCCTGGCGATGGGGCTGGCGTACGCCTGGCCCAGGGTCACCGGTTCTTCCGCCGGTTCTTCGGCCGGCTCGGCCCGAGCCCAGGTGGTGTGGGGGCTCGCGGCCGGGTTGGTCCTGGTCGGGATCTTCACGAACGCGCTGACCGCGGTGATATACCCGCAGGTCCCGCCCCAGCTCAGGAATCCAACCTTCCAGCTCCTGTGGCGGCTTCCTCTCGATGGCTACGTGCCGTACTCGCTCGGCTACGGGCTCGGTCTGCGCGGGCTCGCGTCGCTCGGGCCAACGGCGCTGGCGCTGGCGCTGGCCGCGGGCTTTGCCCTCGTCCCCGATCCCCTCGGCTGGGTCGCGGGCAGCCGTTGGCCCTGGCGGTCCGTCACCACCATGGTGGTGGTCTTCGCGGTGCTCATCGGCGGGTTGTCGCGCTGGCCGGCCCATCCCTCGGCGGTCGAGCTCGAGGCGGTGCGGACGGTCGAGCGGGCGTTCTCTCCACCCCCGACCCCCCCCCGGACGGAGCGCCGCCACTAGAATGGATGCTGACGCGATCGATCCGTCCCTTGCCGAGGTGGCCCACCGGGAGGAGCTGGCGCGCGCGCGCCGGGGACGTCGGCTCGAACGCGCCGCGGTCGCGATCTGTCTTGGTGTGGTGGCCTTCCACATCTCGCCGCTGTGGCAGCACCTCACCACCTGGGGTGGGACCTTCGACTGGGGGTACTTCTTCTTTCTGGCGGAGGTGGATCGCAAAACGGTCGTGGAGTTCGGGCAGCTCCCGCTGTGGAATCCCTACTACTGCGGGGGCGCGGTCCACCTGGCCAACCCGCAGACCTACTTTCTGAGCCCGACGTTCCTCTTCATCGCGGTCTTCGGCACCGCGCTCGGAATCCGACTGACCTTGACGGCCGCCATCCTGCTGGCCGTGGATGGCATGCGCCGATTTCTCGGGGCGCTCGGGGTCGGGCCGATCGGCGCGCTGATCGGCGGGACAGGGTACGCCCTCTCGGGGACCATCGCGCAGCACCTCGGGGGAGGGCACGTGGGGTGGGTGGGGCTGTGCGTTCTGCCGTACGTGCTCCACGCGTTTCACCGGGCCATGGCGGGCCAGCGCCGGCACATCCTGTACGGCGCGCTGTTCCTGGCCTGGATCTTCGGGCATTTCGGCGGCTACACCTATCCGTACTCTGCTCTCGCGCTCGGGATCTACGGGATCATCTGGTCGTTCTCGCGCGGGCGACCGCGGGACGGGGTGGTGGTGGTGGCGAGCATGCTGGCGCTGTCCCTCGGGCTGTCGTCAGTGCGCCTCTTCCCCATCCTCGAGTTCATGGCGGGACATCCGCGGATCCGGCCCGACATCGACGTCGTTCGTCCCCTCGAGCTCCTGGAGATCTACCTCGTCCGTCACCGCACCCGCGGTGTGCCGGGGCATCCTTACGTGTGGCCCGAGTACGGGAACTATCTGGGCTTTCCCGCGCTGGTCCTGCTCCTCTGCGGAGCGTGGACGGTGGTGCGAAGCCGGAGGAGCCTCCGGCCGGTCGGGTACGCCTTCCTCGTCTTCACGATCTTCCAGATCGGCAACGTTCCTGGTTTTCCGTGGTGGCTGCTCAAGCACCTGCCGATCTTTCGGTTCATGCGCGCGCCGAGCCGGTTCACGGTCCTCGTCGGTCTGTTCGCCTGCGGGCTGGTGGGGATCGGGGTCGATCGCTTGCTCGGCGGGTCGAGCCGGGTGGGCGCTGCCTGGCGCGGGCCGGGGCCGGGGCCGGGGACCGACCGCCTCACGCATCGACAACATGCGATCAGCAAAGTGCTTGCGTGGGGGGGGCTGGCCCTCTCGCTGGCTTTTCTGATCGATGCCGCCGACTTCAACCGGGAGCAGTGGTTCCAGACCCTCACCCTGCCGGCCCCCCGCGATCCCCGGGCCGTCACCTTCCGCCAGGTGCGCGGCGACCGGCACCAGATGTACGTCTACCCGCGCACCAACCAGGGGACCCTCGACTGCTTCGAGGAGGCGCCGCTCGACATCTCGCCCCACCTCGGCGCGGAGTTGCCCGCCGACGAGTACCCGCTCGATCCGTCGGCGGGGACGGTCCGGCGCACCCTGTGGACCCCCAACCACATCGTGGTCGAGACCGACTTCGCGCGGGACGGGACCGTGGTGGTCAACCAGAATTTTCACGCCGGGTGGCGGGTCCGGGGGGGCGTCCTCGCCGACCAGGGCGGATTGCTGGCGGCGCGGGTGGCGGCCGGGCGACGGACGGTGAGCTTCCGCTTCCTGCCGACCTCGTTTCTCGTGGGGCTCGCGGCCAGCCTGGCGACGCTGGTCTACGGGACCTGGCTGTGGCGCCGCTGGGGTGGCAACAAGGTCGCCGCGCCGAGGTAGACCGCGATCCCCACGCCGAGCGCCAGGGTGAAGCCGAAGCTCATCGACAGACCCATGGCCAGGACCGACCCGACCACGCTGGCGGCGCCGTTGGCGCTCCAGGCCCAGGCCACGAGATCGCGACCTTCGCCATCTGTCTCGCCTGCGGCTGTCCGCTCGACCTTTGCCGACAGGTCCGGCTCCGGAGGGGCGCGCTCGATGTCCGGCGCGTGTCCGCCGGCCACCCGCACGCCGGTCGGCAACAGGACGCCCATCAGAATTCCGGGCGGCGCGATGAGCCCGACCGCCACCAGCACGCGGAGCCCGATCGGAAGCCCGAGCAGCCAGTGGAAGAGCGCGGTGAGCCCGAGCGCGTAGAGGGCGAGCACCCCCGCGAGCGCCAGCACCGCGCGCACCACGAAGCCCCGCGGCCCGAAGCGGACGCAGCCCCAGCCGGACAGGGCACTGCCCACCCCGGACGCGGCGAGCAGGGTCGCGAGGACCACCGCGAGGGCGTAGATGGGGTGCCCGAGGAACAGGACGAACTTCTGCATGAACCCGATCTCGACCAGGATGTATCCGAGGCCGAGACACATGAAATAGCCGAGGACCCGCAGCTTGTGCCCGCGGTCGACGGCGAGCGCGGCCCGATCGAGGAGGAGCATCGGACCCGCGACCAGCACCAGGGTCATGAGGAGGGACAAGAGCAAGAGCAACCCGAGGATCGCCACCCCGAGGTTGTTGAGCTCGAGCGCCCCGAGGTGGGCGCCGGAAGACCAGCTGGACGTCAGGCTGGAAGCGAAGATGGACAGCAGCTGTCGCCCCCACAGGTTGTAGAAGAAGAATGGGTGATCGTCGGTGGTCGGCCGGGCGTCGTAGGGCAGCCTGGCGAGCGCGCGTCCGGCCGAGGGCGCCTCGAGGAAGGCATGGAGAAACGGATCCTCGCCGCCCGTAGCGGCGGGCCCGCCCGGGGTGAAGAGCACGGCGAGGCCATCCCGCGCGGCGGTGGCGCGGAGGAGCGCGAGGTCCTCGCGGTCGTACGGGTCCCGGGCCAGCAGCAAGGTCGCCCGGCGATCGTTGTCGGTGGCGATCGCGAAGTGGCGCGGCAGGTCCGCCGCGGCCACGCCCCGGTGCTCGAGCGCGGCGCGACCGAGCGCGACCAGACGCAGGAACTCCTTGGGCGAGGTGGCGTCGTACCAGCGGGTCACCGCCAGGATGCCGCGCGGGGCGAGGTGATCGAGGAACTCCTCGAACGCCTCGACCGTATAGATGTTGTTCTCGGACAGGGTGAACGCCCCGGACGACGAGGCGGCCCAGGTGTCGACCAGCGTGGCCTGGATCGAGGCATACGTCCGAGCGGACCGCCGGATGAAGCTGCGGCCCTCGTCGACCGTGACCTCGACCCGCGGATCGGCGTAGAGCTCGCCATTCCAGGCCCCGAAGGTCGATCGCATCACGTCGTTCACGATGATCGGATTCACCTCGACCCCGACCACCCGCGGAACCCCGTGGGCGAGGGCCGACGTCACATCGGTGCCGCCGCCCGGCCCGATGATGAGCGCGGTGCCGTCGTGGCGCAGGGCATAGACCAGCCCGGCCACCCGCACCTCGGGGAAGCGGCGCGGAGCCGTGAAGCCTCCGGCGCGGATCTGCCCCGACCACATGCGGGTGGCCGCGTCGGCGTCGATGAACAACCAGCGGTGATCGGCGTCGCCGGAGGGCGCCACGGTGATCTGCGAGAAGGCGTTCCACTTCTCGAACAGCACCGGGCGGTTGCCCAGGAACTTCTCCGGGTTTCGCGCCAGACCGAACAGGTGATGGGTCGGCTCGCGCATCGCCAGCACCGCGAGGCCGAGGACCGCCGCCGCCGCGAGCGCAGCCAGGCCCGAGCCGGCCCGCCCTGCGTCGCGCGCCCGTCTGACCGGTCCGGACGGTGCCCGATCGGCCAGGGCAAACAACAGCGCCGACCCGGCGCCGAGGCCCGCCACCGCCACCAGCGCGCCGGGAGCACCGAGGGCAGGAAGGACGGGCACCATGAACAGGCACCCCAGCGCCGCGCCCACCAGATCGAACGCGTAGATCCGGCCGATGTGCCGGCCCGCCTTCGCGATGGCCAGCGACAGCGCGAAGCCCGAGGCCAGGAAGGGCAGGCTGGCCGCCAGGTAGACGGCCACCAGCGTCCCGAGGTTCGAGCGCCAGCCCCGGAGGCTGATGGGATGGCCGAGGGCCATCGCGAGCGCGACCAGCACGCCGGCCGAGAACGCGAGCATGGCGACCGCCCCCCAGAACCCGGGCGTGCGGCGCGCGAAGAAGGTCGGGAACAGATGCAGCGCGACCCCCGCCACGGCCAGCCCGAGCAAGGCCAGCGAGATCACCATGAACGCGAAGTGGTAGTACATCGTGACGCTGTAGATCCGCGTCAGCAGCAGCTCGAGCGCGATCGTGGAGAAGCTCGCGAGGGCGACCGCGAACGCATACAGCCGGCTGGGCATGAGGGCGGCACGTTATCAAATCGGGGGTCGGGTCGCTCCGCCCGGATGCGGTCGGGCTCTCCGGCCGGGCGGCGCGAATTCCACCGGGTCGGGCGGGCAGGGAGGGAACGGTCGGATTAGGATGTCCTGACACGCACCAGGCCACCTTGGTCATCGAATCGCCAAAACGAAAACGGGGGTGGACGGGAAAGGCGCTCCTGGTCGTGGCCCTCGCGCTGTCGTGCCACCGGGCCACCAGGCCCGACGTGGGGCCGCGCGTGTCGCAGGGCCGCGCGCCGGTGCCCGCCGCTCCCGGTCCCGAGCGGGTGCCCGCGGCGCCCGCTCCAGATCGTGCGCGTCCTCCACGGCCCGGTTCCGTGACTCCGCCACTGCGAAGCCCTTTCGGGGTCGCCCGGGGACGCGGTCCGCGGTCGCTCGGCGTCGTCCGGCCCGATCCCGGGCGCCTCCGGCGCCTGGAACGGGGCGCGGCGCTTCCACCCGTGGTGGACGTGGAGGGCGTGTCGTTCTACGTCGACCCCGCGAGATCCGTCGCGGATCCCGAGCTCGAGCGGCGGAACCGGGAGGCGCTCGAGCCGCTGCGCGCGTTCGTCCGCGCGGTGGTCGGTCTCGCCGACGCGTGGATCACCAGCGAAACCGGCGGATCGTCCGACCCAGCGCTGGCCGACGCAGCGCTGGCCGGGGCGGCCATCGATGCGCTCGCGCGCTGGGCGGAGGCTGGCGCGCTGCTCGGCGCGGTCAACCACCAGGGCGCCTACGAGCGCGAGTGGTCGCTCGGCAGCCTCGCGCTCGCCTACCTCAAGGTGCGGCAGGCGCCAGCTTCGCTGGATTCACGGAAGGCGATCCAGGCGTGGTTTCGGGCGATCGCCGCCCGGGTCGAGCCCGACTACGAGCGACCCGGCTTGAAGTCGAGCGCCAACAACCATGCCTACTTTGCCGGGATGGCTCTGGCCGCGGTGGGGATCGCCAGCGACGATCGTCGCCTGCTCGACTGGGGGATCGCGCGGGCCCGGATCGGTATCGCGCAGATCGACGCCGTCGGCTGTCTGCCGCTCGAGCGGGCGCGTGGCCGGCTGGCCCTTCACTACCACGTGTTTGCGCTCGGACCGCTGGTCATGCTGGCGGAGATGGCCATGGTGAACGACATCGACCTCTACGTCGAGAACGGGGGGGCGCTGCATCGCCTGGCCGGTCTGGTGATGGACGGATTGGCCGATCCCGCGGAGCTCTCGCGGCGGCTCGAGCTCGGTCCGCAGGAGATTCCCAGGCCGCCGGCCGCGGGCGCGCTCGGGTGGGCGGAGCCCTACCACGCGCGCTTTCCCGACCGGCGGCTCGGCGCCTGGCTCGGCGCCGCGCGCCCGGTGGTCGACGTGCGACTCGGGGGTGACATGACCGCTGCGTTCGGTCGGCCCGAGGCCGAGCCGTGACGCAGTCCTCGCGCTTGGCGGGTTAGGTGCATGGCGACCCCGCACACTGGAAGGGTCGCCGCGACTCGACTAGTCTGACGCTCGGGAGCTCATCGCCGAGTCGAGCGGCAACTCCCCCAGGTCAAGCCCAGCCCAGCCCAGCCCAGGCGCCCGACCGAGGCCGATTCGAAGGAGCCCCCCATGCCCATCACAACGAGCTTCCATCCCCGCTTCACCGCCCACCGCGCCGGCGCGGGTGGGGGCGGCGCACGCCGAACCCGCCGCGTGGCTGCGATGTCGGGCCTGCTCGCGATGGGGCTGGCGTGCGGTTGCGGCGGCGGCTCCGGCGGTGGCGGCGCGGGCGTGGGAACCTCCACCGGAAGCGGCGGTGCCTCCGGTGCGATCTCCTCCTCGGGCGGCGCGCCCGCCGCCCCGACCCACACCGGCGGCGCGCCCGCGAGCTCCGGCGGCAGCGGCGACCAGGCGATTGGCGGCACCGGCGGAACGGGCGCGAGCTCGGGCGGGAGCGGAGGCCCCGGCCCCGGCCCGTCCGGGAGCGGAGGCACGCTCGGCCGTGGGGGCGACGCCTCCGTCGCGGTCGGCAGCGGGGGAAGCGGCGGCCCGAGTGGAGCCCCGACTGGAAGCGGCGGGAAGGCGCCCGCCGGGACCGGGGGGAGCGCGACCCCGCCCGGGGGGAATGGCGGCGCCGCGACGTCCGGCACCTCGGACCCGGGCACGCCGCCGGTGCGTGACACCGCTTCCAAGGTTCCGATCTCGAGCGCGCCGGGATACACCGTCGAGGGCAACTACGCGTACGGGCCACTCACCGCCCAGCGGCTCGACATCATCTATCCGCCCACCGCTGGCCCGAAGGGCACCCAGATTCTCCCCACCGTTCTGATGTTTCACGGGGGAGCGTGGGTGCACTCGTACACCAACAACTATGGCTCCGGCAAGGATCACATGTCGACGTTCTTCGACCGGTTCCTGGCGCACGGGTACCTGGTCTGCAACGCCGAGTATCGCGTGAACGACAACACGGTCGATGGCGCTCCGGCGCCCGCTGCCGCCCAGGACGCGTTGCTCGCCGCCAAGTGGTGCTGGGACCACCTCGATTACTTCCACGGCGACAAGACCAAGTTCGTGGTGACGGGGGCGTCCGCCGGTGGCCACCTCGCCCTGTTCGTCGGGATGGCGACCGCGGATGCGATGCTCGGGCCCACCAATCCCACGGACTTCAAGATCGCGGGGATCGTCGATGGTTATGGCCCCGCGGACATCGAGGCCGAGCTCGGCGGTGTGGCGGCAGGCTGGTTCCCCGCCGACTTGCCGAATCGCCTGGCCATCGCCAAGGCGGTGAATCCGATGACCTACGTGCGCAAGGACATCCCTCCCCTCATCTGCGTCCAGGGCTCGAACGACCACACCGCGCCGATCGGGGACAGCATCCGGCTCATCGACATGCTGACGGCGGCCGGCGCCGACGCCATGATTCACCAGGTGGCCGGGGCGGGGCACGGCTTCACCACCCCGGCGACGGCGTGGCCCGACGCGGAGAAGGCGATGTTCGATTGGCTCGCCGCCGAGGGGATCTCCAAGTAGCTCGGCCCCTGATCGGGCTGGCCCGGGCCGTCGCGATCGCGGCGGCCACGGGGGCGCTCTTGATCATCCTGGTGCAGCCCGGCCGGGCTTGCACCAACGACAGCGACTGTCCGAACGCCACCTGCGGCGGCGACATCTGCAACTGGTATCCGCCCGAGGCGAACGTCTGCCGACCGGCCGGCCTTCACCCGGCCGGCCAGGACGGGTGGTGCACCATCGACCCGGACTGCAAGTGCCACGCGCAGGGCGCGAGGTGCGTCGGCACCCAGTGCTCGTTCACCACGCCGTCGAGTCCCACGTCGGATGGAGGCGGATGCTCGGTGACCGGCAGCCGATCCCGACGCTCGGGCCCGGGCATCGTCCTCGACCTGGTTGTCGACCTCGTCGCCGTCCTCGTCGCCGTCCTCGTTCCTCGCCGCGCCCGCCGCCCGCACCGCCGTCATCAACGTTCGGACTGCAGGTGGGCCTCCACGAACCACAGCCACTTGTCCACGCCCCGCGAGATCTCCGTGAAGATGTCGGTGGTGTCGGCGTCGCCGAGGTCGTTGGCCTGATTGATGGAGGCCCGGGCCAGCTTGCCGAAGGAGGCCAGCGCGGACGACAGCGCCTCCACGTGGTCGCGACCGGCCGCGCCCTTCGGCGCATACTCGGCCAGGTTCGAACGCTTGGCCACCGATCGGGCCGTGCCGTCCGCCACGCCGCCGAGCTGAACCACCCGCTCGGCGACCAGATCCACGTACTCCTCGACGTCCTCGTTGATCTTGTCGAAGAGCTCGTGCAGGGCAATGAAATCAGGACCTTTGACGTTCCAGTGGGCCTGCTTGCACTGCGTCTGCAGGTCGATGGAATCGGCGAGACGGGCGTTGCAAAGCTCGACGATCTTGCTGCGTGTCCCCTCGGACAGATCATTCTTCGTTGCGTACATGATGGGCCTCCCAGATCTCCGTTACACCTACGATGCCATCCTGTCGAATCGGGATCCATGCGGATCGAGATCTCCGGAACACGCGGGTGGTGGCCACGCGCCGTCGTCTTGTCGATCGTGCTCGGCTGTGGGGCCGGCCTGCCCCCGGAGCGCCCCGGAACCGGCGGGACCTTGGTCACCGTGTCCACCGGTGGTGGTCCCGGCGGGAGCGGCGACGGGCAGGCGGCCGGGACAGGCGGACATGCCACGGGCGGGCAACTGGGAAGCGGGGGCAGCTCGTCCGGGGGCAACTCGTCCGGGGGCAACTCTTCCGGCGGCTCGACCGGTGGGAGCGGGGGGGACGTCGCGGTCGACGCCGGCAGCGACGCGCCCGCCGATGGCGCGTCGGGCAGCAGCACCACCGAGGTGGCCGCCCAGCTGTGCGTCGACACGATCAACATGTACCGCGCGACGCTTGGCCTCGCTCCATACGCGCGGTGGAGCGTGGACATGGAGACCTGCGCGTCCAGCGAGGCCCTCTCGGACTCGCAATCCAACCGGGCGCACGGCGCTTTCGGCATGTGCACCGAGAACGCGCAGGACGAGTGTCCCGGCTGGGGGGGCTCGCTCACGAGCGTGGTCACCGGCTGCCTGAAGCAGATGTGGGCCGAAGGGCCCGGCACCGACTTCAGCACCCACGGCCACTACATCAACATGTCGAGCACCAAGTACACCCGCGTGGCTTGCGGTTTCGCCAGCACCCCGACCGGGAAGATCTGGGCCACCCAGAACTTCAAGTAGGCGCTACTGACGCAGGCGCTACAAGCCCGGCCCACCTCCCGCCGGTCCCGAATGAGGTATGGTCGCCGCACGTGCGCGAAAACCCGCATCGCCGGCGCGCCGTCGTGTAGCCCCAAAGATACGGCCGGCCCTGCAGAGAAGAGGACGACGATGTCGAGTATTTCGGGCACTTTCTCGGATTTGGTGGCGAACCTGGCGCCACGGCTGTCGGAAAAGCTCCTGGGCGGCAACGGCCAGGCGCCGGGCGTTCAGCGCTTCTCGACCGAGGAGCTGCCATCGCTGGCGGTCACCGGTGCGCCTCCGGACGCGGCGGCGGGCGCAGGGCCGTCGGCCCGAACCCTGAGTCGCATCAAATCGCCGGATGGCTACTTCGTGAGCGGGCTGTGGGATTGCACGGCAGGGACCCTCGAGATCACCTTCGACTTCGACGAGCTGGTTCACATCCTCGAGGGAGAGGTCACGGTTCGCGCAGACGGCGCCGAGCAGCGCTTGCTCCCAGGCAGCGTCGCGTTCTTCCCCAACGGGCTGGTGACCACCTGGGAAATTCCCCGCTACCTCCGGAAGATGTACGTCCACCGCTATCCGCGCCACAACCTGGCGTGGCGGGCGGCGCGACGGCTCATCCGGGTGGTCCGCTGACGGAAGCGCGGGGCGACGGGGATGTCGACCGGCACGGTCATGTTACCCTGGCCCTGGTGAGCTTCAGATCAGGGGGTCTTTCGTCCATGGGGCTGGCCTCGATCCTCGCCGGTCTCCTCGCAGGAGCTGGACTGACCTCGACGGGCTGTAAGCGGACACCGCCGACGGGCTCGGCCGGGGCGGCGATCTCGGTGGGCGACGGCCCCAAGGGTTGTACCAGGCTCCCGTGCAGCGATGAGCTGCGCATCACGGTCACCGCCGAGGAGAAGGCGATCCCATCGGGCTTCCAGCGCATCGACGTCACGGTCGACGACACCGAGATCTCCTGCGCGTTCCCGCTTCCCCCCGCCACCGCCGGCGAGACGATGCGGACCATCTCCGCCGAGTGCCAGCCAGGGCTGACCGCGGACATCGGCCCGGCCACCCTCTGCACCACCACCCGGACCGGCAATTCGGTCAGCCAGACGTGCACCCCGATCCCGGGACGGATCAAGGAGACCCTCCACATCGTCGGGATGCCCAAGCTCGTCAAGGTCAGCCAGGTCGTGGGGGCGGGGGGAGAAGAGCGTGGGCAGGATCGGGGACAGGAGCGCCCGGTTCTCGAGCGTTCCGAGACACCCCGGTACGGATTGGTGCAGCCGAACGGACCGGGGTGCGATCCCACCTGCCACCTGGCGGTGCTCGACTGGACGATACCGTAACCGGGGGGACGGAGACGGAGACAAGGACGGAGACGAGGACGGCAGGAGGACGGGCAAGTGAGGTGTTTACCGGGTCTTGTCAGGCTCGAAACCAGCTCGGCCCGGCGGCGCGTGTAGCGTGATGGTGGTTCGGAAGCCATGCCGGCAGCGACCATCACAGAGCTCGGGCCCGAGGACGCGGAGCACGGCGGGCGCCGCGCCGGTCCGCCTCCGCGCCTCGAGCTGGTGGGGATCAGCAAGCGCTACCCAGGGGTGCAAGCCAACCAGGACGTGAGCCTCGCCGTCGCGCCCGGTGAGATTCACGGCGTGCTCGGCGAGAACGGCGCCGGCAAGTCCACCCTGATGAAGATCATCTACGGCGCGGTTCACCCGGACGCGGGAGAGCTGCGCCTCGATGGTCGCGTGGTGCGCATCGCCAGCCCCCGGCAGGCGCGCGCCCTCGGGATCGCGATGGTCTTCCAGCACTTCGCGATCTTCGAGAGCTTGACGGTGGCGGAGAACGTCTGGCTCGGCGTCGACACGAAGCTCTCGCGGGCCGAGGTCGTCCGGCGGGTGCAGGAGGTGGCCGCCAGCTACGAGCTCGACCCCGAGCCAGGACGTCTGGTCGATCGCCGGGTGAGCGAGCTTTCGGTGGGCGAGCGACAACGGGTGGAGCTGCTGCGGGCGCTGCTCGGCGCGCCGCGGGTGCTGATCCTCGACGAGCCGACCGCGGTGCTCACCCCCCAGGCGGCCGAGAAGGTGTTCGTCACCTTGCGACGACTGGCCGCGGACGGATGCGCCATTCTCTACATCAGTCACAAGCTCGACGAGATCCGCGCGCTGTGCACCCGCTGCACCGTGCTGCGGGCGGGACGCGTGACCGGGGTGGTCGACCCGCGTCGCGAGACCAACCACAGCCTCTCCGAGCTGATGCTCGGCGCCGTCCCTCCACCGCTCGTGCGTCGGCCGGTCGCCGTGGCCGGCGCGGGCTCGCACGCGGCCAGCGCCAGCGCCAGCGGCGGGACCGACGCCGGCCCGGTGGTGGTGACGGGGGGAGCGGCTTCCTCGAGCCTGGTCCTCGAGCTGCGGGGGCTGACGTTGCCCCGACGGGAGGCCTTCGGCGCGGCGCTCGCCGAGCTGCGGCTCACCGTGCGCGCCGGTGAGATCCTGGGAATCGCCGGGATCTCGGGGAGCGGCCAGCGCGAGCTGATGGACGCGCTCTCCGGAGAGGACGTGCGCGTCCCCCCGGGGGTGCTCCTGCTCGGGGGACGGGATCTGGCCGGGCTCACGGTGCGACAGCGGCGCGCGCTCGGTTTGTGCTTCGTGCCCGAGGAGCGCATCGGCCGAGGCACCGTCCCGGGGCTCTCGCTGTCGGCGAACACGCTCCTCACCCGGCGCGAGGCGGTGGCCCGCGGGGGCCTTCTGCGCTGGGTGGCGGCCCGGCGGCTGGCGGCCCGGCTGATCCGGCGCTTCAGCGTGCGGGCGCACTCGCCCGAGGCGCTGGCGGCCAGCCTGTCGGGCGGCAACCTGCAGAAGTTCATCATGGGCCGCGAGATCGACGCCCGGCCGCGGGTCTTGCTGGTGGCCCAGCCGACCTGGGGCCTCGACGTGGGCGCCGCCCGGCAGATCCACCGCGAGCTCCTGGCGCTGGCCGAGGCGGGGGTCGCGGTCCTGGTGGTGAGCGAGGATCTCGAGGAGCTGCTCGAGCTCGCCGGTGACATCGTCGTGATGGCGCGCGGGCGCTTCTCGCCGCGCGTAGCGGTGCGGGACGCCACCATCGCCGAGCTCGGGGCCTGGATGAGCGGGCTCGAGGCCGGCGGCGCGGCGAACGCGCCCAAGGCGGCGAATCCTGGTGGAGGGCCGGAGCCACGTGCGTGAGCCGGCGGGAAAGGCGCCGCGGTCGCCCTGGCCGCCGCGGGTGCGGACGCGGGCGCTCGCGGCCGCGGTGGCCTTCGGTTCGCCCGCCGTGGCGCTCGGCCTGACGGTCGCGGTGGGCGCGCTCCTGTTCGCGGCGCTCGGGCAGTCACCAGGGCGGGCGCTCGGGATGTTCTTCATCGAGCCCTGGCGCGGGGCGCGCGGCTGGAGCGAGCTCGCGGTGAAGGCCACGCCGCTCGCCATCATCGCCCTCGGCCTCGCCATCGCCTTTCGTGCCAACGTCTGGAACATCGGCGCCGAGGGCCAGTACATCCTCGGCGCCATCGTCGCGACGGGCGTGGCGCTGCGGGCGGACGCGGGGAGCGGTCGCGGAATCGTGCTCATGGTGCTGGCCGGCGGGGTGCTGGGGGGCATGTTCTGGGCGGGGGTGGTGGCCTTCCTGCGCGATCGCTTCAACGCGAGCGAGATCCTGGTCAGCCTGATGCTTGTCTACGTCGCCGAGCTGTGGCTCGGGTATCTGGTCTATGGCCCCTGGAAGGATCCGGAGGGCTTCAACTTCCCGCAGACCATCCTGTTTCTGCCGGCGACGGAGATCCCGCGCCTCGTCGCGGGCCATCGCGCGACGGTGGGCCTGCTGGTGGCGCTGGCGGCGGCGCCGCTCGCGTGGTTGTTCCTGGGGCGCACGGCCGCCGGCTTCGAGCTCGAGGTGTGTGGTGTGGCCGCGCGGGCCGCCCGGTACGCCGGGTTCTCGTCGCGGCGGGCGCTGTGGATCGCGCTCCTGGTGTCGGGCGGGATGGCGGGACTGGCGGGCGCGCTCGAGGTGGCGGGGCCCCTCGGACAGCTCACGCCGCACCTGCCGGTCGGGTATGGCTTCGCGGCCATCATCGTGGCGTTCGTGGGGCGCCTGCATCCGTTCGGGATCCTGCTGGCGTCGGTGCTGATGAGCATGTTCTACATCGGCGGCGATCTGGCGCAGTCGCGGCTCGGCCTGCCACAGGCCTTGACCGGGGTGTTTCAGGGGCTCTTGCTGTTCGCGCTGCTGGCGTGTGACGCCCTCGCGCGTCGGTGGGCGGCCAGGCGGCCGCGCCCGCTGCCGGAGCCAGAGCCAGCGGGGCTCGAGGCCGCGGCGGATCCGCTGGCGCCCGTGGCGGATGGGCATCCGGCCGGGGAGGCCCTGTCGTCCTGATGGAATCGTTGGCCCTCACGTTGTCGGCAGCCGTGAACGCGGGGACCATCCTGGCCCTGGCCGCCCTCGGGCTGCTGATCAACGAGCGCAGTGGCGTGGTGAACCTGGGCGCCGAGGGCCTCATGCTGCTCGGCGCGCTGGCGGGTTACGCGACCGCGGCCGGCGGGAACGGACACGGGCTCCTGCTGGCGCTCACCGCCGGGGCCGGCGCAGCGGCGGGGGCGGCGGCGCTCTTCGGCCTGCTCGTGATCTGGCTCGGCACCAACCAGTATGCGACCGGCCTCGCGCTCAGCCTCTTCGGCTCGGGCTTCACCGCCTTCGCGGGCGCCGGGTACACCGACCGGCAACTGCCGCCGCTGCCCGAGCCGGGAGTGCCCTACCTCTCGCACCTTCCGTTCCTCGGGACCGCGTGTTTCCGGTACCACCCCGTGGTGTACGTGACCATCGCGCTCGCGGTGGGTCTCGCGTGGTTCTTGTTCCGGTCGCGGGCGGGTCTCGTGCTGCGGGCGGTGGGTGAGTCGCCCGAATCGGCCCACGCTCTCGGGCACCCGGTCCGGCGGGTTCGCCTGGTCGCGGTGATCGTCGGAGGCGCCCTGTGCGGCCTCGCCGGGGCCTACGTCTCGCTGGTCTACGCGCACCTGTGGGTCGAGGGGCTGATCGCCGGCAAGGGCTGGATCGCCCTGGCCCTCACCACCTTCGCCACCTGGCGGCCAGCGCGGGTGCTGCTCGGGGCCTACCTCTTCGGCGGGGTGACCATGCTGCAGTTCCAGTTGCAAGGGCGGGGGGTCCAGGTGGAGAGCCACCTGCTCGGCATGTTGCCTTACGTCGCGACGGTGCTGGTGCTGGTGCTGATCTCACGCAACCAGGCCTGGATCCGGGTCAACATGCCCGCCTCGCTCGGCAAACCCTTTCACCCGAATCAATGACGAACCACGCCGAACCCATGCCTGGAGAGCCCATGAGGAAACGACCATGAGGAAACGACCATGAGGAAACGACCATGACGAACCCGACCCGTTCGAGTCGCCGCAACGCTCCCCCCGTCCACGCGCTCGACCGCCCGAGCCCGGTGGGTGCTCGATTCCTGGGCTCCCGCCGCCAGGGCTGCCCCCGGCTTGCACTCGGAGCGGCGCTGGCCATGGTCCTGGCGCAGGGCGCGGGTGGTCGCACGGCGCTGGCCGATGCGCCACCGACGGCCCTGACCGCCGCGGCCGGAGTCGGCCCGCCGCTGAAGGTGGCCTTCGCGTACGTCGGGCCGGTGGGGGACGCCGGCTGGACCTTCGCGCACGACAAGGCGCGCAAGGCCGTCGAGGCCAAGTTCGGGGCGAAGATCGTCACCAGCTTCGTCGAGAACGTGCCCGAGGCCTCGGACGCCGAGCGGGTGATGCGCGATCTCGTGACCCAGGGCAACCGGCTGATCTTCGGCACCACCTTCGGGTACATGGTCCCGATGCTGAAGGTCGCGGCCGAGTTCAAGGACGTCAAGTTCGAGCACGCCACCGGCTACAAGACCGCGGCCAACCTGCGGACCTACGACTCGCGGACGTACGAGGGGGCCTACATGGTCGGGGTGATCGCCGGGGGGATGACCAAGTCGAACATCCTCGGGGTGGTGGCCTCGATCCCGATCCCCGAGGTGATCCGCAACATCGACGCGTTCACCCTCGGGGCTCAGAGTGTCAATCCCAAGATCGAGACCCGGGTGGTCTGGGTCAACAAGTGGTTCGATCCCCCCAAGGAGGCGGAGGGCGCCCAGGCGCTGCTCAACGACGGCGCCGACGTGCTGATGCAGAACACCGACTCGTCGGCGGTGTTGCAGACCGCCGAGAAGGCCGGCAAGTTCGGGTTCGGCTGGGACTCGGACATGCACAAGTTCGGTCCGAATGCACACCTCGGCTCGGCGGTGATCAACTGGGCGCCGTACTACGAGAAGGCGGTCAAGGACGTGCTCGCCGGCACCTGGAAGACCGACCAGACCTGGTGGGGGGTGAAGGAGGGGGCCATCGATGTGGTGTCCATCCCCGCCAAGGTGCCCGGGCCCGTCAAGGCCAAGCTCGAGCTGGTGCGCAAGGGGCTGAAGGACGGGAGCTTCGCCATCTGGAAGGGGCCGATTGCCGACGCGTCTGGGCAAGAGGTGTTGAAGGCGAACCAGATCGCCGACGACAAGTTCCTGCACGGCATCAACTTCTACGTGAAGGGGGTCAAAGGAAAGCCCCCGTCGGGAAAGTAACCGGAGCGCGGGAAGGGGAGGACCGGAGCGCGGGAAGGGGAGGACCGGAGCGCGGGAAGGGGAGGACCCCTCCCCGCGGGCCCCTCCCGGGGACGACGAGAGTCGGGCCCGGATCTGTTTTGCAGGTGCTGTCTCCGGTTGGCAAAGCCAACCTCCGATTCACCGCATGGAGAGGCGGCCGTCAGTGACAGGCGCCGATCCGGGAGCCGAGCCCCAACCCCTTCCTTCCTATCCCCTCGGGCCAGGGAGAGGGGCCCACTTCATTTCCGGGGCGGCCCCGCGAAGTACTTTGTTCACATCCCGCTGATCAGGCGCGCGGAGCGCTAGGGGTGCGGGGACGTGCGAGCGGCAGCGAGTCACGTCTCCGATTCAATCGCCACGAGCGGCAGCGAGCCACGTCCCCGATTCAATCGCCGGAATTCTTCCGGGGGCGTGATCCGGGGTCGGGGATCGTTCGTACGTGGAGGGACGTTCCACATTGAACACTGGAGAGATCACCATGACCAAGACCACCGTTCAGCGGCTCGTGTCCGTGCTTCTGCTCATGACCTCGGTGCCCGCTCTCGGCGCCTCCAAGGACGAGGAGGCGATCAAGGCGCGGGTGGCGGACTTCATCGCGACCTTCAACCGGGGGGACGCCAAGACCTTGTCGACCTTCTGGGTCGAGGACGGGACCCTGGTCAACCCGGTCGGGATGAGCGGCAAGGGGCCGGCGGAGATCGAGAAGGTGCTGGCCAGCGACATTGGCGGCATCCTCAAGGGGACCACCATGGAGATGAGCGTGGTCGCCTTCCGCGCGGTCGGCAAGGACGCCGCCTTCATCGAGCTCGAGCACAAGGTCACGGGTGCCAAGAGCCCGGATGGGCATGCCTTGCCCCCGATCACCTTTCACGTCCCCTGCCTCATGCTCAAGCAGGGGAAGGTCTGGAAGATCGCCGACTCCCGCCCCTACGCTTACCTGACGCCGCCTCCCTCCGGGCTGGCCAAGAAGTAGCGCGCGCTGGCGGAATCGAGCCCCGCGCGGACGGTCACCCGGCGCGCCCGCCCGGCGCATACTCGAACCAGTCGAAGTCGGCGGGCGCCCGCGCCCGCGCGCCGTTCCCGGTGGCGTAAAGCGCGAGGAAGACCCCGGTGAAGAAGCTCTGCCCCGACTTCCAGATGGTCTCCGACGAGAGGTGACGGGTCGGGAGGTGCCCGAGCTCGGCGAGGACGATCGGCTTCGCATGGCCTTCGGCGGGCACCGATTCGAGGAAGAACCGATACGCGTCCTTCGACGCCCGCACCCCGAGCACGACCGCCCCGTCGCCGGGGAGCCTGCGGGCGGCCACCACCCGTGCCTTGCCCGCGACCCGCGCCGTCAGCACCGCCACCCGATCTGGCGCACGCTCCCCCTCTCCACCCGGACCGACGCTCCGCCCGACCGTTCCCCGCTCGCGCCCGCGGCCCAGCCGGCGCCCGGCGGCGGTCCCGGCCGGGCGAATCGCCAGCGTGTAGTGGAAGCGCTCGTTGGCAAAGACCGCCAGCCCGGCCTCGTCGCCCTCCTCTCTCGGGGAGAATTCGAGGCGCGCCCGGACCACGCACTCGAAGTGCTGCTGCCGTCTGCCGACGAAGGCGGGCGCGTCCACCTGGTGGAGCGCCACCGCGCTGCCACGCAGGCGCAGCGCCCCCGGGCGCGCGTCGAGCGACCAGTCGCGGGCCCGGGGATTGCGCAGGAAGCACCATTCCGGACGCAGCGTCGCCTGGTCGAAGTCGTCGCGCACCGTGCGACTCGCCGCCTGCCCGCCTGCGACCGCGGCTGTACCCGCCGCCGTCCCGAGCCTCGGCGCCGCGAACCTCCGCGACATGCGCCCGCGGCGACCGATCACCGGCCAGCCATCCGGGGTCCAGGTGACCGGAGCCAGAAAGGTCTCGCGCCCGAGGTGGTGGTGGCGCCCGCCCACCGGCCGGATGCCGAGGCACATGGCCCAGGTGCTGCCATCCGGCAGCTCGACGAGATCCGCGTGGCCGAGCGCCTGAAACGCCTCCCGAGGCCGATCGCGGTGGGTGAGGATCGGGTTGCCCGAGAACGACTCGAACGGCCCGTACGGTGTCGGGCCGCGCGCGATCACCACCGAATGGTCGTAGGCGGTTCCGCCCTCGGCGGTGAACAGGTAGTAGTGGCGCCCGCGCGCGAAGAGGTGCGGGCCCTCGGGCCAGATGCCGCCCAGCCCCTCCCAGATCGGTCGCATGAACGTGCGGGCGCCATCCCGACCACCGTCGCCCCCGGACGCTCGGCGCGGGACCCGGGCGGGCCAGCGCGGCTCGCCGGGGGGCCCGGCGAGCTCGGCCTGATAGATGCGTGGATGGTTCGGATCGATCCACGGCCCGTTGCGCGTGTAAAAGACCCGGTCGCCCTCGAAGAACAGCGATGGATCGATGCCTTCCCGATCGAGCCAGACCGGCTCCGACCAAGGTCCCGCCGCGTCCCGGGCGGTCACGTAGAAGTTCCCGCGCCCCGACACGTTGGTCGACACGACGTAGAACCGGCCGTGGGCGTGGCGGATGGTGGCCGCGTAGATGCCGCCCGAGCTGCGCGCCCGGTGGAGCCGGAGCTGGCTCCGACGGGTGAGGACGTGACCGAGCTGGCGCCAGTGCACGAGATCCCGGCTGTGAAAGATCGGGATGCCGGGGAAGTACTCGAAGCTGCTGGTCACGAGATAGAAGTCGCGCCCGACCCTGCATACGCTGGGGTCGGGGTGGAACCCCGGCAGCACCGGGTTCGTGAAGGTCGCCTCGGCCCGTGGGCGGGCCGCCATCCGGGTCCGCCCGGCGGCGCGTGCGTGCGCCCTCGTCGTCACGGCTCCCCCTCGCCTCGTCCGAGCAGAAGCGAGGCCCGCGTCCCTTCCACCCCGTAGATGTCGCCGCACGCCGCGCAGGACCAGCGGCCTTCGACTGCGGCGCGCCGGCCGCCGCCGCCCGGTGCGCGCCGCTCCCCGAGCGACGGCCGGGGCGCGTCCGCGAGGCCGAGATCGCCGCCGCAGCGACACACCCAGCCCCGCTGGCGCGCCGGCGCCCCCACCACCAGCGCGTGCGCCGCCACGTCGCGCGTGACCACCGCGCCGGCCGCGACCAGGCCGTAGGCACCGATACACAGCGGCCGCGGCGTCCCGCACACCACCGTCGCGTTGGCCCCGAGGGTGGCGCCCCGCCCGACCCGGATCGCGCCAAAGGCGCCGTGCTGTGACCGAAAGGCCCGCGGACGCCGCACGTTGGTGAAAACCACCGAGGGGCCGACGAAGACCGCGTCCTCGAGCTCGACCCCGTCGTAGAGCGACACGTTGTTCTGGATGCGACACCGGTCCCCCACCCGGACCGCGCCGCTCACGTAGACGTTCTGGCCGAGGACCGCGCCCGCCCCCACCCGGGCTCCCGAGCGCACATGGCAGAAGTGCCAGACCTTGGTCCCGGGGCCGAGGATCGCGCCCGGCTCGACGATCGCGCTCGGGTGCACGAAGGCCGGCCCGGCCGCCCGCGCGGTGGTCCGCGACGTCTCGCCGAGCTCGCGAGCCTCACCGCCCGGGCCCACGGCGGGGTCGTCCACACCGCGACCCGCGTCACCCGCCACCCGGCTCGACCTCCACCGGCTGGACGTCCACTGGCTGCCCGCCGAGCCGCATCGAGCGCTGCCCCGCCTCGAGCACCTTGACCACGGCCAGGCCCTGCCAGCCATCGCTGCGTGGGCGCTCCCCCGTGCGCACGCACGCGAGGAAGTGATCACACTCGAGCCGCAGGGGCTCGACGTTCGGCAGGATCGGGGACACCACGGTGCCCGAGCGAACCCCCACGCCCTCGGCATAGGTGGTGTGCCCGGGCCTGGGCATCGCCGACTTGTCGTAGATGCGCAGCTTCTCGGTGGTCACCGTGTCGTCGAAGGTCAACATCTGGCGCGACCCCACCACCGTCAGGCTCCGCCGCTTGTGTGGATCCAGCCACGACACGTGCAGGTGCGCCAGGAAGCCGCCCTCGAAGCGCAACGTCGCGAAGGCGATGTCCTCGATCCCGCGCTCGCGTTGCAAATACGAGGCACCCATGACGTTGACCTGCGCGGGCACGCCCCGCGCGAGGTGCAGGGCCACCGCGATGTCGTGCGGGGCGAGCGACCACCAGGCGTTCTCCGTCTCGCGCACGATCCCGAGGTTGACCCGCCGCGCGTACATGTACAGCAGCTCCCCGAGCTCCCCGCGGTCGATCAGCGACCGGATCTTCAAGATGGCCGGATGGTAGAGCAGCAGGTGCCCCACCATCAACGTCCGTCCACGCCGCTCGGCGAGCGCGCACAGCCTCTCCGCTTCCTCGACCGACAGCGCGAGGGGCTTCTCCACGAACACATGGCGCCCGGCCTCGAGCGCGGCGCGAGCCAGCCCGAAGTGGTTGGGGGCATCGACCGCCACCGCCACCGCGTCGACCGCCGGGTCGGCCAGCACCTGATCCCAGGTGGTCGTGCCACGCACGCCTGGGAACCGCGCCTCGAGCCCGATCAGGAGCTCGGGGTTGCGATCGCACACCCAGCGCAGGTCCCCCGCCTCGGCGGCGTAGAACGCGCGCACCACGTTGCGCCCCCATCCCGAGGCACCGACCACGGCGGTTCCGATCCGCGAAAGGCTCAAGCCCGCATCCTATGTACCCGGACCGCTCCACGTACACAGGTCGTCGCAATTTCGTACCGCCGCCTTCCCTTTCGGTCGGTCGACCTCATGTTGTCCACTCCTTCCGCCTGGAAGGAACCAACCCATCACCAGGGAGTCGAGAAGATGGCTGACAAGAGGCGCGCAAGATCGACCGCCAGCGATCGCAGGCACGTTCCTGGGAAGAAAGGCCTGCCGGCGTCGGCCGCTTCCGATGCGCTGGCCAGGAAGATGGCGGGGCTCGATGGGTTGAGCGCGGCCATGCCCTTCAATCCGACCAAGCCCAGCGAATACGGGAAGGCCGCTCTCGTCCCCCACCTGGGCGCGGTCCTCGAACCGCCGGCTGCGCGCGTCACCAGCAGCACGCTCACCGAGGAGACGGCCTCGGCGAAGGTCGGGGTCGGTCAGCCGAAGCTCGGCCAGAACCCGGGCAATCTCCCGCTCGATCGGGTCAGGACCGATTCGACCGGGCAGCGCCTCACCACCAACCTGGGCGTGCCGATCGCGGACAACCAGAGCTCGCTCAAAGTGGGCCTGAGAGGCCCGGCGCTGCTGGAGGACTTCATCCTGCGCGAGAAGATCACCCACTTCGATCACGAGCGGATCCCGGAGCGGATCGTTCACGCCCGGGGATCGGGGGCGCACGGGTACTTCGAATGCTACCGGCCGATGACGGAGGTCACCCGCGCATCCATCTTCGCGGAGGCCGGCAAGCGGACGCCGGTCTTCGTGCGATTCTCCACCGTCGTCGGTGAGCGCGGCTCGGCGGACACGGCGCGCGACGTCCGAGGCTTCGCCGTGAAGTTCTACACCGACGCGGGGAACTGGGACCTGGTCGGAAACAACATCCCGGTGTTCTTCATCCAGGACGCCATGAAGTTCCCCGATCTGATCCACGCGGCCAAGCCGGAGCCTCACTTCGGCATGCCCCAGGCAGCCACGGCCCACGACACCTTCTGGGATTTCGTCTCGCTCATGCCCGAGTCGACGCACATGTTGATGTGGGCCATGTCCGATCGGGCGCTGCCCCGCAGTTACCGGATGATGCAGGGGTTCGGCGTGCACACGTTCCGGCTGGTGAACGAACAAGGAAAGTCCACCTTCGTGAAGTTTCACTGGAGGCCCGTGGCGGGCGTTCACTCGCTCGACTGGGACGAAGCGGTCAAGATCTCCGGGGCGGATCCGGACTTTCACCGCCGCGACCTGTGGGAGGCCATCGAGGCAGGCGCCTTCCCCGAGTGGGAGCTCGCCTTCCAGATGTTCACCGAGCGGCAGGCGGATGCCTTCAGCTTCGACGTGCTCGACGCGACCAAGCTGGTCCCGGAGGAGATGGTCCCCCTGACGCCCGTCGGGCGGATGGTGCTGGATCGCAACCCGGACAACTTCTTCGCCGAGACGGAGCAGGTCGCGTTCTGTACCGCCCACATCGTGCCTGGCCTCGACTTCTCGAACGATCCGTTGCTGGCGGGGCGCCTGCACTCTTACCAGGACACGCAGATCTCGCGGCTGGGCGGTCCCAACTTCCACGAGATCCCCATCAACGCGCCGGTGGCTCCGTCGCACAACAACCAGCGGGATGGAATGCACCGACAGGCCATCCACCGGGGCCGTGTCTCCTACGAACCGAACTCTCTGGCCGGTGGCTGTCCCTTCCAGGCGGGGGCGGCCGGGTTCACCTCCCTCCCCGAGCGAGTCGAGGGCGACAAGGTACGAGGAAGATCGGAGCGCTTCGCGGATCACTATTCCCAGGCGACCCTATTCTGGAACAGCCAGACCGCGATCGAGAGGGCCCACATCGTCCGCGGCTTCCGGTTCGAGCTGACCAAGGTCGAGGTGCCGGCGGTGCGGGAACGCGTGGTGTCCATGCTCCGCAACGTCGACGGGGAGCTCGCCGCGGCGGTGGCCACCCAGCTCGGCATGGCCGCCGTGCCGGAGGCCATGCCCCGGGCCCTGAAGCGAGCGCCGAGGCCGGAGATCGAGGCATCACCCGCGCTGTCCATCTTCGCGCTGCCGGGGGATGGCACCATTCGCACCAGGCGGATCGCGATCCTGGTCGCCGATGGCGTGGATGGCGTGGCGGCGGAGGCCCTGCACTCGGCGCTGTCGGCCGCCGGTGCCGTGCCGCGCTACATCGGCCCCCGGTTGGGCACGGTGCGGACGGAGGCCGGAAAGTCCCTGAAGATCGAGGTGACCCTGGAGACCATGCCGGGGGTCCTGTTCGACGCCCTGGCCATTCCCGGCGGCAAGGAGGCCGTTCGCGCCCTGGGAAACGTCGGGCCGGTGGCCGAGCTCGTCAAGGAGCAATACCGGCACGCCAAGCCCATCTTGGCGCTCGGCGCGGGCGCCGATCTGGTCGAGAGCGCCGGTGTGCGGACCGCGCTGCCTTCGGGCGCGCCGGATCCTGGGCTCCTCGTCGAGCGCGATGCCACCGCGAAGGAGGTGCTCCCGAGATTCGTGAAGGCCATCGCTCGCCACCGCCATCACGAGCGAGAGGTCGATCCGCCCGTGGTGTAGCGGTCGCCGCCAGCCGCAGCAACCAACCATCGACCGACGACGTCCGAAAAAACTCACCCGTTGGGGTGAGGCGGTGACGGTCGAATCGGATGCACGGCGCGAGCCCCCAGCAACCTCGCGCGCCCGAACCGGGGCTTCTCGCCAGGACCAGGCGGCACGGTTTTCGCTTATCACCGCGTCGTCCCCCTGAAGGTCCCGCGGGCTTCGATCCGCGCGGACCTCATCAAATCCCAACTGAAAGGACAACGAAGTGAACACCTTCATTCGAAGAGCGCTGCTCGTGGCTGGGATCGCCTTGGCCTCGCCGGGCGCGGGCGCCTGGGCAGCGGATTCCCCCGCCAACGCCGCGGACACGAACCCCACACCGTCCCCGGCCCACAAGCACCGGAAGCATCCCAAGGCGGTCGACGACGCCAAGGCTGACGACACCGCGGTCAACAAGCGCGATCGCGCGGATGCCGAGCTGACCGCGGACCAGCAGAAGAACAACCGCTCGGATGTTCAACTCACCGCGGAGATCCGGCGCGCCATCGTGAAAGACAAGACGCTGTCCACGAACGCGCACAACGTGAAGATCATCGTTCGGGATGGCCTCGTCACCCTGAAAGGTCCCGTGGCTTCACAGGCCGAGAAGACCAAGGTCGAGCAGAGCGCTCTCGACGTTCTCGGCGCGGGCGGATCGGAAAAGATGACCAGTGAGATCGGGATCGCTCCCTGATCGGAGCGACCGCGACACGAGACGACACGACCGATTTTTCCGGAAGCACGTCGCAGGGTTCCCCAAAAAAAACATATCGGACACCAGGAGGACTTCCATGGCCGGCAAGAACACAGCGGTATTTGGTCTTTGCAGCAGCGTCTCTCAGCTCGAGCTGGCGGTCGACGCCTTGAAGGCGTCGGGCTTTCGCAGCGATGACATCTCGGTCCTGTTCCCCGACAAGGAAGGAACGCGCGACTTCGCGGTGGAGAAGAACACCAAGGCGCCCGAGGGCGCAGCCACCGGTGCCGGCACCGGCGCGGTCCTGGGAGGAACGCTCGGATGGCTGGTGGGCATCGGGGCGCTGGCCATCCCCGGCCTCGGGCCCTTCATTGCCGCCGGTCCCATCATGGCGGCCCTGGCTGGCGCCGGGGTGGGCGGAGCCGTCGGTGGCGTCACGGGCGCACTGGTCGGCATGGGGATCCCCGAGTTCGAGGCGAAGCGATACGAGGGACTGGTGAAGGAGGGGGGCATCTTGCTCTCCGTGCACTCCGACAACTCGGAGTGGACGAAGAAGGCGAAGGAGATCATGGAGCGTTTCAAGCTGAGCGATGTCTCGTCGGCGGGCGAGGCCAGCGCCGAGGTCAAGTCGCCGGTGGGCGCACCGGGCGGGCGCGCGCGCGCCTTGTAAACGTATCGGGGCTCGTGTCGGGCCGCCCCACACAATTGGCGGCCCGACATGAGCGCGAATTTCCGCGAGGCACCGGCCTGAGGTATCGTGGCTTCACGCGCTGATGAGCTGGTCGTCGGAGGACTCCCCGGGCACCTCGCATCACCATGCCGTTCGTGCCGTTCGTGCCGCATTGGGGCGCTCGCCCGGCCTCGTGAGGACCGCCGTGGTCACGATGGGGATGGTGGTCGGGGCGTGCGGCCACGCGCCTGCGACCGGCAGTGGTGGCGACAGCTTCACCCGCGAGCTGGTCCTGTCCTACGACGACAATCGCCCCTCCGGGCAACTCGCCTTTCCGAACCTCACCTATGAGAGCCTGCTCCGCTTCCAGCTTCCTCCCGGAAAGCACCGGGCGCTGCGCCTGCGGGCGCTCATCTCGGGGACGGGGACGCTCGAGTTTGCCCTCTATGACAACAGCCCGCTCGAATCCCCCGGCGACCTGCTCCGTCGATTCACCTGGACGGTCGACTCCGCCGACGTCTCGAGCGGGAAGGACGGCCACTGGCTGGTCTCCGACCTGCGGGACCTGCCGGCGCTCGAGGGTGTCATCTGGATCGGGTTTCGCAAGAACGGGGGCGAGCCGACCATCTGGACGAGTTCGGCCAATTCCGGCCAGACCTTCTTGAGAGATCGCAGGCCCAACGACACGATGGGCATCCTTCCGGTGAAGCGAACCCCTATGCTGCGCCTCGAATTGCTCCTCTGAGATCTCCCCCACGCCCCGAGCTGGGTGCGCTCCGTCTCGGGTCCTCGCATCAAACCCGTTGGCGTCGCGCGCACGCGGTGTGAGGATGCGCATACGTATTTGTCCCAGGGGGACTTACACTGTAGCAGCGGGATGTGGGGGACGAAGACGAAGACAAAGATGTCGCAGGCCCCCGCGAGCCGTGACCGCGCGAGATCCCCTGCATTGATGGGGGACCGTCGTTGCCCGCCACACACACAGGTGTGGGGCGGGGGGGACAGACGGTGTTCGCACGCGGCAGCTCCGCGCCGGGCGGGTTCCGCAACCGGGAAACGTATTCAAGGGAATGGAGAAAAGT